>Ga0180064_1000184_pt1 | contig 9823 bp, 2 predicted proteins | sample EasRiv200_16_10D_FD_121782 | JGI IMG/M metagenome (GOLD analysis project Ga0180064, IMG submission 121782) | Soil microbial communities from meander-bound floodplain in the East River, Colorado, USA - East River metaG ERMLT200_16_10D | ecosystem: Environmental > Terrestrial > Soil > Floodplain ... | reverse complement strand
TCTCTGGATGGAAGAGTCTGGTAATCCCTTATTTTATTCTCGAAACTATTACAACATCAAAGAGATAGATCGCACCACCGATGAATTTATTCTACATTTCAAGGAAAAATATTTAAAAAATATACAGTTGAACACCCAGACCGATACCCAGACCTTGGTGAAACATGCCTTGGATATCTATCGCTCCAAGGGAACCGAGAGAGGCACTCAACTTCTATTTCAATTGGTGTTTGATAAGGTCGTCAAATTTTATTATCCTTCAACAGATTTGTTTAAATTATCGGATGGGCATTGGTATCTGCCAATCTATCTGGAATTGATGTTGTCAGATAACAATAACCAATTGGTTAATAAGGAAATTCAAGGTTTTAATTCCAAGGCCGTTGGGTTTGTGGATTCGGTGGTCCGTCGCCACACTCAAGGTCGATTACAAGACGTGGCCTATATCTCGGCCATCACCGGCAATTTTATGTTTGGAGAAAAGATTTTTCCTCTTGATGAATCAATGAGTATTGAATTGTGTCCGACCATAACAGGTTCTTTGACTGATGTTGCTATTTCGGTTTTGGGTACTGGTGAAAACTTTGCCCAGGGAGATGTGGTGACCATTTCATCGACCTATGGCGCAGGAGCCAAAGGAATTGTTTTGGATACTATTTCATCATTTGGTGTGGTGGATGCCTCTCTGGTCGAGGGAGGCTATGGCTACACCGAATCAAATAATGCTCTATATGTTTCAGAAGTTTCCATGTCGATTGCCAATCTCCAAATCACCAATACCGGCATCATTCAGTATTTTAATGAATATGATCTGATGTCCCAGCCCCAGGTCTATTTGCACTATAATTCTGCCAATGGCGTTTATACGGCTGGAGAACCCATTACAACCTATCTTGGCAATGGATCGGTGATGGGAACCGGAGTGATTTTTACCATCACTCAGTCCAACACCACGGCGGGATTGTTGTTGGCAGGACTTATCTCGGGCAATCTACAAAACACTTTTTATACCACATCCAACGCCATCGTGGCCAATCTGGATGTGTCTAATGGCTATTATCTGACCAATGCCACCGGAAAATTCATTGCCAATGATGATTTTCTTACCATGTTGGTAAACAACGCCGTTGGAACTTTTCTGGTCGGAGAACAAATAATTCAACCAACTTCCCGAGCCTTGATCGATTCAATTGCGAATAATGGAACTATCATTATTCGAAATATTTCAGGCATTGTCTCTCCAAATTATAATATTACCGGTTTGTATTCTGGAGCCGTCGCTGATATTTCCAACATCACCACCGGATTTGGTTTGATCAACGCCGTTGGAACTTTCTTTGCCGCCAATGGCAATGTCGTGACCAGCGACCATATTCGAGGAACCATCTCAAAAATTGAATTGGGATCGGGCTTCCAAGCCATTGTCACAAATACCACAAACTATTCAGAATCAGTTCTACTCAACGATGACCTGATTGCCGACTATCTTGGTGTTGAAATTTCAGCCGCGACCTATGGATTTCCCGGAAACACAGCGGCCAATCTTTCATTTGGTCTCATCGATGAAACCCTATCCTGGACGGCCACGACCATCGGTAAAAAAGATAAATTACTGGTAAGCAATCCCGGTCAAAATTATACCAAGCCGCCATTCATTGTGGTAAAATATGCCCCAGTCCAGGCTTATCAAAATCATGATTACATCATTGCCGTGATAGGAACCACCAGTTCTTTTCTGGAAGGAGATATCATCACTCAGGCCGACACCGATGCCCGAGGCAAGGTCCTTTCGGTGGACACAAATAATAATAATATATTATATGTTCAGAATATGAAGTTTTATCCCAACAACAAATTCATTGTCACATCCAACACCACCACAAAAATATCATCATCGGCCGGAGCATCTGCAAATATTGCCACTATTGATTATAGTTATGATTCTCCCGTCATGGGTCACAATCTTATTCTGGAAAACGATTTCTCAATTGGTAATAACTCCTTGTTAAACCTAAAGATTGTGGATTCAGGCTTTGGTTTTGTCCCTAATGAAGTTGTAACTATCAATGATGAATTTGCCACTGGAATAGCTCAGGTGATATTTCAAGGTGTCGGACACGGCTACTATCGCCAAAAAGGTGGATTTCTTTCCGATCAGAAGAAACTATTTGATGGCTGGTTCTGGCAAAATTATTCCTATCAGGTTATATCCTCAGTTTTAATGAACAAATACGAGGACATGCTAAAACAAATCACTCACGTCGCCGGAACTATCATGTTTGGTAAGTTTAAGTATGATACTGTTACGAACAACGTCATCACACTTCAGAATGCAATAGTTACAATCTGAGATTTATTAATAGGAATATAAATAATCTTATATGAGCAATACAAATCTGATTACCAACAATTTCAAATATCAGAGAGTGACTCGACTGGTCGATGATGTGGCCAACAGTAATTATTATTTCTTTGTGGGGGATCATCTTCCTCATGAGAACGTCACTCTCCAGGCCATTTCTGACAATGTAAATAATGTTCTGATCGATGCCTATGACAAGATGGTCATGGGTAAAAAAGTCTCAATCCTGGATGTGAGACCGGTGATTGCCAACATCCCTTGGTCAACTCAGCCTTTCACCATGTACAATGATCAACGAGATTTACTTGGTACGGCATTTTATTGTATTGTTGATGAAGGTTCTTTCTTTCATGTCTGGAAATGTCTGGACAACAACAACGGGGCAAATTCAACGGTGCAGCCTTCCTTTGCGGAAGGAGCCATTTCTACTCTTTATCAAACATCAGATGGCTATCGCTGGAAGTATATAACTTCAATTGGTTCTGCCACGGCCCTGAAATTCTCCACTGTGGATTATTTTCCTTTGGTTTCCAATACCGCCGTAGCAGCCAATAACGTTGATGGTCGCATTGATGTGATTAAAATCTCTGATAATGAACAGGGCACCACGGCATTCTCGACCAACGGATATTTTACCGGACGATTTTATAATAATTATATTGATGGAACTTTCACTTTGAATGACATTCACATCAACAGTGATTCCACTCTATTCAATATCGCCAACAACGTGGTCAAAACCACTAACGGCTATTACACCGGATGTATTCTGTATATCACGGGAGGAACTGGCCAGGGTCAATATCAGACTATTGTAGATTATGTTTCCAACACCACCGGAAACATTTTAAAAACTGCCCAGCAATTTCTTGTCGTTCCCCAGAATGGCTCGACCTTTGAGATACGACCCGAAGTCATAGTTACCGGAGACGGTAACCAGACTATTAATTGTGTCGCCCGAGCCTTGGTAAATGCTTACAATTCCAATGCAATTTTCAGGATTGAGGTGTTGGCGACCGGAGCCGGTTATCATTCCGCCACTGCCCAGGTCGTGGCCAATGCCGTGGTCGGCGTTACCGGAGATTATGTCGCCTTGTTACAGCCCATCATGTCTCCTCCGGGAGGACACGGCTTGGATTGTTACAATGAACTGTTTTGTCGAGATGTAGAATTCTCAGTTACTCTGGCCAACACCGAAAACAACACCCTACCTGTTGTCAATCAATACCAACAAATTGGCCTGTTGAAAAACCCCTTATTCCAGGATGTGACACTCACCTTATTGAATACAACTGGTAATTTTACTTCGGGAGAACAAATATTTGTGACTTCTCCCAAACAATTTAATACAAATTGCACGGTAAACACATCCTCACATGTTATCACTTGCAATACCGCCAGTTTCCAAAATCAGGTTGCTCCCGGCGATTTTATACTTGTGGGTAATCCGGAAGGAACGGTGTATCGAAAGGCTCAAATCAACACCGTCACCTCAGCCACATCTGTAAACGTCACGGCAAATCTTAATTTTAGTTGTACCGAGGCATTGATGTTTCATGCCAACATCACATCCAATTGTTATTGTAGTAATATTATTGATGGTGTTACAATTCAGGTCACAAATTGTGCTCCGGTCCTCCACACACTCAGCATGATTATTGGGGCTCAGACCGGATCGTTGGCCGTGGTCAATACAATCGAAAGAAACGATGTGGTCAAGCAATTTGATACTTTTATTGAACTGTATAAATATAATGCAACGTTGACTTCTGGTACGTTTACCATCAATGAAAAGGTATTTCAGGGAAACAATTATGGATATATTCATCATACCGAAGGCTCTCCCCCTAACATTTCCGCCTTCATATCAGGCATGAATGAGTTATTTGTGGCTAATTCAACAGTTATTGTGGGAGAAACTTCGGGAGCCATTGCATCTTTGTCATCTCGCTATAATACCGAAATTGTTTTTGGTAGTGGACAAGTTCAATATCTTGAAAACATTGATGCCGTGACTAGACAGGCAACCCAGTCAGAAAACTTTCAGATCATAATTAACTTTTAAAACCGAGATTATAAAAACATATGACCCTAAAAACCAATCTCAATGTCACTCCATATTATGACAATTATGATCCTACTCGCGATTTCTATAAGATATTGTTTCAGCCGGGAGTGTCGGTTCAGACTCGGGAACTAAATCAACTCCAGACCATGTTCCAAAAACAAATCGAAAGATTTGGGGACAATATTTTTGCTTCGGGCAGCATCGTTTCGGGTTGTAACTTTTATCCTCAGAATCCTTTTCCTTATATTAAAATCAAAGACCTGGATGTGAATGGAAATTCTGCCATTCCATATCGTTATGTCAATTACAATATTATAAATGAAACAACCGGTCTGATTGCAACCGTCATGACTTATGCCGAAGGATTTGAAACCACTGATCCTAATCTGAAAACTTTATATTTGAATTATCAGAATACCGGAAACGTGGGTTCAAATACTCTGTCATTCACGGCCGGGGATACTCTGAAAGTCTATGATCCTATTCTGAATGGTGTTGAAAATATTACAATCATCAATGGTGGTGTGGGATTTGCCAATACCGATCAACTTCTGGCTATCTCTCCGATTGTTGTTTCGGTGTCATCAGGTACACTTACAGTCGGAGACTATCTAACAAATACTCTGGGAGCAAACGTCCAGATTGTTTCTTTGGATGCCAATACCTATCTTGCTGATTCTAAAGTCATTGTCGTTGTCAAGCCTCGACCAGCCGATTTAGCCAACTCCACAGCCAACAATTTGAATTGGACAATTAAACTTGGTGAATCTATCACCAATCCGGCCAACACCGTTTCGGCTCTTGTCACTTCGGTTATCGGTCAGGGATTCATCGGGTCCATCATCACAGATGGTGTTGGGACAATTATCAGAACCATAATATTATCTAAAGGAATTTTGTATACTCCAACATCACCGCACATAACAGTTCGTTCTCTAAACAACACCACTGGTTACACCACTCTTAATCTTTCAGCCCAAAACTATTTTGCCAAGATTGTCGTGGCCACAAATCCATCTTCAGTTGGCAATGGTTATGCCATGTCCTTGACAGAAGGTGTCATCTATCAGAAAGGATATTTTCTTCGAGTTGTTCCACAACAAATTATTGTCAGCAAATATGATCAAATGCCTGATAATGTGGCGGTTGGATTCGTTACCACCGAACAAATTGTCAACTACAACATGGATTCTTCTTTGTTGGATAATGTCCGGGGCACCACAAATGAACAGGCTCCGGGAGCGGATCGTCTTAGACTGACTCCGGTATTAAATCTGACTACCTCTGCCTTGGCGGCGGCAAATTCTGAATTCTTGACAATATCCGAATGGAAAGAAGGTCGTCCCTACAAACAAAATCAGGTCACTGTCTATTCTACCATTGGAGATGAAATGGCTCGTCGGACTGATGAACAGTCCGGAGATTTTGTCATCGACCCATTTCTGGTCACAACCCGTTCTCCTGAGAATGGTAATAACGAAGGCGAATTTTTTAATATTGTTGTTGATCCTGGAATGGCCTATCTGGATGGCTATCGTGTCTCGACTCTGGCCAATTATAATATTGATGATGAAAAAGGCACAACTATTCAGACCACCAATGCTCACATTGTTTCTTTGAACTATGGAAATTATATTATTATCAATAATGTGGGCGGAACTTTTCAGTTCAATACCGGCGACACTATTGATTTATATGATACGGCCAAGACTTTTCTGGCCAATACCGTCGCTATTTCCGGAGCAACTCTGACTCCTCCTGGCAGCAAGATTGGCACCGCAAACATTCGTTCCTTGATGGCGCATCGAAACGAACCCGGAACTTCCGTCGCAACCTATCGGCTTTATATTTTTAATCTACAAATGAATTCCGGAAAGAACTTCCGAGATATCAAATCGGTTTTTTATAATGGAACTAAAAAAGGTGTGGGAGACGTTGTTCTTGTTCCTGACATTACGACTGGTGCAAATATTGCTCAAATAGTTGATACTGACATGGATCAACTGACATTTGATTCTGGTGTTGAAACTTTGATGAATGCTAATAATGTGGTGTACACCTATCGCACCATCGATCAGGTTGTCACCGTTTCGAATGGCAACGTCTCAAATGCAACTCTGGTAAAAGATATTTCAGGATCGTCTGACGAGACATTCCCATATTCTGGTTCTTTGTCGCCCACTCAGTTGCTTGATTTGTATGTGGTTCCGACCGCCGGAGAATTGGTTGCCAACAATGCCGCCACCGGAACAGTAGTGGCCAATTCTTCGACTGCCAATGTCATTGGTTCTTCCACCACATTTTTGGCCGATTTTGCCGTGGGTGATTGGGTCTATGTCTCAATGAATTCCACCGGCTCAGCCAAATTGCATCAGGTCCAAACCGTTGTCAATAACACATTTTTGACCATTGAGGCCAATTGTGAATTTATTAATACTTCAGCACAATTAATTAGAACTTTTCCACAACATGTGCCAATTCCATTTGGTCAAAGAGACGGCCTATCCGCCAATGTAAATGTCAATCAAAACATTTTGACCCTGGACTTTGGTACACCATTCTCGTTCTCGGGAACAACGGTGGCTTCGTTGGGAGTGAATATTATACGAACCCATCCAACCCAAACCAACAAGACTCCTAATCGTAATAAGTTTGTTTTACTATGTACTTCCAACAATATCGGGGGAACAACCGGTCCTTGGTGCATGGGTGTGCCGGATGTATTCCGACTTCGCGGAGTGTTCCTTGGTAACTCATCGGTATCAAATACTGCTCCCAATCAAATTAATAATTTTTATGTCGATCACAATCAGAATGCCGACTTCTATAATCTGTCTTGGTTGATGTTGGACTCCAAGGCATCAACTCCCACTCTGACTTCCAATACTTATATTCTGGTTCAATTTGATTATTTTACGGGTGGCACCGGTTTCTTTGACACTGTTTCTTATACTCAATCATCCAATCTGGCTCAGATACTCCTACAAGACTCTCAGCCTTTGTCTAATCTGACCACGATTGTCAACAGCTTTGAAGTTCCTGAGATATTCACTGATGATGGCACCGAAATAGATTTGTTGAATCAAATTGATTTTCGTCCATATGCGGCCAACACCGTCACCCCCGCCGCCACATCTGGTTCGGCTCCACTCAATCCTTCCGCCACAGTCAATTTGAGTGTGAGCGGAGAAAAGAAGTTCCCCTTACCTGATTCAGCTTTCCAGGCCGACCTTCAATTTTATGTGGGTCGAATTGATTCAGTGTTTGTTGATAAAAATGCCAGATTTTCTGTTCTGGAAGGAACACCAAATAAATTTACTAAATTGTTGACACCTCCAACCACTCCTGCCGCTCAACTGAAGATCATTGATATGGTTATTCCGCCATATCCTAATCTGCCAACTTATTACTCGGTGGCATTAGATACAATTCTTAATACTCGGGTCATTAATCAGAAGTTTCTGACCACTCGAATTAAAAGAAAAACTATTCATGCTCCAGTGGCCAATACCACGCTGCCATACAATCAGCCCAAGGTCTACACCATGGCCGACATTGGCAATCTGGATCGACGACTGCATGATGTGGAATATGAAGTGGCTTTGTCGGCCATGGAAGCCGGAGTACAAACCAAATTCATTCCTTCTTCGGTTGACCCCACTCTGGATAGATTTAAGTTTGGTTTCTTTGTGGATGATTTTGTTAGTTCTCGTTGGTCTGACCTGACAAATCCACAATATTGGGCTCTGAAAGAGGCTGAGTGCATTGGTCCTCCCAAGATGACATGGGATATTACTCTGCCAACCTCTGGTCCTCCAACTTGGGTTGATGCTATTACTCTGCAACAAGAATTAGCAACTGTTGGTTCAATTCAAGACCCTCTTGGGTTGGGTCCGATTTGTGCGTTGAATTTGGCCAACACCGTCGCCTATAAAACATTATATCGTAATGCCACTGATATTTTGACATCAACAAATCCAGGTGGTTCAGTTGATACTGTTAATTTGGTGCTGGCATCAAATACTACAATCTATGATACCATTAATTATCTTGATGTACCTTTGAATGACTGGTTGCAAACACATCAATATGATCAATATAAAGATTTGGTTCCACTCTTATCATGGTATGCGACGAATAACCCCACATCTGGTTCGATGGCAACTCTATTAAATATAATTTATGCTGGATTTCCTGGTGATTATGCCGGAAGTGCCCTGCCATCAAATTATATTGGAGCCATTGCATCTGCTGCTGATAGTCTTCAGTTTACTGTAGGAGATTTTACTCCTATTGTTTTTGATGCTTCTCATCAACACATTATATCACATGACCAAACCTCTTATGAAACTGATTGGTACGCAGATGTGCTTAATTCAAACAGCGCCACTCTTGGTCTACGTGGTAATTTTGACTCAGTAACAGCTTATTTAAATAATATTCTTAATAACCCAATAATAAATACGTCATCAAAACCAACGGGTGGAGTTTTTATTGATACAATTTATTATCCTCCTGTTGTGCTTTATTTCTACAACTATGATCAACCAACTCTAATTCAAATCTATCAGAACAATGTTCTAATTTCTGATTCATCATCTGCCGTTGTTCTAACCACTGCCGACAAGAATTTGTTGACTGGTCCGGGAGGAAATCAGTGGTTCAATGATTATCCACAATATTTTTTGAAAGACCTAATACAAACGGGAGGAGGATTTGTGACTTATGCGGGTAAAATTACATTCAATTACAATCCTGCCAATGGTTCTGATTTCACTGTCAAGGTAACCTCTCCGGGTAGCATTCGATGGCGTTATGTCATTGCCTATCCGGTAGATGGTCAGTCCCAAGGATGTGTTCCTCCAACCACATATTTCAATCAGCCACCAACTTGGACTGCTCAATATGAAAATGTTTCTTTGTTGTTATGGTGTGGTAATGGCTCGGCTTTTGATACTGGATCGGTATCTATTTTGGCAGGATATACTGAAACGTGGTCTCCAGTAGCCGTTCCAACCCCAACAACTTCTATAATACCATTTGATATCGCTGCTGATTGGTATGGCATCTTGTAAATAAAGGACAATAAATAAATCATCATGGCTATTGCAACAACAATCGACACTTTAACAAATCCTTTATCAAAGATTGCCAAGACAAGATATTTTTCGGTTGAATTACAATGTATGGATATGATTCCAAACACACAATATGACATGTATGTTGATGGTATCAAGATGAATGCTTTTTGTAAACCATTTGGAGGAAATTTAGGAGACCCCTTGATTGCTGGATTGAATGGAAAATTGTTGATTCAATATCACATGGCGATTCCCTACAATAATCAATATCTGACCGTCAAGCCCGACGAGAAAGGATATATGGCAAAAAAT
>Ga0180064_1000183_pt1 | contig 9831 bp, 8 predicted proteins | sample EasRiv200_16_10D_FD_121782 | JGI IMG/M metagenome (GOLD analysis project Ga0180064, IMG submission 121782) | Soil microbial communities from meander-bound floodplain in the East River, Colorado, USA - East River metaG ERMLT200_16_10D | ecosystem: Environmental > Terrestrial > Soil > Floodplain ... | reverse complement strand
GCCTGAAGGACTCGGCGATTGTCGGCGCCATGTCCCGGGCGCGCGAGATCGTGTTGGGCGCCGAGCCAGGGGCGGCTCAGTCCGCAGGACTCCTCGACGAAACTCGAGCGCTCGGCTGGCGTGTGCTCCATGAGGAGCCGGGTCGCGAGATCGTCATGGGGGCGGTGACGCAGCCTTGGCAGGCGAACGTGGTGTTCCGTGGCCTGTCGCCGGACGAGTTCAAGGCGTTCAACGAACCGGGCTACGTGAAGATCGCGTGGACGCTGAGAGCCGAGCCGCTCGGGCCCGCCGAGTCCATCTTCAGGACCGAGACCCGCGTCGTCGCAACCGACCCAGACGCCCGTTCACGATTTCGCTGGTACTGGGCCCGCTTCTCCCCCGGCATCGTCCTGATCCGCTGGATGATGCTGAGGCAGGTCCGACGAGACGCCGAGCGGTTGGCGCCGCTGTCGGCCCCGCCGCGTCCGGCGTGACATGGCGTCGGCCCTCCCGTTCACGCCGCAGGCGTTCTTCGAGCTCTTCGCCGTCTACAACGAGACACTGTGGCCGATCGTGGCGGCCATCTGGCTGGTGACGATGGCCGCGGTGTTGGCCGCGCAACACGATCCGGCTCGGCACGGTCGGTCCCTCACGGCGCTGCTGGCGGCGCTGTGGGCCTGGAACGCCGCCGTATATCAGGCCTGGCTGTTCACGCGTATCAATCCTGCGGCGTGGCTGTTCGCGGGGCTCTTCGCCATCGAAGCGGCGCTGCTGGCCACTGCCGCCAGAGAAGGACTGTCGTTCTTCTCGCGCGACGGACTGGCGCCTCGCGCTGGCGTACTGCTGATCGTCTATGCGTTCGCCTACCCGCTGCTCACGGTCGCATCCGGCCATCCTTATCCGGCAGCGCCCACGTTCGCCGTGCCGTGCCCGACGACGATTCTGACGATCGGCCTGTTTCTGACCGTGCCGGCGCTTCCGTGGCGGCTGGTGGTAGTCCCGGCGTTCTGGAGTGGAATCGGCGGTTCGGCAGCAGTGCTGCTCGAGGTGAAGACCGACTACGTGTTGTTGGGCGCTGGAGTATCGCTGCTCGCGATGAGCGTGATGCGCTACTTGCCCAGGACGATGCGCAGTTCGCCCGAGTAGATGATGCTCTGCGGCCCCATGTCGAGGTGCTCGACGTAGTACAGCTTGTTCTTGATCTTCCGTAGCCGCACGTACTGCCCGGGCTCGGTCGACGACAGGTATGTCATCTCGCCGGCCGCGGTCAGCGTCAACGGCCGGTTGCCGCGGCTGGCCCAGTAGTAGCGCCCGTCGACGACGCGGATGGCCAACGTCTCTGCGGTGGCCTCGGCCTTCGTCAGCGTGCGCCGTCTGGTCGCGTCCTCGCCCGTTTCGACCTTGGTCGTCGGGACACCCTCGAGCGCGGTGGCGTTGCTGGGAATACCGGCGGGATTGCCTTGAGCCAGCACCCCTGCCGCCAACAGGCCCGACCAGGTCATCGCGCTGAATGCGCGCGTCACGGTCGTGCGCTCCGTTCGGAACCTCCAGTTCATTGCGCCTTGATGGTCAGGACCGGGCAGGTGGCCTGGCGCACCACGTGCTGCGTCGTCGAACCAAAAAACATGAGGTCGGCCGCGCCCCGGCCCTGCACGCCCATGACGATCAGGTCCGCCTGTACTCGGGCAGCGACCCGAAGTATCTCTTTCCAGGGCTTTCCGCGCGTCAACAGCGGCCGCACCGTGCAGGCTTCCGTATCCTCACGGGTCAGTGCGTCCAGTCGCCGCTTCGCGTGCCCCTCGTAGAGCTTCTGGGCTTCGGCAAGCGTGAAACTGGTCTCGCCGACTGGATAGTCGAAGGGGATCTCGAACTCCGGGGTGACCGCATGCGTCACCGTCAGCTCGGCGTCGGCTTCACGCGCCAGTGACTTGGCATACTCCAGGGCGCGCATCGACGAGTCCGAGAAATCCACCGGGCAGACGATGTGCTTGAACAGCACCGGCGCCGCCGGCACCGCGTCCGGTAGTCCAGGCGGGACGGTCAGCACCGGACAGCGCGACCTCCGCAGCACCTTCTCAGTGACTGAACCCAGCAGCCAGCGGTCAACGCCGGAGCGCCCGTGCGTGCCCATCACCAGCAGATCGGCCTGCATGCTGTCGGCCTGCGCGAGGATCTCGGCCGGGACGGCACCCTGGCGAATCACCGCGTCGGTCTGGGTGCCCGGCGCGCGCTCGACTTCGAGCAGGCGCCTGGCATCGGCCAGCAGATGCTCGCGCTCCGCGACCGTGAGCAGAATCGGATCCATGATGATCGGCCCGGTCGGCGCGGCCGCGACAGGGGGGAGCGGAAAGACATGAAGGGCCGTCACCGACGCGCCGTACCAGTGTGCGATCGCCATCGCGTAATCGACGGCGGCGCGGGAGCAGGCCGAGAAGTCTACCGGGCACAGAATGCGTCGTATCTCAATCATGACCCTCTCCTGGAGTCACGCCTGGGTGATGTGCAACTCCAGACGCGGTGACATCGCGAGCGACACCGTGACGCAGCCGAACCACGCGTCGGACGGCTTCCCAATCAACCAGATCGGTCAGCCCCTGCGACAGCGCCAGCTCGCGGACCCGCTCGAGAGTCGCCGGTGCGAGCTGGTAGGGATCCCTGTGGACTTCCAGGAACACTTGCGCGCCCACCGCGGCGAGTAGCACGGGTTCGTAGATCAGCTCCACGCGATCGCCGACGGCAACCCGGGGAAACAGCCAGGCGATATCGTCGGGGTGCAGCCGCACACACCCGTGCGAGGCAAAGGAGTAGATGCTGGACGGCGCGTTGGTGCCGTGCAGGCCAATGCTGCCGGAGCTCAGGCCAAGCCAGAAAGCCCCCAGGGGGTTATCGGGACCTGGCGGGACCCGCGTCGGATGGGTGCGGCCGCGGCGCCGCGCCTCGTCGAGAATCGAGCGCGGTACATCCCAGGTTGGGTTCTCTTCGCGCAGCACCACCGTAAACGACCCGCGCGGCGTCGCCCACTGCGGACGGCCGACGGCGACCGGGATCGCAGTCACGGTCGCGTTCCGGTGAAAAGCCACACGCTGGGGCAGGTTCACCACCAACGGCGCGGCTACGAGGGCATCGGGAACGATGTGGCGGTTGTCGATGCGAAGCCGGCTTCCAGCCGCGAGCACGTCGGTGATCGCCAGGCCGTTGTCGACCGCCAGCGTGCGGGGCTCGACGCCGAACCGGGCGCCGAGAGTCGAGAGCGTGTCGCCTCGCCCCACGCCGTGGAATCGGACGTCACCCGTGAGACGGGACTGGCCGGCGTCCTGCGCGAGTCCCGGCGGCACACCCGCCAGGCTCGCCAGGACTACCGCGGTCACGACCATCCCGTGGTTTTTTGCCGGCACGCTCTGGTAAGGGCAAGGGGTATGCCATGGTCAGAGTCGACGAAGCGCACCGGGATTTCTGACTGCCGGCCTGATCCAACCGCTCCGTCAGGGGAATTTCCCGGCCTCCCGGAAAGTTTCCAGTGCAGGGCTGCAGCCTGGCTGGGCGGGTTACTCCACCTTCGTCTCGAGAACCTCCGGCATGGCCGCCTCGTCCACGTCGATCCGTCCGTACTGACGGTGGTGCAGGGGCCGAAAGCGCGGGTCGACCAACGCGTCGAGAAGGGCCACGCTGGTCGCCGAGTCGGTGTTCCACAACCGACTGTCTTGAGCGGCAAGTTGTAGGTCAGGAGTCTCAGCGAACTCGCCGTGGACTCGATGTAGAACTTGAGACCATCCAGTCATGAAGATTTTCCCCATGCGCCAGAAAAATTGCGCGCCCAAAGCCCGGTCGTGTCGCGCTCACTGGGCTCGATCGGACTCACGGAATAGACACAGCAACAAGCGCGCCCGGCCGGTCCGTTCGCTGTGAGGCGCCCGGCCCACGAGGTTGAGGGCCGATCGGGCAGCTGGTACGCGATGTGCCTTCAATAGTCGAAATGCTTCCTCCGCGACTCATCCTGGCGCCTGTAGACTTTTCCGATTGCGGTCGAGTGGCGTTGACGTTTGCCGCCCGCTTGGCCCAGCACTGCAACGCCGCACTCCACGTTCTGCATGCGGAATCCCGCCTGCTGGAGGCGGCGGCGCGCTCGCGCGACATCGACCTCGTCGCGCAGACTAGGATCGAGTTGCAGCGTTTCACGGAGGGAACCTACCCAGCCGCTAACGGCTTGCCGCTCTATTACGTCGTCTCGGACCCGCCGGTTGCAGCCATTTGCGGCGCGGCAGCACGCCACCACGCGGATCTGATTGTCATGGGGCCGCACGGACGGTCGCGCCTGGAACGGGCCGTGCTGGGGTCCACAACCGAAGCCGTTCTGCTGCGCGCCACAACCGACGTCCTGGTGGTTCCACCATCATGGACGCCGCCAGTGGCGGAACTCCCAGGCCTCAGCGGCATGGGCCCAGTAGTCATAGGCATTCGTGATCCGGCGACCGCCGGCCCGTCGATTGAGGCTGCGGAAGCGCTGGCCTCTACCTTGAAGTCCTACGTCGAGGTGGTGCACGTCGTGTCGGATGTCCCGTCGGAGACGTTCGCCCTGGCCGATACGGTCCTGCTACTGCGAGGCGACCCTGGACGAGCCTTGCTGGACCATCTCGCCACGCCCGGGCGACTGCATAGCGTCCTGTTGCTCGACCGCACACACCGGCGCGGCAGGACCGAGCTGGGCCGCACGACACGGACGCTGCTCACACACTGTCAGGTACCCATGTTCTGGCGACCGTAGTGCCCAGCGGCTCCAAGCGGGCGGACCATTCCGCGAACCCTTGCTTTACAATTGGCCGCAGCTCGTGAGCGCGCGAGGTTCACGACTCCCCCTCACGACCGTCGGATTCGTGTCTGGATACTGATGCCGGAACCGCGCGAAGCCCGATCGATCATCGAGAACGCCGAACAGGCGGCCGCGGCCGGCAACTATGCCTCCGCCGAGGACCTCTTGCGGGAGGCGGTCGCCCTCCAGGAGCAGACGCTCGGCCCGCACCATCCAGACCTCGCTAACACGCTGAACAACCTCGGCATCGTCTGCGAGATGACAGACAATCCGATCGACGCGGAGCACTACTTCCGCCGGGCGTACGCCATCGCCACCGCGACGCTGGCGCCGGACCATCCGTTCGTCGCCACGAGTCGCAAGAACCTTCACGATTTCTGCGCGGCCCGGGGACGGCCGGCGGAATTGCCGCCGTCAGCACCGGCGGTGGCAGCCTGGCTGGAGGAGCCCGCGCCTCATGCAGCCCCACCGCGAGAGTCGTCGCGCTCGGCAACGAAGCAGGACATGACGCCGGCCCCCCGGAAGAGTTTCTTGCACCCGCTCGCACTTGCCGCGTTGGGCGGGGTTGCCCTGTTGATCGTGATTCTCACGATGGCCCGCCCTTGGGGCACCCCGGTCGAGGAGACCAAGTCGCAGCCGGCGACCACGATAGCTCCAGCGCGCGAGACTCCGGCGCCGAGGCCAACGGCTCCGCCGGCCGAGCCGCTCGCGCCACCGCAACCCACCGCGAAGCCCACTCAGCCCACTCAGCCCACTCAGCCCACTCAGCCCACTCGGAGCGAGGCCGACACGATTGGCGCCAGGTCAGGCACGCTCGCAAGACCGGCCGCGATGCCAACGGTGGCTACGGCGCAGCTCTGCACCGCCCTCAGGGCCTGGCGATGCGAGGCTGCGGACAGCCAGGTTCCGCCCGGGCCGATGTTCTTCTACACGCAGGTCAAATCCGCGACCGCCACCACGATTGAGCACCGCTGGTATCAGGGCGATCGCATGCGCCGAGCCGTGCAGCTTCGCATCGAGGCCAATCCCGGCGACGGTTACCGTACCTACAGCCGCAACACCATCAGCAGCGAGGGCGCCGGCGACTGGCGAGTCGAGCTGCGAAGTGCGGATGGCACCGTGCTCCACGAAGAGCGCTTCACAGTCCGGTAGCCCAAGGTCGGTTTCTGAGAGCCAGCGTGCGTCAGGAGCTGAACAGGAGAGCCCTCTCCTGACGTGGCTGGTGACTTTGCGCATGAGCTGTGGGTTCGTTATCTCATCGTCTTGAGAGCTTCACATTCCGCGAGTACCCTCCTGCCCGTAGTGTTGGTGCCCTCGAGGCCGTGTTCTCCGTCCTCACATCCCGGAGATTGATCCATGCGGCACAAAGCGTTTCGATTCAGCCTTCTCGCCGTATTAGTTACCGGTGGCGGTGTCCTGGCGCAACTCGGTTCGCAGTTGCCGCCGGAGCCTCCGTCTCCCCCTGCAACAGACCACGCGCATCAGGAAGAATCGCAGCGACTCGAAGCCGGGGCCGCAACGAAGGCGGCAGGTCTCACGATGTCGGCCCTTGCGATCACGGCCAATCTCCCGGCGACCGACGGCACCTGGGTGTCGCAGGGGCCCGGGCCGAACCGGAACGCTCAGGTCCAGAACCTCACGCCCAACAACGAAGTGTCTGGAGCAATCCACGCCATCGTTCCTCACCCCACCGATGCCAACGTCCTGTACATCGGTGCAGCCAATGGCGGCGTGTGGCGGACCACGAACGGCACGGCGGCCAGCACCACGTGGACGCCGCTCACTGATTTCGAGCAGTCGTTGTCGATCGGCGCGCTGGCCATGGACCCGGGCGACGTTCAGGTACTGGTGGCCGGATTCGGTCGTTTCAGCTCGTTCGGCGGCGACCCGCCGTTCCAGGTCGGCGGCGGCCCACTCGGTGGACTGATCCGCACGGCCGATGGTGGCGCCACGTGGGTCGTCATCGACGATCCGCTGCTCGTGGGCGAGCACATCTCTGGGGTGGCTTCACGCGGAGGAGTCCTGCTGGCTGGCGCCAACGACTTCTTTGGCGGAGGCGGAGCCGGAGGTTTGTTCCGGAGCACCGATACCGGTGCCACCTGGACGCAAATCAGCGGCGGCGCCGGAACCGGGCTGCCAGCCGGAGCGGTTGACGATCTGGAAGGAGATCCGAGCGACGCCACCCGATTGTATGTCGCGGTTCAGGGCGATGGTATCTATCGCACCGGCAACACGGGAGCAAGTTGGACGCTCGTCTCGAATACGGACGCCGCCTTGAACACCGCGATGGGGGCGTCGAGCAACACCCGGATCGCCGTCGCCGGCGATGCACGAGTGTTCGTGCTGGTGACGAACGGCGCCACCGTTTCCTACGTCGGCTTCAGCGACAACCAGGGTGGCGCGTGGACCCAGATGGACGTCCCGGGGACCGCGGAGACGGCGTTGCGCGGCAGGGACGAACTGGTGTCGATCGCGGTCCATCCGGGCAACTCGAACCTGGTCTACGTGGGCTCCATCAGCCAGGTCGGACCGTTTCCCAACTCCGTCGGAGCGGCGACGTTCACCGCGCATTTGTTCCGCGGCAATACCACCAGGGCTCGCGGGATGACGGGGACCGTGTCCGGCCAGTGGGACCACCTGACAAACGCCACCGGGAACGCCCTGATGCCGAACGGGGGAACTGCGGGCAACAGCGCCGGCCACGCGGATTCGCGCGCGATGGCATTCGACGCCAACGGCAATCTGTTGGAGGTGTCTGATGGAGGCATCGTCCGACGAAACAATCCCGCCAACAACACCGGGAACTGGACGTCGATCAACGGCGATCTCCAGGTGACGGAGTTTCACTCAGTCGCCTACGACACCAACTTCAACATTCTCTTGGGCGGCACGCAGGACACCGGCACACCTGAACAGAGCGCCACGGGCTCGGCGATCTGGAACTCTCTGGCCACGGCAGATGGAGGCAAGGTCGCGGTCAACGACACCGTCGCGGGCACGTCGGTCCGGTATTTCAGCTTTCAGAATCTGGGAACCTTCACACGGCGAACCTGCAATCCGGGCTGCGCCAACGTTGTGGCACCGCTCACCGGACGAGGTCCCGCGCAGTTCTATACGCCGCTCGAGATCAACGCCAGCAATCCCGCGCGGCTCCTGCTGGGCACCACGGGCGGCGTCTCCGAATCCCTGGACTCGGGAGCCACTGCGAGCATCGTCCCGGACGGCGTCTTCAACGTGACGGCCAATTCCGATGCGCAAATGGTCTACGGCCACGCGAACAACGTGGAGCTGATATATGTCGGCTCCGGCACTCGAGTGTTCGTCCGCACCACGGCCGGTGGGAACCTGGCACCTACCACCGGCGCGTTCCCGGGCGGACAGGTGTTCGGAGTGGCGGTCGATCCCGCGGACGAAGACAACGTCTTCGTGATCGACAACGCTAGAGTCTTCCGCAGCACCGACGGCGGTGCGACGTGGAACAACATCACGGGAAACATCGCCTCCGCCGGCGCCGGCACGTTTCGGTCCATCGCCTACGTTCCCGATGGAACCAACGATCGGCTGGTGGTCGGCACCGACGCCGGCGCGCTGGTCTCGAGGGAAGGCAGCTTCGGCAGCTGGTTCCTGCTTGGCGGAGGGCTGCCGCACGCGCCGGTCTGGGATCTCGACTACGACCCGATCGACGACGTGCTGGTCGCCGGGACACTCGGTCGAGGTGCATGGACGCTGTCAGCGGTGACCACGCTCAACACCCCGCCGGTGGCCAACGCCGGACCGGATCAGACGGTGGAATGCACCAGCCACACCGGGACGAACGTTACGCTCAACGGTTCGGGCTCGTTCGACCCGGACGGCGACCCGTTGACCTATACCTGGAGAGACAGCGCGAACAACATCGTGGCCACGGGCGTGACACCGACGATCGCCCTGCCGTTGGGGGTGCACGTGTTCACGCTGACGGTTGACGACGGCAGGGGTGGGACGGCCTCTGACAGCGTCACGATCACCGTCGTCGATACCACGGCTCCCACGATTACCAACGCGTCGGCAAACCCTGACGAGTTGTGGCCGCCGAACCACAAGATGGTTCCGGTGGCGATCCAGGTCTCGGTTGTAGACGCATGCGATGCCAACCCTCACTGCGAGATCGTCTCGGTGACGAGCAACGAGCCGATCGACGGGCTCGGTGATGGTGACACCGCACCGGACTGGATCGTCACGGGTCCCCTCACGCTGGAAGTGCGCGCGGAGCGATCAGGAACTGGCAGCGGCAGGATCTACACCATTACGATCGAGTGCACGGATCATTCGGGGAACAGCTCGACCAGGGCCGTGACGGTTCGCGTGCCCCATTCGCGTTCGTAATGGTTGGAGGGGGGGCAGCGTCCAACGCTGTTCCTCGCTCATAGCCATCGGCTCGGGCGGCTGCGATAATGGCGGGAGCGGGCCTGGCATGCGTGGCAACTTCATCGCGCTGACCTTGATCTTCGTCGTCCTGGCGGGCGGGTGTACGCCGTCGCGCCCGAGCGCCCTCCAGACCACCAACCGCACATCCGGAATAACCGGAACCGTTCAGTCTGTCGTCATCAGCGGTGTCCGCGGAGGGGAGACGCTTCGAAGGCCGGCCAGCATCGAATTCGCAATTGCGCCGCTCGAGGGCGACCGGCCGCAATACAGGAGGGCCACGTTCGTCAAGAGCGACTCCGATGGAAAGTTCAAGGTGGAGCTTCCGGCTGGTGCCTACTGGATAGGGTCCAAGGCCAAGGCTCTCGACCCCGTCAACTACGCACCCGACGCGGTGGTCTTCTCCGAGGTTCAGGTAACGGTGACAGCGGGCGCCTTCAGCACGGTCGAACTGCTCGAGACCGGGTACGCGCCCTGATCAAGCCTCAGGGGTCGCCACCGCCGACACGAAGAGCGCTTCACGGTCCGGTAGCTATGAGAGATAAGTGTCGGCCGATCCGTGTCGGCGCCGAGGGAGGTTCCCATGAAGACGAGTCGCGCCTGGTCAGTTGCAGTGGTGTTTGCGCTCATGACGTGTGGCG
>Ga0180064_1000181_pt1 | contig 9853 bp, 15 predicted proteins | sample EasRiv200_16_10D_FD_121782 | JGI IMG/M metagenome (GOLD analysis project Ga0180064, IMG submission 121782) | Soil microbial communities from meander-bound floodplain in the East River, Colorado, USA - East River metaG ERMLT200_16_10D | ecosystem: Environmental > Terrestrial > Soil > Floodplain ... | reverse complement strand
GACGAATTCCGCCGGATCACCCGCGACAAGCTCCCGGAGGCGAACGTCGCCTTCCTGGACGAGATATTCAAGGCGAACAGCACCGTGCTGAACGCACTCCTCTCGATCATTAACGAGCGCATCTTCCACAACAACGGGCACTCGATGATCGTGCCGCTGTGGACCTGCGTCGGTGCATCGAACGAGCTGCCCGGCACCGACCGCGACGACCTGCGCGCCTTCCGTGACCGCTTCGGCGTCACCAAGATGGTCGAGCACGTCCGCACCAGCCACGGCCTGAAGCAGGTACTGGACGGCCAGCTCGCCCGCGCGAGAGGCACCGCTGCCAGCAACGAACCGACGCTGGTCACCTACGCCGAAATCGAGACGATTCAGCAGGACGCGACGAACGTCATCATCCCCGACAACGTGACCAAAGCCCTGGTCGAGCTGCGCGCCCGCGCCGAGTCAGAGAACCTGTCGATCAGCGCCCGGCGCCTGTTCGAGGGTGTCAGGCTGATGCAGGCAGCGGCGGTTTTGACCGGACGGCCGGAGGTGTCGGTCGAGGACATGAAGGTCTTCGAGCATGTGCTTTGGACGGACCCCGAAGACCACAACACCGCCTACGAGCTGACGCTGGACTACGCGGGTGCGGTCACGAAGAAGGCCGCCAAGCTGCGCGGCGAGTTCGATGAGCAGCAAGCCGCGCTCTCGGAGCTTCAGCAGGCAATGCCCGCCGACGGGAGCATGCCCGACAGCGAGCTGATGGGGAACATCGGCGTCGTGTCGAACATGCTCAAGAAGCTCCACGGGCGGGTGAACGACGCGATCGAGGCGGCGAAAGAGGAAGGCCACGAGACCGCCGAACTTGACCAGCTCGTCACCGACATCGACAGCTCACGCGAGAGCGTGAAGAAACTGCTCGGGATCGGTAGCTGACGATGCCCCGCTTTGAGTTCCGTGTGCATCTCGCGGTCAACGCCGAGTCTGAACAGGATGCGATCAAGCTCGCCGAAATCGGACTCGATCGTGTCCGCGAACTGCGCGCGGCCCTACCCACCCAGAACCTCACCGTCGAGCTAGACGAGGGGTCCGCCGACATCATCGAGGAGGACTGACGCATGGCACAGGAGATGTCACAGCGCGTGATGGACCTGTTCAGGCGCACCAAGAACCTCCCCGCGCTATCGGACAGTGTTATTCGCCACGACAAGCTGGACGATGGCGTGCTGGAAGACATGGAGGAACGCGCCCTTCACTTCCGCCGCGCTATGAACGAGCGGCCGGAGATCGACCTGGACAACCTCACCGATGACGAGGGCAAAGCAATCGAACTGAGCGAGGAGGAGCGCGAGAAGGCGATGGAATACGTCGCTTGGAAAGACCTGTTCGGTGACACCTTCCGCGCACTGCACACCCTGCGCGAGCCGGAGCTGATGGGCCAGGACGAGATTCTGCCCTCACGCGACCTGAACCGCCGCATCTTGCAGCAGATCACGGCCAGCGAGAAGTTCACCGCCATCAGGCCGGAGACTCGCCACGACGAGATCGCCAGCGCTTTCGCCTCGATCAACATGTCCGAGGGCCTGCGCACATCGCTCCAGGAGGAAATGAAGGAGATGGTGGTCGGGGCCAAGAGGATGGCCGAGCAGGAGCAACAGATCACGGGCGCACAGGAAGCCCTTGAACAGCTCCGCCAGCAGGTGCGCGAACAGGGCGGCAAAGCCACGCCTGAACAGAAGCAGGCGATGAAGGAACAGTCGAAGTCGAAGACTCAGGCCCGCCAGGAACTCGCCGAACAGCAGGCCGAACAGCAGCAGCAGGGCATTGGGGTCGGCGCGATCGAAGCGATCAACCAAGCCCTTGAAGGCGCACAGGAATCCGTTGACGCGGTAGCCAGCCTCCCCGGCACCGAGCCGGGCACCGGCCAGAAGCTGTCGCCCGACGAAATGATCGAACTCGCGCAGAAATGGAAGGAAAATCCTGAGCTGGTCGAAATCGCCAAGATGGTCGGCCGCATGCAGCGCGACATCCGTTACCGCCGAACGAACCGTGTCATCGGCGGGCGCGAGGAGATCGTGGATGTGAAGCTCGGCGACGACCTGCCGCTCCTGCTCCCGAGCGAGAAGGTCAGGCTGCGCCACCCACTCCTTCGCCGCGACTTCATGCGCCGCTACTTCGAGCGCAGCTTGGTCCAGTACGAGACCCGTGGCTATGCCGAGGCCGGGCGCGGCCCGATCATCGTCTGCCTTGACGGCTCCGGCTCGATGGGCGGCATGCCCAACATCTGGGCGCGGGCACTCGCGATCAGCTTCATCGCCATCGCCAAGAAGGAGAAGCGCGACGCTGCGGCCGTGGAGTTCAGCTCGCGCGGCCAGCAGAAGCGCTGGGACTTCATGGCGAAGGAGCCGATCAACCCGATCAGGATCGTGGACTTCGCCTCGCACATGTTCAACGGTGGCACCGACATCACCGGCGGCGTGTTGAAGGCGAAGGAGCTGATCGACCTGGTGCCCGAGTTCAAGACTGCCGACATCGTGCTGATGACGGACGGGCAGGACCACTACCAGGACGACGACGAGGCGTTGCGCGGAGAACTGCTTGCCCTCGGAGTGCGCTTGCATGGCGTCGCGATCGGCTCGCAGACGAACCACTACCTGGAAGAAATGTGCGAGTCGGTTGTCCCCGCTTGGGACCTGGCTGGCGCGAACGATGCAACTACCCACCTGGCGGAGGCGATTTCGTGAACGCAAGCTACAGCAACGGTGCGTTGGTCATCTACACCGACGAAAACAGTGGCATGAGTGCCGAAGGCATCGTTCTTTCCTTCAACGCCGAACAACAGTACGTTCTACTTGTGAAAGACCCGGACGGGGATTGGGATGTTGTTCGTGCTGAACCCACCGAGGTTGCCGCCAACCTAGGCGACGACCCACTTACCTTCCCAGGCAAACACCCGGCAGTGACGGCCGACAACATCTTCGTCGTGCAGTGCGAGGCGGAGGACGGCCCGAACTTCGAGCTGTTCGCCACTCCCACCGCTGTCGAGGCTGCGCACCCGGAGGTCGAAGACCTGCGCATACGCCTGATGGAAGCCATCGCCGACCCCGGCGAGAAATTCGAGATGGACGGCACGTACTACGTGACCTTCCGCTCCGTGCAAGGAGACCTGTCGAAATGACCACCGTGCCGAAGAACGTAGTCGCCGTAACCCCTGGCGGCAACATCACGATGGACCACATCATGGGGTTCTACACCCTGTTCTCGCTGCCCAACGAGCCGGTAAGCGCGAGCAAGCTCCACCGCATCTGGATCAGCGAGGGCCTGCCGCCCGACATGATCCCGAACTCCCGCGCTGCGAAGAACAACTTCCAGCAGGCCGCCCGCTCGATCGAGAACCGCTCTCGCAGGACCGACGCCGACAAAAAGCGCACGGAGATCGAGGTGGACCCCGTTATCGAGGACGCCGATCGCGTCATCTACCAAGTCACCAAGCTGAAGCGTGACCAGTTCAACGAGGTGATCGACCACCCGAAGGCGATGAAGGTCACCTTCGACAAGAACACAGAGCTGATGACGTGGGAACCGCTCGACAAACTGGAAGACATGGACGAATCGGACCTGAAAGGTCTGTTCGACCTGATCCAAAACCACTTCGACAAGAACGCGAAAAAGGTGCCCGGCGCCCGCATACGTGCCGCCATCCGCAAGCTGGTGAAAGAGGTGGGTGGCACGCCGATCATCCGAAAGAAGCAGGGCGGCAGTGGCGGCATCTATTTCGTCCCCAAGGATGGGCGCGACTACCTCGACAGTGTGAAAGTCGTGCTGTCGGAGATGTTCGGCGACAACGCCGAGATGCACCTGATCTTCGCGGCCTCCGCCGACGGCGAGCGCGAGCTGGTCGAGCGGCACTTCACCACCAACGTCTCCCAGGAGATCGACGGCCTCATGGCCGAAGTGACCGAGGCTCTGAGAGGTGAGGGCCGCAAGATGCGATCGGATCGCATCGGCAACATCCTCCAGCAGCGCAAGCTCCTGGGCAGCCACCGCGAAAAGTACGCGGACCTGCTGGGCACCACGCTGGAGGAGACCGAGATCAAGCTGGGCCTGCTCGACCAGCAGTTGGAGAGCCTGGTCCTCCAGAGCAACGACGCCGAGTAGCACTCCGGCCAGGCGACTGGTCGTGCAACTTTTCCCCCCGGAACCGCACGGTTCCGTTTAACCTGCGTAAACTCCAACCGAAGGAGGTGAACTATGCCACCCCGGACGATGAAACATGCACTCTCACAAGCCGGTGCCAATGCCGCTCACCGGGCCGCCGCCGAGGCGGTGCTACTGGAGGGCGGTGTAGCACCGCCAGGAGGCCCACAGACGGCCTCAGCGCCTCCCTCGCCGGTGAACACCGAGGATCGCACCTCCAACCCCCTTCGGCCCTCCAGCTTCGCCGAGGTGATCGGCCAGGAGCGCGCCGTGGCGATGATGCAGCGCGTGGTCGCCGCCGCCGCCCGCCGGGCCGAGCCGCTGGATCACGTCCTGCTCGTCGGGCCGAGCGGCACGGGCAAGTCCACCTTCTCCCACGTCATCGCCGCTGAGCTGGGCGTGGACGTGTACGAGGTCGAGGCGCCGGTTTCACATGGAACGCTCCTGGAGCTGCGCGAGGTGATGTCTGACGGCGACCTGCTGCGGATCGAGGAGATTCACCAGCAGGCGATCATGGAGCGGCGCGGCCGGGGCGCGGCGACGCAGCCCGAGGTCCTGTACGCGGTGATGGAGGACCGCACCCTGACCAGCGGCTCCGGCGTGCTGCCCTTCCCGGCGATCACGATCGTCGGCACGACCACCGACGAGGGCATGCTGCCGGACCCGTTCCTTAACCGCTTCCCGCTGCGCCCGCGCCTCGCGCCCTACGACGCCGAGGACATCGCGGTGATGGCGGTGTGGAACGCCGAGCGGCTGGGCCTGCGGATCACCGTCGAGGCGGCCGTGCGCATGGCGAATGCCGCGCGCGGCGTGCCCCGGCAGATCAACAACTACGTGAAGAACGCGGCCTCGCTCGTCGGCACCGACGGCGTGGTCTCGCTGACCGTGGCCGAGGAGGTGCTGTTCGACCTGAACGGCGTCACCGAGGACGGCATGACGGCGGACATGCAGGCGATGCTCACCTTCCTCTACACCCGCGCGAAGCGGAGCCTGGCCGACGGCGAGGTCCGCTACCAGGCGAGCGTCAACACGATCGCAACCGGGATCGGCAAGAGCCGCGACAGCAAGGCGATAGCGCTGCGCGTGGAGCCGTTCCTGATCGAGCGTGGATTCATCCAGGTGGGCCACGGCGGGCGCACCCTCACCGACCAGGGCGTCGAGCGCGCCCGCGAGCTACTGGGAGGTGCCGCATGAAGACCACCCTTACCCCGCAAGAACTAGAGGGGGATGCGAAGCTGATGTGGGCAGAGCTGGCAGCCCAGTACCCGACCATGCGGGAACTGCCGGACCCGCTCAAACGCTGCACTCGCTGCACCAACCACGCTGCGTTCTACACCGGCGAAAAGGACGGCGAGTTCCTTTGCCTCGCTTGCGGAGCGAAGGTTTCCGTCTTCGCCGCTACGAATGGGACCAGAGGCGCGACCGACCCACGCCAGGTGGTTGCCGATCTCGCGCTCGAACAGTTCGAGCAGCAACTGGCGGACGGCCACGCAGAGGCAGAACGACTACTACAGGAGGCAACATGAGCGACCGGGTTCCCCAGCAGTGGGACGACATCAACATCGAGCTGCGACTTTCCCCCTCGACCGAGGAGTGGGCCGACGACCTGCTGGAGTCGATCGACAGTTGCACCTTCGTCAAGCGAACCGACACCGCCCTGGTCGCCAGGTTCGTCATCGGCGGCAATTGCGACGGCGCCCAAAACCTCTCCGACGTGATGCGGGATGTCGAGGAAGCGATGACGGAGGGTGAGATCAGCCTGAACGAGTTCCAGGTGAAGGTCTGGGCCACGGAGTCCGAGCGCGAACGTGAGCGCAGGGAGGCAGCATGACGACGGCGACCGAGGCAAAAGTCAAGACCGAGCGCTGGGACCAGCAACCTGTTCCGCAGGAGCGCTGGGGCAAGGATCACTGGACCACCCTTCTCTACCTGGAGACCTGCACGGTCGATCGGCGTGGTCGGGTGGAGCATGCGAAGATGCGCACTTCGCGACGCAACTGGCGCCTGGCCGGGCGGGTCCACGGTGAGTCGAACATCATGCCGCCCGATAAGTACCCGACGCGCCTCCTCCCCACTCAAGGCGAGCGTGCCACTTTCGACTCCGTACTTCTCGCCGGTGGGCATGACGACTGGGAGTGCATGCAGGACATGGCCGACGCCGGACTGCTGACCTTCGAGGTCGAGGACGAGCGCGGATCACATGTCAGCTATCCGCTGGCCGTGACTGTCACCCTGACCGACGCGGGACGCAACGCCGCAGCCGACGCACGGGCACGCCGGGCGGAGACTGGTAGGGCGGCACCATGACCGACGAGCTGATCGAAGTCGCGGGCGGCCTCTACTCGAAGGCCGACGCCGAGAAGATCGAGACCTGGGTTGCCTTCGCCACCACGCTGCTGTTGTTCGACCACTCGAAGGTCGAGGAGCTGAAGTGCGCGACGCGATCGCTCGGTGCGAAAGCCCAGGCGCAGTACCCGCAACTCCAGTCAGGCGATCCCGTCACCCTCGACGGGGCCGACCTGCACGACTTCCTCGATGACTTCCCGCCGCCGACGCCAGTGGCGTTCGTGACCATCACCGGCGACGCCTTGTTCACCTGCATCGACGGCCCGAACGCTGGCGCCGTGGTCCTGTGCGACATGCTGGACACGATGCACGAGGCAGTAGAGAAAGGAGGTGAAGTCGATGGACACGAGCGGGATTAAGGCCGGGGACATCGTGAAGTGCGATGTTCGAGGGCAAGAGTTCTTCGCCCTGGTCAGCAGACCGATCTACCACAACGCCACGCTGGCAAAACGAGTGGTAGATGTCGAACCCCTCCGCCCTGGGTCTCGCCTTCCCAGCACCTTTGTTACCCCCAGGCAGATCACAGATCACTGGCGGAAGTCACGCCGGAAAGGAAGTGCGTAGTGAGTGCAGTAGCTGAGGCGGAAGCCCTCCTGAAGGACCGGCTCTCCAGCCTGACAGACGAAGGCAAGCGTGTCGAGAAGGCCCTGGCCGCCCTCAACGGCGGCACGCGGCGGCCTGGCCGTCCGCGTGGCAGCACCTCGACACCCGGCGGGGCGCCGAAACCGCGCAAACGCCGGAGCGGCACCCGCAGCGACCAGGCGGTGGCATTCATCGAGAAACACCCCGGATGCTCGGCCGCCGACATCGCGAAGGCGATGAAGATCAAACCCAACTACCTCTACCGGGTGCTGGGTGAACTGGAGAAGGAGGGCCGCGTCAAGAAGACCGGGCGCAAGTACAACCCGGTTTCGTGACATGCCGCGCGCAAAGAGCGCGGTAGCGCACCTCCCGGACCCGCCGGGGCTGTCGATGCCCGGCGGGTCCGCCTATAGTGTCTGACGATCCGACAGGAGACGGCAATGACTGGCGAAGCGATCAAGCGATTCGAGAGGGAGTACCAGCAGTACCACGACATCTCTCCGCGCCGCCGTCGGGAACAGCTCAAGAGCATCCGAGCGATGGCCGCCAGCGCCGGGAAGGCGCCGGAGGACTGCGACGCCGACGACGTGCGCAAGCACCTCGGCGAGCTGAGCGACCGGGGTCTCCACGTCAACACGATCAGGAAGGAGCTGAACATCCTCAAGCCCTTCTTCGCCTGGGGCTGGGAGGCTGGGCTGGTCGATGCCGACCGCCTGCTCAGGGTCCAGCGGATCGCCGCGCCGAAGAAGTCCAGCGCGCACGGCATCCCCAAGCCCTACTCGAAGAAGGAACTGGCGAAGTTCCGCGCCGAGCTGGCCGCCCGCTGGCCGGAGGTCGAGCCGAAGTTCTGGGCACGGTGGAAGCGAGGCACATCCCCCTACCGGCGCGTCCAACCACATGTGATGCGCATCCAGATCGAAGCGGTAGTCGCCCTCGCCCTGCACTGCGGCCTCCGCCGGTCGGAGATTTTCAACGCCAGCCTTGACGACATCCACTACGACAATGCCTACGTCGTCGTGCGCCACGCGAAGGGTGACAACAACGGCGAGAAGATGCGCGAGGTCCCGCACACCCAGACCAGCCGTGAGGCCGTCAAGGCGTGGATCGAGATGCGGACCATCCTGGCGCCGAAACACGAGCGGGTATGGCTCTCGCTTGCCTGGGAGGAGGTCGCCACCCGGCCGATGCGGTGGACCCGGTTCGCCGAACTCATGCTGACCGTTGGCGACTGGCAGCTTCACCGCTTCCGGCACACCGCCGGGACCGAGTGGCTGCGCTCGACGCGACGGCTGGAGATCGTGCAGAAGCTGCTCGGCCACGCCACCCTCCAGCAGACCCTCGGCTACGCGCAGGTGATCCGCGACGACCTGCACGAGGCCGTCCAGAAATCCGAACTGGAGTTTGAAGAAGCGGTAGGCGCGCGATGACACCCGACGACGGCTTCATCGACGGCTTCCGCATTCACGTTCCCGACGACTACGACACCGAGCCGGGAGCGTCACTCGGCAAGCTCCTCCCGCCCTACGGCGGTATCGAACGGTGTGCCAGTTCCACCTGCCAGGCGGAGCTGGGCGAGGAGAAGACGGGGGGCGCCTACATGTTCCGCGACATAGAGAGTGGGAAGCTGGTGATCTTCTGCGGCAAGTGCGCGCCGGGGATTGAGCTGGAGCACAGCCACAGATTCCTCCTGATCCCGCTATGACGGCCACGATCGCCTGGAGAGGCAACCACATCGAGGTGCTGACCGATCGCACCTGGCGTTTTTACCGCTGCATCCGATGTGACGGTGAGCTGAAGACGCCGACCCAGGATGGTTACGGGCCAAGGTGCAAACAGCGACGCTCACTCGACTGGCGGACCGAACGCCGGAAGGTGCTGGCTGAGGACCGCGAACGCTACCGACAAGACCACCCAGGAAGGAGTCTCCGATGAAGAAGGTTGACCCGCCCGCTGCCAACCCTTGCGGGTCGTGCCCCTACCGGCGCGATGTGCCGAGCGGCGTCTGGGAAATCGAGGAGTACGAGAAGCTGCCGCAGTACGACAACCCGACCGCCGAACAGCCGACCGCCGTCTTCCTCTGCCACCAGCAGAACGGCCGAGCCTGCGCGGGGTGGGCCGGGTGCCACGACATGGGTGAGTCGCTTGGCCTTCGACTGGCCTGCTCGATGGGCGCTATCGAGGACCCCGAGCCGTTCTTCGACTTCGAGACCAGCACTCCACTATGGGATTCGGGCGCAGAGGCTGCCGCACATGGTGTTGAAGATGTCGTCGCCCCTGGACCGGATGCGCAACGAGTCATCGACAAGCTGGTTAAGAAACGAGACGCACGCTGATGGACCGCGAAGCCACCATGTTCTTCGCGATGTGGCACATGCGGTGTGAGATTCTGCGCCACTGCACGAAAGAGTCGTGCATCCTCTCCAGCAAGCTGCTATGCGAGCTGCTGAAAACCCTCGATGTGAAGGCGATGCCACTCGTGGTGGACGTGATCGCTGCCAACGAGGACGCTTTCCAGAAGACTCTGCGGAGCGAGGAGTACGACCCCGAGGACCCAGACGACCCAGCCTTCGCGATGCGCTGCATGGTAGTCCCCGGAGGGGGCGACCCCGATAGCGAGGTATGGCGGGCGCACATCGGCGTCCTCGCCGACGGCCGCTTCTTCCTCGACCCCAGCGCTGACCAGTTCACCCGGACCGAGCATGGGATCATCGCTATGCCCTCGATGTTTGAGTTCGAGGACACCGAG
>Ga0180064_1000172_pt1 | contig 10165 bp, 20 predicted proteins | sample EasRiv200_16_10D_FD_121782 | JGI IMG/M metagenome (GOLD analysis project Ga0180064, IMG submission 121782) | Soil microbial communities from meander-bound floodplain in the East River, Colorado, USA - East River metaG ERMLT200_16_10D | ecosystem: Environmental > Terrestrial > Soil > Floodplain ... | reverse complement strand
GAAGTCACGCAAAACCTGGTCGACGTCGGTATCGTTGAAGGCGCCGATATCGCCCGCGACCCGGATCATCTCCGTGGACAGGTTGGCTGCCTCAGCACGGACAAGCCCCATCGGCACCAGCATGTCCTGCACGCCGGCAGCCAGGCCGCGCATCTGGGTGATGGTCAGCGGAATGGTCTTGCTCAGTTCGATCAGGCGCGCGTTGGCCTCCACGACGGATCCGCGAAACACGACTTGGAACTTGCTGGCGGTTTCCTCGGCGGCCACGGCCAGGCGGATGGAGTTGGCAGTCATCGCGGACAGCGCTGCGGTGCCGACCGTGATCATGCGGCCCAGCATTCGGCCAGTGGCAGCTGAGCGCTCGGCAAGCAGGTCCGAGGACTTGCTGGCCCGGTTACTGGCCCCGGTCATCTGGTCGAGGTTCTTCGTGGCGCGCACTGCGCCCGTCGAATCGATCGCAAAGCCGAGTTTCGCAATGTCAATCATTTAGCGGTTCCCCATCAGTTTCCTGGCACTTTCCCGGGCTTTGGAGCGCGCCTCTTCGATCCGGCGCTTGCGCTCGCGGCCTTCGGCAAGGGCCGAAAGGTATGCGTCGTCGACGCAGATGATCAGCTCCACGTCCTCCGGCGAAATGAAGGTGCGCGTGAGCTCTGACCAGTTGCGAATTTCGGAGTAGGCGATCGGGCTGATCCCCTCGAACCCCGGCCGGCGCCGGGAGTTCAGCTTCCAGAAGAAGCTGTAGGGCCGTTCACCCGCGGCCGGGATGTCCGGCTCCTCGGGAACCGGATCATCGAAGTGCAGGGCATAGTCGAGATCCGAGATCTCGACCGGGCCGTTGATGCCCATCACGGTCTGGCCCCACTTGCCGTGCCAGCGGACGTGCCAGGCTATGGCGTCAGCGAGCTGTTCCCCGAGTTCTCGAAAAAATTCTCATCCTCGAGGAAGGCGCGCGAGAAAAACTCGACCATCCACGGATAGTCCTTCAGCCACTTCTTCAGGGTGTCGTACGTGTAGGCCGGCTGTTCACCGTCGAACACCAGCTTGGGATCGGTCCATGTCCAGCCGACCACTGAGGCGAGGATCAGGTCGCGGGAATGGGCGCGCTTTTCGAGCAGGGAGGGTTCCTTGCCACGGCCGCGCTTGGGCTGATTCCGGGCGTCGTAATCGCGGGTGACTTTCTGCACTTCGTCGGAGTGGCGGGAGCGCATCTCGAACACCAGGCCGAGTTCCTCGCCGGTGCCCGGGTGCTCAAGGTTGACGAACGCATTGCGGGGAGTAAGCGTGCTGATATCCATCATTCATTTCCTCATTCATTGACGACATTGCAAAAAAAAGCCCCGCCGAAGCGGGGCACAGGGTTTCCGGACAGGCCGGTCTTACGGGGTCGGTGCTTCCACCACCACCGGGACCTGGTTGTTCCGCGCAGCGAACGTCAGGTGCTGGTTGTCCTCGGCGCCGCCCATCGTGTAGACGGGACCACCGACGGGACCGCGCCAGTACAGCGTCTTGCCGTTCGGCCAGAGCACCTTGAAGGCGTAGTTGTTGGTGTTGCTGGGCGAGCCAGCAGCCTTCAGCGCATCCATGCCGGCACTCTCGCGGTCGCGGAACTCCAGATCCGGAGCGCCGCCGTTGCTCTGCCCCTTGCTGAAGCAGATCACCTGGTCATCCCAGGCCGGGTCTTCGGTCATGTTGGTCTCGATGCCAACGGTCCCGTGATTGACGAGGCCGGGAACGGGGATCCATGACACACCCTCGAAACCGGACAGGTCCAGGTCTTCATTTTGGGCCGACTGCGAGATCGAGAACGTGCCCAGGATATTCGTGATGCCACATTCGCTCATGGCTTGATACCTCCAGTAAGGTTGATGTTTTCCGGAAAACCCGTCACCGGGGCATCATTCATTTCATTCGGTTCGTTCAGCTCAGCCCGATGTAGTGCAGCGTTACCGGGATGAAGAGTTTGTTTCCATCGTCCACGAAGGACGGGCCGCGGGTGCCGCGCTTGAGCACGCGGACGTCGCCGAAGGCTGTGCCTTTGGCGAACCAGGCGATCAGGGCGTCAGCCAGTTCCGATGCCGGCTTCTCGCCGGCCCCTGGCCGGTAGCCGACCAGCAGCTGGAAGAAGCCGCGGTCCAGAGCGCATTGGGTCGCGTCCCAGGTGTCGTCCTGCGGCTCGTTCGGGAACAGGCTGGCCTCGATCCACAGTCCCGTTTGCGGCGGCACCTGGTTGAGACCGGGCCACAGCACCGGCACCGGCGGCGTGTAATCGAACGCCAGCAGCCGTTCCAGGGCAGCTTGCAGAATCTCTGTGCTCAAGCCGCCCTCCTGAAAATCTCGTAGTTGTCGGCATACTCACCGAGCCAGCGGCGCAGCATCCCGGTGGTGTCCGGTTCGCCGAAGTTGGAGCGGTGACCGACACCGATGCCGGCCCGTCCGGGCAGGCCCTTGATGCCTATCGTGTTCTGCGTATCGAGCAGCCGCTTGGCACCCCGGAATTTCTGCCAGAGGTCCATGTCGATGCGTCGGCTGCCGCCCTTGCATACTTCGCGCAACAGGGCGACCGCTGGACCGCGCAGGGCGGTGCAGGCCAGCGAGGCATGACCACGGCTGCCCATCACGCGCCAGCGACTTGTGGCGACGTTGTAGTAACGCGACGGCGCCTCGCCCACCAGGTCAGCCGTGTGCATGGCTTCGACTGTCGCCTGCAGGTAGTTCGGCAGGTAGGCGTCGTCGTCCTCGAGGATCAGGATCGTGGATCCATCCGGGACCAGCTCGAGGCCGGCCAGCAGGCATTTGGCCTGGGTGTTCATCCCGGGCTGCCAGCGCCAGGCAGGTCGGATGACTTCGGTCTCAAAGCGGGTCTGCGGGATCCGCGAGGCGGGATCCACGTCTTCGACCACGATCCACTTGGCCAGGCCGGTGTACGTTTGTGCGTCCAGGTACTCGCCCAGCAGCGCCAGGCCCTCGGCCCGTCCGCCAGTTGGGGTGAGCAGGTAAATCATTTCTGCCACGCCAGCGCCAGGCGTTCGCGGGCCGTTTCGATGTCACCCTGCGACCACTCCAGCCGCACCGGTTTGCCGGCGAGCCATTCCACCGTCTGCCGGTGGCGCACTCGCTGCGCGTCGTCGAGCACCAGCCAGCCGCCGGATTTCAGCAGCGACCAGCCAAGCCGGGCGTGTTCGTGCCGCAGCTGCGCCTCGCTGTCCACCAGCACCAGGTCCGGGGCTTTCGGGATCCGCCGCTGGTCGATCGCAAGGCGGATATCCCAGTCGCAATCGACCCCGACCATGCTGTCGCGGGCCAGCTGCAACCACTGGGCGCTCGACTCGATGCTGACCAACTTGCCGCAGCGATCGGCAAACCAGCGCGAGGACCAGCCGGCCCCGAACTCCAGGACGTAAGACCGGGGGGAGATCCGCGCTTCCATGAAGCTCAGGACCGACTGGTTCAGGCAAATCCGGCGCTCGGTCATGCGATCAACTGCCTGACGATGTTCTCGGCGTTGTGGTTGTCCTCGACGTGCTCGCGCAGGCTGCCGATGTCCATCGCCTTGCGGATCGCGGCCTCGATGCTGCGCTCGGTCGGAATCACGCCACCGCGCCCGGAATAGTTGCGCATCATGGCGCCGGTCGTGTTCGTATCCAGGAGCGGGCCCTGGTAGGCCTGGCGGTGGTCCAGGATCACCACCGGGGCGCCGCAGGCCATCGCCTCGAGTGCTGCGCGGCCGGAGGCCAGCACGCAGACCGATGTCTGCAGGGCTTCCCTGGCGCTTTCCGGCCCGGCGTTGTGCACATGGCGGAATTCCAGTCCCATCTTCGCGGCAATCCCCGGCAGGCACTCCAGCCCCTTACGGTGGCTGAAGCGGGTCACGAACCGGCGTTTGCCGTCCCCGGGATGCCAGAATTCCAGGTCAATGGGCTGGCGCACGATCGGGCCCTTGCGGCGCCACCAGTCGCGCACGCCCTCGGAGGTGAACCACGAGCCTTCAATGGGTCGTTCGTCCTCGACGATGCCGTGCGATATGGCCACCACCCGCGCGCACTGGTCGACGAAGCGGCCGGTGTAGTGCAGGTTGGCGAGGATGCCGAGGTCGTATTGACCGGTCGGGTGGATCTGCGCATCGCCGATGACCGGCGAATGGCCCATCTCGGCGAGCTGCAGGGCCACGGTTCGAACCCATGTCTGGACTCCGCCGTCTTGCCGGCCCGATGCCCCGGGCCTGCGCTTGCTGGCAATCAGGACTTTCAAGACGCACAGATCCGCAGCACTTCGTACTCGCCGGGGATGTGCCGCCAGCGGTTGGCACGGCGCCGGCCGTCAATCTGCCCCACCCTACCCTTCCCGAAGTCGATCAGCACCAGCGGACCGGTCATCCGGCGCGGTTCCTGGTCGGTTATCAATTCAGGCACCAGGAGCGCGAGAGCGTCCAGGTGGCGTCCTACCCTCTCATGCGACCACGTTTCGCGCACCACGGGCAGGAGATTGCCAAATTGAGGCCAGTCCACGCCGTATCGGTCAGCCCATTCATTGGAAAGCCTGCGAATGACAGCCATTGCATCGTGCCGGTCTGAAAAACAGGTCAGCACCCGTCCCCAACTTACAGGCTCCGCCATGTGTCCGGTCTGTCCATCAAATCATTCCATGTCATCAGCGGCTGGCCAAAGTCGGAGACGGTATGTATCGCCTTGCCCATCCTTGCGGTCCACTTGTCCCTGTACCTGTCCGGCCAGCCCGGGGTGGAGTAGTAGGCGCAGGTTTCTTCCCACTGCTCCACGGAGATGCACTTGCCGTAGTGCTTCACGTACATGGGAGCGCGTTCAATGCGTCCCGCAGTCAAGGGGCAGCGGTTGCCGTCCCCGATGAACCGGGAAGCCGACACCCGAAACAGGATGAGAATGTCTCGGTATTCAGGCCCCCACATTCTGGGCAGGCTGGCCAGTTCCCCGTCGAACGGTGCTTGCTTGTGCTCGGTCAGGTAGCCGTCAAACAGCCGGAACGTGTAGCCGTCCGCAGTGAACTCTGGGAATTTGCCGTGCAGCCGTTCATCCGCGTCAAAACAAAGCGCCCATTCGTACCCAAGCCTTCGCGCTTCTTCCAGCACAATGGCTCTGTGCCGGGTTTCCTCGGGCCTGCGTACCTTTGCCCACTGCGTGCCCTGAATCACCGTCAGGCGGTCCCCGGCGACCTTCTTAGCAATCGCCACGGTGTCATCGGTGCTGGCATCGTCGTAGAGCACGATATGCCGGCAGCACTTCAGGTAATGGGCAATGGTGTCAGCAATAATCAGGGCCTCGTTACGGACCCTGGTGATGCCGCAGATCAAAGCTTAAAAAAGGCCTGTTGCGATTCCTGCCGCCCCTGCACTTGGGCCACCGCGTACGCCGGCAGGGACAAAGTGATAAACGTCATATGCGAGTTGGCAGTAAAGGAAAAACCCGCTCAACGCGGACATGAAAATGAACAGGCCTGTGAGAGACTGCCGTTCCCACATATTCATGACAACGAAGAGCACAATTCCATCCACCATCAATCAATCCTCTGTGCATACTGTGCTACGAAGTCTTCAACCGTCATACGCCGGAAACACGTCAGCGCCGTTTCCCGTGACAGGTTCACCACGTCGATATTCATCCGCCGCAGGTCTTTGGCGGTCTCGTTCATGGCCTTGAGCCAGTGCCGCCAGTTCTGGGCATTGCCCAGTCTGACCTTCTCGTTGTGCGGGTGGTCGCCGAAGAAGTGCGTACGTCCCCCGGTCAGCGAATGGTCAAAGCCCAGCAGGCCGATGCGCTTGGCACCGTGCTCAGCCCAATACTGGACCATGTGGTGGCCACCGTTGCCGCCGGTCCGGGCCCAGCCAGAGGGTCGCCAGCGCTGCACGCCGTTGCCGCTGTAGCCCATGCTCAGGCGCTTGCCCTTGTACCACTGGAACTTCGGTCCGTAGGTGGACCACCAGGGTGAATCAGCCGCGTAATGTATGTCTGCCCAGGGTGCGAACACCGCCGCGTTGTTCACCGCGATCGCCGGGCCGATCCCGCGAATGGCGTCACAGTCTGCCCGCGCCAGGGAGGGCCCCGACGCGATCACGAAGTGCCACATCAGATCCGCTTGCTGACCTGTTTTGCTACCCGCTCCACGATATCGGTCCAGAGCTCCGTTGCCCCGCGCATGAACCCGTCGTGATACTCGCGGGGAACTGCGTAACTCGCGGTCCAGCCCACGAAGAAGGGCGTGCCGTCGTTCGGATCCCACTGCAACAGCCCAGCCGCGATCGAGGTGATCTCGAAGTCGTAGGACGTGTCCGGGTCGCCTTTCGATTGGCCGGAAGGCATGGACCCAACCTTCCCCACGATACTGGCTCTCAGGAATCCGGTATCGACCCGCATCCTGCCGCCCTTCGCGCGCGGGGTCTGGGCGATCTCCACAGTTTCCTGCACGGCGGTCCGGGCGGTGGCGCGCATGCGCTTCTTGTAAGTCGCGACGTAGTCGGAAACCTGCAGACCGAAATCCTTAGCCATCAGGCCGCGAGCTCGACCGCCACAAAGTCGATCTTGTGCTTGACGATGCACCGGCAGTTGATGACATCGCCGGCGCCCGCCCCGAGACTGGTGTCACCAGGGTGCATCATCAGCGCACCGTCACCGGTGACGAAGGGTTCATTGAGTCCACGGTTCTGGCCCTCCATGCTCGCGTGCGAGGGCCGCGTGCGGGCATCCATCGTGGCGTCCCAAATGCGCTCGATCGCGCTCGGCGGCGCCAGTCCCTGGTCGACCACCTGGCGCAGCGACTCGTCGCTCGCCTCGTTCAGGCTGGCTAGCGCTTCGGTGCGGCCGATGGTGGTGCCACGCAGTTCCAGCAGCCGATCCTCATACCGCCCGACGATGCGGTTGATGTCGGTCTGTGGGAGCGCCGTTTCCGTCGCGATCGCCTTGCGCACGATGCTGTCGAACCGCCGATCGCGGCGCTGCCGCGTGAAGTAATTACTGTTCAGGTTCTCCAGCTCGCCGCGGGCGTTCATGGCCGCCTGCGCCTGCGGGGCGTTGAGTCCCACGATACCGCCAGCCCTGCGCCCCGTCTGCGGGGAAACACGGCCAACGATATCCAGCGCCACGTTGCGCGGGTTCCTGCCAGTCACAAGGCCAGCCTGCAGCACTTCCTGGATGGCTTCGCGCTGCTCTGCGTTGATCAGGGTGACCAGCTGGCTGGAGTGCTGCCGCAGCCAGGCCTCGGCGCGCGGGTTGCGCCAGTCGAAGTCCATGCCGAAGCGAAACGGCACATCAGCCGCCACCGTGGCAATGCCGGCCTCGATGTAGGAATTGCGGATGGCCTCAGTCATCTGCGTCCAGGATCCGGGACGGAACCCGGCGGCGCGCAAGATGGCGGCCTCGTCGCCGGCAGCGACCGCACGCTCGAGGGCGGCGATCTGTGCACGGTCGGTGATGTCGAACACGTCCGCCATGTAAGCAGCACGGATCGACTCCTCCAGGCGTTCCAGCAGCTGGAGGATCTCGCGCCGTGTGGCTGGCATCAGATTTGACTCAGGTAGGTTCCCAAAATCCGGCAGACTTCTTTGGGCGTGAAGCCCTCGGCTGCCAGTGCGTCAGCGTAGATTCGGCACATCTTGGCAATCGGTGGTGCCACCCGTGCTAGCGTGACCAGCCCCTCCTCGAGCACGTCGCGGTGCTTGTTCGGGAGGTCGACGATGCGGGGCTTGTCGTTCATTCGGGCACGTCCGGCTTCATGTCCTGCACCACGAAGGTGGCGCGGTACATCGTAACACGCTCGGATTTGTGACCGTCGTAGTAGTAGTGCCCGACGTGCGCCACCTGGTAGCCCAGCAGCTTGCCGTCGCGCGTGAACAGCACGCCCTGGCCGTCGACGTTGCGGACCACCAGGTCCAGCGTCTCCACGCCCGGGAGCTCAATCACTTCTGGCTTCATTTCATCATTACCTTCAGGAATCTCGCCGGCGTCATGCGCGGGAAACAGTCGATCGCGGTATCGCGTGACAGGTTCACCACCTCCACGCCGCGCTCCGCCAGTTCCAGCGCCGTCAGCGCCATGTAGCGCGCCCACTTCTCGCAATGCACCTTCGGCGCGTTGCCCATGTTCGGCGGGTGGTTACCGTGAAAATGCGCCTTCCCGCGGCTGTGCTTGAAGTCAAAGCCGATCAGGGCCAGCTTCTTCCAGCCCTGGTCCACGCGGTCCTGGATGGCCATGTGGCCGGAGTTGCCACCCATCCGCTGCCAGCCGCGGCTGTGCCAGACCCGCACGCCGTTCCCACGGAACGTCCGGCTCACCCGCTCACCCTTGTACCAGCGGATCTTCGGGCCGTAGTGGATCCACCAGCTCGAATCCGCCGCGAACAGCGTGTCAGCCGTGGGCGTGTAGAAGATGCCGCCACACACTGCCACGCAGTGGTCGAAGTGCGGCCGCAGCAGGTCCACGTCCTTGCGGCGCAGGGAGGGCCCTGCGGCCACAAGCAAGCACCAGCTCATTCGTAATCGGCTGCGATACGCTCCGCTTCGGTCTTGCGGACGGGCTTATCCGTTGCGGCCATGCCGTTCACGAAAACGCTGAACCAGCTGCCCGTCCTATGGAATTCCACGCCCTGGCCGGTCAGCCCCTCGGGCAATTTCGGCACGTCGCGGGTCTGCGCGCTGTTCACCGGCAGCGGCTTGGCCTTGCCGTCGAGCACCTTCAGCCAGCCCTTGTGTAGGGCCACTGCAGTGCTACCGTCCTTCTTCAGCCGCTCCACTTCATCGCTGGTCACGTTCAGCTCACCGCCAGGCGGGAGCACCACGAAGTCCGACAGCGGGATCCCGCGCTCGCGGCGCGATGCGTTGACCAGCTTCATGGCGTCCATCCGTAAGGCGCGGCCAGGTCCTGGGCTTCCTTCTTCTTCAGATAGCCCTCGTGCGCCTGGATGCCACCGACAGTCACCGTCCACCGACCGCCGCCCTTGTGCTTGACCTCGACCGCTTTGGGCTCGTCCGGGCGGCCCTCGGGAATGTCCTGATCGTCCTCGACCTTGATGAACCCGGAGGCCAGCACGCGCTTGAAGTAGTAGCCGCAGGACTCGATTTGCCGGTCAGTGACCAGCGCCTCGCCGTAGGGCAGCAGGTAAATCCCTGGGTCTCCGGGGATGTTGCGGACCCGCTTTTGCAGATTGGTGATCAGCTTCATGTCAGTGCCTCATTCATTTGCGCAGTTGAACGTCGTACAGGACCGCAATCCCGGCTGGCTTCAGGGGCTTCACGTTCACCACCTGCAGCAGGTCAGCACCGACGGTGATGGTGTCGGCCAGCTCCGGGACGACGCTCCCCGCTTCCAGCATCAGGAACACGTCGTCGTTTTGGATCAGCGTGCCGTCGCGATTCTTGATGTCCACCGGGTACTCCACGGCGGTCAGCAGGTAGTCTGTGGACTCGCCCAGTGGATCCCAGGGAACCGAGCCTGGAGGACCAGCCTTGTGCAGCGTCACCTGGAAGCCAGCGGCGCCGTGGGAAACGTCTCGGACGGATGCCAGCCCCGCCTTCACCTCGGCGGCGATCGCGTTCCAGTTCTCGCTCATGCCCGGGTCAGGAAGTGACCGACAGAGCGCAGGATGCAGCCCAGCAGCTCGTTGACCTTCGTGATGGTCGGGGTCAGGGTGCCGGCCGACGCGCTGGTCGCCAGCGGATCCCACTCGACGGAGCCGACCTTCGTCAGTACCTTCGCCTGCGCCAGGACCACGTCCGGGGTCAGGCTGCCCGGGGAGGTCAGCTCGCGGAAGGCCAGTTCGAACTGTGCCTTCTTGATTTCCGGGGGGATGGTCTCCGGGTCGATTTCATCGCCCTCGCAGTCGTAGGCGTCCACCCGTGGCCACTCCAGGGCCTGTTCCCGCCCGTAGACTTTGGTGCCGGGGAAGCGCTTGCGGTATCCGCCATCGAGCGCCTGGCAAGCCCTGCGCATCGCCTGATCTCGTTCATCGTCGGTGTAAGTCGACTCCAGCCACGTCGACTGCCCGATGGCATCGGCGTAGTCCTCCGCCTCCTCGAGCGTCCCGTAGGAGTCGGAGTCAGCCCCGCCGATTTCAGTGTCAAGCGCCATTGAGTTCTCCAGAAGGACGGGGGCTTGCGCCCCCGCCCATCAGGTCTTAGCTGGTGACGGTCAACTGCACACCGGCG
>Ga0180064_1000169_pt1 | contig 10183 bp, 13 predicted proteins | sample EasRiv200_16_10D_FD_121782 | JGI IMG/M metagenome (GOLD analysis project Ga0180064, IMG submission 121782) | Soil microbial communities from meander-bound floodplain in the East River, Colorado, USA - East River metaG ERMLT200_16_10D | ecosystem: Environmental > Terrestrial > Soil > Floodplain ... | reverse complement strand
GGCCAACGTCGGCAGTGTGAGCTTGGAATCGTGGCGTAATTCGATGATCAAGAAGGGTATCCCTCGCGTGGCGAGCGGTGCCACAGAGGCAATCCCGAAAGTGGAACAATTCGCCGCACAACTCTTGCCGGTTACATCGCGGTCAAAACAGGAGTGTGCGGGAATGCAGCAAGGGAAGGGACCGGCGGCAGTAGCAAGGATGATGCGAAACTACGAAATTATGTCGCAGTTTCGCTTTCAGAAACGCTAGCTCATCGTGCCGATAACGTTATCAATGTTGTCGGCCGATAGGTCCAGTCTGGCAAAATTCTTAGATGTGATCGCCTCCGAGTCATCTAAAATTACTTCGCGAATCAGTTTGGCAGCTAGTTCTAGCTTTGATTTCCGCGTCATTTGCGGTATCGGGGCGTAAACTGTGTCGGGAAGCGGCGGCAATTCCAGGTCCGTAGCAGTGATGCCATCGGTTATCCAATCCGATATAACACGAGTATCGCAATCAGTTGTCGTCGTGTCGATGATTGGAATAGGCGAGCTGGAGTCAGTAAACAGACAGATTTCAAACGGTTCGCCTTCTTTTGTTTCGCCTTCCAGATAGTAAGCGTCGAACGGATTCGGCTTTCCTGTCATGCCCTGATTGAATTTCTGTTTTCGGCCAAACTTGATTGATTTGGGACGATGGATGCTGATACATAACATTGTTTTCCCCTTTGTGTTTCGGTTCGCGATGTGCGGCCCGACAGTATTAATCTAACATTCGGCTAGTATCTGTCAATCGGATTCAACGGTCAGATTGACGGATTCAGCCAAATTCCAACGGATGTACACTAATGAACAATCAGCCATTCTTTCACTTATCGGCTTTTCGCGGGTCGGTAGTCAATGCGACCGTCAACACTGCGATTGCTGGTGTACTAGACGGTATCCTAACTCGTTCCGCTGGCAATGCGTTTATCGCTCCTGGCGGGGCGACATTGGCCGCGAGTATCGGAGGCGGAGTCAATGCTTCGCGGCAACGGATCAATACTCCCGCCGCACGGCAGACCGCCTTACCTCAAATCGCTCCGCTTGGTACTGGAGTGACGGCGACAAACCCGCAAAACCTTGCCTATTGGGGCCAGTTTGGCATCAAACCTGCCGACGCTGACGAAGTTTCTGTTGAGGCAACTCACACTGATGCGGCTCCGCAAATTCAGTGGAATCTAATGTGGTGGATGTTCGGCCGCAAGCAACCGCAACCGGGCATGACGTACAGGACGAGATTCACTGGTGCAATCGCTGGCGTAGTCGGATCATGGGCGTTAGGTGCCCTCGCGTTCGACCAAACTTTGCCGAGCGGTATCTATGAAATTCAGGGAATGGACATTTTCGGGGCCAACTTGCTCGGTGCGAGACTTGTGTTCCCTGGCGGGTCGTGGCGTCCGGGAGTGTTAGCCCATAACACGCTTTCGACGGTTCCCCGCCCGGAATTCACGGACGGTTCATTCGGGGCGTTCGGGCAATTCGATAGTGTCAACGTGCCGCAACTAGAAATCTATGTTGAGGCCGCGAATACGGCACAAGAGGGATTTCTTGATTTGGTCCGCGTTGGTCCACGGTAACAACAATGTCCGCCTCAGATCAACCATCGTTAGCAGTGATCGCGAGTCGATATCAGACTCGCATTACTAACTTCGTTTTCCCCGCTGCAAGTCAGGACATATTGCTACAGCCAAATCCGAGACGATGGTATGTTAGATTTGAAGTTGGACAGGGATTTGGCGGGCAATATGTCTTGCCTATGCCAACAGATTTTGACTTGACCCTTGGCGGGCTAGTCAATCTGCCGCTGGAATACAAATATCGTGACTGTCCATCGATAGTAACTGGCGGTTTTGTCGGTGCCGGACAAATGGGCACTTCGATTATCATTATCGAAGTGGAATATCTTGACTAGGGGATAGCTATGTGTATGGAAGATATCAAAATCGGCCGCAACCTTGCCACAGAGGTTAGGGGTTTTGAGGTTGCTTTTTCTGGAGTAGTCGCCCAGCGAAACCCGAAGCGAGTAGCAATCACCTTCGCCATGACCAGCGAAAACGGAACGGAATTCTATTCAATCGTTCCGCAATCGGCATCATCACCGCTCACAATCGGCATTCAACTCAACATCCATAATCCAACGATAACGCTACGAATTGAGGATTTTGGATCAATAATTAAGGATGCGTGGGTAGCGTCACCCATCACTCTAAACGAACGTTTGACCGTGTTCGATGCAACACTTGAAGCCGCGAACGCGGCGGAGTTACGTTAAATGTCCGACGAAATCACAAAAGCCGACGTACTATCGGCCCGCAAAATCATTGCTAAGCTCTCGGAAATAGAGCCGGAGATAGCAAAGGCGAAAGCGTGCGGGGTCGATTGTGCTGAAGAGGATGAGCGATGCCGCCACCTAAAGGAAACCCTGATTCGGTACAACGAACTATACGGTTCGACGATACCGCACCGACAGGTCTAGACAACTTTCTCCCCGGTTCGCCGGGTGAATTCGACCTACCCGGTTCACGACCGGATATGCAGCTAATCCGCACGGCTATTGCCGATTCGGAGATAGAAGGCGAACAAATCCTCGGCCGCGTTCGCGAGCGTATCAATGATCGGTTGCGGGATGCTGCTATAGGTGTAGAGGGAATTACGTCGAACGTTGTCGGTAGCATAGCTAACGCCAACGATGAAGCGGAAAAGCTAGTAACAAAGCTACAGACAAAACAAATCAACGGCATCCGCAACGGATTAACGGAAGCGTATTCGGACTTTGTACGGCTAGGGTTTCCCGTGCCTACCGATGATCAAGTCGCATATGGCAACGCTACTGGCGACTACCTCGGCTCGGTTACGGCATTTCCACCAGACGGCTCTGGCGATATAGTCGCCCTCGATCAACCGGACGACCGACCAGCTAGGCCAAATGGTGGACAGCTAACCACGCTATGCCTCAACATGACAACGGGCGAGCAAGCGGAATTTGACGGGTCTATCTGTCCGGTCGGCTGGAAACCAGTAGGAGGCACTAGCGAAGGAGTCGAACCGCCGCAACCGCCATCGCAACCGCCACCAACAAATGATACACTTCCGCACTATTTGCCGCCACCCGGTGAGGGCGATACTAGCCGTTGGTGCCCGCGACCTGCCGATTATCCGGCCCTGCGACAGCTGGAAATAGACGCCGTAGTCGCCTCCGGGTACAAGATCGGTCCAACGATAGAGTATCCAGCCGATACGGTTGCGAACACTCGGCCGACAAATTGGAACGGGGCGACGATAGTAAATGGCTGGGTAATGCCAGATTATGCCGGACGTTGCCCGGTCGGACTGGTGCCAAATGGTGGAACTGGTACATTCTTTACCGCTTGCGTCGCCCCTGTCTGTATAGGAACGCCGCAACCGCCGCAACCGCCGACAGTGCCGCCACCAGTCGAACCTATTACAATCGAGCCTACGCAACAGTGCCCGGTTGATCCGTCGCCGCTTTGTGGCGAGCCGGCGAAATTTCCAACGATGCCATCGACGCCATATAGCGGCGATTACTGCCACGATATTGAGGATTTCTTGCGGCTTGCCGTACCAAACATTCCAAATTTAGAACACATACTCAAGACTCGGTTTAGCGGCTTAGGCGATTCGACCATAGCTAAGGCGGTTGCTAAGGCGATTACTGGCAGCGACAAGCCGGTCATTCCCGCACTGATTGACTCGTTCGGCAAGTGGTTAGGCGAAGCGGCAAAGGCTGTCGCCTTCTCGCCGACGTGCGATAAGGCCGCATTAACACCAATAGCTACCCTTAACGGCGTACTTAAATTCCTAAATCAATGGTTCGCCATTGTACCGCAAGCCGCATCTAATACGCTCCAACAAGCGGAAAACTTAGTATGTCAGACGAAAATGCCCGATCAACCATCGGCCGACAAAGCGTATTTGGCCGATGTAATTGACAGGGAGCTATGGCGTTGCTGGACCGAACTAAACGGTGATGTAGTCGCGGCAGCGGAAAAGGGCTTAGATACGCTGCGAACGCGGCCGACAGCCGAGCAAGTATCTAAGCTCTTTCGTCGGAAGATGCTAACGGAAGATGAATTTAAATCGCGGATGCGACAGAATGGTGTGATAAATGACGCGGACAGAACGGCCATTCACGACCTGACGCAAGATTGGCCATCGCTGTCGGACCTAACGCCTATGCTTGTCCGCGATGTATTTGACAATGAAACAATCGACTGGACTGAAGTAGACAAGCAATTTGAGAGCCGGTACACTGAGGAAACTAAGAAGTATTTCGATGCACTCGGCTTGACTAGGGATGTAGTCAAGTTGTATTGGCGGGCACATTTTCACTTGCCGTCCTTTACGATGGCGTCGGAAATGGTGCATCGGTTCAGGCACTTGCCGGAAAATGACCCGCTGCACTTCGATGAAAAGAGGGCTAAAAAGTTACTGATACAAGACGATTGGCACCCGGACTATATAGATCGGATGTTGGCCATCACTTATCGGCCAATGCGGTTAATTGATATCCGTACATCCTATGATATGCGGATCATAGATGACACGCAGCTGAAAGAGAAGTTAGCGATACTCGGCTATTCAGACGCCGATGTTGATATCACACTTGAGTATTGGAAGCGTCGTAGGGATATCAATGATGCCAAACGCGGAGGATTTCCAAGTGTCAAACAACTTGTTACGCAATATGCAAACTGTGAAATCGACGATCATACTTTCCGCTATCAACTCTCTTTCGTTGTCGAGAGCGACGAACAGGAACGCAAAGCTGTTGAGGCAGCTCAAATCGCTCGCACTACCGAAGATAACCGCCGGACAATCAGCGGGATTTCCTGGCAGTACAAACGCGGCCTTATCAGTGAAGAGGAAGCAACGGGCGAGTTGTCGCGACAGGGAATCGATCCGTCTTGCGTGCCGTCATTGGTTCGGACATGGAAATCACAAGCGGCAAAACAACCGAAACAGCTAGCGGCGGCAAGCCTATGCAAAATGTTGGAAATGGGCATTATCAGTCAAGGCGAATTTGTCACGGCTCTAATCAGGTCCGGCTGGTCCGCCATCGACGCCGACCGTATTACTAAATCCTGTGCTATCGGATTATCACAAAAGGAAATGAGAAAAGCCGAACGTGATGCCGTTCGGCTTGCTCGCGAACGCAAGGCGATGGAACGAGAAGAGGCTAAACGTCGGCGGCTAGCAGAATGCGGCGAGCCTCCGTGTCCAGCGAATCGCCGAAAGAGTAGCCCGAACGTGGCGGTCGGTCGGTCCATTCCGGGTCAAGCGTAACGCGATATGGCAACCATCGCCCGTCATTCCCGATAGTTCCGCGATAATCTGGCGTGAACGTCGGCGGACTAAGCGGTGAAACAGCGACGGACGCGTCCGGCTTAACCGATATGATGCTACCGATAGGCTGGAATGTTTCTGGTGCCCTGCCGAGCAACCGGGCATTCTCGGCAAGACCGACTAGGCCGGCGGCAGTCACGGTGCCGTCAAGGCTATAGTAATTCGCCCCGCGTATGTCGCATTCGTCGTAGGTGCCGACGAGTTTGAACGCCCCTAGTCGGTACTGGTCAATCATATCGTTGGCTAGTAGCTGGTCATACCCATCCTGATTAACAATCAGTGCATCGGTAGCCAGATAGTACACGTTGGCCTCGCCGATGGTATCTATCACCGATTGCATATACTCGCGGCCGTGCGAAGTAATGAAGGCTGAGATAGCCGGAAACGAGTACCGTGGTTCGCCTACATCCGTCAACACCTGCTCAACCCCGGCGACACCTCTGGCCAACATTGGCCGTAGTTCTCCGTCATCTACTGTGGTATATCCCCCCCATCTAAGTAACGGAACGCGTCCAGGTCGCTCGGCCCATCGCTTTCCTTGCTGGGCAAACTTTCCTGATAAACTGTTAAGTATGATTTTAGACAGTCTATATACTGAGCTTCCGTTGCCCAATTCCCGCATAGCTCTAGTCTTTCGATCATACCAGTAATCAACCCACTCCGTGAAATATGACGCAATGCTATAATACTGGACGTTGCCGGCCCGAAGTACAAGCCCGCTACGTAGGGCACGGGACAATTCTGGTCCGCACAAACTGGTCCAATAATGCCCTGTACAATGATACTGCTGTCCATCAATCCGAGCCGGAAATGTCTGATGTCTAGTGTCGATAAGACACTGAGCAACCGTTCCATAAATTCCCTGTGCTGATTGTAGTTCTCCAACGGGTACACCATGTCGGGAGTATTCAAAACACCTTGGGTATCCATGTTCTCTCATCACAAAAGGGTAAAGGGAATTGACATCGACGTGATACACCGGCCCCTTGATCGTGCCGACCTGATAACAGGTAGTGCGGCCACCGTAGTATGACTGGCGTTCCAAGTCATGCCATCGCGAATCGGGGTCGCAAACAATGTCCAACTTGTGCTTGCGGCCGTTAGTGAATTCGCACTTGTGCCTAAACGACGTTAGAGATAGCATTGCGGCCGTCAGTTGGAATACGCCGCAATCCTCGCGTTGCCAGTCTAGTAGTAGTTCCACGACTGAACGCACCAGGATTTCTACGTCGCGATGGCAGTATTTTTGCCAATCCTCCATAGTAGCGTCATCGCTCGGCATGTCTAGTTTCGGCAAGCCGCATGATTGGCCTAGCTCGGCCAACGGCATACGCCAATAGTTAAGCGTATCGACAATGTTGATAGTCTTGCGGTCTTGCCGACAGCAGACGAAAAACGGCGACGATTCTAGGCAGAGGGCACCTCGCCAGGTTCGACGTTGCTCGCCAGTCTTAGGGTTAGGCTTGCCTAGCAACGGGTCGATAGTGTAGCGTCCGTTGTCTAGTTCGTCCCAAAAATCCAGCTGCGTTAGATCGAACGCCACGTTATGGCCAAACAGCCACGTTTTCTTTTTTGCGACAAGACAAGAGTCTACCCAATTCCAGAACGATTTGCCGTCGATACCAAACTCTATTTTGTGGCAATGTGTCTTGTCTTTCGCTAGCCTCACGTGGACTCCGCACCACATACGCAGGGTTAGGAGTCGCTTTTCTGGTGTTTTTTCGCATGGCGTCGATATACATTCAGTGTCAAAGAAAATAAGGTTGGTCGGTATCTCTGTTCCCGCGTTGCGATCTAGCAAGCGAGCAGGCATATTGCACCGTTGGTAATTGTTGGTCGGATCAAAAGGTAAAGGTTGCAAACACGACAGTAACGCCTCCAACTGCACCATAGTCGGCCCGGCGATGGCTCGCGGTATCCTCAATGACGCCTAGGAATGTCTCGGCAGCTTGGCGGGCGAACGCCTCAACCTCCTCTATGGATGGTTGGGCGGTTCCGGGAAACACGCCTTGAAATGGATAGGAGAGAAATTCGCCTAGCCGTTCGCCTAGTCGCTCTATGGTGACAAATCCACCTATACGCCACATGGTTTTTTGCTCCCCGGCCTGCGAAATGTTGCCGCATTGCTGCAAGCGATCTGGCAAACGGCGATTAGGCGGGCGATGGTTTCCGAGCCTAGTCGCGGGAACGTTCGCAATGCATACGAGTGAGTCAAGCCCCAATCGCCGTCAAGGCCGGACACGCGGGCATGATGAATGCAGAGGTGTGAAACCGCTCCGCTTTCGATTAGTCTGGTAATGGTTTCATCCATTGTTCTACCTTTTTGTTTAGTGCGGTATCGGTTACAAGTCCAAGCGGAATCTTGCGGCTTGCGGCGAGATAGCCGCACCATTTAATACCGCTGGCGACATGCCGCCAATAGTTCATTCGGCCCTTAATGAACGGATGCGACAGCAATGATCGATCGTCCGGGGTTTCGGCTTCAAGGGCCGTCTCGGCATTAGTCAAACAAGTCGCGAGAAACGTTAGTATCAGCATCCGCTGGGAATCGTTTAGCTCCATAGGTTCGCTGTCTGGTTGTGGTCCGGTTTGCGTGCTGGCGTTGTCCACAGGTAAACAATCCTTCCCGGTTACAGGCTGGGCAGACGAGCGTGAATGTCCAGCCTTTTGGTATTTCTGGCCGTGAGTCGTGGCAAATCTCAATGTAAAACCAACATGATCGGCAGCGAGCCATAGCGTATGGTCTGCTGCCGATCACATCGTACCAGCCAAGATAGGTTCCCGGTACTAGAATAGTTTTCATGGCATCACGCTTGCGGCCCCCGTAGCACCGTGAATATGGTATTGCCGTCGCCATCCTTGATTTCCTTTTGCGTTTCGCCGTCGCCCGGCAATTCACCCTCTCTGAAGTCTTGCACGGAAGCATTCATAAACGTCAGCAACTCAGATCGATTGTTGTATGTAGCCACTACGACGCCATCGTTGTTCATGATTGTAAACATCATAACACTCTCCTAATGGGCGATGGTTGCGACCGCAACGAAGTGCTACGGTCAGGTTCTAGTGTCGCCACGTCGTCTGACATCGCTGGCATGTGTGTAGGTGTTGGCCGTTCGCGACATATCCAGACGGGCGGAATTGGGCGTTACCGCAATTCGGGCAGTTATGGCCCGCGTGGAACTGGTAAAAGGGCGTTGCCGGACCTCTGGCCGGTCGTAGGCGATTCGCTGTCGCGGCGGCAGTGGCGTTGCGGCAACCGATCTAGGCGGATGATTCCACGTTTCGCGGGGAATTTCTATATCAATGTCGCGGACGAACGGGATGCGTTCGCCGCTATTGGTCACATAGTATTCCACGCGAGCCGGGCAGGTCGGACACGGCTCTTGACCGGATGCACAAGCAACGTGCAACATGAACAGCCCGACCAGTACGACCGCATAGACGAGTAGCCACACCGCATTTTTGCGTAGCATTTCGCCCCATGTGGCATAGACGTAGGTACGGCCATGATCGGCACAGTAGGGACACGGACCCTGTTTTGTGTACTCAAAAGTACAGACTGGACAGCGATAGGAAATCATGGTGACGGCTCCAATTGCATGGCGAGACGCGGATTTTCGCTTAGTGTCGCGTTTAGTTTGTTCGGACCTACCGATAAGCCCTCGCTATGCAATGTACGACTAGCGTTTCCTGGCTTTCGCACCGAGCGAGTCGAGATCGGGGATAAGTGTCAGCCATTGCTTTGTGCCTTTAAGCTGCAATAGCTTGACCTCGCACTTAATCGGCGGGTTGAAATGGAGTGAACCGCGAGCGTAGGCAAGCACGGCTAGCGACTTTGCCACGCCGCGAGCAGCACACTGATAGGCTTGTCCAGACCCGTCGAAAAGTACGATCCGGGTGAATTCGTCGAACTCGCCGTCAGAATCGACAGTGCCGGCGACATGAGCATAGAAATGTGCAACATCAATATGCTTGCCGATCATTTCTTTCAGCGGTATGCACGGCATTAGCGTTGCCTTGACAAGCATGATGCCGCCCTCTGGCGTTGAGGGGTCGAACGACGATGCCTGAAACGGCTTAGCATCGGCCGCACATTGCAGCAAACCGCCTGCGATCTTTTGCGGTCGTTGAGGATCGTCGTAAGGGATGATTGCCTGTTCTTCTGCCATTGGAATCTTGTCCTTGCGTTTGGGATGGTTTGGGCGAGTTTTGGCGAAAGATTACAGTAAGGCTAGGCTACAGCCGCTTCGTGGCGTTTGCGGCCGCGTTTCGATTCGGGCTTGACCTCAGCGTCAGACGTTGCAACCATGTCATCGGCTAGGTTTTTTGGCGGTTCGGCGGCAGCGATTGGAATGACTCGCGGTTGCTTTTTGGGCTGTTCGATTGTGATTGGCACGACACCCAACACTGGCGTGCCTAGGATCATATCGGAGTTACTGCCTTGACCCAGCTGGCGGTAGCGTCCGGCGAGCAGAAGTAACCGCTTCTTTTTACGGACACATTTACCGTGGTCGGGGTCAGTGAACAGGATGGATGGCATACGTTGGCCATCCGGGGCGACGAACGGCACAACGACGCCGTCAGCAGTGTAGGCACCAGTTTGCACAACCGCCCACTTGGATAAAATCTCGGTTGACATTGCGACACCTCGCGTTAGAGTGAAAGGGCTAGCCGTGCGAAAACAACTGACCCTCACTTACGACGGAGCAAATCAGCTATCACTTGACCACGGCTAACCTTACAAAGAATATACCGGCATTGATAGCGGAAAGCAAGTGGAAAACCGATGAAATAAGGT
>Ga0180064_1000163_pt1 | contig 10266 bp, 7 predicted proteins | sample EasRiv200_16_10D_FD_121782 | JGI IMG/M metagenome (GOLD analysis project Ga0180064, IMG submission 121782) | Soil microbial communities from meander-bound floodplain in the East River, Colorado, USA - East River metaG ERMLT200_16_10D | ecosystem: Environmental > Terrestrial > Soil > Floodplain ... | reverse complement strand
TCGCCGCTCACATGCTCGACCTTCTGCTCGTCATCTGTGGTGCCGAGCGTGCAGGTGACGAGCGCCTGCGTTTCGCCGCGCGTGAACACGACGGAGCCGTGCGTGCGCGGCAGCACGCTGGCCTCCGTCCAGATCGGACGGATCTCGTCGAATTTGCGGCCGTCGAGTCGGTGGCCCTTGTTGAGGACCTCGTCGCGCAGCACCTTCTCCTGAAGCTCATGGAAGATGTGCTTGGCCTCGGAGTGCCTTTCCTCGTCCATGCCTTCGAGCAGATCGGCGAGCACTTCATCGACCTGGCTGTAGCTTTCGAGCTTCTGGAGAATGCGCATCGCGTCGCCCAGCGGCACGAACGCTCTGTCTTCCACACTCTTGTGGAATGCGTGGTCCACCTCTTTGGCCGACACCGTCAGCTTCTTCTTGCCGACCGCCGCCTTCAGGTCGTCGATCGCGGCAACGATCTGCTTGATCGCCGCGTGGGCCGCTTCGAGCCCGCCGACCACTTCCGCTTCGGACACTTCCTTGGCGCCCGCCTCGACCATCAGGATGCCGTCGCTGCTGCCGGCGACGATGAGATCGAGCGTGCTCTGCTTGCGCTCGGCGTACGTCGGGTTGATGACGAATCTGCCTTCCACGATCCCGACGCGGACGCCGGCGATCGTCTTCTCGAAGGGAATGTCCGACAGCGAGAGCGCAGCGGAGGCGCCGGTGATCGCGAGCACATCGGAGTCGTTCTCCTGGTCCGCCGAGAGGAGCAGCGAAATGATCTGCGTCTCGTAGCGCCAGCCGTTCGGGAAGAGCGGACGGCACGGCCGATCGATGAGGCGGCTGGTCAGCACTTCCTTCTCGGGCGGCTTGCCTTCGCGCTTGAAGAATCCACCCGGGATTCGTCCCGACGCGTAGGTGTATTCGCGGTAGTCGACCGTCAGCGGAAGGAAGTCGATTCCCTCGCGCGGGCTTGCCGCGTGGCAGGCGGTGACGAGGACGACGGTGTCGCCCGAGCGCACGACAACGGAGCCGTGAGCCTGTTTCGCCAGCTTGCCGGTTTCGATGGAAATACGGCGGGACCCGATCTGGATCTCGCGCTTCTGGAGATTGACGTTATGCATAACGGAAGGAGCGGCTACTTGCGGATGCCGAGACGACGGATCAGGTCCGCGTATCGTTCCGAGTCCTTGCTCTTGAGATAGTCGAGCAGCCGCCGGCGCTGGCCAACCAGCTTCAGCAGGCCGCGACGTGAATGGTGATCCTTTGCGTGAACTTTGAAATGTTCCGTGAGGTAGTTGATGCGCTCGCTGAGCAGCGCGACTTGCACTTCGGGTGACCCGGTATCGCTGTCGTGAGTTCTGTAGTCACCGATAATCCCGGTCTTGCGATCCTTGGTAAACGCCACGATCGATCCTCCACGAACGGTTCAGACCTGGCTTCACCGCGCGAAGCCCACCAAACCGCCGTACGGTTGCTAACTCTTGTTGCCCAAAAGACTTACTATTCTAAATCAGTACAACCTCCGGGTGCAAAAGTCCGGCGGCCGTTCCCGGCGTGCCCAGCCCCACCAGCGCGCCGGTTCCATCGAGCAGTCGCACCCATTCCGTCGGGCCTGATGGCGCCGAACCAACGAGATCCGAAGCCCTGACCTGCTGGCCATGCGACACCCGCACCAGTCCCTCGCTGGTCACGGTGACTGCGGGGAAGCCCGACAACAGCTTGTCCATCGGAATCAACAGCGTTGCGATGTCCGACCCCGTCTTCGCCGACGGATCGGATGAGGTCAGGGCGTCGAGCGGAACGGCTTCGTCGATGGTGAAATCACCGCTCCGCGTCCGTCGCAGTGCCTCCAGGGACGCGCCGGTCCCGCAGCGCTGGCCCACGTCGCGTACGAGCGACCGGACGTAGAACCCGGCTGAACAGGTGAGCGAGACCCGGCACCGGCTGTCTCCGAATTCGAGGAGCTCGAGCCTCGACACGCGTACCGGCGCCGCCGTCAGCGTGACCGGCTCGTCGCGACGCGCAAGGTCGTAAGCTCGGCGTCCGCCAACCTTCTTCGCGGAGTAGGCCGGTGGCATCTGCATGTATTCGCCGGTCAGGGCCGCCAGCGCCTCGAGGACAGCGCCGCGCGACGGCGTCATGCGCGACCGGCTCGTTTCGGTCCCCGTGACGTCGAGCGTGTCGGTCGTCACACCGAACAGCATTGTCGCGTCGTACTCCTTGTCCGATGCGGTGAGAAAGCGAACGAGGCGGGTTGCGCGGCCGCATGCGAGCGGCAGCACGCCTGTCGCGAGCGGGTCGAGCGTTCCCGTGTGCCCGATCCGTTTTTCGCCGAGCAGTCGCCGCGCCACGGCGACGACGTCGTGGGACGTGAGGCCTTCGGGCTTGTCAACAACGAGGACGCCGTCCATTAGCGAGACGGGCCACGGAGACACGGAGACACGGAGGAGAACAAGAACCCTAGTTGCCCTCCGTGCCTTCGTGCCTCCGTGGCTTGCGTCAGAGAATTACGGATGTTGTGCAAGGGCCTTGTCGATTTGCGCGAGGAGCTTACGTTGGAACACGAGCTTGAGTTCCTCGAACGTGCCAGTCGCCGAGCAGCCCGACGCGTTTTTATGGCCGCCGCCGCCAAACTCCTTGGCGATCGCGTTCACATCCACCTCGCCCTTGGAGCGCATGCTGACGCGCCAGTCGCCCGGTCCGTTCTCCTTGAAGAAGATGACCCCCTGGATCTCTTTTACCGTCAGCGGCAGGTTGATCAACCCCTCGGTATCCTCGTAGGTTCCGCCGGTCTCTTCGCGGAGCTTCCCGTCGACGTACACCGTGGCAACCCGTCCGCTTGCATCCAGATCCATCTGGCTGAGAACAGCGCCGAACAGCTTCAGCCGTCCAAGGTTATTGCTGTCGAAGATTGCGCCCGCCACCGCCGGCGGATCGACGCCTGCTTCGACGCACTGGCGGCAAATGTCGAAGGTGCGCGGCGAGATGCTCGAGTAGTGGAACGACCCTGTGTCGGTGAGGATCGCAATATAGATGTGGGTGGCGATCTCGCGCGTCAGCGGCACGCGGAGCTCGTGAACCAGATCGAAGACCATCTCGCCGCATGCCGCGGCCGAGGCATCGAACCAGTTGAGCGCACCGTACATCGAGTTACCCAGGTGGTGATCGATGTTGATGACGAAGCCACGCTCGAATCCGTCGACGCCGGTACGCTTCAGATCGCCGCACTCCATCACGATGACGGCGTCGCCGGGATCGTCGATGCGCGCGGACACCTCGATGTCGGGGACGCCGGGGAAGACCAACATCGGCGGCGGCGGCGCATCGCGATTGACAATCCGCGCCTCCTTGCCCATCTCGCGCAGCGCGAACGCCATTGCGAGCTGCGACCCGATGGCGTCGCCGTCCGGGCGGACGTGAGAGCTCAGCACGAACCGGTGCCGCTTGCGGATTTCGTCCGCAATCAGAGCCCGGACCGCGGCATCAGTCGTGGCTGGTGTCGTCATCAGGCTTGGGATCCGGGATGCGGGATCCGGGATCCGATCCGGGACTGGCCGCCGTGTCGTGGGCGCGCTGTGCGTCCTCCTCATGGAGATCGCGCAGGATCTGCTCGATGCGGTCCTGGTTCTCAATCGATTCGTCGAACCGGAACTCGAATTCAGGAGCGCGCCGCAGGCGCAGCCGTCCGGCGACCTGCCGCCGGAAAAACGGGGTCGCGCGGTCGAGCGCCCGCGCCGTTTCCTTCCGCGCTTTCGGATCGCCGAGGCTGGTGTAGAAGACGCGCGCAATCTGCAGGTCGGACGTGACCTGCACGCGCGTCAGCGTGATGAAGCCGATGCCAGGGTCGTGCACTTCACCGCGGGCGAGAATCTCGCTGATCACGTCGCGGATCTGGTCGCCGACGCGATCGGGACGGTAGCCTTGCGCCATATCTAAAATCCCAAGTCCCAAATCCCAAGCTCCAAGCCCCAACGTCCAGATCTGTCCAGATTGGGATTTGGGTTTTGGGATTTGGGTTTTGGGATTTATGCCGTGGCTTTCACCCGCTCCATCGTGAACACCTCGATCAGGTCGCCGACCTTGATGTCGTTGTAGCGCTCGAGGCCGATGCCGCACTCGAAGCCTGACTTCACCTCGCTGACGTCGTCCTTGAAGCGGCGGAGCGAACCGATCTTGCCCTCGTGGACCACGACGTTGTCGCGCAGGAGCCGTGCGGTGGTCTCGCCCGCGCGGGTGATGCGGCCCTCGGTGACCATGCAGCCGGCAATCGCGCCGATCTTGGGGACCTTGAAGACCTCGCGCACTTCGGCGGTGCCGATGCGTACTTCCTTGAAGGTCGGGTCGAGGAGACCGGCCATACCCTTCTGGATCTCCTCGGTGACGGTGTAGATCACCGAATGGAGACGGATGTCGACCGCTTCCCGCTCCGCCGTGTCGGCGGCGTTGCGATCGGGCCGCACGTTGAAGCCGATGATGATCGCGTTCGAGGCCGAAGCCAGCAGCACGTCGGACTCGTTGATCGCGCCGACGCCCGACCGGATGATGCGGATCTTGACCTTCTCGTCCGACAGCTTGGTCAGCGAGTCGGCAAGCACTTCCGCCGAGCCCTGCACGTCGGCCTTGACGATGATCGGGAGCTCCTTGATGCCGCCCTCGGCGATCTGTTCCTTCAGCGATTCGAGCGTCAGGCGGCCACCGCGCGCGCCGAGCGCACGATCCTTGGCTTGTGTCTGCCTGAACGTGGCGATCTGGCGCGCCTTCGCGGCGTCTGCCACTGTCTGGAACGGATCACCGGGCTGCGGGAGGCTTGCAAGGCCGAGCACTTCAACCGGCGTCGACGGTCCCGCCGAGCGTACCGGCTTACCGCGATCGTCGATGAGTGCGCGGACCTTGCCGACCACAGGGCCGGCAATGAAGTTGTCCCCGACGTGCAGCGTGCCGTCCTGCACGAGGACGGTAGCCACGGGGCCCCGGCCGCGATCGAGCTTCGCCTCGAGCACGGTTCCCGAGGCGCTGTGCTTCGGGTTCGCCTTCAGCTCGAGGATGTCGGTGGAGAGCAGGATCATCTCGAGCAGCTGCTCGAGGTTCTGCTTCTTCTTCGCGGAGACGGGCACCATCACGGTCGTGCCGCCCCAGTCTTCGGGCACGAGATTCAGCTCGGCGAGCTCGCGCTTGACGTTGTCGGGATTGGCGCCCGGCTTGTCGATCTTGTTGATCGCCACGACGATCGGCACGTTGGCCGCCTTCGCGTGATCGATCGCTTCGCGCGTCTGCGGCATGACGCCGTCGTCGGCCGCGACCACGAGCACCACGACGTCGGTCACTTTCGCGCCGCGGGCGCGCATCAGGGTGAACGCCTCGTGGCCGGGCGTGTCGAGGAACACCACGCTGCGGCCGTCACCCACGTCGACGTGATATGCGCCGATGTGCTGGGTGATGCCGCCGGCTTCGCGCTCGGCAACCTTTGTTTCGCGGATCGCATCGAGAAGCGACGTCTTGCCGTGGTCGACGTGTCCCATGACCGTCACCACCGGCGCGCGCATCTGGCGATCCTCGGGCTTCGCGTCGTCGCGCTCGGCCGAGACGAGCTCCTCTTCGAAGCTCCGCATCTCGACTTCGGCGCCGAACTCGCGCGCAATGTCCTTCGCCTGCTCGACGTCGAGCGTGCTGTTGATGTTCATCATCATGCGTTTCATCAACAGCTTGGCCAGCACGTCCTTCACGCGCACGTCGAGCTTGTCGGCCATGTCCTTGACCGTCATACCCTCGGCAAGCGTGATCGTCCGCGTGACGGGCGGCGGCGGCGCGGGAGCCGCGATCGTTGGCCCCGACGGACGCTCGCGGCGCGTCGTGACCGGCCGTTGCCCTGGCCGATACTGCTGGCCGCCGAAGGGCGGACGCGGCGGCATGCCGGGCCGCTGCCCGGGCATCCCGGGACGCGGCGGCGCGCCAGGTGTCTGCGTGCGGACCGGCTGCGACGGAAGCGGTCGCGGTCCGCCGAGCATGCTCGGCGTCGTCGGACGCGGCGGCGGCGGGTAGGCCGGACGCGGTCCGCCCGGTGCCGCGGGCCGCGCTCCGCCTTGGGTCGCGGGCCGTGCACCCGCGGTCGTTGCAGGCTTTGCAGTGGCCGGCGTTGCAGCGGGTGGGTGCAACATCCGCTGCTGCGACACCGCGGGACGCTTTGCGGGCGTCAGCGGCCGCGCAGGCTGCGGGGGCCGCCCTGGTTCCTCGATGCGGAGACGCAGCGTCGGCGGCACCATGCGCGGTTGCGCAGGCGCGCCGGGCGGGGCTGCCGCAATCGGCACCGTCTCTTCGCTCGCGCCAGGCGCCGCGGCAAGCGGTTCCGGCTCCGGCTCTTCCTCGATGACGGGCTCGGCCAGTGGCTCTTCAACGACCGGCGGCGGAGGAGCCTCCTCGACCGGCGCCTGGGCAACGGGAGCCTCGATCGGTGGAGCTTCTTCGGCGGGCGGGTGCGCCGGCTTGATCGTCTTGATCAGGCGCGGTGGACCAAGCACCGGTGCCGTCGGCTTCGGCGGCTCGGTCTTCTTCGGCGCCGTGGCTTTCTTCGCGCCACCCTTGGGGGGCGGTGCCGTTTCAGCGAACATGTCGCCACCAGGAAGCGAGACATTCCGCTGGCGTGCCACGCGTTCCACAAACGATCGCGCGACGACCTCTTCAATCGTGCTCGACGCGCTCTTCAGCTCGATGCCGTGGTCGCGCTTGAGCAGCGCGAGCACTTCCTGGCTGGTGGAACCGAGAAGCTCGGCGACCTTGTAAATCCTGACTGTTGCCAACTGAATCCCTTCGATTACACCTGCTCGTTCGCCTTCGCAGGCTCGCTGTCTTCCGCCTTCGCGCCCTCGCTCGCTTCGCCAGAGTCGGCCGCTTCCGCCTTCGCGGCCCCGCTCGCGTCGTCAGACTCGGCCGCGTCCGCCTCCGCGCCCGCGCCAACTTCGGTCTGCTCGAGCGCTTCGGCGGACAGGTCGGCGGCGGCGTCGTTCTCGTCACCGGACTGCGGCGTGTCCGGGAACAGGGCGTCCATCTGCGCGGCGGCGTCGCCCTCGCCGATCTCGAGCGCGCCGAACTGCGCTTCGACTTCGCGACGCTTCTCCTCCTCGCTCTTGATATCGATGCGCCACCCGGTCAGCTTCGCTGCCAGCCGGACGTTCTGACCCTTCTTGCCGATCGCCAGCGAGAGCTGCTTGTCCTCGACGACGACCTCCATCACGCGCTCCTTGTCGTCGACAATCGAGACGCGCTGCACCTTCGCGGGACTGAGCGCGTTGGTCACGAAGAGGATGGCGTCCTCGGACCATTCGACGATGTCGATCTTCTCGCCGCGCAGCTCGCGGATGATCGCCTGGACACGCGTGCCCTTCATGCCGACGCAGGCGCCGACCGGGTCGACATCGCGCTCGCGCGAGTAGACGGCGACCTTCGCGCGATCACCCGCTTCGCGCACGGCGCCGCGGATCATTACGGTGCCGTCGTAGATCTCCGGCACTTCCTGCTCGAAGAGCTTGATCAGCAGGGCAGGGTCGGTTCGCGACAGGACGATCTGCGGCCCCTTCGCGCTGCGGTTGACCCCCTTGATGACGGTCCGGACGCGCTCTCCCGGGGTGTAGCTTTCCGCCCGCGACTGCTCCTTGCGGGGCAGGACTGCCTCGACGCGCCCGATCTCGACGATCAGATCGCCGCTCTCGAAGCGCTTCACGGTGCTGTTAATCACCTCGCCGATACGCTGGTTGTATTCGGCAAAGATGTTCTCGCGCTCCGCCTCGCGGACCTTCTGGAAGATCACCTGCTTGGCCGTTTGCGCGGCGATGCGTCCGAGCACGTCGGTCCGCTTCGGAAACTCGATCTCCATGTCGACTTCGGCTTCCTCGCCGTAGAGATCCTGGGCTTCCTTGAGCGAGATCTGCGTCGACGCATCCTCGACGCTTTCGACAATGTGCTTGATCGCGAACAGGTCGACCTGGCCGGTCTCCTGGTTGAAGCGTGTCTTGAGGTTCTCGTTCGTCTTGTAGTACTTGCGCGACGCCGTCAGGACGGCATCTTCGATGGCAGTGACGATGGTCTCGGCCTCGATGCCCTTTTCCTTGGCCAGCGCCTCGATCGTCTGCATCAACGGGTTCTGCATAGTTGTTGTTCCCACAACCGTCACGGCTTACAAGCCACGGAGGCATGGAGTCAGGGAGAAATTGAAGCTCCCTGTCTTTGTGTCTCCGTCGCCCGTTTTCAAAATTCAACCTCCAGTCTGCCGCGCGTGATCAACCGCAACGGCAGCCGGTGCACTCGTCCTTTCGGCCCCTCGAGCAGCACGGCGTTCTCTTCCACACCGCGCAGCCGTCCTTCAAACGCCTTCTGGTTGTCGACCGCTTCACTGACGACGACTTTGGCGAGCCGGCCCGCGAACCGGCGGTAATCCTCCGCGCCGCGTAGCGGTCGGTCGAGCCCCGGGGACGAGACTTCCAGCGTGTAGGTGAACGGCAACGGGTCCTCGACGTCGAGAATCGTTCCCATCTCGCGGCTCACCTCCGCGCAGTCCTCGATACTGACGCTTTCCTCGGGCGTGGCCGCTGGTCCGGGCCGGTCGATGAAGACGCGAATCACCTGACCGCCAGGCTCGCGACGGCTCACGATGTCCCACACCTCCAACCCGCGCGACCGGGCCACGCGATCCGCAATCGCCCGAACTTCCTCCAACGGCTGCATCGTTCGCAGGCGGACCTGTCCGCCTTCGCCCTCGGCCTTCGGCGCGCCGAGAAGGTCCTCTCCTCTACGCCGTCATCGTTCGGGCCGGACTCTGAAGAGTCCGACTCAACGCCTCGTCGTAGAGGCCGACCTTCAGGTCGGCCCAAATAAAAAAAGTGGGCACGAGCCCACTTGGAGACTTTCTCCGCGTAGTGACCCTTAAGAATATCACACGGAAATAGTTACGGACAACGGACGAGCAAGCAGATCGTACTCGCGGCTACCCACGATCTCTGCGTGGATGAACGCTCCCGCCGCGAATTCGGAGGGGTCGCAATCGGTCAGATACACCATCGGATCGATGTCCGGCGCCTGGCCTTCGAGCCGCGCGCGAAGGACAAGGTCGTGCTCCGATGAAGGGCCGTCAACCAGGAGCCGGACCTGCGAGCCCACCCGTAAGTGCTGAGCTCTGGAGACGATCCGCTTCTGAAGACTCATCAGTCGTGACTGCCGCTGACGCTTGAGCTTAGCCGGCACATCGTCTGGCAAACCGTGGGCAGAGGTGCCTTCTTCATGGGAGTACGTAAAGACGCCAACGTGATCGAACCCGACGCCGCTCACGAAGTCTGTAAGCTCAGCAAAATCAACATCAGTCTCGCCAGGAAATCCAACGATGAACGTCGTGCGCAGGGTGACGTTTGGAACGCGGACGCGGATGCGATCAAGGAGACGCTCGTAGGTGGCGCGAGTCCCCGGGCGCTTCATCCGCTTCAGGACGGCGTTGGAGGCATGCTGCAGCGGCAGGTCGACGTAGTTGCACACCTTGGCGCTCTCGGCCATGGCGTCGAGCACGTCGTCGCCAATCGTCGTCGGATACAAATAGAGCATTCGGATCCATTCGAGGCCGTCGACGGTGTTGAGCTCGCGCAGGAGACGTGCGAGCGCGCCCCGTTCGCCCCGGTCGACACCGTAGAAGCTCGTATCCTGCGAGATGAGCAGCAGCTCCTTCACCCCTCGCTCGGCCAGTGCCCGTGCTTCCCGCACGATCGACTCCGCTGGACGACTGCGGTAATGGCCGCGGAGGGTGGGGATGATGCAGAAGGCGCACTTGTAGTCGCAGCCTTCGGCGATCTTTACGTAGGCGTAGTGACGCGGCGTCGCCAGGAGACGGGGTGTCTCGGCGTCGTAGATGTATGTGGGCAGATCTCGGGGTTCGGGGTCCGGGATCCGGGATCCGGAGTTCACACGTTCACCGTTCGAGCGAAGGAGTGAAACGAAATTGCTTCTCTGTGTCTCTGTGTCTCTGTGGCTCGTGAGAGAAGAAGTCGCCGCGCCGCCGAGCGCGCTCACAATCTCGGGGACCTCGCCCGTGCCCAGGACAGCATCGATCTCCGGAATCTGCGCGCGCAACTCGTCGCGATAGCGTTCCGCCATGCATCCGGTGACGACGAGGCGCCGACATTTGCCATTCTTTTTCAGCTCGGCCATCTCGAGGATCGTGTCGATCGATTCCTGCTTGGCGCGGTCGATAAAGGCGCAGGTGTTCACCACGAGCACGTCGGCCTGCGAGGCGTCGCTCGTGATCTC
>Ga0180064_1000160_pt1 | contig 10373 bp, 7 predicted proteins | sample EasRiv200_16_10D_FD_121782 | JGI IMG/M metagenome (GOLD analysis project Ga0180064, IMG submission 121782) | Soil microbial communities from meander-bound floodplain in the East River, Colorado, USA - East River metaG ERMLT200_16_10D | ecosystem: Environmental > Terrestrial > Soil > Floodplain ... | reverse complement strand
CCGCCGACGACGCCGGCGCGCCCAAGGTCGCGATCGTGAACGCAGCCTTCGCGCGCAAGTTCAACCTGGGCCAGTCGGTCATCGGCGCCCGCATGGCGCGTGGCGAAGGCGGCAACCGGCCGCTCGACATCGAGATCGTTGGGCTGGTACGCGACGCCCAGTTCAGCGAGCTGCGCGGCGCGCCGCCGCCACAGTTCTTCCTGCCCTACCGCCAGGGCCCGATCGGACCGCTGACGTTTTACGTGCACGTGACGCAGGCCGACGCCACCGCCGTGATGAAAGCGATTCCGGCGGTTGTCGCGCGGCTGGATCCCAACCTGCCGGTCGGGCGGCTGAATACGATGACCGATCGGCTGTGGGAGAGCACGACGCGAGACCGGATCCTGTCGACACTGTCCGCGTCATTCGCGTCTCTCGCGACGCTGCTGGCTGCGGTGGGCCTCTACGCGATGCTGGCCTACGGCGTCGCGCGGCGCGTGCGCGAGATGGGCATCCGCATGGCGCTGGGAGCCACCGGCGGCCAGGTGCGCCGCCTGGTGTTACGCCACGTGGTGTTCATGGGCCTGGTCGGCAGTGCGGTGGGCTGCGCGCTGGCCATCGGGCTGGGCCGACTGGGCCAGTCGCTGCTCTTTGGAGTGGAGGGTGTGGAGCCGCGAGTGCTGGTCGGCGCGGCCGCCATCGTGCTGACGATAGCGTTTCTGGCCGGGGCCATTCCGGCCAGGCGTGCCGCGGCGGTCAATCCCGCCGACGCGCTGCGCGCCGAATAGCCCGAGGTAGCGATGCTCGACATCCTGCTGCAGGACATCCGTTACGCGTGGCGGGGCATCCGTCGCGCGCCGCTGTACGCCGCCACAGTCGCGGCGACGATCGGTCTCGGTCTCGGCGTGCTGACCTCGGCGTTCACGCTCGTCAATGCCTACGTCCTGCGGCCAATCGATCTGCCCGACCCCTACGCGCTGGTGTCGCTGAGTTGGGATACCAGTACCGTCAGGCGGCACCAGTTCAGCCCATCCGACTTCGAGACCGCTCGCGACACCACGCCCCACTTCACCGGCCTCGCCGCGGGAAGAGTCGCCTTCGTGATGCGAGACAGCACCCCTGTGAGCGGGCTGCTCGTCAGCGACAACTATTTCACGCTGCTCGGGGCTCGTGCAGCGCTGGGACGTACGTTGCAGCCCGGCGACGCAGCCGGGTTGGTGGTGTTGTCGGATCGGATGTGGCGCACCAGCTACGGCGCCGACCCGTCGATCGTCGGACAGACCATCATGCTCGGGCGGCAACGGCTCGAGGTCGTGGGAATCATACGCGGCACGGGGCTCATGGGCGAAGAGATGGTGGCCTTCTGGGCGCCTTTGGCATCGGCCCAGGCATTCGGAGTGGCCGACCCGCGGAGCGAGCCCGACACGCCGTCGCTGACCGTCGTCGGCCGATTGCGTCAGCACGGGACGGAACCGCAGGTTCGGACGTGGCTGCAGTTGTGGCTCGAACAGCGGTACCCGCGCGCATCACCGCACGCCCCCATCTCCGTGACCGTGGAATCGCGCGCCACGCGGCTGCCGCTCAACGGCAAGACGTTGACGATGCTCATTGTGATCCTCGCGGCCTTCGGGCTGGTGCTGCTGGTCGCCTGCGCGAACGTCACGAATCTGATGCTGGCCCGTGCGCTGACCAGGCAGCGGGAGCTCGCGGTCCGGCTGGCGCTGGGGGCAAGCCGATGGCGCGTCGCGCGGCAGCTGATCGTCGAAAGCCTGGTGCTGGCAGTTCCCGCGTCTGCGGTGGGGCTCGCGCTGACGAACGTCACCGCGCGAGTCTTCCCCGCGCTCGTGGTGGGCACGTTTCCGGACGGCATTGCCCCGGTCGAGATGGTGCTCGCGCCCCTGGACCCCGACGTGCGCGTGATGGCCCTCTTGTTCGCGGCGGCGGTGTTGTCCAGCGTCCTCGTGAGCCTGGCTCCAGCCGTCCGCGCCGCCCGAGCCGATCTGCCGCGCGCCTCCCGGGGCGAGGCGGCATGGGACCCGAAACGCTCGCGCCTGCGAACGGCGCTCGTCGCGATGCAGATTGGCGCGTGCATGCTGTTCCTGGTGGGCGCCACGGGGCTGGTGGACGAGGCCAGGCGCCTGACGAACCTCGATACCGGGCTGAGCTACGAGCGCGTCGCGAACGTGAACCTCAGCCAACGGCTTCGGGCCGCCGTGGCCACGCGCCTCGAATCGGATCCGGCGGTCGAACGCGTCGCCGCCTCGTGGCAGCCCCCGCTCAGCGGCCCGCTTCGGAGGCTCGGTGTAGTCGCGTCCGACACCGGCATCGAACGACCGGTCGGGTTCATGGTGGTGTCGCCGCAGTATTTCCCGGCCTTCGACGTCCGCCTGATTGCCGGCCGGAACTTCACGGCGATCGAAGCCGACGAAGACGCGCCCGTGGCATTGGTCAGCGCCGCCACCGCGCGGGCCCTGTGGCCGGGCTTGGATCCAATCGGCCGCACACTCGACGTGACGCCGCCGGCCGCGGCACGGCCCGAGCGGCGGCCGCGCCACACGAGCGTGCGGATCATCGGCATCACCGAGGATGTCGTCACCGGCACGCTGCTCGACGGGCTGGACCTGACCTGTGTGTATTTCGCGACAGGCCTCGGAGCGCCCGGAGAGCTCAGCTTGCTGGTGCGCGGGCGGATCGACAACGCGGCACCGTTGAAGGCGGCTGTCGCCGCGGCAGTGAACGCCGTCGAGCCCGATGCGCCGTTCCAGTTCTTCGAGCTGCGGCAGATGATTGGAGCGCTGGCGTGGGTGTTCGGGGCCTTCTCGGCCGCCGCCTCGCTGCTCGGGGCCCTCGGGCTGCTGCTGGCGTTTTCCGGCACGTTCGCCGTGGTGTCGTTCCTCGTCGCGCAGCGCACCCGCGAGTTCGGCGTCCGCTTGGCGCTCGGCGCCACCGTCCCCAGGATCGTCTCGGGGATGCTTGGCGAAACGCTACGGACGGCATCGTTCGGCGTGGCGGGTGGCCTGGCCGTCGCGGCTGGCCTTGCCCGCGCCCTCAGCGCCGTCGCCGATGTCGTGCCGGCTTTCGGCCTGCGCGCCTACGTCATCGGCGCAGCGATCGTCCTCGTGAGCACGATGTCGGCGGCGCTGGTGCCGGCGCTGCGCACCGCTCGCATCGACCCCTCGGCGGCACTGCGTGTGGATTAGAGCGGCTTCCATAGTCCACAGGACCTTGGACTACAGGTTGGACCAAGAACCAAGAACTAGATTGATTCGATGTCCGGCGCCATGGAGCTGCCCACGCCCTTGGCCCGGCACCGGCGTGACGTGGTATGGTCATCGCGCTGGCAGGCTGGTTTGTGCCTGAACGGAGGTGTCTGATGGCGAGTGCACCGGTTCTCCGAGCCCTGGCGGTCTTCCTCGGCATCGTCTTCCTGGCACCGCCGGCGTCGCCGCAGGGCGTCCCACGGCTCGACTCCTACAACGGGGTCGCGGTCCGGATCCTCCAGAGCAACAACGCGGGCAACGTCCACCACATCATCGATCCCACGACCAATCGGGTGACCGGGCTCATCAGGGGCTGTCCGAACCCACACAATCTGACCACTCACCCGGACGGGCTGTACTACTACTGCTCGAACGAGACGGACGATACCGTCGACGTGTTCGACACGAAGACGCTGCAGCTCGTGACGAAGATCCCGCTCTCCGGCAATCCCAACAAGATCGTGGTGAACAAGAAGCACAAGAAGATCTATGCGGGTATCCGTGCCTTGCCGGCTGACAAACGCGCGGTCGTGGACGTGATTGACATCGCCACGCACAAACGTCTTCGCAGCGTCGCCGTTCATCACCCGGTGCACAACACCTACGTAACGCCGGATGACAACTTCGTCATCGCCGGTCTCTCCGGCGAAGTAAAGCCTGGGGAACCGACGATCCAGGTGATCGATCCCGTCAAGGACGAAGTCGTGTGGGGGATGGAACTGACGGGATATCAGCAGTACGGCCGCAACAACCACGAGGTGCGGCCGATGGCCTTCGAGGCCAACGCGGACGGCTCCACCAAGCGGATGTTCGCGCAGGTCACGGGCATCAACGCCGTGTGGGTGATCGATTGGAACAAGCGCCAGGTGGTCGACATGCTCTGGCCCCCGAAGCTGCCTCTCTGGAAGCAGAACGCCGACGGAATTCAGGGCGGCGACATGCACGGCCTCGAGGTGCTGCCGGACAGGTCCGCGCTTTGGGCGTCGAGCCGCCTCGATAGCCGCATCTACGGCTGGACGCTCCCCGATCTGAAGTACATCGGCGCCGTTGAGGTCGGGCCCACGGCCAACTGGATGACGCCGACACCAGACAGCAAGTTCATGTACGTGGCGATATCCGGGTCCGACCACACCGTGGCCGTTGACCTGAAGAAGCTGGCCATCGTCGCCAAGATCAAGACCGGCGCCCGTCCGGCCCGGATCAGCACCGCCATCCTGCCGCCCGACCGCGTCAACGCTACGCCCCCGGCCAACTCCACCCGAGGCGGCGGGGAGTAGCCGTCATGAAAACGATGACCGGCACGTTGGTTCTGTTGGTCGGCGTCTTCCTCGCTGCGCTCGCATCGGTGGAATCACGCGCCCAGGCGCCCGCGGGCGGCTCGGCGTCAGCGCCGCCGCGCCAGGGGGACGTGGACTCGTTCCGCAAGACCATCGAACCGATCTTCATGAAGGACCGCGGCGGCACGACGCCGGGCCTTGCCGCCTGCGTGATGTGCCACACCTGGCAGACCAGCCTGCGATTCGATCTCGAGACGCCCGAGACCGACGCCGGATGGACGCCGGCGCAGTCGCGCAAGAACTTCGAGATGATCACGGCGCTCGTGAACACGCGAAACCCAGAGAACAGCCGGCTGCTGGTGAAACCGCTCGAGCCGCGTGCGGGCGGACCCGGGCATACCGGCGGCGCGTATTGGACCTCGCGCACCGATCCCGAATACCTGACGGTGCTGAACTGGATCCGCAGCCTGCCTGCGGATCGCTACGTGCCGGCGCCGCAGCCCGCGGTGGATTTCGAGTTCTTCCGCGCCTGCGTGCAGAACGTGTTCGCGACGCCGCGGGAGGGGCACATCCGGTGCAGCAACTGCCACGGCGGCGGGCCGATGGGGTTTGCTCCGATCGCGGCAGAGGGCCGCGCCACGTGGAACGATCAAGAAGCGCGCGCGGCGTTCACTGTCATCTCTCGACTGATTGTGGCCGGGGATCCCGTGCGGAGCCGCTTCCTGCTGAAGCCGCTGCACCCCGACGGCGGCGGCTCGTACGCGCACAACGGGGTCCGGCGCTGGCAGAACCGCGACGACCCCGAGTGGCAGATGCTGGCCGCCTGGGTTCGTGGCGAGCGCAAGGGCAGCAGCTGTAGTTAGCCGGCTTCCGGCTTCCGGCTCCCGGCTGCCCACCTCTTGGCGGTGCCGGACCTCATTCGCTCCGCAAGGCCACGGCGGGATCGATGCGGGCCGCACGCCAGGCCGGGCCGATCGTGGATGCGGCGGCCGTCAGCAGCAGCACCACGGCCACGAGCACGAACGTCGCCGGGTCCAGCGGCTGCACGCCGAACAGCATCGTCGTCAGCAGCCGGCCCAGCATCATCGACACGGCCAGTCCGATGACGACCCCGGCGGCAATCACGCCGGCGGCGCTGCCGACCACGAGCCGCAGCACGTCGCCGGTAGTGGCGCCGAGCACACGGCGCACCCCGAAGTCGCGCACCCGCTGCTGCACGGCATAGGCCAGCACGCCGAACAGGCCGACCATCGCCAGCAGGAGCGCCAGCCCGGCGAACGCCGTGACCAGCACGGCGCGGAAGCGATGACGCGCCGTGGCGCCGCGGGCCACGTCGTCCAGCGTCACCACATCGCGCACACTGACCAGCTGCTCCTTGTCCACGCGGCCGATCGCGGCCCGGACCGCCGGGGCAAGCATCTCGGCCTCCTCCGACACCGGGCGAACGACCAGGTAGATGTCGTCGATCGCGCTCTGCGCGATCGGCACATAGACCTGCACCAGATCCTGGGTCTCGTCGGGCCGACCCTTCACCTGACGGGCAACGCCGACGATCTCCCGCACCACCACGGGGGCCTGCGGAACCGCCGTGGACTGAATCGCGACCCGCACGCCAATCGGCGAGCGGCCCTGTAGGTGCGCGGCGACGAACGCCTCGTTGACGATGCACACGAGCGGCGTGGTGGGCGTGTCGCGATCGGTGAAGGCACGGCCAGCGACAAGCGGCAGATCCAGCGTCCCGAAGTAGGCGGGGCTCACGATCTGGTAGTCGGCGGTCGGACGCTGGCTTGGATCGCGGACTGGGCCGCCGGCCACCTGCACGAAAGACGAGCCGGCGTACGAGTCGCCCAGCGGCAGCGTGGTGGCAAACGCCACGTCACGCACGCCGGGCACGCTCCGCACTTCCCGCTCGACGTTCTGGTAGAACTGCAGCAACAGCTCCGGGGTCGGATAGCTCGACTGCAACGGGTCCACGATCATGGTCAGAGCGCTCTCCGCCCGGTAGCCGCGATCCACGGTCTCGACCGCGAGCAGCGTGCGCAGGAGCAACCCCGCACCGAACAGCAGGATCACCGCTGTCGCCACCTCGCCGACAACCAGCAAGCCTCGCAGGCCGCCGCGGGCGCTGGTCGTGGTCCGGCTGTCGGACGCCATCGCGGCCGCTGCCGAGTGCGCCGTCGCCTGCCATGCCGGCGCGATGCCGAACAGCAGTCCGGCCACCACTGCCGCCGCGGCGCAAAAGCCGATCACTCGCGCGTCGAAGGCCACGATCACCCCCGGCGGCAGCAGATCCGGCGGAATCGCCGAGGCCGCGGCGTTGATTACTACCGCGCCGGCCGCCACGCCCAGGACACCACCGATGAGCGACAGCAACAAGCTTTCAGTCACGAGCTGGCGCATCACGCGCCACCGATTCGCGCCCAGCGCCGACCGGATCGCCAGCTCGCGCATCCGCACTGTGGCGCGCGCCAGCAGCAGGTTGGCGACGTTGGCGCAGCAGATCAGCAGGACGAAGCCGACGACGCCGAGGAAGAGGAGCGACGTCTGCCGCAGCTCGGCGCCGATCACGGCGTTCTGCAGCGGCTCGAGCGCGGCGCCGCGGCCGGTGTTCGTCTTCGGGAACTCGCGAGCGAGCCCGGCAGTCACGCCGGCCATGTCGGCGGCCGCCTGATCGAGGGTCATGCCGGGTTTCAGCCGTCCGATGACGTGCAGGAAGTAGGCGCCCCGCGCCTGCGGCGGCAGGCGGTCCAGCGACACCATCGCCCACATACTGGTCCGTCCCAGCAGTTGCGCTTCGTCGGGCACGACGCCGACGACCGTGTAGCTGACGCCGTCGAAGCGCATCACCCGCCCGACGACGCTGGGATCCGCGTTGAAGCGCGTTCGCCAGAACGCCTCGGCCAGCACGGCGACGTTGGTGCCCTGACGATCGTCGGAGGACGAGAACGTGCGCCCGGCAACGGCGCGAACGCCGAGCGCGTCGAAGATGCCGGAGGTGACCCACTGGCGCGGCACGGTTTCCGCGGTGGCGCCGGCGCCGCTCAGCACCATGCCACCGACGCCTGGGATATAGCCGCCGATCGCATCGAACGCGCGGCTCCGCTGGGTCCAGTCGGCCAGGTTCGACGGCGCGACGCGCTCCCGGGCCGAGCTTGCCGTGCGCTCCCAGACCTTCACCAGGCGCTCCGGGTTCTGGAACGCCAGCGGGCGCAGCAGCGCCGCGTCCACCAGCGCGAAGATGGCGCCGTTGACGCCGATGCCGAGCGCCAGTGTCAGGATGGCGGCCGCGGCGAAGCTCGGCTGCCGCCACAGTGTCCGCGCGGCGAAGCGCAGATCCTGCCCCAACGCCTCGCGCCAGGATCGCCGCGGGGCGCCGAGGACGATCGCCGCGGGCAGGTTCGCCTGCCGCAAGGGCCGCATGAACCTGGCCAGTGCCTCCGGCTCCAGCAGCTCTTCGCCGACCAGACGCGTCGCTTCGAACTTGCTGACCCCGGTGGCGCGCAGCTCCTCGTACCGTTGATCGAGGTGCTGCGACAGCTCCTCGATGATCTCTATCTCGCGCGCCGGCCCGAGTTGGAGCGGGGCGAGACGGCGACGCAGGTCGGTCGTCCAATCAGGCGGCTTGTGATCAGACACTGCCTACTCCGGTGATGAGCCCCATCGCATTGACGAACGCCTTCCAGGTCTCGCGTTGACGCGTCAGCACCCGGCGTCCCTCTGCGGTCAGGCCGTAGAAGCGGCGCCGCCGCTCGCCGGCCTTCTCCACCCAACGCCCCTGCAGCCAGCCGCGTTCCTCCAGCCGATAGAGCAGCGGGTACAGCGAGGCGACATGGAACCGCATCTGCCCAGCCGAACGCTGCTCGATCAGCTTGCTGATTTCGTAGCCGTGGCGCGCCCGCGGCTCGACGATCGACAGGATGATCAGCTCGGCCGAGCCCTTTTTCAGCTCGCGGTCGAGCATTCGCGTGTCAATAGCTGTCATAGCTACATATGCTAGTGGCTGTGCTCAGTGAGACGCAAGCCACCGCGCCGATGTTCGATAATGCTTACAGGGTCAATGCGGTTCGGTTACTTCTTCGTCGCCTGCGGGCTCGCACTGTCCGCCTGCGCGCGCCAGCCGGCCGAGCCGCTGATCCTCGCAACGACGACCAGCGTCGGCAACTCGGGCCTGCTCGAGACCCTGCTGCCGGCGTTCGAACGGCACCAAGGTCCGGCGGTCCGATCGCACCTGGTTGGCAGCGGCCTGGCGCTCAAAATGCTGGAACGAGGCGACGTGGACGTGGTGATCAGCCACGCGCCGGCCGCCGAAGCCGCGGCCCTTTCGTCCCACCCGGCGTGGCGCTACCAGAAGGTCATGTTCAACGACTTCGTGCTGGTCGGACCGCCGGCCGATCCGGCGGGCGTCCGCCAGGCCGTGAACACCCCTGACGCGATGCGCCGCATCGCCCGGTCCACGACCCGGTTCCTGTCCCGCGGCGATCAGTCCGGAACCCACGAACGCGAGGAAGCGCTCTGGCAAGCGGCGGGCGCACGGCCCGGCGACGGCCGGCTGGTCGTGGCGGGCGCCGCCATGGGCGCGACGCTGCGCATCGCCAGCGAGACCGACAGTTACTCTCTCTCGGATCGCGCAACCTTTCTTCGCCTGGTGAACTCCTTGCGGCTTGCCATCGTCCACGAGGGCGACGCCGAGCTGCTGAACACCTACTCGGTCATCATCGATCCGCGCGGGCCACACGCGGCCGGCGCCCAGGTGTTCGCGGACTGGCTGGCGGCCGGCGAGGGCCGTCAGGCCGTCGAGAGCTATCGCGTCGACGGCCGGCAGGTCTTCTTCGCCTGGCCGGCCGGGCAACCGGCGGACCGTCCAGAGGCGCTGCCACGCTGAAGAGAGCGTAAGCGGCACCTAGCCGCGGCGGATTCGCTCGGTTGGCCGGTCGTTCCAGGCGCGAAACGTCAGCTCGGCCGTGCCGACCTGAATGACGTCGCCATCGCGCAGGGCCGTGGGACCGTGGATCGGCAGACCGCGCACGAACGTGCCGTTGGTGCTGCCCAGGTCCTCTACTTCGGCCTGGTGCGTCCCGTCGATCCGCACACGGGCATGCTTGCGGCTCACACCGTCCACATCCAGCCACACGCTGCACGCCGGGTTACGGCCGATCACGTATTCTCCGGCGCCCAAGAGCGCGTGGCCGCCGGCCCAGGACAACCGGCAGGTCGCCGCCGGCACGAGGGTGGGCCCCGGCCGCTCGGACGCGTCGTCGATGGCCCGCCCGCTGAAGGCGTAGCCCACCCGATCGATCGTTCTGATGAAGCGCTGGTCGCGCGGCGTGTCTCCGAGCGCCCGGCGGATCTCGGAGACGATCACGCTGAGGTTGGCGTCGGTGACGAAGACGCCGGGCCAGATGCGGGCGTCGAAGTCCTTCTTGGTGATGACGTTGGGCCGCCGCTCGAGCAGCAGGGCCAGGACGTCGAACCCCTTGGGCGACAGGTGGACCGCCTGCCCGTCCTTCAGCAGCTCGCGTGTGCCGGTATCCAGCGTGAACGGTCCGAACTGCGTGCGCATGCGTCAGAGAAACGTGCGGCTTGGCGAATCCTTGGCGATTCCCAGGGGCCGCCGCCGGCACCCCCAAGATAGTCTAGCCGGACGACGATGCCTGATCCGCGTATCGGCCCTCCCCCGGTTCGGCGGCCGGCCGTCGATCTGATCGACGCGGTGCTGGCGAACATGCGGAACTACCGCGAGCCGTTGAAGTACTCGGTGGTCGCGCCGAGCCGCTACACCGTCTACGTCCACCCCGACGAAATCGTGCGGCTCAACGGCATCCTGCCGCTGCTGCGGGAGCAGGCGGAGCGGGCGCTG
>Ga0180064_1000159_pt1 | contig 10425 bp, 9 predicted proteins | sample EasRiv200_16_10D_FD_121782 | JGI IMG/M metagenome (GOLD analysis project Ga0180064, IMG submission 121782) | Soil microbial communities from meander-bound floodplain in the East River, Colorado, USA - East River metaG ERMLT200_16_10D | ecosystem: Environmental > Terrestrial > Soil > Floodplain ... | reverse complement strand
TTGATGCTCGAACGGAATTCCTACGATACCGTTTGCCACGAGCACTTGGAATACTACGCGCTCGCCCAGGTCAAGTGGATGTCGGATCGAGTTGGACTGCGGATCGTCGATGTGGAATGCAACGAGATCAATGGAGGCAGCTTTTCCGTGGCGGTGGCGAAGATTTCCTCGAATTACCCTGAGTTCCCGGGATTGCAGAAGCTGCTGGACGGGGAAAAGGAAGCCGGCCTTGAAGGTCCGGAGCCGTACCGTGCATTCGCCGCCCGCGCCGCAGCCAGCCGGGAAGAATTGCGCGCGTTTTTTTCTCGGGCGAAGGCCGGCGGGCAGCGCGTCGCCGGTCTGGGGGCTTCGACCAAGGGCAACGTACTGCTTCAGTATTGCGGTTTATCGGTCCGCGAGCTCTACGCGATCGGGGAAGTGAACGAGGACAAATTCGGCTGCTTCACGCCGGGCTCGCTGATCCCGATTCGACCTGAAAAAGAGCTGTTCGCCGACGAACCGGATTTCTTTCTGGTTCTGCCTTGGCACTTTCGGGAGTTTTTCCTTCGCAAATACAAACCGAAGAAAGCCTCACTTGTATTTCCGCTTCCCAAACTGGAAGTGGTGCCCAGTTCAGGTTGAGACGGTTGGAAAGTCGGCTGACTACCCCGGGCGGTGCGCGGTCAAACATGGATTCTTCAAGTATCGATGTCCTGCTCGCCACTTACAATGGAGCGCGCTATCTCCGGCCCCAGATCGAATCCATCCTGAATCAGGAGGACGTATCTTTCCGGATTCTCGTTCGAGACGATGGATCGGTGGACGAGACGCCAGCCGTTATCGAGCACTACAGGCGTTTGAGGCCAGATCGCATCATTTGCCTGAGCGGCTCGGACCATCTTGGAGCGGTCGGAAACTTCGCCTGTCTTCTTCGTGAAGCAAAGGCCCCGTACGCCGCGCTAAGCGACCAGGACGACGTGTGGGCACCGCACAAGTTGCGCACTTTGCTGAGCGTGATGCGCGGCTTGGAGAGCCGCCACGGCGTCGGCACTCCCCTTCTGGTGCACAGCGATCTCACGGTCGTCGACGAAATGCTTCGTGAGCGGCATTCTTCATTCTGGCGCTATTCGGGCTTTGATCCCAGGGATACGGGTTTGGCACGATTGTTGGTCAAGAATACGGTCACCGGATGCGCGTCGCTGGTCAATCGAGCGCTGATCGAGCTTGCCCTGCCCATACCGCAGGCAGCTCTTGTGCATGACTATTGGCTTGCGCTGGTGGCCGGCGCCGCCGGACATTTCGGCATCGTTGAAGAGCCCCTTGTGGCTTATCGTCAACACGCACGCAACGCCATTGGAGCCCGACCTTATCACTGGAGATCCATTGTCGAGCGTCTTGCGGTCGGGTTCGCACTCTGGGATATGGGCGCGCTGCGCCGGCAGGCGGCGGCTCTTTCCGAGCGCTGCCATGCTTCAATTGCGCCCGAATACCGTACCTTGATCGAGGACTTCGTCAATTTGCCCGCGAGAAATTGGCTCGGCCGAAGACGGATTCTCCTCCGCCACGGCATCCTCATGCCGGGCTTGATGCGCAATTTGGCTCTGTTGTTCTGTGTCAGGCTAGGTCGCTAGGCGACCGGGGATCCTCATGCTCGACAAGATTCCCGGTTCGTCTTCGAGCTGATGACAGCGTCAGGCAACCCCGGCGGGAGGGAGATTCCAGACCTCATATCGGTTTCTATCGTGAGCCACGGCCACGCCCAGCTCGCTGCGCAACTCTTCGATGACCTGCGCGTGCACAAGCCGACGGGAATCGAAGTGATCCTCACCCTCAACATCGAGGAGGCACTGCCATTCGATCCCGGCTCCTTTCCTTTTTCCGTCAAAACGATCCGAAATGCGAGTCCACGAGGCTTTGCGGCCAATCACAACGCTGCATTCGAACTTGCCGGCGGAAACTTCTTCTGTGTGCTGAATCCCGACATTCGCGTGACTTCGGATCCCTTCTTGGCCCTGGTCAGGGAGCTAGGGAACCCCGCCGTCGGCGCGGTCGCTCCCCTGATTCTCGACTCCGATGGCGCGATTGAAGACAGCGCCCGTCCGTTTCCGACCCTTTCAAGCCTGGTTTGCAAGGCATTCGGGGCGGAGCCGAAGCGATATTACGAAATCGGCGTGAAAAGCATCTCCCCGGATTGGGTAGGCGGCATGTTCATGTTGCTTCGAAGGGACGCTTTTGCCGCGGTGGGTGGATTTGACGCCCGCTATCACCTGTATTACGAGGATGTGGATCTCTGTGCCCGCCTCAGGCTGGCAGGTTACGACATCCGGCTTGTCCCGAGCGCCTCCGCCGTGCATCTCGCACGACGCCAAAGCCGGCGGAACATCAGATATTTGCTTTGGCACCTGCGCAGCATGATTCGCTACATTCTTTCCGGAACGCGGCGCAAGGTCCAGAAGGCAGGAGCACGCTAAAGTGCCGGGGCCTGCTCCTCAGGTCCGGTGATACCGGTCCTCGAAACGTACGATGTCATCCTCGCCCAGGTAGGTCCCCGACTGGACTTCGATGAGGAAAAGCGGCACCTTTCCCACGTTTTCGAGCCGATGCTTGGTCTCGACCGGGATATAGGTGGATTCATTTTCCGACAGAAGCTTTACCTCGTCGCCTCGTGTCACTCTCGCGGTACCCGACACCACCACCCAGTGCTCCGCCCGATGGTGATGCATCTGCAGCGAGAGCGCTTCGCCGGGTTTGACCATGATGCGCTTGACCTGAAAGCGCTCGCCTGCATCGATGCTCTCGTAGTAGCCCCAGGGCCGATAGACCCGGCTGTGTGAAACATGCTCGGTCCGCGCCTCCCGGTCGAGCGTCTCGACCACTTCCTTGACCTCCTGCGAGCGCGACTTGTCGGCCACGAGGACCGCGTCGTCGGTCTCTACGATCACGAGGTCACGCACGCCCAGCGCCGCGACCATGCGGTGTTCGGCGCGAATATAGCAGCCGCTTGCTTCGCGCAGGTCCACGTCGCCGCGCACGACGTTGCCGCCCGCATCCTTGTCTGCGGCTTCCCAAAGCGCCGTCCACGAGCCGACATCGCTCCAGCCGATGTCGGCCTGGACCATTGCGCTCGCAGAGGTGCGCTCCATCACGGCATAGTCGATGGAGTCCGACGGACAGGCGGTGAATGCAGTCGAATCCAGCCGCAAAAAATCGAGGTCGCGCTTGCCCGCCTCCCACGCCGCCTTTGCTGCGGCCAGAATCTCGGGGCGGAAGCGCTGCAGCTCCTCGAGAAAGCGTCTGGGCTGGAGCGCGAACATTCCGCTGTTCCAGAAAAACCGGTCGCTCGAAAGATAGCGCCGCGCCGTCTCGAGGTCGGGCTTTTCCACGAAGCGCCGCACGCGGAAGCTGCGTTCGCTTCCTCGAACCGGGTCGCCGCGCTCGATGTAACCGTACCCCGTGACCGGCCCCCGCGGCGTGATGCCGAAAGTGACGAGCGAACCGGCCGCGGCGAGGGGAAGCGCCGTGGCGATTGCCGCGTGAAACGCCGGCAGGTTCCGGATCAGATGATCGGAGGGCAACACGAGCATGCAGGCGTTGGGGTGGCGACTCTGGACGTGAAGCGCCACGACCGCGACCGCCGGTGCCGTATTACGACCGACAGGTTCCAGGATCTGAACCTCGGGCTTCACCCCGATTTCCCGCATCTGCTCCGCGACGAGAAACCGGTGCTCGTCGTTCGAGACGACGATGGGTGCACAGGCGCCGTCGACACCTTGCAGCCGCAACAACGTGTCCTGAAGCAGGGTTCGTTCGGTAACAAGAGGCAGGAATTGCTTCGGCAGAAGCCGCCGCGACATGGGCCAGAGGCGGCTGCCCGATCCGCCGCAAAGAATTACGGGGTAGAAGGAGATTCCCACTCGCGCGGCCTTGCTTTCCGATAAAGCGCGTATTGTAGTGGCACCTGCTCCCTGCAGATAGGGGCTTGATAGAATCCCGTGTCGCTCTGAAAAGGGAAGGTGGCACCTTTCCCTGCAGTTCAACATGCGCATTCTCGTCACCGGTGCATCGGGCTTCGTCGGCACCGCCCTTTGCCGCGAGCTGCTCGCGCGCGGCCACACCGTCCACGCCGCGGTCAGGCGGCTCTCCCCGCCGGGTGCGGTTCCGCCCGACTTGCATCAGATCCTCATCCCGGATATCGCTGCCGAATTCGATCGACGCGCGCTCGTCGACGGCGTGGGCACCGTCGTCCACCTTGCCGCGATCGCACACCGATCAAACCCCGTCGAGGGGGAATTGCGGCGCGTCAATTGCGATGCGGCGGTCAGGCTCGCCGAGGCCGCTGCCGGACTGGTTCAGCGCTTTATCTTCTTGAGTTCGGCGAAAGTGCACGGCGAGGACGACGCTCCCCGGCCGGAAGATTCTTACCGCCGCTCTAAGCTCGAAGCCGAGCGGTCTTTGACGGAGATCGCCGCCCGCAGCGGACTGGAGCTCGTGTTGATCCGGCCGCCTCTGGTTTACGGGCCCGGGGTCAAGGCCAATTTTCTGCGTTTGCTCGGCTGGATCGATTCGGGCCTGCCCCTGCCCTTCGCGAGCGTGCGCAATCGCCGCAGCCTGATCTACCTGGGCAATCTGGTCGACGCAATCGCGCGCTGCGCGGAGCACCCCGCGGCGCGCGGACCCTTTCTGGTGAGCGACGAGGAGACGGTTTCAACCCCCGAGCTGGTGTCGCGCATCGCCCGGGCGCTCGAGCGCCCGGCAAGGCTCTTTCCCGCGCCGCCGGCGCTCTTGCGCGTCGCCGGAATGATCGCAGGCCGTCGCGACGAAATCCGGCGCTTGACCGGCAATCTCGCGATCGACTCCTCCAGGGCGCGCCGGCTGCTCGATTGGCGCCCCCCCTATACGCTCGATGCGGGCCTGGCCGAAACCGCTCGCTGGTTCAGAGCTGCGCGCGGCTGAGAGTCTTCGGAACACGCTAAAATGCGCCCCGTGTTCCCCCGAGCGGACTAGGTGAGTGGCGATCCCGGAAATCGCCCCCGTTTCGCCGATCGCCTCGGCGCTCGTGACGCTGCTCCTCATCGTGTGGATGCTGAGGGCGCAGGACCGATTGCCGCTGGATGTGCCCAACCCACGCTCGTTGCACGTCCGTCCCGTGCCGCGCTCCGGTGGCATCGCCATGATGGTGGGTGTTTTTTCCGGATTCGCGATGCTGCAGACCCCGCTGGTGGTCGTGCTCCCCGCCGCCGCGCTCGTCGCACTTTCGCATTTCGACGATGTTCACGGCCTGCCGATTTCAGTCCGTCTGGGCGCCCAGTCTGCCGCTGCGGCCGGGTTCGCCGTCGGCGCCCTCCCTGCGATAGCGCTCCCCTTGCTCGTCCTGATCGTGATCGGCATCCTATGGATGACAAATCTCTACAACTTCATGGACGGCTCCGACGGGCTCGCCGGCGGCATGACGGTCACAGGCTTTACATTCCTGGGAGCCGGCGCCTGGATGAGCGGCGATGACGTCCTGCTGATCGAGTGCGTTACTGTGGCAGCCGCCGGCGCCGCGTTTCTGCCATTCAATTTTTCTCCCGCGCGGCTCTTCATGGGCGATGCCGGGTCCGTCTCGATCGGTTTCCTCGCGGCAGTCTTGTCTCTCTCGGGTTGGCGCGACGGCGACTGGCCGTTGTGGTTTCCGGTGGCGGTTTTCTCGCCTTTCATAGTCGATGCGACTCTGACTCTGCTCAAGCGGGCGTGTGCCGGAGAGCGCATCTGGGAGGCGCACAACAAGCACTACTATCAGCGCCTCGTGCGAATGGGCTGGGGCCACCGCATGACGGCCCTCGCCGAATACGCACTGATGCTCGCCTGCGGAACGATCGCGCTTTGGGCGTTGCGCGAGCCGCTCGCCCTGCAGTTGTGCGCCCTCATCGGCCTTGTCGCGCTCTACGCAACGCTGGCGCTGTGGGCGGACTACGCGTGGCGGCGCCGCGAAAACAAATCCATTGAATCCGCTTAAGCCCAGTTACCGCGCCGCACTTGCTTTTGCGCACGACGTGCTGGCTTCGGCCGTTTGCTGGGTGCTTGCGTTCTGGCTGCGTTTCAACCTCGAAACCCCCGAGGAGTTTCTCCCCGCGCTTGCCGCGGCGGTAACGGCGGCCGTTCCTCTGCACGCGTTGATATTCGGGTCGCTCGGCCTGTATCGGGGCAGCTGGCGCTATGCGAGCCTGCCCGACCTGAAACGCATAGCGTTCGCTTGCCTGATCGGAGCGGTCGCGGTGCCCGCACTGCTTGCGTTCTTTCGCGCCGATGTCAACGTGCCGCGGTCCACTTTCGTCCTCGCGCCTTTTCTGCTTGCCGCGATCATGTCGGGCAGCCGGATCGCCTATCGCGCCTGGAAGGAACGCGCCCTGTACGGCCACATCCACCTCACCGGCGAACCGGTGCTCGTGATCGGTGCCGGCGACATCACCGTCAATCTGCTGCGGGAGATGGAGCGCTCGAGCCAGTGGCGCGCAGTCGGTATCCTCGAAGATGACCCGGCTTGGCATGGGCAGGTACTTCTGGGTGTGAAGGTCCTTGGAGGACTCAGCGAGGTCGGCCGCTGGGCGCAGCAGTTGGAATCCCGCCATGCGATCATCTCGCTGCCGGCTTCGTCGGCGGGCGTGCGCAGACGCGCCGCGGAGCTCGCCGGTGTCGCGGGGCTGACGGTCCTCACCGTGCCTTCTTACGACGACCTGCTGTCGGGCAAGGTCACCGTATCGCAGGTCCGCCGCATCGAGCTGGAAGACCTGCTCGGCCGCGACCAGGTGGTGCTCGACGATCGCGGTCTGCATCAACTGCTTACCGGCAGGGTGGTGATGGTCACGGGTGCCGGCGGCTCAATCGGCTCCGAGCTTGCCCGCCAGATCGCGAAATTCGAGCCGGCGCGCCTCGTTCTGTTCGAACTGAACGAGTACGCCCTGTACTGCATCGAGCAGGAATTCCTGACGAGGAAGGCCCCCGTCGCGTCCATTATCGGCGACGTGCGCAATCCCGATCGCCTGGAGGCGGTTTTTTCCCGGTTCAAACCGGAAGTCGTGTTCCACGCCGCCGCCTACAAGCACGTGCCGCTCATGGAGATCGACAACGCCTGGGAGGCGGCGCAGAACAACGTTCTCGGGACGCTGCGCCTGGCGAGGGCCGCGCGCGATCACGGCGTGGAAAAATTCGTCCTCATCTCGACCGACAAGGCGGTGAACCCGACCAACGTCATGGGAGCCACCAAGCGTTTGTCCGAGGAAGTCTGCCAGGCTCTGCAGCGCCCGGATGGCACATGCTTGGTCGTGGTCCGTTTCGGGAACGTGCTCGGCAGCACCGGCAGCGTGATCCCCAAGTTCCGCGAGCAGATCGCCCGGGGCGGCCCCCTGACGGTGACCCACCCGGAGGTCACGCGCTACTTCATGTCGATTCCCGAAGCCGCACAGCTGGTATTGCAGGCGGGTCTCATGGGGAAAGGCGGGGAGATCTTCGTTCTGGAAATGGGCGAACCGGTCAGGATCGTCGATCTCGCGCGCGACATGATCCGGCTGTCCGGATTCAGCGAGGAAGACATCAGAATCGAGATGACCGGCCTGCGCCCGGGCGAGAAACTCTACGAGGAACTGCTCTCGGATCGCGAGAGCACGCTGCCTACCCCGCACCCGAAACTGCGCATCGCCCAAGCGGGCGCCTCGCGCAGCGAAGCCTGGCTCGCCGAACTCGAAACCTGGATTTCGCAGCCGCGCTCACCGGGTGATGATGAGGTCAAACGGGAGCTCGCCAGGCGGGTACCCGAGTACAAGCCGGCCGCGGCAAGCGACTTGAACGAGGCTCAGGAAAAAGGCTGAGGAAGCGGCCGGGCGCGCAGGAGACGCTCGAGTCCCGCCATGGCTTGCTCGACGCTCAGGTCCTTGAGATCGCGGCTCACCGGCTGCAGCAGCTCGTGCGGCGTTTGCCAGGGCCGCCAGCGTTCAGGCGGTGAGTCGCCGAAAAAACACAGGATCGGCTTGCCGAGCGCCGCGGCGAGATGCATCGCCCCACCGTCGGCGCACACCACATAGTCGCAGAGCGACAGCGCCGCGATCAGCCGCGAAAGCGCCTCGGTCGGCCAGGGCAACATGGGAACCTCGGGGCAGCTCTTCACCACCGCGCGGGCCCTGCCGTCGTCGCCCGGATGCTTCGGATTGTCGGGCTCGCCGGGGGCCCATAGCAGCAGAATTCGCACGGCATGCCGCTTTGCGATCGCACGAATCAGCGCCGCGAAGTTTTCTGGCGACCACTGCTGGCTCCTTCTCCGCGCGCTGATGTGCACCCCGATGACAGGGGTGCCTGGCGCTATGCGGGCAAGAGCTTGTTCGACCTCGCGGCGCTCGCCGGGATCGGGAAATACCCGTGTGGAGGGCGGCGAGCCCTTGACGCCGAGGGCCTTGAGCAGGCCGTATACCTGCTCTACTTCGTGTGTCTTCGCCTCTCGATCATACGGGAGGGCAATGTCGAGGCGGAAGTGAGCCTCGCCGGGCTCGGTATACCCGAGCACGTGCCGTGCGCCGACCATCCGGGCGAGACGCAGCGAGCGCAGGGCAAACCCCGGAGTGGCAAGGATGGCGTAGTCGAACTCTTCCCTTCGCAGGGCCAGTATCAGCCGAAGGCGATCGACATAGACCGAGACGGCGGAGCGCGCCTCGCCGCGGTGTTTTCCCTTTTCGTAAGCGTGGACTGCGTCCACGGCGGGGTTCCCGGCCAGAACGGCCTCGTTATACGTGTTCACCAGCGCCGCGATATGTCCGCCGGGATAGCGTTCGCGCAGCGCGGCGATGAGCGGCGTGGTGCAGACCAGGTCACCGATGTTGTCACGGCGGATTACCAGGATACGCGGGCGCGCGTCCCGTTCTGCCGGGTTCGGGGAAGCCGGTGCGATCATGATGGTGCGGCGACCCTTCCGGGGCCGGCGCTTGCCAGCGCTTCCAGCCACGTCCGCACGCGCTCGACGAAGGCGTCCTCGGAAAACCGCGCCAGATGCGCCTTCGCGGAATCCTTGTCGAAGCGGAACCCGACTTCCAGCAGAAGCTTCAGCGCGTTCTCGAAACCGGCGCCCCCATCTTGGCGCGGATCGCGGTAGCGCAGGCCCGTTGCCCCGTGCATCACCGTTTCGTCGAACGGCGGTGCGTCGGGCGCGAGCACCGGCGTCCCGCAGGCTTGCGCTTCGATGACGTTGAGGCCGAGCGCTTCTTTTTCGGGCAGCCCGGTCAGCAGGAAATCGATGCTCCGGTAGACCGCGCCGACGTCCTGCTGCTGGCCCCAGAAGCGCACCTTCTTGCGGATCGGCCGAAGCGCGCGATCGAGATCGCGTACCGAGGCAAAACCTCCGCTCCCGAAGATTTCGAGTTGCACCCCGGAATGGCGGGCGAAGACCGGAGCGAGGTATGCAAATAACAGCGGAAATTGCTTGATCGGGGTGATGCGGGACACGATCCCCAAACTCAGCCCCGGGCGCCGCGTGTACGGTCTATCAGGCAGGAAGTGCCGCCACAACGGCTCCAGGACTCCCAGAGTGCGGTCGCGAAACTTGCGCCGATCCCAGTCGTAACGCGAGCGGGCGCGCAGCGGTCCCGAATCCGCCCCGAATCTTTCCAGCTGTGCTGCGGCGTACAAAGGGTGCGGATAGACGTGATCGATTCCCGCGGCGCGCAGGCTCGCGATCACGTGCCGCGACCCCGCCAGCACCAAATCAAACGGGACGAGCGGTCGGGGATCGCGTCCATAGAGCGGCATGTGCGCAAAGGCGATCGTGAAGTGCCCTTGTGCGCGCAGTTCGCTGACCACTGCCTCCGGGGCAAGGGTGTGAAAGACCAGCCGACAGGGTGGCTGGCCGCGCAGGAAATCGGGCAGCTCCTCGGGGCTGCCGAGCGACTCGACGCGGACATTCGGAAGTCGGAGAGAGGACCATGCGCGAGCGCGCGGATCGACGAACACCGTGGTGGCTACCCCTAGCCTCTTGAGCGCAGCCGAGAAGGACACGGTGAAGACTTCACCCCCACCCAAACCGCGCTGCAGGTTGATTTGATGAACCGGCGGCAACGTGGTCAAGGTTGGGGAGAGACTCGGTCAGCCTGCGCCCCGGCCGCACCATGACCCAGCCAGAGCCCGAACAGAAGGACGCTGAGAATCCCGTGCTCGTGGTGGAGCGTCGTGTTGAAAAAACCTACGACGACGGTGATCAACCACCCGGCGAGGGCTGCACCGAAAAGCGCCCAATCCAGAGGAGGGTCGGGCCCTCGAGGAACGCCTTTCAGCAGCGCCCCACCCCAAGCGAGAAGGACGGCGACCAAGACGCCCAAACCGGCCACGCCGCGCTCGGCAAGGGCCGTGACGTATAGGCTGTGGCCGTGCGGCGCCACTCCTTCGGCCGTCGGCCGGATCGCCCGGTCGCGGGTCTTGTTCCAGTCT
>Ga0180064_1000154_pt1 | contig 10584 bp, 7 predicted proteins | sample EasRiv200_16_10D_FD_121782 | JGI IMG/M metagenome (GOLD analysis project Ga0180064, IMG submission 121782) | Soil microbial communities from meander-bound floodplain in the East River, Colorado, USA - East River metaG ERMLT200_16_10D | ecosystem: Environmental > Terrestrial > Soil > Floodplain ... | reverse complement strand
TGTTCGCGCTGATTCGCGAGAAGCTGGCCGGTGTTCGTGCGGTCATCCAGCAGGTGGACATCGGTCGTCTGCTTGCGTCGATGAAGTCGCCATTCGACGCCATGCAGGCGTCGTTCTCCGGACATGCCGGCTCCGCGGACGTCTCGCTCTCGGCCCGAATCGACGGATTGAATCCGCTGCGCCACCCGAAGCTGGGTCAGATCGTGTCCGACGTGCAGTACGTGCAGTCGCGCGTCGCGGCGCTGGCCGATGCGCAGCCGCCGGCGGCGCTGGTCGAGCGCTACGACAAGGTCCGCGAGACGGTCGAGGGGCTCTTCCCCGTGTGGGCGAGAGAGGGCGTGTCGGCCGCGTCCATCAAGCGTGCGTTCGACGCCGCCAACCCGCTGAACCTGAAGGCCGAGATTGACGCGATCTTCAGCGCCGTCAAAGACAAAGTACGGACGTTCGATCCGCGGCAGATCCAGACGCATCTCCAGACCTCGTTCGACAAGCTGCAGGACTCGCTCCTCGGGTTCGTGCCGGAGCTGCTGACGGAAGCGCAAGAGACGATCACGTCGCTGGCGGCTCGCCTCGACGTGATCGATCTGCGACTCATCACGACCGAACTGCAGGGGGTGGTGGACGAGATCATGGCGATCATGCGCGGCCTCGATCCGCGGCCGATCATCGCCAACCTGCAGGAGATCGTGGACGAGGTGAAGGCGATCGTCGCGTCGCTGCGGCCGTCGATCCTGCTGGCGGATCTGCAGGCGCCGTTCGACACCGCCAAGGCGATCGTCGCGGAGTTCGACCCTGCGGCATTCACCGAGCCGCTGGTGGCGATCTTCGAGGACATCCAGAAGCTGCTGGCGGACATCGACGTCGGCGTCGTGCTGCAGCCGCTCTCCGACCGGCTGCAACAGTTGCGCGACGCGCTCGAAGAGGCGCTGACGCGTACGGAGGTCGCCTTCAACGGCATGTTGAAGGCGATCCCGGTGTAGCGATGGCCACACGCGGCACGCTCTATAGGTGTCACCTGTGCAGCTTCCTCTTCGGAGGCGACGGCCCGCAGACGCCGGGCTTGGACGTGGCGTGGACGCGGAGTCTCTATCCGATCGACGAGTCAGCCATCCTGTCGGGTACGTGGGTCGAGCTGTATGGCCGCATTGACGATCCGGGTCCGAGACTCACGCCGGGTTCGCGCATCCGTTTCGACATTCTTGAAGAGGACTACCTTCTGACTGGCGGCCTGGACGATCGGGTCGATTCGCTGGTTGGGACCAACGCCGAGGCGCCGGAGGAAGGGTTTCGTCCGCTGCCGCGGCGGACGGAGTACGTCACGCTCGGCGCCAATGAAACCGTCAGCGACTATGTCGACTACCTGCGTCGAAACCGCGCACCTGAGTATCGCGATGAGATCTTTTTGCTCGAAGAACCCGGAGAGCCACCCGTATTTCACGTGCTGGGATTCTGGGAAGCCAGTCGTCGAGAGGATTATGCGGACTCGGAGTACTACTTCGTCCTCAACATTGATGGCGACGTCGACGACAAGACTGAACAGACGCTGAATGTATCCGCCGACCCTCTCGCGACGTCTGTGCCCGGAGCCGGCCTCGAACAACGCGCTGAGCGCATCGACATCGACCTGACGCTCTTCAACCAGGCCGTCGCCGACGTCATTCAGGAGTTCGAAGCCGAGCAGCATGTCGTGGAGTCCGGTTCGCAACCGGCGGACACCGATGCGGCCGCCGAGACCTCGCCAGATGGCCAGCCTTCAGGTGCCGGGCGCCAGGTTCTCAGCGCGCAGCCGGCGCCCACGTCACTCGAGGTACCGCCTGCGGAAGAGGAACGCTGGGAGTTTCAGCACCCACAGGGCGACGTGAGTCAGGACGTGGTCAGAAGCGGGCCGAGCCCGTTCGAAGGCAATGCCGTTGCCATCATGCGCTCCTGGGATACCTTCCGCCCGAGTGGCGATCGCTATGCGATCTCCGTTGAGTTCAACCGCGCGATCCGCTGGGGGCAGCTGCTGTTCGGGGCCCGCGCCTTCGCCGTGATCGAAGGCCCTCTGTACGGCGGAGTCCCTCCTCGGTATTACACCGTTCGTACCAATCTCTTGTTCTCGTTGGGCGCAAATCAGCTTCAACCGCTACCAGGCGGAGGCGTCGGCGTCGACGTTCGTTACTGGCAGCTCGAGCAGCGCGATCAGGACCGAAACAGTTACATCGTCCGGCTGATCGGCACGACGGACAACTCGATCGTGATTCCGAACTACGACATCCACATCAACGAAACGCGTGCACAACTGCGAGGTGGCTTTCCTTTTAAGGCGAGCGAGCTTACGTCCGTCATTCCGAACGATATTGCGGTACGAGAAGTATTCGGCGGTATCGGCGACGCGCTTCGACAGAACCGGACTGACGATGCCGCGAAGATGCTCATCGAGCTGAATTGGAACGCTTTTTCCCTCGTGCCGCCCACGCGGCGCGGCGATTTCCTTCGCGTACTGCTCGACTCCCTGACGATTACCCGAAGGACTGTCCAGGCACACGTTGGCGAGCGGATCGAGACGGCCATTCTCGAGATCGTTCACTCGGTCGAGACGGCGGACGAACTTCGCGAGGTGGTGGGCCGGCTGCGAGGGCACGATGAAATCCGTCTGATGGTCGGCCGGATGGACAACAAGTTCTGGCAGCTACTGACCGACATCGGCAAGAAGCTTGGCGAGCACGTCGACATCAGAGTGGATAAGGCCTTCCTCTTCAACCTGTTTCAAGACAGCATCGGCGGCAACCCGGCGTTGCTCGGCGCCGGACCACGCGTGCGCATGCGGCCGGACGGCAGCGTCTTCATCGAAGACGCGAATCTCGACGAGCTCTACACCATCGGCAACACCTTCCTGAATTTCGGGCGAGGAATGATCGAAGGGTTCGCGATGTTGATCGCCCACCCCGACAAGGTTTTGCAGGGAGTGTGGGCGCTGGTCAAGGGCATCGCGATGATCGACCTCGCGTCACACGGGGTCCCCTTCGCCGTGCAGTGGGTCAACGACGTGCTCGTTCCCGGAATAGTACACATCGCGGAAGACCTACTGAACGCGTGGAAGGGTGCGCAGATCCTCGGCGATGCGCTGGGGGGCGACGAAGGCTCCCGCCTGGTGACGGACATCGTGATGCGGGTGAAGTGGGCCCTGGTCTGGGAAGTCGCGTCGTTCTTCATCGGTGTGGGCGAAATCGCCGACGCAGTAAAAGTCGTTGCGCGCGGAGTCGAAGAAGCGGCTGGCCTGTTGCGAGTCTCGCGTGCCGTGACCCGAGGCGAGGAAGCGGTGAACGGGATCAATCGCTTCGCTGAGGCCGCCGCTCGATCCGGATTGGGTCGTGCCGACGAGGCACGCCGCCTGGTGACGCACCTGCCAGCCGACGACATTCGACTCATCGAACGCACGCTCGCGTCGGCAGAAGGTCGGACATTCCGGACGCTCGACGATCTTGCCGCGCACGTTGGCCCGGATGGAGAAGCGGCGCTGACTCGCATTGCCGAACGGATGAAGGCGCTGCAAACGATCGAAGCGAGAGTGCCCGGCAGGCTTGCGAACGACGGCGCCGATGCGTTCGAACGGCTGGCCAGGCTTCCCGGCGCGACCGACGAGGGGCTCAGCCGCATGTTCGCGTCGATGACCGAACAGGAAGTGAACAATCTGCTGGACGTCGCGAACCACATTCCGCCCTCGGCGCTTACCGGGGGCTCCGCCATTCCACTTGAAACGATGCGCGCGATAGCCGGGCGTCCCGGCAGCTTCAACACGCTGGCGCGGGAAGGCTACGACGCGGTCGCCTCGATGCTCAGCCACTCTGGCGGCGACGTCCGACTGATGGAAAAGAACTTCGAGGCCATGCGGGTTCTGCGCCGTCAGGCGGCCTCGGAGGCCGAAGGGGCAGCGGTCGCCAACCGGGTGCTGCAGGGTGACCGCACCGCGCTGTCAGAGCTGCGCGATGCGCGGCGCACGGTCGACGTCATGAAAGGTCGGTGTCTGATCTGATGGCAGCCGGCGTCATCGGCAGTTGCGCGATCATCCCGCCGTCGCTCGAAGACGATGTCTTCCGCGTCCTGCGTACGTCGGAATCGCAGTTTCCTGCGGAGATGAAGACACTGCAGGCGAAGCTGCGTCAGGCGGGTGCGACGGTCGAAGATCTGCTGCACTTCGAATCGTCCATCGCCACGTTCCGCCGTGTCGAGCGGCTGGAGCTCGCCACCGTCGGAGGGCTCGATCCGCTGGGCCGGGCTCTCGTCGACAGCCTCGACGCCAGGGCCTGGCGCCACATTCTCGACTACGGCGAGGCACGCCTCAGGATGTTCGCCGCGAATCCCGGGCTGGAAAGAGTGGCCATCGGCACCGTCAAGGGAATCATCGCCGAGGAGATCTTCGATGTCTCGCCGCGCTTTGCCGAGGTGATGACGCGTGCGCGCGTGCGAGCCGCTCGATTGGGTATCCCCGTCACCGACGTGCGCTATGTGCGAGGGGCCCGCGGCATCACGCTGAGCGAAAGGAATCTGCGATTCGTCAATCACGGCGAGCTGACCGACGGCCTGATTACCGGTGCGCGTCGTGTCGATCTGTCCGACGCCGAACGCGCTGAGCGCCTCGCCGAGCGGGGCCGTCATGCGCAGTGGGGTGCGACACGGCGCGGCCAGCTGGCCCCGATCGACGATGACATCCATATCTTCACGCTCAAGGAGTCGAAGTCTCCGAGCAACGTCGACCAGATCGCTGGCGACCATGGCAGCAACTGGCTGGGACAGATGGGCAACGACATGGAACGGTTCCTCGAGCTGCCATCGTTCATCGACGGAAAGTGGTACACGCCGCGCCAGGTGAAGTTGAGCATTTACCGGACGGAGTGGGTGGCCGTTGTCCCGAAAGGGCGGCCGATCGCACAAAGCGTGATCGATCGGCTGGGCCTTCGCACTGCGCAGCGGCCTTTTGGACGCCTGTTCAGGCAGTTCGAAATGGACATCGCCGATGACGTCCTGAACGAGATCGCCGAGCGTATCCTCCGGCGCCGTGCCGGGCGTCCCTGAGGAGCTTGCAATCATGGCCTCCGCCTGGAAAGTGAGCTGCAAGGCATCGATCGCGGGCTGGTCGATCGACTCGGCCGACGATGCGCGGACGGAACTCGTCACCATCGACGTCGCATCGTCGCTGCTGTCGACGGCGGACAACTGCGAGCTGACGCTCTACGCCCCGCCCCCGAAGAAGAAGAGCCTCCTCGAGGAAGCTGGCGGCGCCGCGGTGGACGCCGCGGCGGGTGCGTTGGGCATGGCCGGTGCGGCAGGAGGATCCCAGGCCTTCTCGATCAGGGTGCGCGGGCAGGCGGTGAAACACGGCGATCAACTCACGGTCGAGCTCCAGTCCGGCGACCGGTCCGGAGAGGTCGCCACGGTGGACGTGCACGCGATTGAATCCTCGCTCGGCCAGACCCGCATCGCGGGTGCCACGGGCAAGGGGACGCTTGCACACACGCGCATCAATCAGGTCTACCAGAACCAGTCGCTCGCTCAGGTCATTCGCGACCTGGCCAGCCAAGCGAACGTGCAGGTCGGCACCATCGACACGGGCAGCACCTACAGCTACCTGGTGTTGCACGAGTCGAAGAACGTCCTGACGCACATCCGCGAGCTCGCGCTGCGCGAGGGCATGGACGTCTACTTCGATGTCGAGAACAAGCTGAACGTCTCGGCGTTTGCCAAAACCTCCGCTGATCACACGTTCACCTACGGCATCGACATCCTCGATCTGGTCGCGCAGCACGACGAACCCGCCGCCAGTCGCGTGATGGTGTACGGCGAGAGCCCGTCCAGCAACCAGGGATCGAGCACGTGGTACTGGCTGACCAAAGACCTCAAGCCGTTTCGCGGCGAAGTCGGCGACGGCAGCCGGCTGGCCGTGGTGGGCGACCGGGCGCTGCGCACCAAGGACAGCGCCGACACACAGGCGAAGTCGAAACTTGGCGCGGTGAAGGACCAGGCGAGCACGGGCCGCATGACCATCCTCGGCAATCCGCAAGTGAAGGTGGCCGACGCGATCGAGGTCAAGAGCGCGCCGCAGCCGGAGCTGAACGGACTGTTCAAGGTCGCGTCAATCGCGCATCGCTATTCGAAACGGAACGGCTACGTCACCCACATCGGGTTCACCGGCCAGGGCGGGAGCAAGGAAGCCGGCGGCATGGTCGACCAGGCCCTTGGCGCGCTGTCAGGAGCGGTCGGCCTATGACCACGGACGTCCTCGACGTGATTCAGGCGGTCATTCGCGACCAGTTGCGCACCTTCCGGACGGCGGAGCTCGGCGTCGTCACTAAGGTGTATTCCCACGCCGCGTCCTCGGATAAGAACAACTACGAGTGCGACGTCCAGCTTCGAGACTCGGGGCTGGAATTGAAGCGCGTGGCGCTCTGCACCCAGCGCGTCGGCTCCGTGGCGATCCCGAATCCCGACGATCTCGTCCTCGTCCAGTACCTCAACGGCGACATGCACGCGGCGGTGATCACCGGCCGCTTCTACAACGACAAGGATCGATCGCCTGAGGCCAAGGACCGCGAACACGTCTACATCTCTCCCGACAAGCCCGAGTCGGGGGTGCGGCGCCTCTATCTCGAGTTCCCGAACGGCAACAAACTCCTGATCGACGACGACAAACTGAAGCTGGAGATGGGGAAGACCGTCCTCACCATCAACCATGACGGCTCCGTCGAGATCGTGTCGAACAACAAGCCGATCACGCTGAAGGACCAGAACGGCTCGAACACGATCGAGATCGATCCGGGCCAGGGGCAGATCAAGGTTCAAGGCCAGACGAAGGTGGTTGTCGATGCCCCGCAGATCGAGCTGGTCAGCAACGCGTCGCATCCGGTCGTCTACGGCGACCAGCTGATTCAGTACTTGAATCAGCTCGGCCAGATTTACCAGAGCCACATGCATCCGGGCGAGATGGCGCTCGGCGCGTTTCCGGTGACGCCCGCGCCGCCCGTGCCGCCGTTTCCGCCGGCCACGCCTGCGCTGCTGTCCACCACCGTCAAGACAGGATGAATCGCATGAGCGGGAGAGTGTGACGTGTCGTTGAAACCAGCCGACTTGACGGACGCGATCCAGGCCGCATTCGCGCAAGAGTGGCAGGTCATCAAGGGCGGTTCGCCGCCGAACGTGGGCACCGAGGATCGGCGGCTGCTGTTCGCGGCAGTGGCACGGGGACTTCTGCAGTACCTCGAGGACCACGAGGACGAGCTGATGACGCGGATCACGTTTGACGACTCGGGCCAGGACAGGGAGACGCACACGGTGGTGTCGGCAAGTCTCGACATCGACACGGATTGAGCCGATGGCTAACGGCGACTACCTCGGACACGACCTCGACCTCGGCTTCATCGCCGACGAAGAGGCACGTGTGTTCGCAGGGCCGTACTCACATGTGGATCTGCAGGGCGTGTCTCGAACCGACATCCTGCCGCGGGCACGCGATCTCCATGTCGTCAGCGGACTCGCCAACCTCGTGCAAAGCCTGATCGTGCGGCTCAAGACCGAACGCGGCGAGCTGGCGGCGCTCGCGCATCCGGGCTATGGCTCGCGCCATCACCGACTGATCGGCGAACCGAACACAGAGGGCAACCGGAACCTGATCAAGCTCTATGTCCTCGAATGCCTGCGGCAGGAGCCGCGGCTCGACGCGATTCAACGCGTGGACGTGCGGGCTGGTCGGGGACGCGAGAACCGGGACAAGGTGGAAATCCGCATCACCGCCACCGTCAAGGGGGTACCGGACCCACTCAGCTTCGTCGTTCCGTTTTCCTTCGGAGAGGTGACGGAATGACGTTCGCGGCACAACCCTACGAATTGTTCGCCGACGACCTGCTCACCGCGCTCACCGGCGGCATGAGCCGTGAAGAGCACCAGTTCGTCGGTGTGGAGGAGCCGTACAGCCTCGGCACACCAGGAGCGATTTCGTCCACGGTCAAGGTGATCGGCCAGCGGAATGACACCGTGATCGTGTTCGAAGGCGGCGTGGACTACGACTACGACCTCGCCGCAGAGGTCGTGCGGTGGCGGTCCGACGGTGGCCAGCGTCCTGACGATCGCAGCTACTTCTACATCAATTATTACGTCGCCGAGACGCCACGCCGCCTCACCGATCGCAATCCCGGCAGCGTGACCACGACGCTTGCGGAGGCGTTCGCCCGCGAGTTCGCGGTCGTCCATAAACAGATGGAGCAGATCTATCTGTCGGCGTTTGTGGATTCAGCCAGCGGGTCGTCGCTCGATCACGTCGCCGCGCTGCTGGCGCTCACCCGCAAGGACGCCAAGTTCGCGGGTGGGGAAGTGCTCTTCAAGCGCAGCACGCCCGCCGACGGCGACATCACTGTTCCGTCGGGCACGCTGCTGTCGACCAGCGACGGCCGCAACTTCGAGACCACGGACAAGCGCACGCTTAGAAAAGGGCAGTTGTCAGTGACGGCGCCGATTCGCGCCCAGGCGGAGGGCACGGCCGGTCGCGTGGAGAAGGGCGTGATCGCGAACATCAACCGCCCGATCTTCGGGATCGAAACGGCGACCAACGAGGCGCCCACCTTCTTCTCGTCAGCGAAGGAAACCGACGACGAGCTGCGACGACGGATTCGCGGAACGCTCGAACGCGCAGGCAAGTCCACGAACAACGCCATCAAGTTCAGCCTCATCGAGGAGATTTCGGGGATCAACGAGGGCAACGTGCAAGTGACCGAGAACGCCAACGTGCCCGGGAGCGTGGAGGTGAAGTTCGGGCTTCGCGGCGACGTCGATGCGAACCTGGTGCGCCGCGTCGAGGAGACGATCTTCAGCGCACGCCCGGCTGGCGTGCGCGTCACGCACAACCTGCCGAGCGGCAGCAGCCGTTCCTCGCAGATTCCCGCGCTCACGCGCGCCGAAGCGCTGGAACTGTTTCAGCGCCACGAGCAGCCGGTGGGAACGATTGCGGTGGACGCCGACGACCTCGCGACGATGCCGGAAGGCCTCATGCCGCTGGAAGTCGAGGTCCTGTTGCGCCTGTCGGAGCCCAACCTGTCGGCCGCGCAGAAGGAAGCCATCGAAGACAACGTCCGCATCGCCGTGGTGGAGTTCATCGAAGCCCTGCCGATGGGTGCCGACCTGATTTACAGCAAACTGCTCGGCCGCATTGTCGATTCGGACGACGTGAGCGACGCGGCACTCATCGTCAGGGTCGTTCGCCTTGGGGACGAGCCGCTCCCGGCGGTCGGAAAGAACGTGTCCACGTCCGGCCGGAAAGCCACGATCTCGCCCTACAACGTGTTCGTCGGCCTGATGGAAGAGCCGGTGAGCCTCGACGTCCTCGTGCAGTTGCAGACCGTGGATCCCCACGACCGGACGATAGCAACGGTCTCGCAGGCGATGGAGAGCAACGTCACCGCGGCCATTTGCGCGGTGCTTGAGGCAGGCGAAGCCGTGCTCATGCGAGAGGCGATCGACGCAGCGGTTCGGGCCGCCGTGACCGCGACCGATGCGGCGTACACGCTGGCCGACAGCCATGGCGTCGCGCTGAATGCACAGTTCGAGGCCACCGGGCGGCTGCTCTACGACGCGGATCGTGTGGCCCTCGAAGACAACCAGCGATTTGCGTTGCGCAGCGTCACCGTGCGCCTGCCGGAGGACGGCAATGGGTAAACGCGATCGCGTCCTCGGCTGTTTTCCGTCAGTCGTCAGGGCGGGCGACACCACGAAGCTGCTGCATGACGTCGTGACGCGGATCGCGCGTCCGCTGGAGGACGTGGACACGCACCTGTTCCGCATTCAGCGCGCCCACCGCCTGCTCGTCGCCGAGGACGTGGCCGACATCGTCAAGCTGGCGGGTGCGTTGAACCTGACGGCGTTTCATTTCGAGGATCTCGTTGCCGACACGTCGCTCGACTACGACGCGAGGCTGAAGGCGATGCGCGACCGGGTGAAGCGGGTCGCGACGGTCCACCTGACAGGGCTGGGCACGCCATGGGCGGTGATGGAAGCGGCGGCGATCTTTCTGGGTGCCACGATCGTTCCCGAGCGCGACGGCGAACCGCTCATCACGCACCTCGACGAGAAGCACCTGTCACACAAGGCGGTCGTCGAGTTCGCGACGCCCGCGCCGAGGCGCGAGCGCATCTACCTGCACGAGGGGCTGTACCAGCGCCGGAGAGTCGAGCCACAGGACCGATGGCAGCTCAATTCGTGGGTGGCGACGAACAGCAATCCCGAGCCGGCGCCGGTGCGTTTCGCCATTCGCGGCGTGTCGGATTACACCGTGCGCCCCAGCATCTTCTGTCCGGGCACGGGCGAAGGGTTCTGGTTCAACGGCGTCGTCCCGGAGGGACGGACGCTGGTGATCGATCGCAACAGCGGGGCGCGTCTCGATGACCAGCCGGTGGATGACTGGCTGGTCACCTTCCAGGGCGGTGTCTTCGACTTCGCGCGGACTGACACCGCGCCGTTCGTCAGAGAACAAGGGCACGCGACGGGTGCGCCGTTCCTGGGCGACCTCGAGGGCGTCGAGTCCGCGGTTCGGGCGGACGTTTCCGTTCCAGCGATGCCGGT
>Ga0180064_1000153_pt1 | contig 10598 bp, 16 predicted proteins | sample EasRiv200_16_10D_FD_121782 | JGI IMG/M metagenome (GOLD analysis project Ga0180064, IMG submission 121782) | Soil microbial communities from meander-bound floodplain in the East River, Colorado, USA - East River metaG ERMLT200_16_10D | ecosystem: Environmental > Terrestrial > Soil > Floodplain ... | reverse complement strand
CGCCGAGCCGAACAAGCTAACGGTATTGTTACTTTCGGTTATGTGGCAAAACAGCAAAAGTCCGGCGAGTTGACGCAGCGACCAGTTGTACTTGTCCGATCAGTAGAAAAAGAAAATGGCAAACTGGTATCGTTTACTGGTATTGCTTTAAATCGCCTCCTAGATGATAAAAACACTAAAGAGGCAACACGTAAGTATCTTTTAAGTAGAGTGACTGGATCACTCCAGAGGTTACGATAATGTCAATGTTTGATATATTTAATATGCTAGACGGAATGTCTAAGGGTACTGCGCCTAAAATCGACAGGACCGTCCTAGATGGTTTTATTATCTCTACAGTAGATACACATGACTGTGGCCCAGAAACCGCAATTATTGATGAGAACAATACACATATTGTAGAGCGATATTCCTCAGTTGAAGAAGCCCAAACTGGCCACGCCAAATGGGTAAAATTTCTTCAAGAAGGTAATCGTAATATTACCGATATTGGATACGGAGAATCAATTGAGTCTGAAAATAGAATTCTAGTATCAAATAGTAAATTTACAGCAAACATGGAGGAAAATAATGAAATTTAAGAAAACTCCAGAGCAGGCAGAAGATATCAAAAACAATAAAGTTCAATTTAAAACAAGTAAGAAAAAGGAAAAATAACCATGAATCTATCAAATCTTAATTTAGACGAACTAACACTAGAAAACTTTTTGAAACAGACTGGCCAGCGTTTCCGAGTTACACGAGAACAAAAGAAGCGAATTGATCAGGGCGTACTAACGCGCGAAGCCGCCTTCCAGGAATTCTTAGCCGAAACTAAGGCAGAAAAAGCTAAATCGGAAGCCCCGCAACATGCAGGAACCAATTAATTCTTACGAAGATTTTGTTGAAAAACTTAAAAATAAGCCGAGTAGTCTTCAGGACCACCATTTTGATTTATTAAGTAATACCCAAAAAGAAAATCTGGATAGATTTTTTAAGACATTCAACAGCAGCAAACTTCACATAAATACTTGGTTAACTAGTCCATCACTTATTAATCATCTAAATGTTGAATTATATAATGCCGTTTCTAATCGATCGGTTTTATTTAAACATGATGGATCCATCTTTGATACAGCAACCAATTATACTATAGATTTTAACCTTTTATCTAGAATCTTCAAAAGAAAAACTATACCTACACCTATGAGCACTTTAAATACTGATATATATTTACCAAATATAACTTTTCATATCCCTACTTCCCGAGATGAAATTGTTAAACAATTCCAAGTACCGGCTAGTAGTTCAACATGGGATACTCTTCTAAATCTTCTCTTGAGAGAAGTAGATCCGGAAACAGCCAAACTTTGTGGCTCGACACTATTTCTGTTAGTTCGTCGTAATGGCATGTTCCCCAAGAATTTTCAGGCGATTGGCAAGTTCCCCAAGGAATACTTAGTGCCAACCATGAAGAAATATAGTTTAACGTTTAATCCAGTCACTCAAAAAGAAAGTGATTTTTATAGTTTGGCAGCCCAAAAATGGTTTTTATCTATAGCGCCATTTATGCAAGTTATTCAAGAAGAACAAGATACTTTTATTCTTCAGATTAATCCTAAAATTATTGAGGAGTTTGAAAAGTTTGAAGATAAAGAAAATATAAAGAATTTCTTTGTGGGGGCCAATGCTATGACGGGTGTAAGCGCCTTTTGGAGTTCAGCATTAAACACACCGAATATTAAGCAATTAAGTGTGTTGATCAATGGGGTGTATTTTAATTAAAGGACTAAAAATGAAAATTATAGATAAAGTTTTAGTTGGCTGGGGTAAAGTTGAAGCCCCCATTATTGCATGCGCGGCCTTAAAGAAAAACGTACTTTTAATCTCTCGTCACGGGACCGGCAAAACAACCCTGGGCCGCTTTTTAGGTCAAGCCCTTAGTGGGGACACTAAAAGTTTTGCCTTTTATCCCGCTGATAAGTGTAATGAATTTGACATATGTGGCTTTCCGAATATCGAAGCCTCTAAGCAATCAGGTCAAAACTCCTACATTAAATCTTCCCAAACAATCTGGAATAAAAAAGTAATTGTTATCGACGAGCTTTCTCGCGCCCCTCGTGATAATCAAAATCTATGGCTGGAAATCCTAGAAGAAAATACTGCTAGAGGTAATCCGATTCCCTTAGAGATGGCTATAGCAACGGCTAATCCTATTACTTATACTGGCACTTTTCAATTAGATGCGGCCCTACAAGATAGATTTTGGGCAGTAATTAATGCACCAGATCTTATGGGCACCGAATTAGAAGAAGAGATTCTTATTGAGGTTATTAATAAGAATTTAGTTCGTAAAGACTCAGAAGAAGAAATTGCAGCCAGTTTTCGAGAACTAATTAATAGTACCAGGGCGAATTACGATTCTCTATTAAAAGATGAAAAAATCTCTAATAGGGTTAAAATGTTTGTGAGTAAACTCTTAGCTGTAGTACTAAAATATACCGCTAAAGATAAACAAAATACTTTTTATATTTCGCCTCGAAATTGTGTTCAGCTTTTCCATATGGTTTTGGCTTGTTCTGCTTATTTTAAAACTACGGGCGAAGAATTCTGGCTAGAAGAAGGGGCTAAGTCAGCTACGCAATTCAATCTTATTATTAAGAACGGCATCGAATTAGCTAAGGTAATCGAGCCGGTACTTAATGATCTATTAATGCTCTTAAGCGATGCCGAAACAGGCTTTATTAAGTTTAAGATTCAATTGAGATTTACCACCCCCGAACAAATTTGTCAATTAATTAAAGATAATATAGACCAGTTCAAACAAATGCCCCAACATGAACAGTCCCAAATTTTAGAAATTACATCCCAAAAACTAACTAATAAACCCGCTAGACTCTGGGAGTTAAGATCTTTACTCAAGTCGAATGGTACTACGGCCATTAAAACAGAAGCTATGTTAGCCTTAGCGGTACAAAGATCGGCCGGTTCATTTAAAGATTTATTTGAAATCAACGAAAACATAATTAATAGTTTTTCATCATGAAAAAATTATCTGTATATAGAAACTCAGTTTTAGGTGGATATTATGCCCACTTAGCATTTATTAATGAGGATCTGCATATTAGTAATATACCAGTAAATGCTATTATTATTACTAAGGCCGGTAAAGTTGATCAAAATGGCAAATATGCAGCCATTGAAGTTAAGCGAGTAATAGAAGGTCATGGCGAAGACATTTATTATGATGTTTATAATATTGTTAAAACTAAAAAGGTCCGAACCCAAAAGCTTTATCCATACGATCAGCCGAGTAATACTGCGCCCGCCAAACTTCGCAAATATGAAAGAGTACTTCAGACCGTTATTAATAAGTTAGGTATATCTTACTTAGATTCAGTTGGATTATTTAAATTAACTGATAGTGTTCCGGCTATTGCCTGGGGTGAAAATTTCTCCAAAGAAGAATGTATTTTAATTAATCCAAAAATTCTTGAACATGGCGTTAAACATCTTCAACATCTAATACAGTGGATGGTGTTGGCTAAGATTCTTGTTCAAAAAGAAATGAGTAAAGAAAGAGCAATGCCTGCGGCATCAGTCATGGCTGCATTAGGATTAGCTTGTCGCATGATGGCAACAGATGGCGAACATTATGTCGACGATGATTTTCTTAGTACAATGAAATGGCTAATAGGCCATGAATCTCTAAAAGATGATCCAATTCGCACTTTATATCCCGAAGAAGGGGTCACTAAGAGTGATCTAGATATTTATTCGGCGTGGTCCGCATTATTTGAGAGAGGCTATGCCCCAACATGGACCAAAACAATAGATGAAGATGCTTTTAAACAAGCAACACCCGAAATATCTTTAGATCATTTATATTGGTTATTTAAAGTATTTTTCAGAGAAGATAAAATTAATGGATTAGGCACGCTAGGAGAAGTTGGATCAAAAACATCAGATGGCAATATTTTATTTGGCCAACACCCTCACTCCTCAGAAAAAATTCAAAACTTTGAACAAAAAGTAGTAAAATCTACTCTTGGCAAAAAATATAGTAATGCCTTATCTCAGCTCTCAAAAGAATTAACCGAGGATAAAAAACAATCAAGCTTTGAATCTACATTTAAAAAGTTTCTTGAACAAATCCAAACACAAAAAGTATTGCAGGATGCCCAGGCCCAACTCTTAAGTGAATTAAGTGATGTAACTAGAATGTTGCCCGCACCCAATAATTTAACTAATAAGGGGCTCATCATGATGAGTTGCGGCTTCGAGGGGGTAGACTATCCTTTTTATTATTGCAAGGCCCCCGATTCTGGCAAAAAGAAAATTGCCGCTTTTTTTGATATTTCTCCCTCAATGAGGGATTTTTGTGGGCATATGTGCTCGATTGTGGATGCAGTAAATAAACAGTCAAATCTAGAGTTTGCCGGTTCCCATATTTTTGCTGGAGCAGTTAAAAAATTAAACGATAAAGAATTTAAAGATTTCCGTAATGGTACATTCCAGTATGGACACAGTACCTCGTTTGAAGCCGTGCTCCAATTTGTCAAAGAAGAAATCAAAGATTTAGATGTTATTCTGGTCTTTACAGATGGCGAATCTGGTTTAAGTCAGGAAATTATCGACTGGTTTAATACATCAAACAAGAAATGTTATAATATCTATTTTAGTCATGTTAAAACAAACATTAAAAGTGATTTAGACAATTTAACTGGTAAAAGCTTTACAATAACTATACCTCATGATAACTAAAATTATTGATTGGCCCGAAATTCATGACGCCTGCTGGATATTAGTAGCAGAATTGGAAAAGACTGGCAAAAATCTAGAAAAACTCGATGGGATTATAGCTATACCTAGAGGGGGACTAGTACCCGCAGTAATACTATCCCACATATTAGAGAGCAGACTAAGACGCAAAATTGAAGTTCGTACGATTTATGAAGACAGAGTATTGGGTGAGAGTTTTTGGTATATTCTTTTAGATGAAATATGTGATACTGGTACCACTTTAGATAAAGAATGGATAAGCATGTGTAAGCAGAATAGAGAATGTATCACCGCTTCTTTATATTTAAGATATAACTCCAAGTTTAAACCTAATATTTATGGGAAAATAGTTGAAGATAATAGCTGGTTTAATTTTCCCTGGGAGACATAGTGAAACTATACGATGATAGTTGGAAAGAAAAACCATGCAAAGAATGGCAGGGGCCCAAAATGGCAGGCTATGGCGCTAAATGGTTTAAAATAGACGGAAAGTTTATTAAAAAGAAAATCCATAGACACACAATAGAACAATTTTTGGGGAGAAAGCTGTCCCCTCATGAGTTTGTATGCCATAAATGCGACAATCCCGCCTGTAAAGAATTAGCAGATATGTTTAATATTAGTATATCTCATACAAGATCAATTATTTTAAAAGTAAAGTGGAAACATATTTGAGTAAAAATGCCTTCTCAAAACAGTAAAAATATGAAAATTATTTCACATGAACATATCGGGTTTGACGACGTACTTTTAATGCCCCAATATAACGAGTTTTCAAGACGAGAAGTAAATCTTACAACTCAATTGGCGGGTATTCAATTAAAAATACCGATTCTCAGTGCAAACATGGATTCCATCACTGGATTCGAAATGGCTTTAGCCATGTATAAAACTGGAGGACTAGGTATTCTTCATAGATACTATGATCTAAATAAATTAGAAACAGAATTAAAACAAATACCTAATATTCAATTATGTATATCGGTTACGCTTAATCAAGACGCCGACAAAACAGCTAAACTCGTGAATGATTACCCCCAAATTCTCGGGGTTTGTGTGGATGTTGCTCATGGCCATCAAAAATCTGTTGGAGAATTAATAAAAAAATACAAGCAATTGCTTAATAAACAAAAAATAATTATAGCAGGCAATATTGCCACTAGGGATGGAGCTAAATTTCTATTAGAAGCTGGGGCACATATAATCAAATGTGGCATTGGTTGCGGGAGCCTCTGCTCGACCAGATTAAATACTGGAGCCGGAATTCCTCAAGTATCAGCATTACTTTCAGTGCTAGAAATAGCTAGATGTTATGATAATGTCAGTGTAATTGCTGATGGTGGATGTAGAACTTCGGGAGATATAACTAAATGTTTAGCTTTAGGGGCTTCCGCCGTTATGTTAGGATCTATGCTGGCTGGCACAAAAGAATCGTTAGGATATGAAACTAATACCTATAGAGGTATGGCCTCCCGAGAGTCTAACGAAGCAAATGGGGTAAAACCTTTATCGGTGGAAGGAATATCTGTTAGTGTGCCCCAAAAAGGATCTGTTACAGAAGTAATAGAAAATATTATAGGGAATATTAAGTCAGGCTTGACTTATTCCGGCTGTAAAGATTTAAAAACTTTTCAGGAAAAGGCCAAACTTGTAAGAGTTAGTCCGCTAACATTTGCATCAGAAACCCGGATTCATAATCCAAATGCCGTCTAAGTATCAAAAATACCCAAAAACTTATCATCTGCCCTGGTCTCCCGGGGTAAGTAATGACGATAAAGTTCAAACTGATTTATCTACTTTACAGGATAAGGAAATAGTAGTATCTATCAAGATGGATGGAGAATGCACTTCGCTCTATCGTGATTATATTCATGCCCGATCTTTAGAATTTAAAACTCATCCATCAAGAACTTGGGTACAAAATTTCCATGCTGCTATCCGCAAGGATATCCCCGAAGGATATCGTATATGTGGCGAAAATCTTTTTGCGAAACACTCAATCCATTATACAAATTTAAGATCATACTTTTATGTTTATTCCATTTGGAATGAAGAAACTTGTTTAGGTGTTGATGAGACCCTAGAATGGTGCAACTTATTAGATTTAGAGCATATAGATATTATCTATAGGGGAATCTTTAATAAGGATACTATTCGATCTATTAAATTGGATGAGTTACAACAAGAGGGATACGTTGTGAGACCAGTCAAGTCTTTTAATATAAAAGATTTTAAAAATGTAGTGCTTAAATATGTCAGAGCTAACCATGTTCAAACCAACGAACATTGGCTAAATTCTTCCATCATAAAAAATGTGTTAAAATGATAATATTTATTATTGCAGCTAGTGTATTAGGGTTCTGTATAGGTGGTTTAATATACAAGTCTGTTCAAAATTCAAAATCAAGTAATCCAACAAACAAATTAGATATGGTTGATGAATTTCATTTGTGGGACGAAATCGATGATAATTAACTGGCATGATTTGCGTAAGGTTATTCAGTCGCTCGCCAAGGCTGGTTATAAAAACCTTAAATATAAAATTGTTTTTTCAAATGATACTACCGTAGAGTCAATTTCTCCAGTACAAGAAATCTTAACTTCTATTTGGTTATCTGAAGAACAAAACTTTAAAAAAGTACGTAAAATTACCCTGTTGGGGGCCAAAGATAAAATTTTATACACTCAGGAGGTAGCAGATATGCCACAACCGATTGTGAAGCCTAATGATCTATTTAATGATTATGCGTCGGCTGACGATGATCAGAAAAAAATTATGATGAAAATCTTCTTATCCTCTTTGTCATTTCACTTATATGCTAGCAAACAAAACACTTAAAATTATTGATAAAATCGCATCAAAATACACAAAATGTGTGCCATCTGGTTCATATGACAAGTCTGATTTATACCAAGAAGGTTGTATAGCCGCCTTATCTGCAAGCCAGTCGTTTGACCCCAAATACGGGGTCCAATTACAACATTGGCAAGTAAAAAAGGCGGTATATGCCATACAAAAATACGTATCAAAATATTATACCCAATTATCTGGTAGGTTAAAGGTTAAAGACAAGTCAATAATAAAAACTTGGCCCGTCCAAGATTTACCTCGCAGTCTTTATTATAAACTTACGACTACCCCCAGGGATCAAAATACTAATTTGTTGGTCGAAGATTTAATGGATAAATGTTCAACCGAAGAAAAAGAACTATTAGAGCTAAGATTTTTTAAGTATCAAGACTTATTTAGTATTGCCAAACTCAAAGATACCTCCCCATCTGTAATCTCCGTAAAGATTAACCGTATTTTAGGTAAACTCCGGGGTTATCTGTGAAAGAATTAGTGCTTAAATATTGTAAAAGATGTGGCCATAGTTGGTGTGACAATAATCAAAAAATTACATTGTATCCTGGCGAACCTATCTCTTTAATTCGAGTAGATGTTTCGTGGTGTTTATTGTGTGCTGATTCATACGAAAAAGAAATAGATCAAAGTCAGCAGAGGAAATTTTGGAAAGATAAATAATGTTTATTGGACAAAATCGGGCACAAGATATTATAGATATTAAATTTAAGTCTTATTTAGCGTCACACAAAACACTGCCTCATTTTGGTGTTTTTGGGTCTAGCGGTAATGGCAAAACCCTTTTAGGACAAGAAATTCTACATAAATTCGGATGTACCAAATTTCAGCATATAAACGCTACTTCTATTAAAACCTTGCAAAATCTTCAGGGGCTTTTAGTACGGAATTTACCAATAATTAATGGTGTTATTATTGATGAAGCCCACATTTTAAATAAACAAATATCTAATACGTTATTATCTTGTTTAGAGATACCCCATACATTATCTTTACCTTTGCCCAAACGACAAATTTTTGACGGCCGAATCTATGATAAGGGCGAGATTATATCTCAAGAGTTAGATCCTTTTATACTTATATTAACATCTAATCATAAAGATCGGCTAGATGCCCCCTTATTAAATCGACTGACAGTAATAGATTTAGAAAAATATACATTTGATGAATATAAACAAATTGCCCAAAATTTTCTTATTGATCAGGGAGCAGAACTAGAACCATATTTAACAGATCAGCTTTGTCAAATTGCCCGTAATGTCCGTTTTCTAAAGAAATTATTAACAGCCGCAATGGAAATTAAAATGTCACATGGGGCCGTCACATTTGATAAAGTTAAATCTATTTTTGGCATAGACAACAATGGGTTATTAACTATCGAAGTCAAATATTTAAAGATTTTGGTTAAATATCAACTATTGGGGCTACAAGCAATTAGCGCCCAACTAGGATTAAATACTGATTATATCCTAGAATTTATTGAACCGTTTTTAATTGAGCAAGACCTTATTGAAATTACGGGGCATGGGAGATGTCTAACATCGAAAGGTAAAATTTTAGGGGTGACTTTAGTGTAATATGATTTGTGAACGATTATCAACCACGCTCTAAAAATCAGTTAGCGGCGTATCAAAGTATTGATAGTAATACTTTCACTTTTCTGATTGGCCCACCAGGATGTGGCAAAAGTTTTATTTCTCTATTTAAGGCAGTACAATATTATCAATCTGGCAAAATATCTAAAATAGTTATTATTCGTCCTTGTATTGAAGCAAATTTTGGAGAAAAATTAGGGAGTATGCCGGGCACGGCTAACGAAAAGATAGCAGTCCATCTAGGCGCCATTTATGATAATATCAAATATTTTTTACAACCTTGTGATGTAGAAAACATGATTAATAAAGGGCAGATTGAATTAGTCCCATTAAGTTTTATTAGGGGAAGAAGTTTTAATAGTTCATATATTATCGTCGAAGAAGCGCAAAACGTGTCAGCCGGAGGTATTTTTACTATACTTACAAGAGTTGGTCTTAATTGTAAAATGGTCATCAATGGCGATCCTAACCAGTGTGATGTTAAATATTCAGACTTTATGAATTCTATTACTAAAATACAAACACCACATCTTTTAAAAGATTTTGGTATAGTAGAATTTAATGCCCGAGAAGATATTATTCGTAATCCCAATATATCCCATATTATTAAAAGATTTCAAAATCATGGGTAAGGTTCAAGATTTAACCGGACAGAAATTTGGTAGATTAATAGTTAATAGATATGTTAACAATAATCAATACGGCAAAGCTTGTTGGGAATGCAAATGTAAATGTGGTAAGACTACTATTGTAAAGGGCAATAGTTTAAAAACTGGTAACACACAAAGTTGTGGTTGTTTACAAGTAGAAAAAGCAACCAAACATAACTTGTCTCACCATCCATTATATGGGGTTTGGGTAAATATTATACAGAGAACTACAAACCCTAACGATAAAGAATATAAAAATTATGGAGCAAGAAAAATCAAAATCTATGATCCTTGGCTAAAAGATCCAACTGGATTTATTAAATATTGCGAGAGACTTCCAAATTGGAATATAAAAGGTTATTCTATTGATAGGATTAATAATCATGGCAATTATGAACCTGGAAATATTAGATTTGCTGATAATTCGACTCAAATGAAAAATCGTCGTGCATATAGTAATACAAAAGAGAAATATATTCATTATAACATAAGATATAAAATATATCAAGTTTCTAAAAGAATTAATGGTAAAGTTAAAGTTTTTGGTGCCTTTAAAACTTTTCAAGAAGCCATTGATTGTAAAATTCAAAATAACCTATGATTGTTACATATCCGAATCCGATCTTAAAAACTAAGTGTATTAAAATCCAAAAATCCTTCGATGTGGCTTTATACCTTGCGCCCATAATGTTTGAACAAATGTATGCCGCCGGGGGAATTGGCCTTACT
>Ga0180064_1000152_pt1 | contig 10603 bp, 10 predicted proteins | sample EasRiv200_16_10D_FD_121782 | JGI IMG/M metagenome (GOLD analysis project Ga0180064, IMG submission 121782) | Soil microbial communities from meander-bound floodplain in the East River, Colorado, USA - East River metaG ERMLT200_16_10D | ecosystem: Environmental > Terrestrial > Soil > Floodplain ... | reverse complement strand
TTGATTCTGGCCGGCTTTCTGCTCCACGCCATTTTCTGGGTCTTGTGGTCATGAGGTGACGCGTGGCGTGGCGATACCCACCCCGCCAGCCGGAGTTCGCCTCGTGAGCAACGGCCGTGCCGGTGCCGTGAGCGAGATAACGATTCGTGCCGTACGGCTCGACGACAAGGAACGCATCGTCAGGGCGTTTCAGGCACTGGATCGCAGATCCGTCTACCTACGCTTCTTCTCGCACAAGAAGAAGCTGAGCCATGAAGAGCTGCGGCGGGTTACCGAATGCGATGGCACAAGCGAAGCAGTGCTGGTGGCCACCGTCGGAGGCGGCGATCAGGAGATCATCGTCGGGCTCGCGAACTACGTGCGCGGCGGCGCAGCCGCGGACATCGCTTTCGCGGTGGAAGAGGATTTCCAGGGCCGCGGGATCGCAAGCCGGCTCCTCCAGCAACTCGTCGGCATCGCCCGCGCCAACGGAATCACGCGGTTCGAGGCCGACGTGCTCCCCGAGAACACGCCGATGCTCGCGGTGCTGCGCAACAGCGGACTGCGCATGCGGACAAGCCTCGAACAAGGCGTCGTCCACGCGACGCTCTCTCTAGCTTAGCGATGTTACTCGAAGCTGCCCGCCTACTCCATCAAGGGCGCGAGGCTCAAGAACTGACGACAGGTCCGAAATGCGACTGAATCGCGACGCTTTGCCAACGACTCGCGGAAGCGCCTCCGCTACGCTTCCTCGTCATGAACCTCTCCAACAGAGTCGCGCTGGTCACCGGGATCACCGGAGTCTACTAACCATCACCCACCGAGGCGTTGCATGACCAAGACCATGAAAGCGGCAGTCGTCCGGAAATTCAAGGAACCGCTCGTCATCGAGGAGGTTCCGGTGCCGAGCCCGCAGCCCGGCCAGATCCTTGTCAGGATCGCGGCGAGCGGCGTCTGCCACACCGACCTGCATGCAGCCGATGGCGACTGGCCGGTCAAGCCCAAGCCTCCGTTCATCCCGGGCCATGAGGGGGTAGGGCATGTCGCCGCCGTGGGCGCCGGCGTGACCCACGTCAAGGAAGGCGACCGGGTCGGCGTGCCATGGCTCTATACCGCCTGCGGTCACTGCAGGCATTGCCTGGGCGGCTGGGAGACGCTGTGCGAGAGCCAGCAGAACACCGGCTACTCGGTGAACGGCGGTTTCGCCGAATACGTTATTGCCGATCCGAACTTTGTCGGGCGGCTGCCGCAGAACGTCTCGTTCGTCGACATCGCGCCGATCCTGTGCGCGGGGGTCACGGTCTACAAGGGGCTCAAGGCCACGGATACCCGGCCCGGCGATTGGGTGGTGGTGTCCGGGATCGGCGGCCTCGGCCATATGGCAGTCCAGTACGCGAAAGCGATGGGGCTCAACGTCGTCGCGGTGGACATCAGCGAGGCGAAGCTGCACCTTGCGAGGAAACTCGGCGCGTCGCTCGCCGTGAACGCCCGCGAGGCGGATCCCGCCGCCTTCGTGAAGAAGGAAGTCGGCGGAGCGCAAGGCGTGCTCGTGACCGCGGTGTCACCGAAGGCCTTCGAGCAGGCGCTCGGCATGGTGGGCCGCGGCGGGACCGTCTCGCTCGTCGGCCTGCCGCCCGGCTCCTTCCCGCTTCCGATCTTCGACACCGTGCTGAACGGCATCACCGTCCGCGGCTCGATCGTCGGCACGCGCCTCGACCTCCAGGAAGCGCTCGACTTCGCGGGCGCCGGCAAAGTGAAGGCAACCGTCGCCACCGAACCGCTCGAGAACATCAACCAGGTCTTCGCCCGCATGCACGCGGGCGACATCGACGGCCGCATCGTCATCGATTTTCAGACATAAACGACATCCAACAGATAGAGCTCTACGGAGGCGCCATGTCGCAGGTAGCAACGCAACCGATCTTTCAGGCACCAAAGCAGCAGGAAGGCGCCCTCGCGCGCCTTGCCATTGCCTTCACCGCGTGGGCCGAAAAGTGGTTTCCGGATGCCTTCGTCTTCGTGGCGATCGCCGTGGTCATCGTCGCGCTCGCCGCGCTCGCCAACGGCGCATCGCCCGCGGCGGTGAGCCAGTCGTTCGGCAACGGCTTCTGGAGCCTCATCACCTTCACCATGCAGATGGCGTTCGTCGCGATCGGCGGCTACGTCGTGGCGACGTCGGCCCCTGCGGCGCGCCTGATCCGCGCGCTTGCCGCGCGGCCGCACACTGGCGTGGGCGCAGTCGGGCTCGTCGCCACAGTTAGCATCCTCGCGTCGCTCCTCAACTGGGGGCTGAGCCTGATCTTCGGCGGCCTCCTGGTGCGCGCGCTCGCGCAACGCGCCGAGTTGAAAATGGACTATCGCGCGGCGGCCGCTGCGGCGTACCTCGGGCTCGGCGCCACCTGGGCCATGGGGCTCTCGTCGTCGGCCGCGCAGCTTCAGGCGAACCCGGCGAGCCTGCCGAAGGCGCTGCTGCCGATCACAGGCGTGATCCCGTTCTCCGAGACCATCTTCCTGTGGCAGTCGGTCGTGGTCACGCTCGCCCTGCTCGGCATCTCGGTGCTGATCGCCATCTGGTCCGCGCCCGGGCGCGACACGGCGGTGACCGCGCAGGCGATGGGCATCGATCTCGCGAAGGAAGATGAGATCAAGGTCGCGGCGCCGAAGCAGCCCGGCGAGTGGCTCGAGCACTGGCCGGTCCTCACGCTGCTGCTCGCGCTGCTCGCGGGGGGCTGGATCGTGCTCGAGTTCTCGCGCCAGCACTGGATGATTGCGATCTCGAGCCTCAACACGTACAACTTCATCTTCATCATGACGGGGATGCTGCTGCATTGGCGTCCCAAGCGCTTTCTAGCCGCTGTGGCGAAAGCGGTGCCGGCTACCACCGGCGTGCTGATCCAGTTCCCCCTCTACGGCGCAATCGCCGCGATCCTCACGCAGGCGAAGAACGCCGCCGGCCTGTCGGTGTCCGACCAGATCGCGCACGCGTTCGTGAGCATCTCGACGCAGGGCACGTATCCGCTCGTGATCGGCGTGTATTCGGCGATACTCGGCTTTTTTGTCCCCTCCGGCGGCGGCAAGTGGCTACTCGAGGCGCCCTACGTCATGCAGGCCGCGAACGACCTTCAGGTGCACCTGGGCTGGGCGGTGCAGGTGTACAACGCGGCGGAGGCGCTGCCCAACCTCATCAACCCGTTCTGGATGCTGCCGCTGCTCGGCGTGCTCGGGTTGCGCGCGCGCGATATCGTCGGCTTCACCTTCCTCCAGCTATGCGTGCATCTGCCGCTCGTACTCTTCCTGCTCTGGGCACTCGCGTTCACCCTGCAATATCATCCGCCCGTGATGCCTTAACTCAAGAAGCGAAGGAGATCCTATGAATACCGATCCGATCGTCATCGTCGGCCTCGCCCGCACGCCCATGGGCGCCTTCCAGGGCGAACTCAAGGGCTTCGCGGCTCCCCAGCTCGGCGCGGCAGCAATCCGCGCCGCGCTGGAGCGCGCGAAGGTCCGTCCCGAGGAAGTGGACGAAGTCATCATGGGCTGCGTGCTGCCGGCGGGCCAGGGTCAGGCGCCGGCGCGCCAGGCGTCGCTCGGCGCCGGGCTCCCAGCCGGCACCGGCTGCACCACGATCAACAAGATGTGCGGCTCCGGCATGAAGGCGGCGATGTTCGCCCACGACCTTTTGATTTCCGGAAACGGCAACGTCATCGTCGCGGGCGGCATGGAGTCGATGACCAACGCCCCGTACCTGCTGCCCAAGGCGCGCGCCGGCCTGCGCATGGGCCACGGCCAGGTCCTCGACCACATGTTCTACGACGGCCTGGAGGACGCCTACACGAGGGATGAGAAAGGCATCGGCCGCTTGATGGGGATCTTCGCCGAGGACACCGCGGCGAAGTACCAGTTCTCCCGGCAGGCGCAGGACGAGTTCGCTATTCAATCGCTGAAAAGAGCGCAGGCGGCGAACACGCAGGGCCTGTTCGCCTGGGAGACCGCGCCGATCGCCATCAAGGCCGGCAAGGAGGAGAGGTTTGTCGAGAGGGACGAGCAGCCCTTCAAGGCGAACCTGGAGAAGATTCCCACCCTGAAGCCCGCGTTCCGCAAGGACGGCACGGTGACCGCCGCCAACTCGAGCTCCATCTCGGACGGCGCCGCGGCGCTCGTCATGATGCGCCGCTCGAGCGCGGAAAAGCGCGGCCTCGCACCGCTCGCCACCGTGATCGGCCATGCCACGCACTCGCAGGAGCCGGCGTGGTTCACCACCGCCCCCGTCGGCGCAATGAAGAAATTATTCGAGAAAACCGGGTGGAACGCGAAGGCGGTCGACCTCTACGAGATCAACGAGGCGTTTGCGGTCGTGACGATGGCGGCGATGACGGAGCACGGGCTGCCGCACGACAAGGTGAACGTGCACGGCGGCGCCTGCGCGCTCGGCCACCCGATCGGCGCCTCCGGCGCGCGCATCGTGGCGACGCTGATCGGCGCGCTGCGCAAGCACGGCCTGAAGCGCGGCGTGGCGAGCCTGTGCATCGGCGGCGGCGAAGCCACCGCGATGGCGCTGGAGTGCCCATGACCTTTCGCAAGGCGCATCACCTAAGACTGATGGACGAGGCGCTCGCCGTGGCCAAAACGATTGCCGGCTATTCGCTTCCCGTGGTGATGATGATCAAGGAGTCGATCAACCGGGCCGACGAGACTGCGCTCGCGGAAGGCGTGCTCTTCGAGCGGCGCGTGTTCCAGTCGCAGTTCGCGCTGGAGGACCAGAAGGAAGGGATGGCGGCTTTCCTCGAGAAGCGCAAACCGTCCTTCAGGCACCGCTGACAAACTAAGAGCGCCTATCAAAATGAAGGATAGGCGCCCTAATGCAGGGGAGTATGAGGGTAGTATCCCCTTATTTTGTTGGGTCCTCTAAGGGCCCGAACTCCGGCAACCGACCGGTGCAGGACCTCGAGCGGAATGCCGGCGGCCTGCGCCGCAGAGATTGGTCGCGGGAATCAGCCGCTTCGGGATGCCGCCCTGCCGGAACACCTCGGCAGCAAAGGGGTAATCGGCGAACACAACGACGAAGAGCGACACGCCGCCGTAGGTGAGGAGCGCGCACACCAGCACGACGATGACAGGCTATAAGCCAGACCTCAATATCGGCCGGATAGTGGTTTCAAGGATTGCCGCTACGCCCGGGACGTCGATTCCGTTCGGCCACCAGGCGGCCTCCACGCCGAGCGGCGCGCCGCAATATGGGTCCGGGGCGCTCTCTTGGGGCGCGGCGACGAGCTCGGCTGGCTTGCTGGTTGCGTGCATGGCGAACCGTCCTAGAGCGCCATCGTCGAAACGCGCTCGGACACCGCGAGCTCGGCCTCGGTGGCTCTGCGCACCTGTTCCACGGTCACGCCCGGCGCGGTCTCGAGCAGCGTGGCGCGCCCGCCAGGGAAGCCGATCACCGCGAGCTCGGTGACCACGAGGTCCACCGGCCGCACGGAAGTGAGCGGCAGCGAGCAGCGCTTTACGATCTTCGGCTGGCCCTTTGCCGTGTGCTGCATGGCAACAATCACGCGCTTCGCGCCCGTGACGAGGTCCATGGCGCCGCCCATGCCCGGAACCATCTTGCCCGGTATCATCCAGTTGGCGAGAAGCCCCGAGGCGTCGACCTGCAGGGCGCCGAGCACCGTCATGTCGAGGTGCCCGCCACGGATCAGTCCGAACGACATCGCGCTGTCGAAGGTCGCGGCCCCGGGGAGCGCGGTAACGGGCTTGCCGCCCGCGTCGGTGAGCATCGGGTGGTGCATTCCCTCCGGGGGCGGCGCGCCGGTGCCGATGAGGCCATTCTCCGACTGGAAGTACACGTGCAGGCCGGCCGGCACGTATTTGGAAACGAGCGTCGGAATGCCGATGCCGAGGTTGACGAGCATGCCGTCGCGCAGCTCCTGCGCGATCCGCTTGGCAATGATGGTCTGGGCGTCCATGGGGTTCACGCGTGCGAGATGATGTAGTCGACGACCGGCGCAGGCGTCACCACCTGGTCGGGAGAAATGACGCCGACCGGCACGATGTTCTCGGCGTCCACGATCACGGTGTCGGCCGCCATGGCCATCACCGGGTTGAAGTTGCGCGCGGTCAGCGCGTAGTAGAGGTTGCCGACGTAGTCGGCGAGGAACGCCTGCACCAGCGCGAAATCGGCGCGCAGCGCGGTCTCGAGGAGATAGGGCTTGCCCGCGACCTCGATGCGTTGCTTGCCTTTCTCGACAACGGTGCCGACACCAGTGGGAGTCAGCACGCCGCCCAGCCCGAATCCCCCGGCGCGGATGCGCTCGATCAGCGTGCCCTGCGGCACGAGGTCCACCTCCAGCTCGCCGGCGAGCATCTTCTTCTGCGTCTCCGGGTTGAGGCCGATATGGCTCGCGATCGTCTTCTTCACCGCGCCGGCGCTGATCAACTTGCCGATGCCGATGCCGGGGAGCGCGTTGTCGTTGGCGATCACCGTCAGGTTGCGCTTGCCCTGGCGCACGAGCTCGTCCACCAGGCGCTCGGGCGTGCCCACGCCCATGAAGCCGCCGATCATCACGCTCGCGCCGTCGGGTATCAGTGCCACGGCGTCCTTCAGCAAAATGGTCTTCATTGGGCGGTCCAGCCTCCGTCGACCGGCAGCGCAATGCCGCGGATTTGTCCGGCGGCCTGCGAGCACAGGAAAAGCGCCGCCGCGCCGATCTGCTCCGGCGTCGCAAACTCGAGCGAGGGCTGCTTCTCGCCGAGCAAACTCATCCTTGCGGCATCGGGAGCGAGCTTCTCCCGGGCCGCGATAGCGTCGATCTGCTTCTGCACGAGCGGCGTCAGCACCCAGCCGGGGCAGATCGCGTTGCAGGTGATGCCGGTGGTGGCGGTCTCGAGCGCCACCACCTTCGTCAGGCCGAGGATGCCGTGCTTCGACGCGACGTAGGCCGCCTTGTGCACCGACGCCACGAGGCCGTGGGTCGAAGCAATGTTGATGATGCGCCCCCAGCTGCGTGCTTTCATGAGCGGCAGCGCGGCACGGATGGCGTGGAAGGCGGCCGAGAGGTTGATCGCGATCACCGCGTCCCACTTCTCGACCGGGAATTCCTCGACCGGCGCGACGTGCTGGATGCCGGCGTTGTTCACGAGGATGTTCACGCCGCCCAGCTCGCGCGCCGCCTGCGCGACCATCGCCGCGACGTCGGGGGGCTTCAACATGTCGGCGGGGCTGTAGGCGGCCTTCACCCTGTATTGCGACTTGAACTCGGCGAGGAGTTCGTCGATCAGCGCGGGGTCGCCGAATCCATTCAGGAGGATGTCGGCACCATCGGCCGCGAGCGCGCGCGCAATGCCGAGTCCAATGCCGCTCGTCGAGCCCGTCACCAGCGCTACTTTGCCGGACAGCATGCTTCGTCTCCTTTTCGATCACTCTCTCAGCCGTTGCAGAATAGGCGGCTTTCTTCAGGAAAGGGTCGGCAAACGGTGGAAATTCGGTCGGCGTTCGGTGGCGCGCAGGCGCTTCGACGTTCTCGGCGCAGGCGCCTCGACAGCCGGTGCCGGCTCGCAGTCGGCAACGCGGTGCGCTTCGTGACGGTTTGGCGGGCGTTGCCAGCCGCGGTATGCTTCCCCGACTGCGTCGAGATCGGAAAGGGATCTGGTGGACGGCAAGCTTCTGGATGCGCTCAAGCGCTATGGCGTTGCGGTGGCGTTGGTGGGCCTCGCACTCACGCTGCGCGGCGTTCTTCCGTTCCCGGAAGGCGCCGGCATCTACCAGCTTCCGCTTGCCGCCGTGGTCCTGAGCGCCTGGTACGGCGGACGGGGACCCGGCTTGCTCGCTTCGCTGATCGCCGTCATGGGAGCGATGTACTTGTTGCCGCCGGCGAATACCTTCAAGGTGTTGCCGGATCATGTGCTGCCCCTCTCCATCTTCAGCGCGCTGTGTCTGCTGCTCACCGAATTCAGCGCCGGACGGCAGCGCGTCGAGCACGCGCTCCGCGCGAGCGAGGAGCGCTTCCGCACTCTCGTGCAGTTCTCTTTCGACGCGTACTGGGAGAGCGACGCGCAGCACCGCTTCACCCGCCAGGAGTTCGCCGAACGCCTCACGGACGCCCCGCCGCCGGACTCGGAGATCGGCAAGACGCGCTGGGAAGTTCCGTACCTCGAGCCGGACGAAGAGGCGTGGCGCAAGCACCGCGCGATGCTGGACGCGCACCTGCCCTTCCGCGATTTCGAGCTGGCGCGTCCCACCGCGGACGGCCGCAAGCGCTACATGGCCGTGTCCGGAATGCCCGTGTTCGATGGATCCGGGCAGTTCGTCGGCTACCGGGGAGTCGGGCGGGACACCACCGAGCGCAAACGCGCGGAGGACGAGCACCGGCAGCACCTGCGGTTCCTCGAGAGCATGGACCGCGTCAACCGCGCGATTCAGGGCACGGGAAACCTGGAGCAGATGATGAACGACGTGCTCGACGCCGTGCTTTCGATCTTCGAATGCGATCGCGCGGTGCTCGGCCGTCACAGGGGGAGACCTGACACTACATCGTTTACGCTTCTCGCCAAGCGCGAGCGTCCGGGATTCGCCCTGAACCTCGATCCGGGCGTCGAGCTCGCTGCCGACGAGGACCTGAGCGCGATGAGCGCTGAACTAAAAGCAGCCGGCGGCCCCGTGCAATGGGTTTTCGGCTCGCTGCCGCCGGCGCACGCCCGGGTCTTGGAGGCCTTCGGCGTTAAGTCCGTGCTGTCGATGCCGATCGAACCGAAAATCGAGCAACGCGACTGGATGTTCGTCTTCACGCTGCGCCAATGCGCCTACCCGCGGGTCTGGACGTCCGAGGAAATGCGCCTCTTCCAGGAGATCGGCCGCCGGTTCGGCGATGCGGTGATGATGCTGTCCATGCTCCGGGACTTCCGGCAGAGCGAGAGCCGGCTCGAGGCAGCGCAGGTCCTCGCGCACGTCGGGTGGTGGGAGCGCGACTATGCGACCGGCCGCGTATCGCTATCCGACGAGGCCTGCCGCATCTTCGGCGTTCAGCCCCTCGACCTGTCGCAATGGCACGGGCAATGGGTGAGTCTGATCCATCCCGACGATCGACAGAAGACCGCCGAGGCGAGCGAGGTCGCCTTGGGCGGGGGGCCGCGCTACGACGTCGAATACCGGGTAGTGAGGCCAGACGGCCGAATGCGCGTGGTACACAGCCAGGGAGATATCACGCGGGACGAGTCCGGCCGTACCATTCGCCAGTTCGGCGTCATGCAGGACATCACGGAGTTGCGGCGGACCGAGGGCGAGCTGCGAGCGAGCGAAGCGCGTTTTCGCACGTTCGTCAATCATGCGCGGGATGCGTTTTTTCTGCTGGACGAGAAGCTCACCATCATCGACGTGAACCGGCAGGCCTGCGAGAGCCTGGGTTGGAGCCGAGAGGAACTGATCGGCATGCACCCGCGCGACTTCGATGCGGCGCTCGACGAGGCGTCCGTCGCACGACTCGCGGAGCGGGCCGAAGCGGGCGAAACGGTCACGTTCGAGACGCGTCATCGACGCAAGGACGGCATGGTCTTCCCGGTCGAGATCCGCACCAGCACGTTCCAGCAGGGCGGCGAGCTCTTCTTCCTGGCGCTCGCGCGTGACATCAGCGAGCGCAAGCTCGCCGAGGAGACCGTTCAGGGCAAGGACGCCGCCCTGCAGATGGCGCGCGCGGAGCTCGCCCGCGTGTCGCGCGTGACGACGCTCGGCGAGCTCACCGCTTCGATCGCTCACGAGGTGAACCAGCCGCTCGGTGCGATGGTCGCAAACGCGGCGGCGTGCACGCGCTGGCTCGCGGCCGACCCGCCCGAAAGCGTGAAGGCGCGGCGTGCGCTCGAGAGCATCGCCGCCGACGGCCGGCGCGCGAGCGAGATCATCGGCAGGATCCGGGCGCTCGTGAAGCGCCAGGCGCCGCGCAAGGACCTCGTCGATGTCAACCTCAAGATCACGCAGGTGATCGAGCTCGCGGCGGACGAAATCCGGCGTAACGGTATCGTGTCGCGCACCGAGCTTGCCGAGGGACTGCCGCGAGTGGAGGGCGACAGGGTGCAGCTACAGCAGGTGTTGCTCAACCTCATCCTCAACGCAATCGACGCCATGAGCCCGATCCGCGACCGCGCGCGCGAGCTCACCATCGTTTCGCGCCGAGACGGCCCAGACGCGGTGCTCGTTGAGGTGCGCGACACAGGCCCGGGGCTCGAGCCCGGGCATGCCGAGCGGCTCTTCGAGCCGTTCTTTACGACCAAGGCCGAAGGCCTCGGCATCGGCCTCTCGATCAGCCGCTCGATCGTCGATGCGCACGGTGGCCGGCTGTGGGCGGAGTCGAACCGCCCGCACGGGGCCGTGTTCCGGTTCTCGCTTCCCCTTGGGGAGTCCGCTCCATGAGCGCCGAGCGGTCCGTCGTTTTCATCGTCGACGACGACGCCTCGATGCGCGGCGCGCTCGAGAACCTCATCGGCTCGGTAGGGATCGAGGTGCGCGCATTTTCCTCGTCGCAGGAGTTCCTGGTGGCGCAGCGCCCCGACGTGCCTGGCTGCCTCGTGCTCGACGTGCGACTGCCCGGCAAGAGCGGGCTCGCGTTCCAGGAGGACCTCGTGAAGGCAGGCATCGCCCTTC
>Ga0180064_1000150_pt1 | contig 10610 bp, 22 predicted proteins | sample EasRiv200_16_10D_FD_121782 | JGI IMG/M metagenome (GOLD analysis project Ga0180064, IMG submission 121782) | Soil microbial communities from meander-bound floodplain in the East River, Colorado, USA - East River metaG ERMLT200_16_10D | ecosystem: Environmental > Terrestrial > Soil > Floodplain ... | reverse complement strand
TGGATAGTTTTTTCGATTATATCACCACAGTTACTTACGTCTAGGTGGAGAAGGTCGAAATGCTGATTTTCGGCATCCTCTAACCATTCATAAAAGTCAAGTTGCCATAATGTTACTAAATCTGTTAATCCCGCCTCATCAATATTTTTTTGGGCGTGAGCCTGAGTATTGTGTTTAAACTTATAAGCGTCCCATAAGTCATAAGCAAAAATATGACCTTGATCCAATTCCCTAAGAGCTTTCGCCATATGAATTGTCGAGAAACCCTCTAGGACTCCGAACTCTACAATGGTTTTGGGTTTATACTCCAACACTACATTATATAGGGTTTCCCCTAGTCTATTAGCTTTATAACTTGAGGTTATATTATCCATGAAGTCCTTTTTTATCCACGTAATTTGTTGCGAGAGCCACCCAGGGACGAGCCTCCCCTTTTATTGTTACGATATCACTATATTCATCTTTACTTTCGTCTGGAGGAATAATTATAACTTCGCCACTTCCTCTTTTTAAGAGGTGGAACCGCCAATTACCATCATATTGCACTTCTAGTAGAGTCCCATCAGATATAGCTAAAAATCGTTTTTCCCCTTCTGGCATATAACAACTAAATTCTTCTTGAAGATCACCCTCAATTTCAATGAGGTCGTCGGATGCGCCATAAATTTTAATCATTAGCTATATCTCTTAAGTAATTTAATGATATTTCAAAATCATGTTCCCAAATTCGTTTGGTGGGACCGTCTCTTTTGCCTTCTTCTCCCTCAGTTAAGGTCCAAAGGACATGTTGGGTCATTCGTTTGTGGCGACTTATGTCATAGACTAAATCACAAGTAATAAAAAGCATAGCAAAAAATAAGAGTAATGCAATAAGCATAGATCCGTAGATTAAATCTATTCGACGGAGTTTTTTAGACAATTCTTCTTCCATTCTGCCTCCAATTCCTCGATAACAACTTCATATTGTTCGCGTACTTTACTAATACGATCTTTAAATAATTCTAATTGATTTTTACAATTTTGACAAACAACTTCGGGATAGTCTCCATAATGATGATCATTAAATGGTTCATATTCTAACCATATGGTATGACTATCGCATAGATCTTTTTGGCAACCTAAACATTTTTTATGTCCATATATTGTGGGCGATATTTTCTTCTCACAAATATCACAGTAAACCAGAGTTTGAGTTACTTCTTTAGTCTCAAATTTTTTAATTTGTTTGCGGGTCATTTTATATCTATTATATTTTATTTAAGATCTTTCCAAGATATTACTATAATAATCTGCAATTTGGCTTCGGCGAGTTATGGGATAACCGAATCTAAATAACCATCTGCCCACATCGTTTCGAAGACATTCCCCTCGAACAAATGATGTAAATACTCTGGTGCCAATCATAATAGATTATTTTTAGTGCGACAGTCGATAGCTTCTTGAAGAGTTTTGAAGGAGCCAAAAAATTTTTCTTTACCGTTAATTTTTTTTCTTACTTGGAACTTCTTTTGTTTTTTATGAAAACTAATATATTTTTCGCCAGTATTTGCTTTAGGTCTTTGGTTAGAATTTTGTACTGAGCGCGTGGTAAACCTCAAATTTCCAGGTTCGTAATTTCCGTTGTTATTTATTCTATCCAAAGTTAAGTTTGGATCATCCCAACCGGGCAGAGTCTCACAATATTTAATAAATTTTTCAATATTATTTCTCCATTCGTCACAGATCTTAATCTGTCTACCACCATAATTTTTATAACTTTTATGTTTAGGATTTGTGGCTCTTTGAATAATATCTTCCCATGTTTGGTATAAACAATGATAACGTAAACCATGTTTAGTGTTGGCTTGCTTGGCTCTTTCTTTTTGTAAACATCCACATGATTTAGTATTACCACTCTTTAAGTTGTGAGTACTGACTATTCTGATAGTTTTATTTGTACAATTACATTGGCAGCACCAAGCTATTTGGCTAGTTTTATCCCTAGGAACTTGAGAAAGTACAGTGAGAAATCCAAATATTTGACTAGTTAAGTCTTGAAACTTACCCATATTAATTACGCATTACTGATGAAGTCAAATTCCATATTAACATATGTTGTGGCATGCGGTAAAAAGAATAGCCAGCTCTAATCGCTTTTTTCCATGTCGAATAATCAGGATGGATTCCATCTATCTTACAGTCAGAAGTTGAAAATCCACCTATTGATTTCATAACTTGAATTCTATAAATTGCACTACTGTGGCCGAGGCAATTAGCGCCGCTTTCTAGCACTTTTTTTATTTCTTCATTAGATGAAACCTCTAAAAAAGGTTCATTAGGCTCAATATAATCTAGTTCAAACATTTTTGGATCTGGATTAGCTTGATTACATCCCGTCATCCTGGCAAAGCAGAACGATATTTCTGGATTTTCTTTAATAAAATTATATTGTAGTTCTAATCTTTGGGGGTGCATCCAATCATCCAAATCAAAATGTGCCAACCATTCATTATATATATTTTTTCCAGCTTTTTCCGCTAGTTTATCTATGGCGAAATTTATTACTTTTCCTATAATTGGGGCTGAATGAAATTCTTTAATTTCCACTCTTTCTAATAAGTTTTTATTTATAGCATTTAAACATGGATAAATAATACCCTGGGCTTCTTTGGCTGACCAATTATGCGAAATAAATAAGACGTTAAATTCTTGAAAAGTTTGAGAGGCTATTTGGGCGCACCAATGAGGAATCCAGCTTTTATGTTTTTCGTGGCAATAACTAACTACTGTTAGCTTAGGTTCTTGCACTTGTTTTAGATATATCATTGGCGAGAATAAAGTACATGATTAACTAATAAGCCTTGATGTAACCAGTCGTTAAGTACTGCGATACCACGCGGCTTATATGTATTAGTATATTCTATCATAGAATCCAAAACTAATCCTGGGTCTAAATTATAATCATGACCTAAATAATCAATAGTTTCCCCAGCTTTGAGTCTTTGAGCTATAATTCTGATAGGTACACCCGTACCCTTAATACATACTCTCCCAAAAGAGATCTTAGGGTTTCTTGAAAGAAACTGCATGCTTACTCTCCACCAGGGCCAAAAAGACGATTAAAATTATGTTCTACTGTTGCCAAGTCGTCCACCGCCTCTATGTTTTCTTGAGAGGGATTAAGGTCTAAAAATAGGTCTCTTGTTGATACTTCTTGGTGAAAATTATCTTTAAAACATTTCCATCCAAGAATAGTTTTAATGGGGGCGTGATGCTCACGCTCAAACGAAAATAGATTAGCTGATAAATCTAATATTGACATATCCATTTCGCACAACTTAGCGGCTTTAAATTCTTTATCTTTAAAATTGAAATCAGGTCTATCATTCATATATCCATTAATCCAGCTTGCGCCAGTAATGGGCCGACCGCATCGCCAATAACTTATTTTATCAGCGACACATAGTAACCATTCGAGTTTAGATAGACCCAATGTATTATTTTTAAAATATAAATAGTGGGCGGCTTCTATCGTTTTTTCTTTATTAAAGGGAAAATTCATATCGTTAGCTTTAGCTCCATTTAACTCCATGAATCAGCCATTCTTGTGTCCCGTCGGGATTAATTTTGGCAGGGCCATCTATTTTATGTGGCAAACTATCTTTATTGAGCCAAACCTGAGTATTATCATAGGTAATTACAGGCTCATCTTCAATTTTTAATTTTTGAATTTGTTGTAGTACTTCTCTCATTTGATTGAATTTCATAGTGTAGCCCTGGGCTGCAAATTTCATAATACGACGAAGTGTTGCCACTGGACTAGAAATCTTTAATGGGACTAATGACTTACTTACTAAATCTTTATTAAATCTTTCGTGCAGCATAATTGAGGCTTTGTCTATACCTATGGCTGAATTAGTAAAATCAAAACTTTCCAAGGTTTCCTGGAGATTCTTATAAGACTTTTGAACTATGTCTAATCTGTCTGTGACTAGGCCAGCGTTAATATTAACCAAATATTCTTTACTGTGAAGTTTGGGTTGACCAGGTTGTCCAATTTTATCCAAAATTTGGTTTATTTTTAGGGGTTGGTCAGAAAAGATATCAATATCAGTTCTCGCTGTAGAACTTTCCATAATATTTCGAAGGGCTCCGCCCGCAATCCAAAAATTAATACCGGGTAATATTTTTTCTATTTTATCATAGAGATTACAAATAATCAAAAATTTATGATCAAAACGCGCTAAGTTTGCTTTAGAATAAGTAATAAGTCGCATTTAATTCTCCTTGATTCTTCGATAAACCATAGTCCATTCAACCCCATGATCTTTTGATCCTTCGATCCAAGCTAGGGCATGGGCATATTCATGTACCAATGTACTGGTAGCAACTTTTACTGATAAATTTTTATTAATTCTGATTAAAAAGTGATGAGGTTTATCTTTTTTAAAAATAAGATCTGTATCGCCATAGCAATATTCGAGCTGTATAGAATTGCGTAGCACAACTATAACAGGTAATAATAAAGGATAAGTCTTCTTGAGAATTTTTAGCCGGGGTAACAAATCTTTTCTATTCGCCATACTAATAGTGTTTTTTCTTCGGAACCGTCTATAAAATCACAACTGTTTTATTAATTGAATTATAGAATCTAATGTTCTTTTTTGGAATATATCAACGTATGGATATAGTTGATTATATAAATAATCCAATATTTCTTTTTTCTTTTGTTTTTGTTGTTCTTTAAGAGAAGTTAAGGCATCAGCATCTGGCGCACATCCATATAATTTGCGTTGTTCCTGAGCGCATCCATCTGCAAAAGCCCTAGCGTCTACCTTGCCATGTAAATCGTGGCATAAATCATGTGTAGCTATTATAGCCTCTAGTTTGGCAATTCTGCTATGTAATACTTCAATATCAGTCATTTTTGTTCCCTGGGAATAGCATCAATAAAATCGTATTTAATTAATCGTATCTCTGTTACCTTGTTATCCGTCCATTGTTTACGCCAAATTTCTTTATATGAAATAGTTACTTCTTGCATGAGGGTTAATTTATCAAATAATTCTTCTCTATAAACGGTAAACTTACCATGCTGGCACTCAAATACCACCCCAAATTTTTCAGGAATATTAATACTGGTAGGGGTGAATGTTAACCCACCGTCCATGTTAATACCAACATTAATATCAGAGTGATGATGACTCGGTGTATGTATTAAACATACAACTTTAGCGTCTTCTTTTAAAAGATCTGATGTTTCCCAGGTATACGTAGGCCCATACGAAGCTAAAAATAGTAATAATCCTAAAGATAATTTATACAATATTATTACCTCTTATTCTAATGGGGTGTTGGGTCAAATATGGTTTTTGTTGTTCGAATGGTAGATCGCATGAAATAGTATCGTCATTTGATAATCTTTATTATCATGGCTAGTTTTATTTGTATCAATTCGCCAAGTAGGCCCATGCCCATAAGGATTATCCTTCCATGGACGAAATGGCTGGATCTCCGGTGGCTCAATTAAGTCTTTATATTTATAAGGGCTCTGCGTACATTCAAGATGATATGTGCCTTCTTGACCCGCAATACCTAGTCCTATAACCGGACGTTGGCAATGTGGGCATTTTGGATCTTTAAGATTATTTGCTTCCATTATTAAAATTCTCCTTAAACCATTTTCTTAAAAGATTACCCCCTAATATTTGGTCTCGTTTTTGATATCCATTATCAGCAATGATTTCTCGTTCTTTATCATTCTGATAATAATATTTAATTTTATCTATCATTTCATTCACTGTATAAACTTGTATAAAATCTTCTCCAGGTACCCCGATATCTTCAATTCCTTCCATTTCTTCTTTGCCATATGTGGCAATTTGAAAGGCCCCGGCGGCCATTAATTCGCTATGCCTACCTTTAATTTGATGCTGATATGGAGGCTGTGAAATCCAAGTGAGGTTAAGATTAATTTTTGTTTGGTTGAAAATCAAATTCATTTGTTCGTCGGAAACTCTTGGATGAGAATCAATATGATTTCCCCAGAAATGCCCAAAAGTATGGACGCGAATACCCGCTTGTCTTAATGAATTAACAACTTGTTGGCGTAGCCCATGTTGCTGTCCCACAAAACTAACATCATATATCTTTTCACCATTTTCAGTTCTGTCACACCAATCTGGTGCACCAAAATGCATAATAGAAGTTGGAATCCCTTCTTTTTGATAATGTTTTAACATATGTGGGGCGGGAATCACCGCGTGGCTGAAGTATTTTTCTCGCCAAGATGATAATACAAATTCATTCCAGCGACGAAGTGGATCACAATGAAATTGGATTATTGGTGTTCCAGTTTTTAAAATTTCGGCAGCATATGGGAGATGAATTGATAAGGCATGAGTAACAGGAAAAGTAAATATTGCGTCATAACACCCACGTTTAGAATTCTCTACAAGAGCTTGAAGTGAGGCTGTTGATTTATCAATATCTAAATAATACTTCTCAAGACTAATAAGTCCTTCTTTTTCTAATTGATCGAACGAAGGCTCGAAATGTGATGCCTCATAAGAGAGACCTTTAGAGATATCCCCATCTGCCCCAAAATCAGCACGTAATGCTACATATAATATCTTCATTATCATAAATCTAAATCTTATAAACGCTATAAAATATATAACGAATTGTAGGATTATATCCTTCTAATATTGGACGAGCGCGAATACTATCTAAATCAAGAACCCAATTAGGGTCCCACTGGACTTTCCTCAATTTACCAATCATTTAACTATAGTGATTGAGGCTTAGCTTTATTTTTGGGTTCTAAACCCTTGGCTGCTTGGTCTGCGGCCAGGCTAGCAGCCTGAGTCATTACGCTCACGCCTAATTTTTTTCCTGCTGGCGTACTTGCATACGCGAATAATTGCATTAAGTCCACATACAGCGCTTCTACAACCTCATTAGAGAGTTGGTGTTCTTTTAAGAGATTTTTGAGACGTTGCCCTAGATCCATTTTTATCTACCTATCCTTAAGATTTAGTTTTTCTGACAATTGTATAATTTGTTTAAAATATAATCCTTTGAACAAAGTCCACAGTCCATGATGATATTTTATTTTATTAGCTTCGGTTAAGGATGACACTTTCACTACTATACCGTACCACGGAGTCTCTAAAATTCGGGCGGAATGCAATCCAATTAAATTTCCATTAAGGTCGAAAACTCCACTGCCTGAATTACCAGGGCCGTTTGCAATATTGGCTATAAAATAATGTTGTTTATATTCTTTACGTTCATAAGCTAATTCCAAATCACATTCTTCTAACATTACATAACCAACATGAGGTTTAATATCGGTGTGGAACGGAGCCCCAACCATCATAATAGTTTCTAATTGTTTGGGTGAAGCTAGTACTATTTTATCTAGTTTGAGATCGATTGGAGATTGAAACTTTAAAACCATAAAATCAAATTCGGGGGATCTCTGTAGCAATATTACTTCATCAGCAGTATTAAGATAAGTACGATCATGCGATAGCACGGTCATTTCGGATGTTGCCCCCTCTTTAAAATGTTCGCCAACTAAGTGGTTAACTGTCCATACCCAATAAGTCCAAACCTTACCACCTTCTTGTTTTTGATTAACTATTGTGCCACAACCGAATCCTCTATCAGTAATTAAATGAACAGCCCGAAGTTTTAATTTATCATATAGGGGTTTAAGTGGTAAATAAGAATCTACCAGATTAGTTGGCGGAGCTACCTGTGCTGCCATATTATTATTTGTGACTTGGGTAATCATACCCCAAACTCCAGCAGACATTACTGCTAGCATAATCAACAGTCCAACTAATGTTTTAAACTTCATAGCGCCCCCTAGGTTAATTATCTTCGTCTTCTTTGTCCTCCCAATTTATGATACCTTTAATACGTTTATAAGGTTCGTGTTTGGGTTTTTTGAATTTATCTTTTTTATTAGAAGTTTTATTTTCAGATTCTTCTAATTCTTCGTCTTTAAATTTTGGCTGCATACTTCATAACTAAATTAAGTAAAGTGATCACTTTGGCTAAGCCAGATTTAGTGCCGCTTAGTACTTTAAGTTGAGACACAACTTCTTGAATTTTAGTACTGTCCACTTCATGTGGGACAATCGGAGTTATAAGACTGGACGCGTCGGGTAAAGTTCCAGCCGCATGATCTTGCTTAGCTTTTTCTGCTACTTCTTTTAAGACTTTTTCTATCTGTTCTGCAAAATCCATTATTCTATTCTCTTAAGTAATTTTTTGCCTTCTTCGACCATAAATTTAATTTTCTCAATTGAGAGGGGCTCGATGGCGTGATAATTATATATGGCTTCCAATAATTGATTAAGAAATTTGAAGTTATTAGTGAGGATACCCATATTAACTTCGTGAGTTCTGTCGACAACTTCAATAAATTTAGTTATAAGGCCATCTCGTTCTTGAATAAGGTTAGCTCGTTTTTGTTCGTCAGTCTCACCATCAAGTTTTACTTCATAAATTCGGGTTAAATAATAGGTGCTGGTAGTTTTAAGCTGAGTAGCCTGACTTTCGGCAATCAATCTAGCATTTTTTTCCGCAATGGTTGAAACTTTGTAGGTTTCCCTGAGACCCTCAATAATGGGCTCAGGAGTACTTTGGAAGAGATATCCTATGCCGCAACTTTGCGATAATAAAAATAATATGCAAATATATTTATTTAACATAACTGATTCCTACAGTCAATTGCTTTTTGCAATGTTTTAAATGAACCAAAATATTTCACCCTTCCACTAATTTGTTTTTGAACTTGATAAAGTTTATTTAGTTCATTATAGGTTATATATTTTTCTCCAGTATTAGAGTATAATCGTCTATTACTATTTTGTTCAGATCGTGTCACAAATCTTAAATTTCCAGGCTCATAATTACCATTATTGTCTATACGATCAATACTTAAGTTTGGGTCGTCCCAGCCTGGTAAAGTCTCGCAATATTTAATAAATCCAGCAGGGTCTTTTAACCAGAGATCATAGATTTTGATCTTTCTTGCTCCATAATTTTTATAACTTTTATGTTGAGGGTTGGTGGTTCTTTGAATGATGCCCTCCCATGTCTTATATAGTGAATGGCTATATAAGTTATGTTTAACATTTCGCTGAATAGTTTTTCCCTTAAAAAGACAACCACATGATTTTGTATTACCAGATTTCAGGTTATCAGCAGATATAATTTTGAGGGTTTTATTTGGGCAACTACAGATACATTCCCAATATGCTTTTCTAAATTTATTTTTAGTTGACCTAGACAAAACTGTCAATCGACCAAACTTCTGTCCAGTTAAATCTATAAACTTGCTCATATAAGTTTTATTGACAGTAGAGCCCCGATAACAACGGTCTTGGAAAAGTATCTATGCATTGGCTTAAAAGGTTAAGTTTAACTTTAATCTGTTCTTTAATAATAATAATTGCCGCCTCATGAAGACTTCTAAAGTATAAGCTGTTATCTTTGGAAACTTGATCGATAAGTTCATCATAAATCTTATTTAATTTTTTTAATTCAATCAGTTCTTTTTCGTAGTTAACCACATTTAGCTTGCTGAGTAATAATTTCAGCTAAATCTACTTTAGAAAGAGTAATCCATGTAAAGTCTTTAAGAAAAGTTCTTATATATTCTAGGCATGACTTCGAATAACTCGTTGTTGGTTCAATTTTACCTTGAAGTTCTTCTATAAGTCTAGACGCATTACAAATAATGATTTGTTCTTGGTTTAATTTTTTATTTTTTAATTCATATAGGGCGCCCATTAAGGCATACCAATTCCCGTCGATGGACTCGTAATCATTATAATAAGTAAAATTCTGGTTAGAATTATATTTATCTGATTGAATAACATATCCATCTTGGGATAGGTATACCTTAATCATTATGAGTCTAAGCCTACCACAACCGAACGGAATAATGTCGTAAATAACAGTTTTTCACGAACAGAAAGGACCCCATCAAGGCCAAGGTCTAAATTGCCAACAAGTGCGCCAATAAGATCTATTGCATCGCGCATTGCCTCATTTAGCTGCTTGTTAAGATCGGGATTATTGACAAATTTAACTTCACCCTTAATAAGAGCATGTAATATTTCGTTTAAATTCTCGATTTTGTCATTTTCGATACCTTGGGCCACAATAAGCATTACAAGTTTAATATTTGCGGCATCTTGCTCGGATACTTGTGTTTTTAGGGCTTTGCCTCCACGAGTTGCAACATCACTAATGGACGCTACTACTGCATTAAAAGTGGGCTCCGACATATTCTCTAGTTTATCCCGAAGGGATTGTACTGTGCTACAACTCATACTATTTAAAGCTAATAGCGTTGCAAGTGATAATGTTAATGTTTTCATATTATTTGTTTTCTCCCTTATAATCAATATTGACGCCTAATCCCCGAACGCCTTGACTGTTTTTATATTTCATATATGCTTGTTCGTTCAATAAATTTAACTTTGCTTGCGCTTCTCGCCTGGCTTTAGGACTAGATAAAGCCGGAGTCGAAAATGGTGGTGCTACTTGTGATTCTGCTAATATACGTTCAGCATCAGCTACAGTGGCCGTTAAATGAGCCGGCCTAG
>Ga0180064_1000148_pt1 | contig 10827 bp, 9 predicted proteins | sample EasRiv200_16_10D_FD_121782 | JGI IMG/M metagenome (GOLD analysis project Ga0180064, IMG submission 121782) | Soil microbial communities from meander-bound floodplain in the East River, Colorado, USA - East River metaG ERMLT200_16_10D | ecosystem: Environmental > Terrestrial > Soil > Floodplain ... | reverse complement strand
TACGGCACCGTCCAGCAGCCGATCAACACGCCCTCCTGGCTGCGCGGCTCGATGCAGTTCATGGGAATGAACTTCGGCGCGTACCGCCTGTTCCTGGTCATCATTGCGCTCGCGGTCACCGTGATCCTCGTTCTGGCGCTGGAGGCCACGCGCTTCGGCGCGCAGGTGCGCGCCGCGGTCGACAACCAGCGTATGGCGCGGGGTCTCGGCATCGACGTCGATCGCGTTTTCGCCGTCACTTTTGCGCTCGGCGGCGGGCTCGCCGGCCTGGGCGGCGCGCTCGCCATCGAGATCGTCGGTCTCGATCCTGCGTTCGCGTTTACCTACCTCGTCTACGTCCTCATCGTGGTGGCGGTCGGCGGACTGGGTTCGATCGGCGGATCCTTCGTCGCCGCGGCGGTGATCGGCATCAGCGACATGGCGGGCAAGTATTACTTCCCGCAACTCGGGGCCTTTGTCATCTATCTCGTGATGGTCGCCCTGCTGATCTGGCGGCCGGCGGGCCTGTTCGGGAAACGCCAGGCATGAGCGGCGCGCATCTCGCCGGGCCGCACCGATATCTCGAGGCGCAGGTCCGCTGGCGGCGGATCGAGATCGCGTTTTGGTTTTGCACCCTGCTGCCTTTCGTCCTGACGCCGGCCTACCTGCAGCTCGCGAGCCAGATCGCGATCACGGCGCTGTTTGCGCTGTCGCTCGATCTCATTCTGGGCTATGCCGGGATCGTGTCGCTGGGGCACGCCGCGTTTTTCGGGCTGGGTGCGTACGCCGCCGGCCTTCTCTCCAAGCACGGGTGGGGTGAACCGCTCTCCGGGCTCGTCATCGCATCCGCGATCGCGGCCGCGGTCGGCTACGCGATGAGCTTCATCATCGCGCGCTTCCGGCACCTCGCGCTCATCATGATCACGCTCGGGCTGGGGCTGCTTCTGCACGAAGCGGCGAACAGCGCCGGCTGGCTCACCGGAGGCGCCGACGGGCTCCAGGGCATACGCATGCGGCCGCTCCTGGAGACCTTCAGGTTCGATCTCTACGGCAGGACGGCCTACGTCTATTCGCTCGCGGTCCTGTTTCTGCTTTTCCTCGCAGCGCGGCGCCTGATCCATTCGCCTTTCGGGCTCGCGCTGCGCGGCATCCGCGAGAACGCCGTGAGGATGCCGGCGATCGGAGCGCCGGGCCGCGCGCATATCCGCAAGATCTACACGATCTCCGCGGCGGTCGCCGGCGCGGCGGGGGCCCTTCTCGCCCAGACGACCTCGACGGTGTCGCTCGAAACACTCTCCTTCCAGCGCTCGGCCGACGTGCTCGTGATCCTGATCCTGGGAGGCGCGGGCCGCCTCTACGGCGGAATCCTGGGCGCGATCATCTACCTGGTCGCGCGCGACCAGTTCTCGGGCATCAACCCGCAGTACTGGTATTTCTGGATCGGACTCTTGCTTGTCGCGGTGGTGATGTTCCTGCCGAACGGGATTCTCGGAGGCCTCGCGCGGCTCGCCGCGCGCCGGCAGGAAAAGCGGTCGTGAACCGGGCGGTCCTGTCCACGCGCGGGCTCGCCAAGAGCTTCGGTTCGCTGGTCGTGGCCCAGGACATCGCGCTCGAGATGCCGCAAGGCGTTCGCTACGCGTTGATCGGGCCGAACGGCGCGGGCAAAACCACCCTCATCAATCTCATCACCGGGATGCTGCGGCCGGACGCAGGCCAGATCTTCCTCGGGGACGTCGATATTTCTTCGCTCGCGCCCGAGGCGCGTGTCAAGCGCGGCCTGGCGCGCACCTTCCAGATCAATACGCTCTTCGCCAGCCTCTCCGCGCTCGAAGCGGTGACCCTAGCCGTGTGCGAGCGGCGCGGCGAGGCCGGGACCTGGTGGCGGAGCCTGCCCTCGTACAGGGAAGCCATCGACGAAGCCTACGACATTCTCGTTTCGCTGAAGCTCGGGGCGGACTGCACCCGGCCGACGCGCGAGCTCGCCTACGGACGGCAGCGGCTGCTCGAGATCGCGCTCGCTCTCGCCACGCGCCCGAAGGTGCTGCTGCTCGACGAACCCGCGGCGGGCGTTCCGAAGGACGAGAGCGGGGATCTCTTCGAGGCGATCTCCGGCCTCGCCTCCGAGCTCACGGTGCTTTTCATCGAGCACGACATGAACGTGGTGTTCCGCTTCGCGAGCCGCATCATCGTCATGGTCGGCGGCAGGATCCTCGTCGAGGGAACTCCCGCGGAGATCGCCCGCAATCCCGAGGTGCGGACCGTGTACCTCGGCAAGGCAGTTCATGGTTGAGCCCCTGCTCAGGCTCGAGGGCGTGCGCGCCGGCTACGGCGAGGCCGTGGTGCTCGACGAGGTGTCCTTCGAGGTGCCCGAGCACGGGAGCCTCGCCGTGCTCGGCCGCAACGGAGTCGGCAAGACGACGCTCCTCCTCACCATCATGGGCTATACACGCCTCATGCGCGGCGCGATCCTGTGGCGCGGCGAGGACATGTCCTCCGCGCCTCCGCACGAGCGTGCGCGGCGAGGCCTCGGCTGGGTCGCGCAGGAACGCGAGATTTTCCCTTCGCTGACCGTCGAGGAGAACCTGACCGTCGCCTCGCGCCCCGGCCGCTGGGACCTGAAAGCGGTCTACGAACTCTTTCCGCGACTCGCGGAGCGCAAGGCGAACATGGGCAACCAGCTCTCAGGCGGCGAGCAGCAGATGCTCGCGATCGCGCGCGCGCTCATGACCAACCCGGCGCTGCTGCTCCTGGACGAGCCGCTCGAAGGCCTCGCGCCCATCATCGTCGAGGAACTCGCGGGGGCGATCCGGCGCATGATGACCGAAGAGGGAACCGCCACGGTCCTGGTCGAGCAGCACACCGAAATCGCCCTCGCGCTCACCGAGGAGGCGGTGGTCTTCGAGCGCGGCAGGATCGCGCACCGCGCCAAATCGCGCGATCTCCCGCACGACGCGGAGACGCTCGAGCGCCTGGTCGGGCTTCGCGTATCGACTTAGGGAACGTCGCCGATTTCCTGCACATTGGGTTATGCTTCGCTCCCTCCCGGAGTTTTTCCGTGCATAACCCCTTCCAGAAAATCAAACGCATCCAGGCGCGGTCCTTTACCTCGCTGCCCGCGAAGTTCCGCAAGAAGCGCCGCACCACCTGGTCCGATCCCAACCGCGGCGGGGCGCAGGTGGACAGTTTCCTCGAAGGCCCCTCGTTCGACCGCGAGGGGAACCTGTGGTGCGTTGACATTCCTTTCGGACGGGTTTTCCGCATAAACCCGAAAGGAGAATGGGAGCTGGTCGTGCAGTACGACGGCTGGCCGAACGGCCTGAAGATCCACAAGGGCGGCTGGATTTTCATCGCCGACTACAAGCGCGGCCTGATGCTGCTCGACCCGAAGTCCGGGAAGATCGAGACTTACCTCGCCACAACGTTCAGCGAGGGCTTCAAGGGCCTGAACGACCTGCATTTCGCCGACAACGGCGATCTCTACTTCACCGACCAGGGACAGACCGGCATCGCCGACCCGAGCGGGCGCGTGTATCGTCTGCACGTGAACGGCGAATTGCAGCGGATTGTGGACAACGCGCCCTCCCCCAACGGCATCACGCTCAATACGACCAACACGCACGTGTATCTCGCCGTTACGCGCTCGCAGCAGATCTGGCGGCTGCCGCTCATGGCGGGCGGAACGCTCTCCAAGACCGGCGTCGCGATCCAGCTCTCCGGCGGCCACGCCGGCCCCGACGGAATCGAGATGGACGAGGAGAACGGGCTCGCGGTGTGCCACCTCGGAGTGGGAGTCTGGCGCTTCGACTCGAACTGCCTGCCGACCCACCTCGTGGACGCGGGCAAGGAACATCGCCTCATGACCAACATCGCCTACGGCGGCGCCAAGCGCACCACGCTTCACATCACCGATTCGCTCAACGGCGAGATCCTCACCGCCGAGATGCCGGTGCCGGGAAAGAAAATGTTCGCGCATCGATGATCTTTTCATCCTGAGCGAAGCGAAGGATCTGCTTCTGCGCTAAACCAAAAAAGCAGATTCTTCGGACTTCGTCCTCAGAATGACACCTTACCCAGGAGTCCTCCATGAAACTTCGCCGCATCGTCCCTTTCATCGCCCTCGCGCTCGCGCTGCCTGCCTTTGCGCAGCCCTACCCGACCAAGCCCGTGCGCGTGCTGGTCGGCTACGCGGCGGGAAGCTCGACCGACATCGTCGGACGCGTGATGGCGGACCGTCTCGGCGCCCACTGGAAGCAGACGCTTATCGTGGAGAACCGCGGCGGCGCGGCGGGCAATCTCGCCGCGGACGCGGTCGCCAAGGCGCAGGGCGACGGCTACACCTTGCTCTTCGCGCAGAACGGCCTGGCGATCAGCGCGGCCGCGCTGCCCAACCTCCCGTATAGCGCCGAGAAGGACCTGGTGCCGCTTGCGCCCGTCGCGGCGACCCCGCACATCCTGATCGTCGGCCCCGACTTTCCTGCAAAGAACGTGCAGGAGCTGATCGCCGCTGCCCGCGCCGAGCCGGGCAAGCTGACCTTCGCCTCCTCCGGAGTCGGCAATTCCGATCACCTGTGCGGGGAGTTGTTCAACATGATGGCCGGCATCAAGGCGATCCATGTGCCCTACAAAGGCGGCGCGCCGGCCGTCCAGGACGTCATTCCGGGCCGCGTCGCCTATTACTTCGCCGGCATGCCGGTCGGCTTGCCGCTGTCGAAATCGGGACGGGCGCGAGCGCTCGGCGTGACGAGCAAGCAGCGCTTCCCCGCCGCGCCGGATGTGCCGACCATCGCCGAGCAAGGCCTGCCTCAATACGAGGCGACCCTGTGGCAGGGCTTCTTCGCGCCGGCGTCGATTTCCCCCGAGCTCGGCGCGCGCATCGCGCGCGACGTCGAAGCCGTGCTCAAGCAGCCCGAGACGCGCGAAAACCTGGCAAAAGTCGGCGTCGCGCTGTTCGAGGACAACCAGGCGAACTTCCGGAAGTTCTTCCACGCCGACATCGAGAAGTGGAAGAACCTCGTGAAGAGCACCAACCTCAAGCTCGAATAGGCGTATGGGCTGCGCCTTGCGCCGCTTCACCCTCTTTTCGCCGCCGAGGCGCACTACGCGCTCTACGCGCAACTTCGGTTGGGGCGAGGCCTTGCTCAAGCTGAAAGAGCTGTGTCAAGCGCAGTAAAGCGCAGGTGCCAATCGGAGGAGGATGTAATGCGCACCGGGATCATCATTCTTGGAGGCTTTGTACTTTGGGCGGTCTGCCTTGGTATTGCAAAGCTTCTCGGCAATTCCAGCCCTTCGTCCATGACCACGGCCACCGTGGCGTTTGTCGCCCTGTGGCTTGCGGGGGCTGCTACGAACATGTGGATTGGCGTCTCGCAGGCTGGCTACTCGTTCAAAGAGGAGCTGCCAATCTTCCTTTTGATATTCCTGCTGCCGGCGGTGGTGGCGGTCTTTGTGAAGTGGAAGTTTCTTTGAGTTGCAGAGAAACGTGACCCTTCGTTGATCGAACAGGAAGCTCCATGAAATTCCGCCCTTCCCTTTTCCGTGTCCTCAGTGCACTCGTCTTACCGCTCGGCCTCGCTGTCGCGCCTTCGGCACCCGCGCAGCAGGACTACCCCACCCGCCCGATCCGCTTGATCACGGCGGCGGCGCAGGGCGGCACGTCCGATATTCTCGCCCGCGTGTTCGCTGCACACTTGACCGAGGTGTTCAAGCAGCCGGTGGTAGTGGACAACCGCGCGAGCGCGTCCGGGGTGATCGCCGGGGAGCTGACGGCGAACGCGCCGCCCGACGGCTACACGCTGCTCCTCGCCTATCACCAGCACACGGTGAACGCGGCGCTGAATCCGAAGTTGCCGTATCACCCGGTGAACAGTTTCACGCCGATCACGCAGCTCACGACCGCCGGGTTGATGCTGGTGGTGAACCCGGCGGCGACGCCGGTGAAGGACATCAAGGAGTTCGTGGAATGGACCAAGTATTTCAAGGGTCCGCTCAATTACGGTTCGGCCGGCAACGGCACCGGCGGGCATCTCGCGGGCGAACTCTACAAGATGATGACCGGCGTGAAGGCCGAGCACATTCCGTACAAAGGTTCGGGGCCAGCGCTGATGGACCTGCTCGCCGGGCAATACCAGTTCAATTTCGCCGGCATCCAGGCGGCGCAAGTCCAGGTGCGGGCCGGAAAGCTGCGCGGGCTCGCGGTCACCACGCCCAAGCGCCTCGCGGCCTTGCCCGATCTGCCCGCCATGGCGGAAGTGCTGCCGGGCTTCGAAGTCGTCGGCTGGTACGGCATAGTCGGTCCGGCCAGGCTGCCCAAGCCCATCGTCACGCGGCTGCACGACGAGCTCGTCAGGATCCTCAACCGGCCCGACATACGCGAGCGAATCGTGGCGGACGGCTCGGAGCCTGCCGGCACCACGCCCGAGGAATTTCGTCGGTTCATGCTCGCCGACCTCGCCAAATGGGCTAAGCTCGTCAAGGAGAGCGGAGCGAAGCTGGATTGAAGTGTAGGATTGCGAGCAATCACCGCTGCAGGAGCTTCGATGGACTCCGACTCCAAGAACTGGTTTCAAACTTTACCGGGCATTTTGACAGGAGTGGCCGCTGTCATAGGCGCTGTAACCGCGCTGGTCGTCGCTCTATACGGGGGAAAAGGCTCGCACTCGGAAGCTCCCAAGACAGAGCCCTCCGCAAGTGCCACCAAGCGGAAGAACGTGGAGACTTGCGCCACGCGTCCAGGATATCCCTTGGGTCGTTGGGGAGTAGCCACCCAGAGTGCAACTCCCGCAACCTATTCGACCTTCGTTACCTTTACCGGATCGTCTTCTGGAACATGGCTTCCATCCAGCGGAAAGGGAAGTTTTGAGACCTCGGTGAAGCCGGCTCCTGGAAAAGCAGTTGTTGTGACCTTTAGAGCCGAGCCTGGGACTTATAAGAGCGAGAGCCAGCTGGTGGTCTCCGCCAATGGCTGCAGGATGATAGGGACGTTTCTTGACTCCCAGGGCCATCGGGGAGAAGTCTTCTATACATGGCAAGGTGATAGGTAGCCCGCGTCAAGGATCATCGGGAGGCCAGTCAATGAAGGCATATATCCTGGCTGCCGTTTTGATCGCCGCAGCTGCGGAGCTGATCGGTGCAGCGCAGGCCCAAACGTTCCCGTCCAGACCCTTGCGCATCGTCGCGCCGTTTCCCCCGGGCGGCACCGCCGACATCACCAGCCGCGTCCTGGCGGTGCACATGGCGAAAGGCCTGGGTCAATCGGTGGTCGTGGAGAATCGCCCGGGCGGCAGCACGATCATCGGGACGGAACACGTGGCGCGGTCTCCCGCCGACGGCCATACGCTGCTGGTGGTGTTTCCGAGCTTCGTGATCAACCCGGCGCTGCGGCGCGGAATGTCCTTCGACCCTTTGAAAGACTTCAAAGCCGTGGGCCAGACGATGTCGGTGCCCATGGCGATCGCCCTCCATCCTTCGGTGCCCGCGAAAACGCTGGAGGAACTGATTGCGCTGGCACGCGCGAGGCCGGGGCAGATTTCCTACGGAACCCCCGGCACCGGCACCACCCATCACGTCATGGGCGAGATGCTCAGGCTCGCGATGAAAATCGACCTCGTGCACGCGCCGTTCCAGGGCGGGGCGCCGGCGCTTCTCGCAATCACCGGAGGCCACATACCGATGATCTACGGCAATGCAACCGAGGTCGCGCAATCCGAGAAGACCGGGAAGCTGCGCGTCATCGTGGTCACCTCGCCCGAGCGCGCGGAAGTGCTGCCCGATGTGCCGACGATGCGGGAGTCCGGATACCCGGAGCTGGAAGCGACCAACTGGAGCGGCATGGTCGTCGCGAGCGCGACTCCGCCGTCTGCGATCGTCCGCCTCAATGCCGAGCTGGTGCAGGCTCTGCGCAACGCGGATACGCAGGAAAAATTCAGGAGCAACGGAATGTCGCCTGAGCCCGGCACTTCGGAGCAGTTCGGCGCCTTTTTGCAGTCCGAATCGGCGAGGTACGCGAAAGCCGTGCGCGAAGCGGGAGTGAAGGTCGATTGAACGCGGCGGCAGGGCGCGCTCAAAACACTCCGCAACCGCAAGCCTCTCCCCAGCCTCCGTCGGCGATGAGCTGCGGCCGCGCGAACGCCCGCGCCAGGTTCTGCGCGTCCTGCAGCCCGCGCCTGTAGTATTCGCCGTATTCCCGCACCGGCAGCCAGTCCTGCGCAACCGGCGGCAGCGGCGGCGAGAGGCGCGAATAGGGGCCCGCGCCGTACACGATTTTCCCGCCGACCATCGTCAACAGCGACGAGAGGTCCTTGATCCTGTCCTCCGGGACGTTGAAGTAGTCGGCGGAAAGGATCGCGAGGTCGGCGAACTTTCCCGCCTCCAGCGTGCCTTTCCTGCCCTCCTCGCCCGAGATCCACGCGCCGCCCGTTGTATACAGCCGCAGCGCCTCGGTGCGATCGAGAAGGTTCCGGTCGCCCTGCAGCTTGGCGCCGCCCAGTGTCTTGCCGGTCACCAGCCAGTGCAGCCCGATCCAGGGGTTGTAGCTGGTCGCGCGGTTGCCGTCGGTGCCGCAGGCGAGCGGAATCCCCATCTCGCGGATGCGTGCGATGGGCGGCGCGTCGGCAGCGGCCTGCTCGCCATATTTCTTGAGGAACGCCTCGCCGTCTAACGACATGCGGTTCTGGATGTCGATCGAGCCGCCCAGCGCCGCGAGCCGTTCGAGGGTCTTCGGCTGCAGGGTTTCGCAGTGATCCAAGCCCCAGCGCAGGTTCTTCAGCGGGATGTCCCGATTTACGAGCTCGAGCACGTCGAGCACGCGGCGCGCCGACGCGTCGAAGGTGGTGTGCTGGCGGAACGGCCAGCCCTGCCCGACGATGAACTTCACCACGGCGGAGAGATTTTTTTCCGTCACGCCCGCCGGCGGCACCGGATAATCCTTGGCGAAGTTGGCGACGTCGCCCGCCGCGTAGAGAATGTATTCACCCGTTCCGATCATGCGGTAATAGTCGTTGCCCTGACCGGCCTTCACGAGCTTGGCCCAGGCGGTGTAGTTCTCCAGCTCCTTGCCGGGCGCCTGCGCGAACAGCGTATAGCCGATCCGGAGCGTCATCTGCCCGTCGGCGGCGAGCTTCGCGATCGCCGCGTAGTTGTCCGGATAGTTCTGGCCGCCGCCGCCCGCGTCGATCACGCTGGTGACGCCCAGGCGGTTGTGCTCGCGCATGAAGTGGCGCGTCGAGAGGATCTGGTCTTCCGAAGAAAGCCTCGGGATACGCAGCCACACCGAGACCAGGCTCGCGAGGCTGGTCGTCGACATCACCAGGCCGGTGGGATTGCCCGAGGCGTCGCGCTCGATCGCGCCGCCGAACATGTTGGGCGTGTCCTTCGTCCAGCCGAGCGCGCGGATCCCGGCGCGATTGAGCCAGGCGCGGTCGTACAGATGCATGATCATGCACGGCGTGCCGCCGGTCGCGGCATTGATCTCTTCGAGCGTCGGGTAGCGCTGCTCGGCGAACTGCGCCCAGGTCCAGCCGCCGATCACCTGCACCCAGTGCGGCGCGGGCGTACGCTGCGCCTGCTCGCGCACGCGGCGCAGGCCTTCGGCGAGCGAGGGCACGCCATCCCAGCGCACTTCGTTCGTATAAGTCAATCCGCCGCGGATAAAGTGAGTGTGCCCGTCGTTCAGGCCCGGGATGACGGTGCGCCCGCCCGCGTCGATCACCTGCGTGCCGGGACCGCGCAGCCTCTCGATTTCGGCCGCAGAACCGATGGCGGCGATGTTGCCGCCGCGGATCGCGAGGGCGCTCGCCGCGGGCGCTCGCGGATCGAGCGTGGCGATCCGGCCGTTGATGAGGATGACTTCCGCCGGGTTGCTTGACTGCACGACGGGCGTTTCCTGCATGACGGGCGCCGCGCAGCCGCCGAGTCCGGTGAGTCCCGCGGTCGCCGCGAGCGCGTCGACCAGGAAATCGCGGCGGCTGAAGTCGACTGCACTGCGCGCCGCCCCCGGCCCGCACGACAGGTGATTGCATGCGACAAATCCGCATCCTCCGCCGGACGCTGCCATGTTCCGCCCCTCCTCTTGACCGGTTCGTTCGACATTGTAATTTCTCTACGCCAGGTATTTTCCGAACCACGCGAGCGCCTCGCCCCACGCGGCCTTCGCCGCAGCGGCGTCGTAGCGCGCGCCGGTATCGTTGTGGAAAGCGTGATCCACGTTCGGGTACACGATCTTGCGGAAGGTCTTGCCCTGCTTGTCCATCGCCGCCTCGATCGCCGGAATGTTCTGGTTGATGCGCTCGTCGCGCCCTCCGTAGATGGCGAGCACCGCTGCACCTATACCCTGCACGTCGCCTTCCTGGACGGAGACGCCGTAAAAAGGCACCGCGGCCCGCAGATCGGGAACGCCCGCCGCGACGCGCCAGGTGACCGCTCCGCCGAAGCAGAAGCCCGTCATGCCGATGCGGTCGCCGCGCGCCGAAGGCTGCGATCTCGCGTACGCGAGGCCGCTCTTGAAATCCTGCACGTGACGCGCGGGAGCCGCCTTGCCGAGGATCCCGGGAATCGCGTCGAAGTCGTGCTTGGCGGTCCCGCCCTCGCGCGAGAGCAGGTCCACTGCGAGCCCGACGTACCCCGCTTTCGCCGCGCGCCGCGTGACGTCTTCGATGTGGCGCGTGAGTCCACGGTTCTCGTGGCAGACGAGCACGATGGGAAAATGCCCCGGCTGCGCGGGCCGCGCGAGATATCCGGCGAGCCGGATGCCTTCTCCGGGAAATTCGGCGATTCCCGCGACGATGGCGGGATCGTCGGGCGCGACCAGGGGCTTCGAGCCCACGGGGGCCGAGCCGGCCGGCGCCTTCGCGG
>Ga0180064_1000143_pt1 | contig 10924 bp, 19 predicted proteins | sample EasRiv200_16_10D_FD_121782 | JGI IMG/M metagenome (GOLD analysis project Ga0180064, IMG submission 121782) | Soil microbial communities from meander-bound floodplain in the East River, Colorado, USA - East River metaG ERMLT200_16_10D | ecosystem: Environmental > Terrestrial > Soil > Floodplain ... | reverse complement strand
GAAGTTCCCGCCACTGCTTCTCGAAATCAGTTTCCTCTTCGTCCTCGACTTCGTAGATCATGGGGCTTTCGGACCAGCACTCTTCCGGCCATACCTTGACCACCCGAGCAGCGATGTCCCCCCTCTCCCAAAGGTCGTAATAATCCTCAATGGTGAGTGACGCTGGGTGCCCACATTCCGCTTCAATATCACGACGGGGGTCCAACTGCCTCTTCAGCCAAAGAGACCTCTCCATGACCAAATTGCGAGCAATAATACCATTCAGTGAAAGAGCTGATCGCGAAACAATGTGAGTCTTACCGTTGCCGTTGTTACGGGTCGGTCCCTTGGTGACTGCTTTTTTCATCACTCCACAAGAGTAGAATTTACTAATAAATTGATTTGTAACATTGCTTCACGCTTCAATCGGTGTGGGCATCCACCACGCCCCTCCGCAAAATTGCAATTCAAGCACAACACTCGGAATCCTTCAGGACGAACCCCCTTGCATAATTCCTTGTAAAGTTGTCTATAGACATTAAAAAACGAACCCATCGCTTTTCGGTGCTTGTTGCCCCCGCCATGAATATGATCAAGAGTCAAAAAAGCATACTCCCGCTCTCCACAACAAGCACATTCCAACAATCCATTAGAATAATGTGTTAATACATTAAGTTTAATCTTCTGATGCTGATTTCTCTGCCACATATTGTATGCATCCATACGCTTTGATCTGGACGCCATGACTGCTTTAACACAGCATGCAGAGCATTTTGGTCTTACAGCATCGGGTCCTCTGGACCTAACTGGATAAAACTGATCAATAGAAAGTGTGCGATTACAACCACGACACAGTTTGTGAGTCTTATCCATCATTCACCGAGTTTGCGTTTTACTGGAATACAGAACTCACCATCTTCGTGTAACAATCTCTCAAAATCTTCAAAAGACAAAAAGCAATCCCCGTTAATGCCCCAATCTGAACCCCACGAATTTCTTAATCTGATGTATTTGCCTTTGACGCTGACACCACGCACTAAAATTGCGTGCCCACCCTCAACGACTCCAGTAGGACGAATAAATCCATTGGAATCGGTATTCATCATCCCTGTAAACCAATTCAGTCCCGCGATTCCGGGACCCCTATAAGAAATTGCCAGCAAAGCATCCAAAAGACTGAACCCCCAACGGTATTCTTCATACCATCCTTTTTCCTGGCCCGCCTTGATTGCAGCGATTACAGACGAGCCCTCATAATCCTCACCTGGCCACTCGTCCAATTCCCGAGCACGATGGTAAATGTCCCTGGCTATTTGATTGGTGATGCTCTTTACCGAAACGGGACGGGCTGCTGCTTCGTGAGCAACAGCGAATCCAGTGCAGGCCCCTTCAGACCCCTGGTCAAGGAAAAGCCCGCCAGGGACAGCCCAGGTGTAGCTCCTGGGTCTCGCAGCTTTGGCTATCAGTTTTCGAATCGGGTATTCGCGGGATTTTTCGTCAAATTCAACCCGACGATCAAGTCTTGGATCGCTCATGCAAGCGACAATAAGGGCAGAAACGGATTAGTGCAAACATCAAATTGTTCTTACTACTTCCTTTTCAAAAGCGAGGGCACCATCAGTTCGTAAACCAGATCGATGTAATTCGTTCCTGCTTCATCGTAGGCATCACGCACGTCCTGCACAGCCTCGGCGTCTGCCTTGGATGCTCCACCAGAACGAAGGTATGATTCCCAATCCTTTTGAGCCTGAAGCACCCGAGCATGGAAATCATTCGCGGGTGGTGGAGGATCCGGGATCGGAGGAGGGTCAGTCGGGGTTGAGGCACAACCAACGAGCAAGACCCCAAAGAGAAGGACAAACAGCGTTCGCATAAAATCTTTAGAATGGAGACGGTTGAGCAAGCCCGTAAGCACCTGTCCGACCTGGGGGGACTTTAATGTCTGGGATACGTGCCTCATTCACAGCGATGATTAAATTCCAAGCCGCTCTTCGAAGTCCCCATTCCGGGAGGTTGGGGTCTTTCATGGCCCTTAGATACATCCTGCGTTCCAAATCAACTGTCCCGACACTGAAAGATTTTGCCGCATAGAACTGATTGTATTCAGCCCAGTCTTTATCAGCTTTCGCCGCCTTGGCGTGAAGTTCCTTCGTTGAGATTTTTGTTGAGGAACATCCAACAGCAACGAACACGAGCCCGAGTAGGAAGGTTAGGAATTTAATTTTCATCATGAAAAATATACACACGTTTTCAGATCAAGCAAATAAAACCTAAACATTCACCCAGGGACGATGTTTACCATTCGGGAAACAATAAATTGATTCAGGTAACAGGTCCCTCGGATGTTTTGATTTGATGTCATTCATCAAGTCTTCCCGAACAAAAAAAGCATCCAGCGTATCGACGAGGTGAACCAATCGGTAGCCTTTTTTGTTACCCAATTTGTAAAGCGCCGCCAACGACGCACCAAAATAGGAAGTCCCATCCCAAACGTGGTCAGGGTTGTATTGAATGACACATGCCATGTCGTAAGGGAAATGAGTGTTCACCTCAATCGAGACAACCCTCGGACTCCAATTCCTGATCGCTTTCCAAATCCAGTAGTCGTTTCCATCCACGTCGATGCTGAGATAGTCAAAGTCCCGAGGGATACAAAATTTGTGGAGAAGATCCTCAATGTTGTCAGGGGTGACCAAAGCCTTCACAACATCCAACCCATTATCAGTGTCCATCAGCAAACCTTTCCAACCATGGTTCAACCGAAGATTAGCAGTGTTGCTGAGATATTCTCCGTCCCCTGCTCCGAACTCCACGAAGCATTTGTTAGTTGTTCCAATAACTTCAAAGATGTGTTCAAGGACACCGTCCTGCCCGCCTTGCGAATACACTTTGCGCTCGAACTGCTTCATGTCTTTGCAGCATTCTTCTTTGCGAGGGTCTCCTCGTAAATCTCCATCGTCCACGGGAAGAGTTGCTTCGTGATCTCCTTCATTGCCCGTGCGTAATCCTGATGCTCGCCTTGCGCGTGAGGATCGTCTCGCAAGAAGAAATACTTGAGGAGGTTGTTCAAATCCCAGCAGGAATAGAACTCTGTGTAGATGGCAACTGGTAACACCATCCGAGCCAGTTCACGCGCAATACCCGCACCTAACATCCTTTGGTAGAGCTCGTAGGATTTGCCATAGAATTCATCAATCTCTCGGTTCCACTCCTGATGCAATTCCTTCTCCCACACCGTTGGTTGACTGACTTGTTTGTTCTTCACCCCATCATTGGTTCGCCAGGCTTCTGGAAGAAAGAACTCTCCAGACAGTTCAGTATATCGCGCCGACACCTCGTTGAAGTTCTGCATCCGATGGCGGATAAACTGTCGCTGAACGAAGATTGGCATCTTGATGTTGAACTTGATCTTCGCCATCTCAAACGGACTGGTGTGTTTGTTAACGAACAAATACCTGAGGAGTTTTTTGTCCTGTTCTTCGCCCTTGCTACCGCTGTGGTAGGACACTCGTGCTGCTTCGACGATGCACTGATCCGTTCCCATGTAATCGACCAATCGAACAAAACCATGGTTGTGAACGTTGATGGTGAGTCCTTGCAGGATTTGACTTGGATGAGCATTCATTGATTTCGTAAATTCGAGGACAGTGTAGCAGGACGGTTACCTCCTGCCTTCCCTCACATTCCAGTTAATCCTAGGTTCCTGCGAACGTGCCACTGTCCGAAGGTATTATCTCTCCTGACAGTAAAAATCACCGACTACGTTTTGGAAGCAAACTCCGCCACTGCAATCAGGATCACCGCCACCGCAATAGCAGGGTTAAAAGGAAGCAGACCAAACAAAGCACAAAGAGATAGAATGATTGCGAGTCCCGATAGAATCCAAGTTATTTTCATAAAAAGTGTCTGGATGGATCGACCCAAGGAAAGCGGCAAGGGAATACCTCAAACCCCCGCCCGTTATGCCAAACGCCCATCCAGACGCAAAAACCGTAAGACAGTCCCACAATTTTGCAACTATCAAATCAATTCAAAGTTACCCTGGGCAACCCAAATGCTCTCGACGGTGTCCTCGATTTTGCTGGAGCCAGAGCGTTTGAAGCGTCCTTTGACTTTGATTTCAACACCATCTTCGAGGTGTTTCACAAAATCACCCTCGGTGCCGGCTGGCACGTCATAATGCTCGCATTTCAGAATCTTAACACGTCGATTCTTCATCGTAGTCTTTCGCCATGGTCGGCAATTGTAGAGCATTACCGAATATATTAACAAGTTTCCAAAAAGATGCAAGTATAATGGTGAAAGCGACTGCGAGGTTCCAGAATTCAGCGTTCACCGTGTCACCCCTGCTGTGTCTTCGAGACCAACTCGACCCGTAGCTTTGAGTCCAGAACTGATTGCTGTTTTGAAATGTTTGGTAATTTGAAGCAACCACTCTATAGGACTGCCTTCCACTGCTGTTCGGTCCTCGTAGGATAGTTTGTAGAGAGTGAAGATCAGTGTCTTGGTGTGATGCACGTAAGGATCGATTGTGACCTCAGGAGGGAAGTGCAACCGACTCATTTCAGTCTCAACAAAAACAGGACTAAAATTCCCGTTGGTTTCCATCTGGGTGAAGATGCGACCGATCTCCTGAAACTGGTATCCCACCATCTCTGCTGTTTCACGGTTGCGGGTGATTGATCGAGTCACCGCCTCCCGAACCAAAAACTCCACAGCCAATCCTGACCTAACAGACCCACCAACACCTCGCTTGTTGATAGGAGGAAAAGGTGGAAGTGACGGACGGCGGTTGGTGTCGTTCGCATTTGGAGTGCCACGCAAAAGGAATTCACCTTGTGAATAAGAAGGAGGATTGGATGCAGACAACCTCGCCCGCTCCTGCGTTGGGTGGAGATGGGTTGTCTGATTTCGTATGTCTCCACTGAGGGCAGCATCAGAAACAATGGCACCTCCCAACCAAACAAAAAATAAAATCACAACCAGAAAGAAAAAAGCAAATGCGGCTTGAAGTATCTTTTTCATGTTTCCTTTCCCTTCCCACAACTGTAACACACCTCAGAGGTGCTAGGGGCAGCCTCCAGGCAGTGATGACAAATCCAAGGATCGAAATGTGTCAAATCCCTGACGGGTGGACGGTAAGCCGTGAGGAAGAAGTAAATCATGATACTCGCCACGACCACCACCAAAAACAAGAAAGCATACAAAATCATCATGCTGTATTATCTATCCCTTCCTTAAGAATTCAGTATGCCCACTGCCACGATCTCCTCGCAGCAAGGCAATGGTGCCATCAAAAAAGGCAATGATTGGCGGCAAGGCAGCGTTCAAACAACCAATAAACAACCGACATCTGGAGAACCATCCCATGTTGTCCCAAGTGTCGTCACCAAATGTTTCAGTGAGAATGAGGAAAGCACCGAAGAAAGCCCAAACAGTGTAAAGTAGCAAACGACCAATCGCCATCTTCCAATAGAGGACATTTGAAAGGAACTCACGTCCAGCATCCTTCATCTGCTGTTTGGCATTTTCCATCACCAAAGAGTTCCAATCTTCTTCTTGCGTTTTGCTAATCTATTAAAACCTCCTGAAGCAGCATCGACCTGATCCTTGTATCGACTGTTCGGAAAATATTTTAATTCGTCTACAAAGTCCTTCGTCCAGTTCCTTTTCAGAACGTGGACTGTCCCACCACCCACCTGCGAAGCGAGGGGAACAGCACGAGCAACTTTGTCCCCTGTCGGATGGAAAACGTAAATGGGGAAGCCAGCAAGATTCTTGACTGTGTTTTCTCCCGACTCCTTTCCACCACTCCCGCCTTCAATTTCCAAAACAACTTCAACCTTGTCTCCATCCCACTCAGCCGTCTGAAGAATCCAATCCTCCCGCTTTGCTGCCCCCCACTGTCCACGCCTGACATCCAAAATCCAAAACTGACCTTTGTGATCGACCCCCATCAATATCCCCACCGACCACATCCCACCATCCTCAGAGGCAGCTTTGTCCCACGATCTGGCCATCCTCACCATCGCTGGTGCATGGTCTTCAAACACCAGTTTCCCCGTTTCAAAAAGACCGCCTCCCAACGGCACGGGATCCTGGAGAATTTGTGCTGCGTATCCATAGGGACCCAACTCGACTTCTAATTTCTTCAGAGTCTCTCGTGAGAGTCGTTTGGGATCGAGCAGACCATCGACGTAATTCTCGACAAGGTGAGCAGGAGATATTTTGTCGGTGATCTCACCGGGCAGGCAGATGTGCTTCACACTTTCAGGGGATCTCTCCAAAGCTTCTCCCGTGGGATCTCCCTGATGAAGTCGTTGCTGAATTAGAATCGTAACCGCAACCGATTTATCGATCTTGCGCGTGGGAAGAGTGGTCCGCATCCAGCGATTGACCGATTTCAATTCCGCTTCGGACATAGCCTCCTCAGGATTGATTGGGTCGTCCACAATCAGGAAGTGACCGTGGTAGCCTGTGACCAGTCCTCCCACACCCACCGAGAGTCGCCATCCTGTTTTGGTATTGGTGAAGAGACCTTTGGTGTTCTCGTCCTCACGAAGTTGAATCTTAAAACATCTTCGGTAAAGTTCGCAACGGACCACGTCCCGAGTCTTGAGCGAGTCCTTGAGCGCAACCTGATGAGCGTAGGAAGCACAAATAAATTTAGCGGAGGGCATCCGGGTCCACACCCAGGCAGGAAAAAGCTGACTGCAAACGATGGACTTCGTCATTCCGGGTGGAATGTTAACGACAATGTCATACTCCTTGGGCTCGTTGCGAAAAACACGTTCGGCCGCTTCCTGAAGTTCGTCACAGAGGTATTTGATGTGCCAGTTGTCTACAAAGACCTCGCCGGCAATGATCTCCCAAAACTCCTTGACGAAATCGTAGAAGGACTCTCGAACAACTGAAGCCAGAAGGGATTCTTCCTGAAAGGAAACCCCATGCTGCTCGATGTCATCAGCGACGAGGGTGTGACCGCTCTTTCCCGCAACCATGCTGCTACACTAGCAACATGGTAGGGTTATTGCAAACGCATTAGTTCCTCGACCCGCTCCATATACTTTGCTTCCTCGTCACCTCCTCACTCACCTTGCGCCTTGAATCGTTTGGATTGGTGACGAAGACATTAGGAGTTGTTTTTGAAGCCTCTTCCGACGCAATCAAGGTTTGAAGGTCTCGGAGAATGGAACACAACTCACAATGAGGAGGACAGTGACGAATCTCATGATCAATGTATTTGTCCACTACTTCCTGTAGTTCAACCTTTGCAATTGTCTCTCTCATACATCTAATTATCTACGCAACTTCCTCAACATCGACTACTTTTTCGTGTCCGTTGTTTTCCGCGAGTTGTTTGAATCCATTGGGAGGGGTGATGTCCACCACATTTGCACCGGACTTCTGCCGCTGTTTGCGAACGGCTTCCAGAATCTTTTTCCGAGTCTCGATGTCCAAGTCTAGCTCAGCCAGATTGAAATTTCCCGAAGACTCCGATCCATTCTCGATCTGAAGACGCTCCGTGTAACCTCGATCCGCGTTGAGAGTCCGATTGACAAAGATGATGGCACTCGGATGACCCAGGGCGCAGAGGTCCACCAGTTTCGATTCAAAGAAATCCTTTTTGTGCTGATGAATCTCCCCCATCAACATCTTGAATCGGGGGTCTGCCTGAATCCAAGAGTCGTGGTCCACGGGTGTCACCCCCGCCATCGCACATGCTTTGGAAATATTATAAGAACCACTCACCATCGCGTGCAGGAAGATTTCCTTTTTCAATTTCAGGCTGGCAGTTCGCATCACCCTCGGGGTGCGGGGAAGGTCCTCCTCCAGGGTCAGGTGAATGTCTTTCCAAATCTCCCGAGCTTCCTTCGACAGATTACCCAGGACATACTTTACCAGGGTGTTCGATTGGTCCCTCCGCTCCGCAGCCAGATCATGCACCATCCTCAAGGAGGGATACTTCTTCAATAGAATTGAGAAATTGGCCGAGGTCATTCCCGCTGCCCGCGCTGCCCGTTCGATACGGGAGTCCCTGAGGAATGAATCGTAAACATCGATCAGGATGCGAAGTGTGAGCTTTCCGTTCTTAACAAATTTTCCCATAACAGCTTCAATCAAACACACTTTGCGTCCTTTCAAAGCAAAATGCAAGTATTGGATGGTATTCTGAATGGTTTAAGAGATAATAAGGATGTGAAGAAAGACAATGGCCTAACCCCAAGCGCACCAACCAGAAAGGAATGGAGCATGACGAGACTCGACATAAATGGTAACACAATCAGCAAGAGCGCCACAGCATTACGCCGAAAGGTCCACATGGCCGAAACGTATTCAACCGATTCAGCGGGACGAATAATGGTTGATGACGGCAGCGGCGGAGTGATTGTGTTCTTTGCTCAAGATGAGCCGAAGCTAACCGCTTGGGTTGAACGAACCCTCACTTGCAACAACCCCCAACCCCGGAAAGACCAGCCATGATGAAAACGGAACAGAAGGAGGCGGCACAACTGATAGCGGCTGCACCAGAGCTATTAGAGGCGTGTAAAGCGGCAGAGATTGTCATTACTGAAATTGAATGCGGCCACGACAAGCCGCTGGCAACCGGCTACGCGTTGGACCTGCTTCGTGCCGCCATAACCAAGGCCCAACTATGACCCACCCACAGACAGCGCAGCAATTGCCGGAGAGGTTGGAGATTGACGGTATCAATGCCCGACTAATTATCGGCACACCCGACAAGGCAACATGCAGCACCTGCCAATTTGCTGCCGAACTTGTCCGCCGATACAACGCGCACAGCGAGCTAGTGCGGGCACTGAACCAATTTGCTGGGTGCGACCTGAACGATACAAACTGTGCCTCGCTTGAGGTTGCTACGTGCCGAGTTCGGGGCATAGCCCGCCAAGCTCTTGCCGCACTGGAGGCCGGGAAGTGAGCACCAAAACATTCACGGCGGGGGAGAGGCGGAAGAAGCGGCTTGCCTGTCCTTATTGTAAAAGTCGCACAACAAAGATTGTTAACATTACTCGCTGTAAAAGTCGCGCAACAAAGATTGTTAGCATTACTCGCGGTGAAGCGATGTGCCAAAACTGCAATAAGTGGTGGCCAGTAATTTTGAGGGTAGGACCATGAACAACCAGCAGCACGAGGCGGGGATGAGGCGCAAGCGGGCGCTGATTAAGCGAGCGCGGACACTCTTTGACAAGGTGGACGCATTCAATACGGCCTGTCTTGATGCCGGAGTCTGCACACCAAACGGCCATGAAACCTACTACCAGCAATTATGGGCGTGGATCACGGAACAGGAGAATCGGCCATGAACAACACACACCCTAATAGGAAGAACCAAAATATCATGACCCACGACACCGACAAAGTGCCAGCCAAAGCCTAGGCCGCCTAAAGCGGTTATGGCTTAGGCGGAATAACGCACAATCGCGTCGCCCGGTGCCGAAAAAGCACCGGGTTTTTTCTTCCCCAAGACGAAACATATTGACATTGCTTGAGCGCTCTCTGATTCCACGACCTCGTTAATACCGAGGTCTCAATTTTCCCTGAATCCATTCAGTAAATAACCTGGAAAATTTTGCCAGGATTTTTCAGGACCCCAAATTTTCACTTCGGCTGGCAGAATTCCTCGGGATGGGACCCAATTTGCTTTGGTGTATGGGACCCAAATTCAGGAAAAAACAGGAAAATACACCAAAAACATGGGATACCACAAATAGGACCCTACTAAAGGGGTATCTCTCGATAATGTGTGTAGGAATGTGTATTTTTCCTTTAATTTATTCAGACTTTAGCTACAAAAATTTGGGTATAATTTACTGAGTGACCCCCCACGCCCCGCCACAGGACTTCAATTCGTGAAACGCTAGATTCGATCTGATTGGCATTGCTTCCAGGAAAGTGGATTAAACGCACAGAATAGGGGTTCTGGCGTGTCTTCACATTGTTTGGTATCAAATCACACTCTCACCATAGTAAACGCTGCGTGGAGGTCCTATTGGTGATGTTTTCTGTTTTTGAATTCGTTTAGAGTGAAAAATGGTGGGAGGAACTCATCGGGGGAGGGTTGGCGAGGGAATTAGAAGGGTAGAAAAGGGTGTTTTGAAGTGTGTAAGGGGAGGATATTAAAGGGTATTGGGACTATGGGTTCTCTGTATAGGGACTTTTTGAATCTATTCTGCCATTTTTCCCCCGCTAAACTGTCTTAATTTATTTAGACAATGCCTACGGTAGAGAGGGTTCTTTACGTAGGGTCGCAATCGTAAGGATCATGGGGAAAGAAAAAACCCCGATGGAGGAAAGATCCATCGGGGTGTGAAGTGGGGTTTTTAGATCCTAAAGCGAAAGTTCTTTTTGGAATTGGGCATACTCCAAACGGTTTATTCGCTTCCATTCTGCATCGCCTATTGTGAAGTCCTGCCTATTGTTATCGGTTTGATTGGGTCTTACGAGTCGGAACGGCAAACCTTGAAATATTGGACGGTTTAGCCAGTCCCAACACACCGAAAGACTCGCATAATCCGTTAGGTAGGTAGTCCCGTTGCGGAATTTGGCTATCAGCTCTCCGTCAATCATGTTTTTGCTATCGGGGTAATAATTGAACCCCATGTATTCGATGCCTTGCCAATTTCGAATCAGCCAGCCAAGGTTTTTGACCGTTCGAGGTTCTTGATTGGGTCTTAAAACTATTGCGCTCATAGTGTTTTTGACGTTTCCTCAGCGTATCGTTGTTCCACTTCGGTTCTGTCGGTAAAGGTGAGAGGATAGGAGTCCAGGTTGTCAAAACCATGGTATTCACCCACGCAACGGTAAGCCTCCGCCCGTTCGATTGGGTTGTCAGAGCAGAAAAGGGTTTGCAACGTCTCCAAGTCCATACCCATGCACTCTGCCACGTTGGAAAGGTCTTGGGGTCTTTCCGCTCGTTTGCACT
>Ga0180064_1000140_pt1 | contig 10958 bp, 9 predicted proteins | sample EasRiv200_16_10D_FD_121782 | JGI IMG/M metagenome (GOLD analysis project Ga0180064, IMG submission 121782) | Soil microbial communities from meander-bound floodplain in the East River, Colorado, USA - East River metaG ERMLT200_16_10D | ecosystem: Environmental > Terrestrial > Soil > Floodplain ... | reverse complement strand
TCCACCACAACAGCCCCCGCTCGGATCAGCGGTTCGTCGCGTTCAACTCCGCCGCCATCCCGGAACCCCTCGCCGAAGCCGAGCTCTTTGGCCACGCCAAAGGCGCGTTCACCGGCGCCGTCGCCGCCCGCGTCGGCCGCTTCGAGCTGGCCCACCGCGGCACGTTGTTCATCGACGACGTCGGCCTGATGTCGCTGGCGCTGCAGTCCAAGCTGCTGCGCGCGCTGCAGGAACGCGAGTTCGAGCGCGTCGGCGACAACCAGACGATCAAGGTGGACGTCCGCGTGATTGCCGCCACCAACTCCGAACTGCCGCGGATGGTGGCGGAAGGATCGTTCCGGGAGGATTTGTACTACCGCCTCAACGTGATCCCGATCACGCTGCCGCCGCTGCGCGAGCGGCGCGAGGACATTCCGATTCTGGTGAAGCACTTCCTCGAGAAGTTCGCGGCCGACGCCCAGACCGAGGTCTCACAGGAGGCGATGCGGACGTTGATGGCGTTTGCGTGGCCAGGCAACGTGCGCCAGCTCGAAAACGCCGTCGAGCGCGCGGTGACGCTCAGCGGCGGCCGCAAGCACATCGATGTCGTCGATCTCCCACCGGAGGTGACGTCGATTCCGCCGCCGGCCTCCACACCGTTGGTAGACCTTCCTCCCGAGGGGCTGGACATGCCGTCGTATCTCGACAACATCGAGTTGAACCTGCTCAAGGCGGCGCTCCAACGGACCAACGGCAACCGGAACAAGGCCGCGGACCTGCTGCGCATCAAGCGGACGACGCTGGTCGAAAAACTCAAACGTCTGGAAGCCCACTGATGCCGCCTCGTTTCGCCTACTGGACGATCCTCGTCGGCGGCCTGCCCACGGCCTTCCGCGCCGCCGAGCGCGAGGAGATCGAGCCGACGTTCAAACAACTGCAGCAGAAGCACCCCGACGCGGAGCTGCGCTGGTTCTCGCGAGGGAAGTTGTGGGCCTCGCCGGCTGAGGCGCGCGAGACCCTGGAAAGGCTGAAGGCTCAAGGCCAAAGGCCAAACGCCGAGGGCCGCGACCGCAGCTGGCGACCGGGTGGCAGCCATCGCGATCCGCGTCAGGGGTACATCGACGCGAAGAAGCGCGAGAACCAGCACCGTCGCGAACGCCGGTTCGAATTCAAGCAGGGCTCCAGGCCCCAGGGAGAGACACGGCCAAAGGCTCAAGGCGAAAGGGCAAACGCGGACCGCCCGCGCCCGAAGTGGAGCGATCGGCCGCGAGAGGATCGCCCGCCGCAGAAGTCGTGGAGCAAGCCCGGGCCGAGGTTTGGTGAAGACCAGAGGCCGAAAGCGCAAGGCTTCAGGCCCCAGGGAGAGACAAGGCCAAAGGCCCAAGGCGAAAGGCCAAACGCGGACCGCCCGCGCCCGAAGTGGAGCGATCGGCCGCGAGAGGATCGCCCGCCGCAGAAGTCGTGGAGCAAGCCCGGGCCGAGGTTTGGTGAAGGCCAGAGGCCGAAAGCGCAAGGCTCCAGGCCCCAGGCCCCGGGCTCCAGGCCTCCCGAAGGGCGGCCGAAATGGAGTGATCGACCGAGAGAGGATCGCCCGCCGCAGAAGTCGTGGAGCAAGCCCGGGCCGAGGTTTGGTGAAGGCCAAAGGCCGAAAGCGCAAGGCTCCAGGCCCCAGGCCCCGGGCTCCAGGCCTCCCGAAGGGCGGCCGAAGTGGAGCGATCGGCCGAGAGAAGATCGCCCGCCGCAGAAGTCGTGGAACAAACCCGGGCCGAGGTTTGGTGAAGGCCAAAGGCCGAAAGCGCAAGGCTCCAGGCCCCAGGCCCCGGGCTCCAGGCCTCACAAACCTTGGGAGGAGCGGCCGAAATGGAACAGACCGCCGGGGGCGGAAAACCCAGAGGGCGAGAAGCCCTCGAGGCCAAAGCCTGCCTGGCGTCCGAAACCGAAGGCCTGGAGCCCGAAGCCAGGAGCCGGGATGTCTAGGCCCCCGAAAAAGGGTCCACGGGGGCCGCGCTGATCGCCCACGTCGTCCTGTTCCGACCGAAGCCGCAGCTTCCGGCCGAAGCGCGCCAGCGGCTGGTGGACGGCTTCACCCGCGCGATCCGTGAGATTCCGCAGATCCGGCGGGCGCGAATCGGCCGGCGCGTCACTCACGGCCGGCCGTACGAGCAACTGATGCGGGCGGACTATTCCTTCGCCGCGATACTGGAGTTCGACGACGTCGCCAGCCTCAAGGCGTATCTGGCGCACGAGGCGCACGAGGCATTGGGTGCCGCATTCTTCGAATGCTTCGAAGAGACCCTCATCTACGACTACGAACTGGCAGAGGCGACGGAGCAGCTCAACGCGCTGTTGGGTTCCTCGAGCTAGCTGCGCCCCAGCTTGGCCTGGGCGCTCAACGGCACTTCACCGCCGAAAACAGGCGGCACATACAGCACGTCGATGGCGTAGCCGAGATTGAACACCCCGCCTTCCCAGGTGGGCAGCGTCCGCGGTGTGATGACGATGCCCTGCGTCGCGAGGCGCGCGGTAGTCGGTGCCAGCGGGTGGCCGATGTCGACGCGCGGCTGCGGCGGGGCGATGCGCAGCTCTGTGCCGCCTGGATAGAAGAACGCGATCGTGCGGTCTGGCCGCCATCTCAGCGTGAAGCTGCCTTCGTGAACCAGGCGATGGTGCCGCCGGCACAGCAGCACCAGGTTGTCGAGGGCGGTCGGTCCACCGTCCATCCAGTGGTCGATGTGGTGGGCGTCGCAGCGCCTGGCTGCACAGCCGGGGAACTGGCACCGCGTGTCGCGGGCGCTCAGCGCGCGGCGAATGGCGATGGGAACGGTGCGGGTCTTGCGCCCGACGTCGAGGACGTGCCCGTCCGAGTCGTGCTGCATCGTGACGACGCTGGCGTCGCACGCCAGCCGGCGCGACGTTTCCGCGGAAACGTGGATCGCCGCGTCATCGACTTCGAGCGCACCGTCGCCTGGCACATCGGCCGCGTCGGCGCCCGCCGCGGCCTCCACGTGCAGCACCACCTGATATCGGTCGCCGGCATCTCCGGCATCGAGGTCGGCACTCAGCGCCACCTCTGCCAGCCGCCCCAAGGCGTCGGCGCGGCGCTGGCCCCAGGTCACCTCGGCGACCAGACCCGTCTCCGGCGCGTCCTTGGACTCGCGCCGCAGTTGGTCCGCGGCGGCCTCGAGCGCCCGGTGCAGCACCGCGCCAATCTCCGGCGTCAATCGCCCGCGCACGACCATCATCCCGTCGTCATCGATCCAGGTCGTCAGATGCCGTGACAGCTGCCGCGCGTCGGCCTCTTTCGCGGCAATGACGCGGTCGGTCCGGCGCCAGGCGCGGACGATCCGCTCCACATGCGAGGCGGTGCCCGCCAGCGCCATGTCCAGCAGCCGCTGCTCTGTCTCCGGCGTTGCCACCCGCGTGATCGCGCGGACCTTCGCATATGACACCGACCCACGGCGCATCGCATCGCTGAGGAGCGGCAAGCCCGGCAACGCCCGCGCCACGCGCACTTTCTCGCGGGCGGCGCCGAGGTCGATGCCGGTGCGCCAGTTCAACCAATGGGCGCACGACAGGAAGCCGTTGTTCCAGCCCCGGTGTGCGTCGAAGTCGCGCAGCATGACCAGCAGCTCGTAGGTGGCAGCGTGGATGCGCGCGGCCAGTTCGGCGATGGCCTCCCCGAGTGCGTCGATCGGCATCGGGTTGTCGCGGGTCGCGGTGAGCGGAGTGAGCGGCGTCATCGCCCATCGTAACGCCGTGTTTTTCGACTGCTCACGCGGCGCGCACAGCGACGATCGAAGCGCTGAGGATCACCGATCGATCACGTCGCACTGATCGCGCGTCACGCCGACAGCACGAGGCTCTAACGCGGTCTCTACAAGCAGTCGGCGCGCAGCGACGAAGGACCTCTCTGATCGTGTCAAGCGAAAATGCTCCTGGTACGATCATTTCGTGCGGGAGTGTGAACGCCATCGCTGGTTCAGGTAAGACGGCGCCCGATCGTCGTGAGCGACACCGTGGTGTGAGACGAGGTGCTCTGGGGTGCGCCGCTCGCCGCGACGCGAGTATTAGCGCGATGGCAGCGCCAACGGCTTCGAAGTAGCACTCAGGCGGGCAGCCACCGCCGAAGCTCGGGCACTCTCGAACATCTCGGCACCGCGACTGCCGAACCAGGCGCCCAGAACGCCACCGAGGGCGCTGAAGGCGACATCGGTGATGTCGGCGTGGCGACCTACGAACCATGACTGCGCGTACTCGGTGCCAACGGCCCCCGCGGCCGCAATCGCCAGCGCCGTCGTCACGACTGAGCGTCCTCGGTAGACCGAGGCGAGAACGAACCCGAACGGAAAATAGATGAGGCCCAACTCGACCAGGTGGCTGACCGCCGGAAACCAGTTGTTGCGGTAGGAGCCCAACAACGGAAACCAGGCGAACGCCTCTCGCTGCTCGCGTATCTGGAACGGGCTCCAGGTCGAGATGGCGGCGCTGGCGAGGCAGGCCACCAAGAGCAGGGCAAGCCACGGTAACGGTTGGCGGCGGCTGTGCATCACCGGCGCCAGCGAGGCGCCGAGGACGACGCCCAGGAGCCGAACGGCGGCGTCGGAACCGGCTGGAGTCCTCGATCCGACGAGCGCCTGTGACAATTCCAGACCAACCGCCAGCACCGCCGCGCAAGCCACCGCCTTCAGCGAAGCCTGTAGGACGCCGGAAGCCCGAAACCATAGGACGAGCGCGAGAGTGGCAAGCGAGTACAAGACGACGGCGCTGCCCTCGTCAGTTACCGGTCCTCGTTGCCACGGATCCAGGTACAGCGCCCGCACCTTCGATCCGACGTCGCCGACGTCCAGGGTGAAGTCGAAGGGCTGCCAGGCAAAAACCAGCACGACGGCCAGCGCGCTCAAAGCAGGATAAGTCCACGCGCTTGTCATCCAGCGCGACGATCCGTACTCGCGCATGAGGGCTGCCGCCCTCCGCGTTCCCTGTTCGGTGACCAACACACCGGTCAATGCACCCAATCCGTTGGTCACGACATCGGAGGTCGCGGCCACCCGATCATTGGTCAGGAGCTGCAACGTCTCGACCAGAACGCTGAGCGCGACTCCGGCTCCGGTCACGACGGCCGCACGCGCCGGTCCAGAGGTGAGCCTTCGACGGCACGCCAGGCCACCGAAGACGCCGAACGGCATGAAGAGCATGACGTTCTGCATCGCGTCCGGAATCGAGATGCGTCGACCGTCTGGGCGTGTCAGTGGATTCCACGACAGCGCCTCGACCCGTTGCCGGATGAAACCCGGGTCGCGGCTGAAGTTGAACGGAATGGTGGTGCCGTAGAGGATGAATAGCGCAGACAGCGCCCAAAGCCGGCTACCCACGGCTTACGCAGCGGCCATCGGTTCGTGGGCAGTCACGAAGCACGGTCAGAACAGCGTGTAGATGAACGGCGCCGCCGCCGTGCCGCCCAGGATGACCAGCAGTCCCAATCCCAGCAACACGACGATAATCGGCGCCAGCCACCATTTCTTGTTGTTGAACGCGAACGCCAGCAGCTCGGCCACGGCGCTGCTCGGCGCCTCGGCGGCTCGTGATTCGAATGCGTTGGATGACGGATCCTTCGGGTCCATGCGGTCCTCTCCTGGTCAGTACTGGCGGAAGTAGTACGACACGTCGGAGTGGTCCTCGTGTTTCACCCAGTACGTCGTCGCCGACCGGTCGATCTTGCGAGTCATCGGATCGTAGCCAAACAGCCGCATCAGCGCCCCTGCCACGGTGAACAGCCCAAAGAACACGATGCCCATCAGCACGTGCGATACGACCCAGCCAATCGGATAGGTGACATACGACCAGCCGATGAAGATCGGCTGCCGCAGCGGCTTGATGAGATAGTAGGCGGCCGATACTAGCAGCGCAGCGCCCCAGATCACCTGCGGCCACTCCCGTGAGCCGGTGGCGCGCCACACCAACAGGCCCACCAGGCCGAAGAACGCCAGCAGGATCAGGCCGAACCACTTGAGATCCTTGGCCGTCGGGTTGACGCGCAGTTCGATCAATGCCATCGGTTCTCCCTGCAGCTCCCGCTCAGTCGAGCTCGAACTGCGCCAGATACTCCTCGCGGTCGATCTCGCGCGCGTTCGGCTGGCGTTCCCGCAACAGCACGAACCGCTCCAGCACCAACGCATCCATGTTCGTCGCCATGAAGCACTTGTAGGCTTCGGCCGGGCGGCACACGATCGGCTCGCCTCTGACGTTGAAGCTGGTGTTGATGATCACCGGACAGCCGGTCTTCTGCTCGAACTGCCGGATCAGATCGTAGTAGCGGCCGTGGCGCTCGGAATCGACAGTCTGGACACGGACGGAGTAGTCCACGTGCGTGACCGCCGGAATGCTGGAGCGCGCCGGCTTCAGCTTGTCGATGCCGCGTAGCTCGGCGGCGTGACCGTTGGGCGAGATGCGCTGCGAATCCAGGACCGGCGCCACGATCAGCATGTACGGGCTGTCTTCCTGGGGCCGCATCTGGAAGTACTCGTGGACGCGCTCCTTCAGTATCGAGGGCGCGAACGGCCGGAACGATTCGCGGAACTTGATCTTCAGGTTCATCGTCGACTGCATTTCCTGGCTGCGGGCATCGCCGATGATGCTGCGGCTGCCAAGCGCGCGTGGCCCGAATTCCATGCGGCCCTGGAACCACCCGACCACCCGGTCGCCGGCGATCAGATCGGAAACGACGTCGCACAACTCCGCGTCGTTGGCGCAGTGTTGATAGACCGCGCCGATCGAGTCGAGGTAAGTGCGGATCTCGTCGTCCGAGTATTTCGGCCCCAGCAACGACCCGGCCTGGCAATCGGTGCCCGACACTTCGCGCGGCCGATCGAGCAGCTGGTGCCAGATAAAGGTGGCGACTCCCAGCGCCCCGCCGGCATCGCCGGCGGCCGGTTGAATCCACACGTCCTCGAACGGCCCTTCGCGCAGGATGCGGCCGTTGCCAACGCAGTTCAGGGCGACACCGCCGGCGAGGCAGAGGCGCTTCATCCCGGTCTCGCGATGCACGTGCCGCGCGCAGCGCAGCATGATGTCCTCGGTGACCTGCTGGATCGACGCCGCGATGTCCATCTCGCGCTCGGTTACCGGGGATTCCGGCCGGCGGGGCGGGCCGTCGAAGAGCGCGTCGAGCTTCGGCGACGTCATCGTCAGGCCCTGGCAGTAGTTGAAGTACGACATGTCCATGCGGAACGAGCCGTCGTCCTTCAGGTCGATCAGATGGCGCCGGATAGCGTCGGCATACCGCGGCTGGCCGTAGGGGGCGAGGCCCATCAGCTTGTACTCGCCCGAGTTCACCCTGAAGCCGGTGAAATAGGTGAACGCTGAATAGAGCAGCCCCAGCGAGTGCGGGAAGCGCATCTCGCCCATGAGGCGAATCTTGTTGCCCCGGCCCATGCCGTAGCTGGCGGTGGCCCACTCGCCCACGCCGTCCAACGTCAGGATCGCGGCCTCCTCGAACGGCGACGGGAAAAACGCACTCGCGGCATGCGACTCGTGGTGCTCGGTGAAGACGAATCGCCTGGTGTAGGCACCGCCGAGGCCCCGCCGCAGCTCGCGCGGCAGGTACAGCTTCTGGCGTAGCCACAGGGGCATCGACTGCAGAAACGAGGGGAATCCTTGCGGCGCGTAGGCCAGATAGGTCTCGAGGAGACGCTCGAACTTCAGGAACGGCTTGTCGTAGAAGCCGACGTAGTCCAACTGCGCCGGCGACAGCCCGGCCTCGCGAAGGCAGTAGGCGATCGCTTCAGTGGGGAAGTTGTAATCGTGCTTCTTGCGGGTGAAGCGCTCTTCCTGCGCCGCGGCGACGATCTTGCCATCGATCAGCAGTGCCGCGGCTGAGTCGTGGTAGAACGCCGACACTCCAAGAATTGCCGTCATCGTGTCTGGCGGGCCTCGAGCGACAGCTCGAAGAGAACGTCCGCTGCAGGCTCGGGGCTAACGGCCCTTCAACAGGCCGGAGAGAACGCGGAGTCGGAACGTGGGCCGCTGCCGCCACGGATCGCCGCTTTGGCGCTGCGGTACGGGCCCACCGGCAGATTGCAGTTCTGCTGATACAGAAACGCGTGGAACCGCTTGTAGTCAGACGTGGGAAGGCCGAATGTCGTCAACAACGCGCGATAGCTGCCGCGCGTATGCTGCAGGCCCTTGTCGATCAGCGCCGCCAGATCGTCGCGGGTCAGCTCGTGGGCCTTGAACGGCTGGTGCACCACCGTCCAGAAATCCTCACCCGACATCAACCGCTGCCACAACTTGTCCGCGATCTCGGTGCCGCGAACCACGTGGCGCTGGGAGGCCCCGTTGCGCGAGGGGTCCTCGTGAACCGCCGGCTGCGCGACCACCACCGCTGGCGTCTCGGTGCGGGTCTCGCGCGGCAGATCATCGGGGACGATGGCCGCGTCGTGCGCGCGCACCACCAGCCGCTCAGTCATGTTCTTGAGCTCGCGGATGTTCCCGGGCCACGAATACTCCAACAGCACACGCTCGGCGTCCTGCGTCAGCTCGGGGATCGGCAGCCGGTGAGCCTCGCTGGCGCGCTGCAGGTAATAGCGCAGGAGCAGCAGCACGTCCTCGCTCCGCTGGCGAAGCGGCGGCACGGCAATCTGGATCACGTTGAGGCGGTAGTAGAGATCTTCCCGGAATAGCCCGCCCTCGATCTGCTTGCGCAAATCGCGGTTGGTGGCCGTGATCAGTCGTACGTCGGTGCGGCCGGTGACGGCATCCGACCCGATCGGCTGGATCTCGCCGGTCTCGGCGAAGCGCAGCAGCACCGCCTGCATGCGCAGGCTCATCTCGCCCAACTCGTCCAGGAACAGCGTGCCGTGGTCGGCCTGGCGAACCAGTCCCGGCTTGTCCCGGTAGGCGCCGGTGAAGCTGCCGCGAACGTGGCCAAAGAGCTCGGACTCGAGCAGCGTCTCGGGGATGCCGCTGCAGTTCACGGCAACGAACGGCCGGCTGACGCGCGGGCTCTGCGCGTGAATTAGCTGCGCGACAACTTCCTTGCCGACGCCGGTTTCGCCCAGAATGAGGACCTTCGCCTCGGTTCGGGCGGCTGCCTGAATGTCGCGGCGCAGTTCGACCAGCGCCGGGCTTTCGCCAAGCAGTAAGGGCAGAGCCCGCGACCGGGCGACAGAAGACGTGGACACGTTGTATGCCTCCTCGCTGGATGTAACGATCCTGCCCAGCCAGAAGAACAACAAGTCTGCCGTAGTCAGAAGAATAAAATCAACGGGAAATTCGAAGAAAAGTCTTCGTATCGGTTACGTTTTTGGTTGGTGGATTACAGACTCGGGCTCTGAGGGCGCCCGTTCCTGTTCGCTAACTCGATGAATGAAAAGGGGTTCTGTGACGTCCTGTGCAGCCGGCCGTTCCTGGCACGACTCTGGGAGAGATGAGAGTCGTGGTTTGCAAAGTTCCTGCTGGTGCAGACTTCTGTGAAATGGGGTCGGACCCGATGGCGGCCGCGCTGGAGGGCCGTTCGTTCCGGGGACGGACTCAGAACTGGATTGCGCGGGTCCACAGCGTCTACCGGGACGAGCGCGCCTGCTGGATCCAGCTGTTCAAGGACGGCGACGCCACCGCGAGCGTGCTGGTGCGCTGCTCGCTGCGGGCGACGCCGGATCACATCACCGCAGTCCTGACCGGCTGGGCGCCGATGCCGGCGGCGTCCCTCATCGTGCTGAGGGTGATGGCGGCGGCGTAGCGACCACCCGGTTCTTTCCCGCCTTCTTCGCTTCGTACAGCGCACGGTCGGCCCGATCGATCACGTCGCGCGCGTGGTCCCCCGCCTCCAGCTCGGTCACGCCGATGCTAACGGTCACCTCCGGCTCGTGTGGAACCGCCGGTAGCCGATCGGCGATCCGCAGCCGGATGCGTTCGGCGACGGCGACGGCGCTGTCGAGCCGGCTCCCCGGCATCACCACGGCGAACTCGTCGCCGCCGTAGCGCGCGCAGACGTCGAAGACGCGAACGGATCGCCGCAGGATGTCGGCCACGTCCTTGACGATCGCGTCGCCAGCCAGGTGACCGTAGCGGTCGTTGACCAACTTGAAAGAGTCGACGTCGATGATCTGGAGCGACAGCGCGGTACCCTGCCGCGTCGCACGTTGCAGTTCCTCCTGCAAGCGGCTCTGAAAGTAGAACCGGTTGAAGAGGCCGCTCGCGGGATCGACGATGGCGGCCTGCACCAGGCTTTCCACCTGCCGCTCGGTGCGCAGCCGCGCCAGCGCCAGCGCGGCGGGAGCGACCAGCGCGCCCAGCCGCGCGACGTCGGCGGCGGCGAAGACGACGTCGCCTTCACGGTCGGCCAGGCTCAACACACCGAGCACTTCGGTGCCGGCGGCAACAGGCACGAGGACGCACGACTTGGTACGGAACCGGGCGCGGGCCTGCGCCGCGCCACGGAACTCATTCACGTCGCGCACGAGCAGCGGGAGTCCACGACGGTAGACCGTGCCGATCAGCCCGTTCCCGGGTTCGATTCGCACGTGCGACGTCAGCGCCGCGGCGTAGCCGTGCGCCGCCACGACGGCGAGTGTGCCATCCGCTGCCGGCAGCGCGACGCTCGCGTATCGGCAGGGCACCGCGGCGACGGCAAAGCGCAGCAGCGCCTCGCACGCCCCGGCCGCATCGGTGGCCTTGGCCAGCTCTCGCGCCAGCGATTCGGCGCCGCCGGCGTTTGCGGTGGTGGACACTGACGCGTCGATGAGCGCCGCCGCGCAGTCCTGAAGCTCCGACGCAGAAAGCGTCCAGTCGCCCTCGAGCACGAGCACCACGCCGCACCGGGTGGCGCCGACCGGCAGCGGCACCAGCGTGTGGTCGCGTCCCTCGAGCTCCCATCGCGCAGCCGGCGCGTCGATCAAGCGGCCCACCGCAGCCGCGAACGTGGGCCCGCGGCCGATGCGCTCGTCGAGCGTGCTGGACTCTTCCCGCGACTCTCCGAGCAC
>Ga0180064_1000137_pt1 | contig 11022 bp, 9 predicted proteins | sample EasRiv200_16_10D_FD_121782 | JGI IMG/M metagenome (GOLD analysis project Ga0180064, IMG submission 121782) | Soil microbial communities from meander-bound floodplain in the East River, Colorado, USA - East River metaG ERMLT200_16_10D | ecosystem: Environmental > Terrestrial > Soil > Floodplain ... | reverse complement strand
GGCCCGCATGAAAGCGGTGCTCTCGGGGTTGTGGCCCGCCCAGTACCAGATGTGGACGAGGAACCAGAACTGCACCAGCGTGAGCGCGATCAGCGCCAGCAGCAGGGTGTACCAAGTCCGGCGCAAGAGGCGGCGCATGCCATCGCCTCAAAGGATGAAGGCAGAAGGCAGAAGGCAAAAGTGCAATCGGGAACAGCGGACGTTCACAAGCCTCCCTTTGCCTTTATCCTTTTGCCTTTTGCCTTAGAAGCTGGATCACCGGCTTCGTTTCTGGCCGCACGCCGCGCCAGATGAAGAACGATTCCGCAGCCTGCTCGACCAGCATGCCGAGCCCGTCCGCCGCCCGGGCGCCGCACTCGGTCGCGAACCTCATGTACAGCGTCTGCCTGCCGTAGACCATCTCGTAAGCCAGCGCGCCCGGCGCGAAAACGTCGCGCGGCAGCGGCGGCATGACGTCGGCCAGTCCCGCCGAAGTCGCGTTGATGACGAGGTCGAAGCGCGCGCCGGGCAGCGCCCCGTACGGCCGTGCGGTGACGCCGCGGGCGGCGAATTTCTGGAGCATCTCGAAATGCGCGACGAGAGCAACCGCTTTATCGAGGGTACGGTTGGCGACGACCACCAGCTCCGGCAACTCGCGCAAGAGCGGCCCCATCACGCCATAGACCGCGCCGCCCGCCCCCATCAGCAGCACACGCCGGCTGCGCACGGGACAGCCCAGATTGTCCGTGAGGTCGCGCGTCAAGCCGATGCCGTCGGTATTGGCGCCGGCGATGCGCCCGCCCTTGAAACTGAGCGTGTTGACCGCGCCCGCCTCGAGCGCACCGGGGGAATGGGTGTCGGCAAGCTGCCACGCCGCCTGCTTGAACGGCAGCGTGACGTTGAGTCCCATGCCGCCCTCGTCGCGAAACTTGAGCGCTGCCGCCCCGAAGGCGTCGAGCGGAGCCAGCAGCCTGCCATAGGAAATGTCCTGGCCGGTCGCGCGCGCGAATTCCGCGTGGATCGCGGGCGACAGGCTATGCCCGACCGGGTTGCCGATGACGGCGTACTGGTCAGTCATGATGTTCCGCGCTCAGGATTCTGCGTTCCTGATCCCGACTGCAGCTCCGAAACTTGATTATAAACCGTGAACGCGGAACATCATTCGGTGACGAGCTGGTCGGAGCGCGTGAACATCCACGTCCGGGTGATGCTGATGATATCGGTGTCCCTGGCGATATCGGCCGGGAACGGGGCGTACGGCGCGGCGAGCTGGACGATGCGCAGCGCCGCCGCATCGAGTATTCGCTGTCCGGAGGAGCGGTTGATTTCCACGCGGTCGAGCGTGCCGTCCGCCTTGATGGAAACGGTCACCACCAGTCTGCCGTAGATGCCCTGCGAGCGCGCGGCCTGCGGGTAGTTGAGTTCCCCCACCCGCTCGACCTTGACGCGCCAGTCCTCGATGTAGCGCGCGAAGCGGAACTCCTGGGTGCGCGCCCCGATGAAGCGCCGGCGCGGCCGCTGCTGGTAGCTTTCCAGGTCGCGTGCGATCTGCGCCTCCAGCCGCGCGATCTCCAGCCCGCGGCTCATGATGTCAGCCGCATTCGGGGCGACTGGCTGCGCTTCATTCGGCTGCGGGGTCTCGGGCGCAGCCACCACCGTCGTTTGCGACTTGGCCTGCGTCATGAGCTGCTGCGCCTGGCGCTCCAGCTGCTCGACCCGTTTCTGGGCCATCGCGAGTTCCGCCCCCCGCTTGTCTTCGCGCGGCACCGGCAGCGGGCTCTTGGCGCGGCGTCTGGCGTCGGTATTGCCACCGCCATCGAGATTGGCCTGGGCCAGGGCGTCGGCTTTCTGTGGCCGCGCCTGGGTCTTCGCATTGACCAGCGTCACTTCGAGCGGCTGCTGCGCCGCGAGCTGCGAGAGATCCGGCAGCTTGAAGCTGATGCCGAACATCAGCACGAGGTGGATGAGGAGCGAGAGGGCGACCGCGACTCTCATGCGACCGTGCTTGCCAAGCGCGATCATGCTCCGGTCGAGTGCCTCCAGCCCGCGCTCGAGCTCGGCGACGCGTGCCTCCAGCCGGGTAACGGCCGACTGCCACGGGGGGTGGCGGACGTGTTTCGCCCGCCGCCGCAGCGGCACTACTTTCCGGTCGGGTAGCAATCCCATGGGACTATTGTAAACCAAGCCTCAGGTTTATGCACTAAAAACCATTTTGAAACCGGCATTTGAAGACGAATCTTAAAGTGAAACCATAGCCTCCGGGTGGTGGCGGGCGAGCGCTAGCCTGTCGGACTTGGTGCCATAAGCGGTTGGTGTAAACGCCTGGGTTGTCGTTCCTGGCCGTCGCGGAGCCGACAGGCTGAATTTAGACACCTTGTTTCTGGCGACCGAACGCCATTCAGGATAACCGCAATCCCTCCTAGCCTGTCGTTCAATTCAGGATTTTGTCAGCTCTAAGGCGGACAAAATCCTTATGAATTCACAGCGCAGCGTGAGCTCCAGCAGGTCTATGTCGCCAATCTCGAGCTCCACCCGGGTCCCCGGATCGAGCGCCGGCAGCGAAGGCACGCGCAGCACCAGCGGCAGCTCGTCGAAGCGCACCAGGCTCTCGCGGATTACTATAGCGCCGGCAACGCTGCGGTTCTCCTGAATGAGCCAGCGCAGGCACCAGTAGCGCTCCATTTGGCGCTGGAACTCACCATAGGCGTCATGCGCGACTTCGAAGTCACGCATGGCCGACAGCAGGGCTGCGTCATTGCCGCGGTACGGCGGCATTTCGCCCCGCGCGAGCGAAATCAACTGGCGCTGGTTCACGAGATCCACGTAGCGCCGCAGCGGCGAGCTCGCCCAGGCGTAGTGTTCCACCCCCAGCCCCTGGTGGCCGGCCGGCACCGTGCTCATCCTGACCTTGCCGCCGTCCTGCACGCGGTAGATGCCGGCAACGCCGTTCGCCGCCAGCTCCCGGCCCCAGGCGCTGTTTACCTGGATCATCAGCTCGGAAACGATCTTGTCGATCGGCGTGCCGCGGCGGCGTGGGATGATGCGCACGCGGTCGCCCTCGATGTAAAACGCGAACTCTGGGCGCTGTTCCTGTTCGGCGGTGTCGCCGCGGCGAGCGCCCTCCAGCGCGCGGGCGAGCCGCCACAGCAGCGTAAGCGCTTCCCCGCGCGGATGGTCCACCCGGCCGGCGGCGAGCGCGTCTTCGTTAAACGTCTCCTCCAGCGCGTGATGCCGCAGGTTCTCCGCGACCGGCACCCGTTCGACGCGCGTTGCCCGCGCCGCGATCGAAAAGTCAGGCGCAACTTCGAGGTAGAACGACAGCGCGGGACACACCCTGTGCTCCATCAACGTAAAGGCGTTGATCGCCACTTCCGGCAGCATGGTGATCTTCGCTCCCGGGAAATACACCGTGGACAGGCGCTCGCGGGCGACAGCGTCGGCGGGCGAGCCGGAAGCAACGCCCAGCGCGGGCGCGGCGATGTGGATGCCGACGCTCCAGTTGCCGCTGGCGAGCCGGGTCACCGAGAATGCATCGTCGATTTCGGTGGTGGAAGCGTCGTCTATGCTGAACGCCTCGACCGCGGCCAGCGGCAGATCCTGCGGCAGCGTCGGAACCGGTACGGCGGACAGCGCGGCGCCGCGCGGGAAAAACTCGAACAGGAAGCGGTTCAGGTGGTAGTCGTGCGGCGAGGCTAGCGCGCCGCAGCGCTCGAAGAGCTTCGCCGGCGCCATCTTCAGCTTGTCGCAGGCCTCCTCGAGCGCCTTCCACTCGATGCTCTGTTTGTCGGGCTGGTAGAGCAGCGCGGCCTGGACCGGCGCGAATTCGGGCGGCAGCCGCGATTCCAGGAGCTGCGCCACGTACCGCTCGCGCTTCTCCACGTCGCGCCGCTTGCGCTCGACGGAAGCCAGCGCCGCCTTGAGCGCCTCCGGCGGCGCCGCCTTGTAGCGGCCCCTCCCCTTCTTGTAGAAATACATTGGCGCGCCGTGCAGTTTCAGCAGTAACCCGGCGGATTCCACCGGCTCCGGCGCGCGGCCGAAGTACTCCTTTGCGAGCGTGTCGAACGAAAACTCCCCTGGCCCGCAGCACTGCCACAGGAAATCGGCGTCCATGCCCTCCGCCAGCTGGTGCGCCTCCTCCATGAATGGCGCGAGGCCGGCGCCCTCGAAGCGGAACAGCACGGCGGACGCCTTCACCTTGGAGCGCTTGCCGTGGGGAGCCTCGACCTGCAGGGAAGTGTCGTGATCGGCGAGGATGGCGCCAATCTTGAACGAGCCTTCTTCTTCGTAAAAGACGTTCTTGCTCACGGACAGGATGGGTTTAACCGATGGAAATGAAGGCCGGAAAGAAAAACCGCGTCGAGCGGCGGGCCGGCCGGCCCGCCCGTCTCCAACGCGGCAATAATTATACGGTGGCGCGGGACCGCCCGCGCCGCCGAACAGCTACTTGCCTTCGATATCCAGCACTTCGTGCACGTCGCTGTCGATGTGCGTGCCCGGACCTCCGCCCGAAGCGATATCGCCGCTCACCAGGTGCAATTTGCCATTAACAATGTCGCCCGCAAGGCCGTGCCGGGGGAACGTCATGTCCGGCAGAATGGACCAGCGGTTCGACGCAGGATCGTAGGCCTCGACCGCACGGAACGTCCGCTGCCATGGGCCGCCAGAGCGCTCCTCGCCCCCGGCGACGTAAATCCTATCCTTGTATGTGCCCCACGCCGCCGCGCTGCGCGGATTCAGCATCGAAGCCTTCAACGCTCCCCACTGGTCGGTCGCCGGGTCGTACTCTTCCACGATGCCGGTGTTGCTCGCACGAGTGATGAACGCGTTTCCAACGCGCCCGCCGATAACGTAGATCTTGCTGTTCACGATTCCGGCGGCCGCGTGATTGCGCGCCGTGGGCATCGATTGACGGGGCTCCCAGGTGTTGGTCGCCGGGTCGTACACCTCATTGGTGCCCAGCGCGCGATGGGGGCGCGCCGGGTGCACCGCGGTTTCCTTCGAGCCGGGATGGAGGCCTGCGCCGCCGATAACGTAGACCTTGCCCTGGTGCACGATCGCGTTCGCGGAGCCGCGCCTGGTCGGCACCGGCGCGAGCGCCTTCCAGCTGTCGGCACCCGGGTCGTACTCCCACACGTTGTCTATCGGCACCCACGCCGTAGGCCCCTTCTCCGGCTTCGAGAAGCCGCCAAACACATAGATCTTGCCGCCGATTTCCGCCAGCGCCAGGTGGTGGGATGGCAGAGGCATATTCTTTTTCCTAGTCCACGTGTCACCGGCCGGATCGTATTCGTAGACCAGTCCCTTCGGCGTCCAGCCGGGCGCGAGCCCGCCGAAAACGTAGAGCTTGCCGCCGACGCCTATGCCGTAGAGCTCTTCCGACGCCTCCGGAAACGGCGCGGCGCGGCTCCACTTCTGGGCATGCGCGGCGGAAGCGAGAAACGACGCCGCCAGCAGCGCGGCGAGACACAGACGCAGCAACTTGAACGTGGCAACCATCAGAACTCCTCCTGTTTTTTGCGAAACTGCATGTGCGCGGGTGACCCCGGACACGCCGCCTCTCTACTGTCGAACGCCATCATACTATGCGGATGCCGGGTAGCGAGCGCATCGAGCGGCGCGGCGGCCTGTGCCGGACTGTGCGGCAGGGCGGGCGCGGCAAACTCCGCGCCCCGTCCCAGCGCTTCCATCCTGGCCTTCAACAATTGCGCCTTGGAGGACGCCGGCGAGCTGTTGAAGCCGTGGATGTAGATGAGCATCCGCCTTGATATGCGTGAGTCGTGATTCGTGAGTCGACCTGTTGGTTTTCTTGGCGGGCTTGGCGTCCTGGCGGTTCAAATCAGCTTCTTCGCGAGATCGAGCAGCATCGTGTCGTTGCCGCGCGCGGCGATGAGCGACAGCCCGAGCGGACAGCCGTTGAGCGTGGCGAGCGGCAGCGACACCTGCGGCAGGCGCGCGAGCCCGGCGATGCACAGCATCGGCAGCGCGCGGGAGCGCAGCTTGTCCACCACCACGGGCGGGGAGTTCCTCGGCAGCGCGATATCCGGCGCGCTGGGCAGCGCCAGCACCGCGTTATCCCGGAGCAATTCATCCATGCGCCGGCTGATCTCCTCGCGCCGCGCCCGCGCGCGCGCGACATCTTGCGCAGCGACCGTCGCCGCCCAGGCAATTCGTGGCCCGACTGCGGGGCCGAACGCGGGCCGCACGCGCGTCACCCACTCGCGGTGGCATTCCCAGGCTTCGGCGCCCTGCGGAAAGCGGAAGTAATCCATCCACTGCGTCAGCGGTTCGTCGCCGACCGTGATCGTCTCGGGTCTCCCGATCAGTGCAGCCACCCGTTCCAGCGCGGGCTTGAGCGCCGCCAGGGCCGCCTCTTCGGCGAATGCGAACGCGTCCTGCGCCACCAGCAGGCGGCGCGGCGCGCGGGTGGGCGCGGCGTCGCGCAGCAGCACTCGCCCTACGCGCTCGAACACGCCGGCATCGCGCGCGAACCAGCCGCAGGTATCAAAGCTCGGCGCGAGCGGACACGCGCCTTCCAGCGAGATGCGCCCGTGCGTGGGACGCAAACCCAGGATGCCGCAGTAGCTGGCCGGCAGCCGCACCGAGCCGCCGGTGTCGCTGCCGAGCGCGAAATCAACGAGCCCCGCCGCCACCGCCGCGGCGGAGCCGCTCGAAGACCCCCCTGGCACGCGGCCGGGCGCGTTGACGTTCACGGGAGTGCCATAGTGAGCGTTCTCGCCGGTCAGGCTCCACGCCATCTCCTCGGTGTGGGTCTTGCCCACGAGATGAGCGCCGGCGTCGAGCAGCATCTGCACCGCGGGCGCCGTGCGCGTTGCCGGCTCGTGCGTGCGCAGCCAGTCGGGACTGCCGAAGCCGGTCTTCTGCCCGGCGACGTCGTAGAGGTCCTTGGCCGCGAAGGTGAGGCCGGCGAGCGGCCCCGCTGCCGCGCCGCGCGCCTCGATATGAGTGTGGCGGCAGAATGCGCCCAGCTCGTCGTTGGCGACGATTTCGTTCATAGAAACACGTGAGATCGGGAGATCGTGAAATCGGGAGATGGATTGTTCGCTCTCACGCTCTCCCGCCCTCCCGCTCTCCCGGCTTCCCTTGGGCCAGACTGGCCAAGAGCTTGTCGTGTATGCCGCCGAAGCCGCCGTTGCTCATGACGAGCACGTGGTCGCCGCGGCGCGCCTCGCCGGCAAGCTGCTCGACCAGCCGCTGCAGGTCGTCGCACACGACGGCGCGCGGGCCGAGCGCGGCGGCGGCGTCCCATTTCAATCCCGCGCTGTAGCAGTACACGCGGTCGGCGCCCGCGAGGCTCGCCGCGAGCCGGTCCTTCATCATGCCGAGCTTCATGGTGCTGGAGCGCGGCTCGATCACTGCCAGTATCCGCTCTCCGTTCACCTTGGAGCGCAGCCCTTCGAGCGTGCTCGCGATTGCGGTTGGATGATGGGCAAAATCATCGTAAACAGTAATGCCGGTTACGATGCCGCGAACCTCCATGCGGCGCTTGACGCCCTCGAAAGCGCCGAGCGCGGCGATCGCCTGCGCCGGTGCGACGCCGCAGTGCCGCGCCGCCGCGATCGCCGCGAACGCGTTGGCCTGGTTGTGCGTGCCCGTCAGCATCCAGTTGACTCGCCCCAGCTTCTCGCCCTTCCAGAGGACGTCGAAGCCGTCGGCATGCAGGGCCCCCGCGCTCCAGCCGCCTGCTGCCCCGAAGCGCTCGACCGGCGTGTAGCAGCCGCGCGCCAGGACGCGGTCGAGAGCCTCATCCCCGCCGTTCACCACGAGCAGGCCGCTCGCCGGCAGCGTGCGCACGAAGTGGTGGAACTGCGTCTCGATCGCCGCAAGATCGGGAAAGATGTCGGCGTGATCGAATTCCAGGTTGTTGAGTATCGTAGTGCGCGCCGGGTAATGCAGGAACTTGGATCGCTTGTCGAAGAACGCGGTGTCATACTCATCGGCTTCGACGACGAAAAAACGGCTTGAGGTGAGCCGCGCCGAGACGTCAAAGTTTTCAGGCACGCCGCCGATAAGAAAGCCGGGCTCGAGCCCGGCGTGTTCCAGAATCCAGGCAACCATCGAGGCGACGGTGGTCTTGCCATGGGTCCCGGCTACCGCAACCACCCATTTTCCGACCAGGACGTTTTCCCTCAGCCACTGTGGGCCGGAGATGTGGGGCAGCCCGCGGTCGAGGATCGCCTCCATGAGCGGGTTGCCTCTCGTTACGACGTTGCCGATGACGAAAGCGTCAGGTTGGAGGGCGATTTGATCCACGTCCCAGCCATTGATCAACTCGATGCGGGAGGCAGCGAGTTGATCGCTCATCGGCGGGTAGACGTTGGCGTCGCAACCGGTGACGCGATGGCCGGCCGCGCGCGCGATCAGCGCAAGGCCGCCCATGAACGTGCCGCAGATGCCGAGGATGTGGAGGTGCATCTGACCGCTAAAACCCCAAATCAGCCACAGAGATCACAGAGAAAGCATTAAAACACAAACCCCCAGGCAGTAGAGAACGCCCCCCGTTCCGGCTGGCACCCATCTCCGACCGCCGGTTTCGCTTATCATCCGCTTGTCGACGCAACGCGAGCGCCAAACGGGGGGCAATATGAATGAACGAAAACGCAGGTCCTTTCTGTGTCAAAGCTTCCTGTCGGTCCTCGCCGCTTTCATGCTGGCGCTCGGCGGGTGCGCGTCCGTCGACACCACATCGAGCGCCGCCCAGCCGAAGAACATCATCATCCTGTTCGCCGACGGGGTCGCTCCCACGCAATGGGATTTTGGTAAATATTCGAGCAAGGTTCTGCGTAAGCAGCCGTTCGCCACGACCGATGTCATGTTCCGCGAAGGCGCGCTCGGACTGCTGAGCACCAGCCCGCATGGCCCGTACGTGACCGACTCGGCCGCCGCCGCATCTGCCATGTCCACCGGCCACAAGGTCGTGAACGGCGCGGTCTCCATCACGCCGGATGGAAAACCGGCCCGCACCGTCATGCAGGCGGCAAAGGCAGCCGGCAAGCGTATCGGGCTGGTGACCACCGCCACCGTTTACGATGCCACGCCGGCCGCTTTCAGTATTAACGCGAAATCGCGCCGAGATTCGCAGGTGCTGGTCGACCTGTACCTGGCGCTGGAGCCCGACGTGCTGCTGGGGGGAGGCGCGGATTATTTTCTGCCCGCAGCAGCGCCGGGCGGCAAGCGGAAAGACGGCAAGGACATCATCGCCGCGTTCCGCGCCCGGGGGCACCAGGTCGCGCGCAACAGCGCCGAGCTGAAGGGCGCCACCGGCGCGAAGCTGATCGGACTGTTCGCGGACGAAGACATGGATTTCGAGCTCGACCGCGTTCCCGCGCAGGAACCGACGACCGCTGAGATGGCGGCAGCCGCATTGAGGGCTCTGTCGCAGCAAAGCCCGAACGGATTTGTGCTGCTGGTCGAGAATGAGAATACCGACACCGCAGGCCACGCTAACGACGCCGCGTCGCTGATGCGCGCGCTGTGGGCATTCGACGACGCGGTCAAAGTCGCGCTCGAATTCCAGCGCCGCAACCCCGGCACGCTGGTGATCGTCACCGGCGACCACGAGACCGGCGGCTTCTCACCCACCTACGCCCTGAAGGACCTGAGCTCGCTCTCCAGCGGCAATCGATTCTATGCGGGCGACGACCAGCTGCGGATGCTGGAGCGCATCACGATGTCGTTCAACATGGTGCGTGAGAAGCTCGGCAAGAAACCGTCCGGAGAAGTGTTGGACGGGCTGCTGGTGAAGCACTTCCCCGGCTTCAGGCTCGATCCCGACCTGCGCGAGCTGATCCTGAAGCAGCAGGCGCTCGACCGCAACTTCAGCTACGTGCCGCAGAACGTGCTGGGACGGATGGTCGCGCGCCGGACTGGCTATTACTGGGGCACCTCTGGACACACGCCGGAACCCGTTCTCGTCGGCGCTATCGGCCCCGGCGCGGAGCTCTTCCGCGGCTACCAGGACAACACTGATTTCGGCAAGCACCTCCACCGGCTGATCCAGGTCAAGTAAACCGGCCGGCACAAATGGAAAAGCGCGGGCCACCGGCCCGCGCTTTTCTTGATTCGGACCGGTCACTGATCACCGGTCACTGGTCACCGCCTAGTTTGTCACTTCTATCGCTCCCTTCATGCCCGGGTGCAGGCCGCAGATATAGCCGTAGCTGCCGACGTGGTCGAACCTGAGGGCGGTGGTCTGGCCCTTCAGCACCACCGGGGTGCGCAGCGTCGTTTCCCCTTGCACCGTGACCTGGTGCGGCGAATCGTCCACGTTGGTCCAGGTGATGGTCTGGCCGCGCTGCACGGTGATCTTCTGGGGCCCGAACAGAAATTCGGCGATGGCGACGGTGCCCGGCCCCGACGGCCTCTTCGCCGCGCCGGGCGCCGTGCCCGAGAGGCTCGCGAGTGACATCACGAAGTCCTGGCCCTCGTGCGGCTTGTGGCAGACGAAACAGTTCTTGGTGTTGGCGTTGGCCTTTGCGTTCGGCTTGCGGTCCTTGGTGAACGCCGAGTATTCCCACTCGCCATTGCGCCATTCGGCGGGATATTCGGCGCCCCAACCCTTGCGCTTCTCCATTACCCCGTAACCGATGAGATCGCCCTTCACGAAGCGGCCGTTCGCGTCCCTGACCACGTTACCTTTCTCGTCTTTCTTCGCGCCGTACTGCACCAGTGTCAGCACGGTGCCGTGCGGGATCGGCTTGCCTTCGCGCACCGCCTTTACCGCCTCGGGGGTCGAATACAACTCGCGATACTGCTTGGTGTCGTGGCGGTCGACAATCGCGTAGAGCACGCCTTTCTCGTAGCCCTCGGGAAAGCTGATCTTGTCCGGCCCGGCCATGCCGGTCGCCGCGATCAATACGCCTCCTGCAACACAAACTGCTGAAACTGCAAGATTAATCGTGTGACTACGGGTCATAAGCTCCTCCCCTGTTACGAGATAGTTCGCTCGGTGTGAACGCCGGATGAGCGTCGCATGGCGTCCGTTCCATCCGGCGTGGTTAAGGCGGCGAGCGCGTTCGTCCGCCT
>Ga0180064_1000136_pt1 | contig 11040 bp, 9 predicted proteins | sample EasRiv200_16_10D_FD_121782 | JGI IMG/M metagenome (GOLD analysis project Ga0180064, IMG submission 121782) | Soil microbial communities from meander-bound floodplain in the East River, Colorado, USA - East River metaG ERMLT200_16_10D | ecosystem: Environmental > Terrestrial > Soil > Floodplain ... | reverse complement strand
GTCAAGCGGTGGGACGGCTTCAACAACTCCGCCGGCGGCCCCGCGCGCATACTGCCCGGTGGCGTGGTCATCGCTGCCAGCGGCGCGCGCCCCGGCCATCAGGAGTCGCTGGAACTGGTCCAGCGGGACTTCACCGGCAATGTTACCTGGCAGTTCTCGCGTGGCGAGGAGATCGACACGCGCGAGGGCGGCAAAGCCTGGTCGGCGCGGCAGCACCACGACTGGCAGCGGGACAACTTTCCGGCCGGCTACTTCTCGCCGGAGGCGACGCCGGCCGTTGATCGCGGCACGACGCTGCTGCTGACGCACACCGATCGGAAGCAGCCGAAGGTCGCCGACCGGCTGCTCCAGGACGACCGGCTCATCGAGGTGTCGTGGGACGGGAAGATCACCTGGGAATGGACGGCGAGCGACCACATCGACGAGTTCGGCTTCGCGGCGGACGCTCGCCAGGCGATCAGGAGCACCACTGGCGGGCGTGGCGGCGCGCAGACCGGGTTCGACTGGCTGCACATCAACTCGGCGCACTACATTGGGCCGAATAAGTGGTTCGATGCCGGCGACACGCGGTTTGCCCCGAACCACGTCATCATCAGCAGCCGCGAAGCGAGTCTGTTGGCGATCGTCGGACGCGATGGTTCGATCGTCTGGCGGATGGGTCCGGACTTCAGCGCGTCGCGGGAGCTGCGGGCGATCCGCCAGATCGTCGGTCAGCACCACGCGCACATCATCCCGAAGGGGCTGCCCGGCGCCGGGAACCTCCTGGTGTTCGACAACGGCGGCTCCAGCGGCTACGGCTTCGCCGGTCCGATCGCGCCCGAGGGCCGCGGCGCCTTTCAGCGCGCGACGTCGCGCGTCCTCGAGATCAATCCCGTGACGCTCGAGCTGGTCTGGTCCTACACCAACCCGAGGTTCTTCAGCACCAACATCAGCGGCGCGCAGCGGCTACCCAACGGCAACACGCTGATCACCGCCGGCGCCGGGGGACGGATGTTCGAGGTGACGCCGAAGAGCGAGATCGTCTGGGAGTACATGTTCCCGCTGTTCAGCGGCGCCAACGCGTCGAATACGGTGTACCGGGCGTATCGCGTCCCGTACGGCTGGATTCCGCAGATCCCGGCGCCGGCAGAGCGGCGGGTCACGCCGCCGGCCCTCGGCGACTTCAGAGTGCCTTAGGGCAGGACGACACGATGAGGACGCTGGTGGATGGCCGCGGTGCTGTTGGCCGAAGGCGCTGTCGACGGCGTCCCGGGCCGGCCGAACCAGTAACGGTCACGCGCCGCGGCCACAGCGTGCAGCGCCGCGTCGCGGCGCATGCTGAAGCCGGTCATGAAGCTGATGCGCCTGCCCTTCTTCGAGGACGACGGTGATGTTCATCGGCACGTTCATGACTCCCGTGCGGAGTGTGTCACCGGCCGCGAGCACGAGCCCGACGCCGGCCGGCGTCACGTTCGGCCCAACACCAAATTCCGTTCCTTCTCGCGTCCTCACGCCGACGAACCAGCTGACGCTCGGCAGCACCACGCCCTGGTCCAGGCCTCCGACGAGCCTGACCCACTCGTTGACGATGGCCACACCGCTGTCCTTCGAGTAAAACTGCTTCTCGAACGACTGCTGGTCCAGGTAGTCGACAAATCGTTGATCAAAGAACGTTCCATACGTTGCTTCGAGAGATTCTGACTCGACCAAAGCCTTGAGCTGAGTAACGTCCTTCCACTCCTCGCGTCGATACTTCGCCCAGGGATTCCTGTGCATCTGGAGGTTGAGTTCCTCCATCAGTTCCGACCGAATTGCGACCGATGCCCCGTTTCAGAAAGCTGGGAAGGACCTCCATCAACGCCTTGTAGATCCTGAGTTCCTCCTTATCGTGCTTATGGCGGTGATAGACAGTGATGCTGAAGGAACCTATATGCGGGCTCGGTATGTTGCCGACTGCATGAAGAAGTTTGGCGATCATCTCCTCGACTTCTTCGGAGCGGATCCGCAGGCGCTGTTCGTCTGCGCCAACGACATCGCTCTCATCGCCAAGGAGCCTGACCATGTCATCGCGGTCGAGCGCGACACCGGCCTTATGCCCAACGATTTCGCTGGCCGTAGCCACCAGTTCGATACGGGATATCCAAAACGCGCCCATGAGTGTCTCGATGAGTCCACAGCCTCTATCGGTGAGCGATCGAGGTCGCGCGCCCCGTTCACTGGGAGTCTCTGGCTCCGAGGCGTCGGCACGCCCACTGTCCCCTCAGTCTAGACAAGTCCTCCCAGCGTCTGACTACTCCAGCCTGGCGGGCGCCCCCCAGCAACTGGGTGCCTGGAAGAAGCGACCGGCGCGTGCGCGCGCGATCGGTTCAACGTAGACAGAAGCGGGGGCGCGCTGACCGCCGTTGTGACGCCGAAGAGAGTGATTGCAAGCAGGCACTCGACCAGGCCACTCCTGGAAGTCTCTCCAGACCGAGCCATGACGGAGCTCGCTGATCTCCCAGTCCATAGGCGTCGCGTCGCGAGTCGACTGCGCACTGCGGGGTGGCCCTCGAAGACGTTAACGCTCACGGGCAACGACACTGCCGACCCGCGCGGTTCCTCGCAGCGCAGCCGGGCCCGTGGGGGCAATACGGGGGTCCAACTCGGCTGTCGTGCGGATTCGGCGTTTCTGGCGAATCGCGATCTCTCGAAATCGCTAGATTTCGGCCTGATCCGAAAACCGTGTCAAGAGCGAGTCCCCCCTTCCGCACCAGACTTCGCCCGCCTGACAGGTGAGCGAGCTTCGTCTAGGCAAGCCAGCGAACAGACTGTACGCGAAGTCTGTCGCGCCGAAGCGCCGCAGGCGCGAAGGCGGACTCTCCGGACAGATCAGCGCCTGGCATCGGTCATGCGAGACGAACTCGCATGACCGAGAGGCGTATTGTGTACGTGCTGCGAAGCGAGCGAGATCCGCAGCGACACTACGTGGGGCTGACCGCCGACGTCAGTTCGAGACTGGCGGATCACAACGCAGGCCGGTCTGCACATACCGCGAAGTACCGTCCGTGGCGGTTGGCAGTTTCGATCGAGTTCGAAACAACAACTCAAGCAGCCGAGTTCGAACGCTACCTCAAATCGGGCTCTGGTCGAGCCTTCGCCAAGCGTCACTTCGAGAGACGGGAACCTGGCTAGCCGATCAGTGTCGGGCGTTTCAAGCGCAGACACTCCAATTGAGCCGTGACCATCGATCGTGATGCTTCGCATGGCCATGGGATTGATAGCGCCGCAGGCGGCTCGCCCCTGCCCATTAGCGCCCGGGCGGCGCCACTCCCTTGATTCTCGTCGCGTCGGTGAGGCCGCAGGCGGCCCTGCGCCTGACCCTCAGAGCCCTGCCCTACCTTCACGGCGCTGACCGCGGCGGGCTTGCCCCTTCGAAGCCGCGACGGGCCGTCCGCGGAGAAACTGGCCCCGAAGGTCTTTCGCGAGGCCGTCTAGGTCGGGAAACGCAACGGACTCTGTGACGCCGAGTACGGCCAAGTCTGCTGTGAGCTGTTTCCTGCGGGTCGCATCGATCACATAGCGTTTCAGGATCGACCCTGGTATCAACTTGTTCAGGCTTTCCTTCTGCTTGCCTTGCACGGTGAAGCAGCCGCGCTGCGCCCTCAAGCGAGGGTGGACATACGTTGGATGAATCGCGAAGGGCAGATCAACACCTGCCCTATCCTTTTCCCAAGCCCCTCGCATGTTTTCGTTTGCAAAGTTCCGTCCGACCGTCGGGTTGAACCACGGTAGAGGGAATTCACGACGAGTGTTAGGGTCGACTCCTTTCGGCGCACCTTCTGCGGAGTAGTTCAGGTGCAGCGGATTCAGCATCCAGACGCACGGCGTTTCGGATCGCGTCTGCAAGGCGAAGTAGAGGGCGATAAGCGCGCCTTCTGACCAGTCGAGGAGGCGCGTCGGCAACCCGACGTGCTGCGCAAGAAAGAGCCATTTGTCTGTCTGCTTCCGATCCGGAATTGGCTCCGAGGAGAATGCTGATGCCCTCGCCCGGAATGTCTGGAGCAGTTGGTTTTCACGCGTGGAACCATCCGCGTACCGGTAGAGGCTCGGCAGCAACGGCGTGTCGGTGTCACCTGGCTCCCCGCGAAACCACCGCGGTTGTTCGACAGGCCACGCGGCTGAATCCTCGCGGACACGGATTACGAACTCCTCGACCGACCTAATCTTGCTTCTCCTCACCTTTGGTTGGCGCCGGGATACAGGCGCGCGCTTGGCGCGCGCTGCCGTCTTCTTGCTTGTTGTTCTCCGCTTGGCCATGAGCAGGATTATGCTGACACGGACGAGCTTGTCACAGCCGTCCCCACAGTACGCAAGTCCATCTGGTTTAACTGGACGTCCGCGTCACGGACGCCCGCGGAACCCTCACTCCGGATCTGACGGCTGCGACAGACCGTGCCGGTCTTGGTCGCACCATCGTTCGATCCTCAGGGGACGATCTGCGTTATTTCGAGGCCGCGATCTCGTCGAAATAGGCCGGGAAGCCGGCGAAGAAGGTCGTCCAACTGACGGTGTTCTCCCAGCCCAACTCCTCGAGCTTCAGCGCGGCGCGTGCCTGATCCCACGTCTTGAGCCGGTCCTTCGTCACGCCACGGTCGATGAGGGCCTTCATCCGGCGGTTCATCTCCGCGAACCGCATCCGGTAGTCGCGCACTTCCTGCTTCGTCATCGTCCGCCCGTGGCCGAGGATGGCCGTGTCGAAATCAAGCGTCAGCATCCGGTCGATCGTCGTGAGGAACTCGATCGCGCTACCGCCGCCGGTGTAATCGATGACGGGAATCGCGTCGATGATGATGTCGCCCGTGTGGATCGTCTTCAGGTCCGGAAACTCGATGACGGTGTCGCCGTTGGTGTGGGCCCGGCCAAACCAGTGGAGCCTGACCTCGACACCGCCGAGGTAGACCTCGGCCTCGTTCCCGAACGTGATGTTCGGCTCGCCCGGCTGCTTGATCCGGAGGAAGTTCGCGCGGATGTTCTTCTGCGCGATGATGTTCACGCCGAACGTGTCGCGCGCGTACTGGTTGCCGCTCGCGTGGTCGGCGTGGTGGTGCGTGTTGAGAACGTACTTCACAGGCAGTGGGCTGACTCTCTTCACCTGCGCGAAGACGTCGGCGGCCTGGCTGGCGAACTTGTCGTCGACGACGATGAGGCCGTCGGTGGTGACGCGGACGGCGACGTCGCCCGACTCGTGGATGAGGCCATCGCCCTTGTCGCCGGGACGGCAGCCCGTCATGCAGGGCATGGCTGGCCCGCGAATGATGTAGAGGCCGTCCTTCACTTTGACGGGGCGCATCGGCGCTTCCGTGAGCACCTCGACGTTCTGTCTCAGCGGAAACTGCTGCGCGATCGCGACGACGGCGAGCACGGCGAAACACGCGGCGGCGGCAACTCTGGTTCGCATGCGCGGTAGTGTACTCTCGCACGCGGGTTCTCGTCTGCGGCGTCGGCGGCTGCCGGCGGCATCCTGGCGATGGGCAAGGCTTCGTCCACAGGGATCGCGCCCTGCGCGATGCGCTCGGCGAGCGTCGGCCCCTCGACGAGTTCCATCACCAGCGCGATCGTGCCATCGGACTTTTCGAGTCCGTGAATCGCGGCGATGTTCGGATGGTTCAGCGCGGCGAGGACTTCCGCTTCGCGCTGGAAGCGGGCCAGTCGCTCGGTGTCGCCGGCGACCGAGGCAGGAAGCACCTTGATGGCGACTTGGCGCTTCAGGTTCGTGTCGGTGGCGCGATAAACCTCGCCCATCCCACCGACGCCGATCTGGGCAGTGACTTCGTACGGGCCGAGGCGCGCGCCGGGAGTGAGGGCCATCTGTTTCGCGCCTGATCATCGAGGGGAGGACCGCGCGTGATACCGCGCGGAAGTCAACTCGAGATCGGGAGCGGTCGAACCCGCAAGCGCGCAGGTTCGAACGTCACGATGCAACCCGTCGTCAATGCGTCTGCAAGCTGGGCCAGGTTCGACAGCATCAGCGCCGCCAGCGCCTCGGGCCTACGGCTACCTTCGCCGCGAAAGAGAATCAGCGACGGCTTCGAGCTCGAGCGTCTCGCCAGGAGAGTTCCGAAGTCGGTATCCGCCGTCACGACGACGAAATCCTCGGCGACTGCCCGCTCGAAGACGTCCTCGTCGGCCGCATGGTGCAGGCCGATGTCTCTGACATGCACGGCCTCGTGACCCGCGTTGCGCAGGAGCTCGGCGAGCACCGGCGACAGCGCGTTGTCGACGAGCAGCCTCATTGACCAGCGGCTAGAGGCAGCGTGCGCTCGCGAACGGCTTCAGCGGCGAAGAAGAGCGCTTCGCGCACATCGTCGGCTTCAAGGTCGGGATAGAGGGCGAGAATGCGCTCGACCGTCTCCCCCTCTGCCACCAGGGAGACGACAGTCGCAACGGGTATCCGGAGCCCGCGCAGGCAGGGAACGCCTCCCATCTGCCGTGCATCCGTGGTGATGCGCTTGAACTCCATGAGTGCCCATTGTAGCCGCCCCAGACCCAGGAAGGTTGAGGCCACCACCGACTCAGAAGCTAGCGAGTGCCTGCTGCGGCGTGTGCGAATTTGTGCGAATAGAATCGTCGCAGGGGTGCGCTGCAGTACGCTCCTGCCCGGCAACTGTCCGCAGGATACGCGTCAGTTCGCAACAGCACAGGAAATCAACCAGCTTGAGGGGCTGGCGGTAGCAATACCGTGGGGGTTCGAGTCCCCCCTTCCGCACCAGCCTTCGCTCACGCTTGAAAACCGAAGCGTGAGCTTCGGCTCGGCAAGCCAGACGAAGGCTGTCGCGCCGTAGCCCGAAGGGCGAAGGCGGACTCTCAACGCATTAGAATCTGGCATCGTCCTGCGAACGAGTCGGCATGGACGAAAGACGCGTTTCTCGAGTTCAAGACAACAGAGCAAGCGACCGTCTTCGAGCGGTACCTCAAGTCAGGATCCGGACGCGCCTTCGCGAGGCAATTCGCGTTGATCCCAGTCTCGTACCTGAGAGCGCGGGAGCCGGCGTCCCGAGCCTTTACGTAGCGGGGGCTCGAGACGCCAGCAACCGTTCACCTTAGTGTTCGAGCTTCAGGATCTGGGTGACCGCGCGTCGTCCGATGTGACGGCCGTGTTTGATGCCTTCGGTCACAGCGTGCCGAAAATGGAAGCCCACGAGAATCCGCGACACGCCGTTCTCGGCTTCCGCCTCGGAGAAGCTCGCGAAGGAACGGAAAATGGCTCCGGGCTCGTTACATCGGCTCCCTGCCAACAAAGTGAAGCTGCAGATGCTGAACGCGATGGCATCGTCATGAAAGAACAGGCGCAGAACCTCCGCCGCTGCCCCGCCTTCGGTAGAGTGTCCAGAGTCGTGATCGGTGATCGGTGGGGTCGGCACGAGTGGCGTCCAGGCGGGATCGCCAGCCGTCGCCGCGTTGCCGTCGGTGTCGCCCTCGCGAATAGCAGTGACCGGGCGCCAGAAGTTGTAGTGCCGCTTCGCCTCGAACGACCCGATATAGCCATCGGCGAGGGCCACGTTGAGCAGTCCGAACAGACGCGCGTTCTCCCAGGGCGTCAGTCCCTGGCTCTCCGAGACGGTTCTCGCGATCCGGTTCCACTGCAGCGGCGAGCTCTCGACCCAGAAGCGGGCTACTTCCGTCTGGTCGTTGGTGCGCAGGCTTGGTGTGGTCACATCATCACCGCCTAAGTCCTTCACCTCGTTGAAATCGTCCGCGTACTTCTTGCTCGCGATCCGGTACGGGGGCGCGGGGCGGAACTGATTGCTGCGCTGCAGGGCGAATGGCGTCACGTCAGCCCACCCGGGGGCGAAGACGAAATCAAAGCCCGGGGTGAACCGGTATTCACCGGGCTCGGTTCCCTGCGGGTAGTCGAAATCGAAGAGCGGGGTGTCCGACCCGTCATCAGCGCGCAGCGTCAGGATTGCGCTCGCCGCGGCCTCGCCTAGTGCGATGCCGTCGAGTTTTGCCGGGCCGTCCGGGATGGCGGCAAGCGCGTCGGTATAGGCGCCCTCGACGACGGCAATCCCGGCGACCAGACACGCCGGAGGAAACGGGATCTGACCGATCAACGTGACCATTACACGGTGAGCCGCGGCCGCGACTGCCGCGTCGATCGCGGTACCGGCCGTCGCCTGGCCACGGAACGCGTACGGCCGGGAGCGCCGATCGATAGCGTTTAGGGCATCATGAATCGCCAGGTGCGTCATCGCATACATGCGCGATTCGTGAAGCGGGTTGTCGGTCGGTGCGATACAGGCGGCGAGTGCGGCATCTGCCGCCACGGCGCTCCACTTCGTCACCACGTCGGCACTGGCGCCGCGGCTCCAGATCAACACACCGCATACCATGACCACCACGAACTTTAGTCGTGTCATGAGGACCTCCAGGGGCGCAGAGCATGCCACATGTGTCCGGCCGGCGTCCGGAACTCTTATCGAGGTCTCACTTCACCGAGCCTTGATCGGCGATCCAGCTCAGCGCTGGCAGCTCGTGGCCCAGCAGCTCATCGAACGGCGCGAACCGCGCAGCCGCTCGAGATACATCTGCCACTTCCTGCGCTGCCGCAGGGACACGGGCACGTACTACGAAGCAAGCGGCGTCGGCTGTATCATGGCCGCGGCCCGATAGGACCGCCCTGCGTGTAGAACGCAGGGCCTGACGGGATGTCTTCTGATAAGGAGAGAGCCTATGAAAGCAGTCGGCCTATTTGTTGCGGGACTGGTGCTCGCGGTCGGGGTGTTCTCGGTCCTGGTTTTTGCGCAGGCCCCACCCGCAGCACAGCAGCCGATGAGCTTCTTCATCACCAGCGTGCCCAAAGGCGACGGCGCCAATTACGGCGGTCTTGCCGGTGCCGACGCCCACTGCCAGCAGTTGGGTGCAGCGGCGGGTCGCGGCGCAGCCACGTGGCGCGCCTATCTCAGCACGCAGGGACCGGGCGCAGTCAATGCGCGCGATCGTATCGGCACGGGGCCCTGGGTCAACGCGGCGGGGCGTGTGGTTGCGGCCAACCTCGACGAGCTCCACGGCGACACGCCCCAGATGGGGCGTCAGGGTAACAGGCTGAACAAGGCCAACTCGTTGACTGAGAAGGGCGCGCCGATCAACGGCTCGGGTGACACGCCGAATCAGCACGATATCCTCACCGGCTCACAGACCGACGGACGGGCGTATACCGATGGCCTCGATCACACGTGCAGCAACTACACGAGCAACGTGCACGTCACGCCCGCCGCCCGCGGCGCGGCACCGCCGGCAACCCCGCCACCGCCAGTACCCGGCGTCCAGCTCGGACACCACGACCGCATCGGCAACAACAGCGGCTCGTGGAATTCTGCCCACGCGTCGCGTGGCTGCAGCCAGATGAACGTCATGGCCGGCGGTGGCAACGGCTATCTCTACTGCTTCGCTGTCAATTAACGAGGCGCCGCGCGATACGCCAGTCGAGATCGATAGAAGCCTCTGAGAACCACGGGACGAGGACATCGCGCCTCGTCCCCTGCCTCCCCAACTCTGAGTGCAAGGCCAGCGCCGCGTGGCATCGGAGTCATTCAGCGGCATGATCGCCGCAATGCCGGGCTGGTCGTCGAACGCTTACTATGCCGCGGAGGTCGCGGGGGTACTGCGTACGGCGCCTGAAGAGATCGTCGGCGCACTCGTCAGCAACAGTTCTTTCTCTGCGGAATCTGCCCAACGGGATGCCTGGCTCCTTGGAGTTCGTCGTGCCGCGCATCGGGCAGCCGCCTGGACGCCGTCCTGATCTCTGGTCCCGCCATCATCGCCATCGAGTTCAAAGTCGGCGAACCGGCCTACCGGCGAGCGGACATCAATCAAGTCTTCGGACTATGGGCTGGATCTCAAGAATTTCCACAAAGGCAGCCACGGCTTGGGCGAAAGATCGCTGTTCGAGCGCGGGCCCGACGGATATTCCTCGTGGGGGCGGCCCGGAGGCTCACAGGGGCGTTCGTGCGGGTTTGACGCTTCTGGCGGATCGCGTGACGTGCGTCCTCGCACCGACTCGGGGGGCTCCTCGATCCAGGAGCCTCAACCCGCCGGGACGTTTCGGGTTCGCATCAGAAGTCGAACGTCGCGCTCAACTTGAAGAAGCGGGCCATCACGATCTGCTGGGGCCTCTGCCAGATGGTGGTGTTGGTGGTGTACGTGCTGTTCTGCGCCAGGATGGTGTCCGCGTTGGTGAGGTTGTAGACATCGATGCCGGTGGACAGACGACGCGCGCCCATGCGGAAGATCTTCGAGATGCGCAGGTCAATCTGGCTAACCCGTTCGCCGTAAACGGCGTTCGGTGTCAGCAGATTGATGGTTTGGTTCGGCGCGCCCGCGGCGAGCGGCCGCCCCAGCGACGGCTGAATGAAGGCGTTGCTCGCCACGAAGTTCGCCGAGACGTTTGGGCCTGGCACGTTCTGATACGAGCCGGCGAGCTGGATGTCGATCTTCGGGATGCGATAAATCGCTTGGGCCCGTACGTCGGTGAGGAATGGCTCCTCCTCATGGCAATAGCCCAATGGCCGCACAGTGCTGCTCAACGACGCGGCGGTTGTCCCCGTGGCCGAGAGCTGCGCCGCGAAGATCTCTGGCAACTTGGCCACGATCTCGCAGTTGTCCAAAATAGCCCTGCCGGTGCTCAGTCCCCCGGCCAGCGTGAGCGCCGACAACCTGGCCGTAAAATTGATGTCCGCGCCATCCCAGTGCTCGATTTGTTTGCCGTAACGAGACGACAGTGTGTTGTAGAGATCGAACGCACGCGTGATGTTACGGTCCGGAGCGAGCAGGGCCGGCCCAGCAGTCTGCTCGGGGAAGCTACTCTTGTACCAATCGAATCGCACACCAGCAGTCACCGAGAAGCGACCCACCGTCCACCGGTCCTGGGCGTAGAGGCCGAGATCGAGGTCCTGGTCGGAGAGGGCCTCGTAGGGCGTCGCGAACTCTGTCACCTGGTTCGGCGCGTAGACGCCAGCCACCGTGCCGGCTCGATAGAACAACGGCGACGTCGGCGTGTAGGTCAGGTTCCGCTGAGTACCCCAG
>Ga0180064_1000135_pt1 | contig 11078 bp, 8 predicted proteins | sample EasRiv200_16_10D_FD_121782 | JGI IMG/M metagenome (GOLD analysis project Ga0180064, IMG submission 121782) | Soil microbial communities from meander-bound floodplain in the East River, Colorado, USA - East River metaG ERMLT200_16_10D | ecosystem: Environmental > Terrestrial > Soil > Floodplain ... | reverse complement strand
CCAGAAGCGCCGCCACCCGATCGCCGTCGCTGGCCGAGCCCGGCACCAGCAGCGCGTGCGCGCCCAGGGCCGCGGCCAGCGGTTCGCGCAACCGTCCCGCGGGCAGCACGGCCTCGTCCAGATCGGCGGGGCTGACCAGCAACAGGTCCACATCGCGCGCCAGCTGGAGATGCTGGAAGCCGTCGTCGAGAATGGAGACCGTGGTGCCGAACCGCCGATGGGCGAGCCGACCGGCGAGATACCGGTCTTCGCAGACAAGCACCGGCACGCCCGGCAGGGCCTTGGCCAGCATGAACGGCTCGTCGCCGGCGCGTGGCGCCGTTTCCAGCACCTCCCGGCCATCGCTGACCACGACGACGCCGTCCAGGCGCTCCTGCCTGGCGTAGCCGCGGCTCAGGATCGCCGGCCGTTCGCCGTGTTCGAGCAGGATGCGCGCCACCAGCGCGGCCACTGGCGTCTTGCCGCTGCCGCCGACCGTCAGACTGCCGACGCTGACCACCGGATGCGGCAGACGGCGCACCGTGTGCGGGCGGCGTTCGAACCACGCGCGCCGCGCGGACGCCACACGCCCGTAGAGGGCGCTGAATGCGCTCAATGGACCACGCGGAACGGGCGCACCACCCCCGATCGCGGCTCGGCGGGCGGCAGCACGTCGGCGATGGCAGCCAGCGTTTTGTCCTTGGCGCCGCGATTGGCCACCACGAGCGCCCGCGCCGCCGCACCCAGACGCGCGCGGCGAACCGGATCGCCCATCAGGCTCAGCAGCGCCTCCTCCAGCTCCCCTTCACTCTGCACCCGCACGGCGGCATCGTTGGCGAGAAACGTCGCGGCGATCTCGCTGAAGTTCTCCATGTGCGGGCCGAACACGATGGCCTTGCCGTGCGCCGCCGGTTCCAGGATATTGTGGCCGCCGGCGGGCACGATGCTTCCGCCCACGAATACGGCAGTGGCGATCTGGTAGAGGTGCGCCAGCTCGCCGATGGTGTCGAGGATCACGGCATCCACGCGCGGCTCGTTGTCGATGGGCAGCTCCGTGCGCCGCACGGTGGACAGCCCTTCCTGGCGGCACAGGCGCTCCACCTCCGCGAATCGCTCGGGGTGCCGTGCGGCAATGACCAGGAGCGCACCCTGCCCGCGGGGCGTGGCGCGCAGCCGGTTGAAGGCGCGCACCACCGGCTCCTCTTCGCCTTTGAGCGTGCTGCCGGCCATCAGCACGGGCCGCCCCGGCCGCAGGCGGAAGAAGCGAAGCACGCGTTGCGGACCGCGGCCAGGGATCGGCACGGTTTGCAGCGCGTCGAACTTGAGGCTGCCGGTGATCACGACGCGAGCCGGATCGGCGCCGAGGGCGATCAGGCGCCGCGCCGTCTCGTCACCCTGAACGCAGAAGCGATCGATGTCCGCCAGCACGCGCGAGAACCATCGCTTCACCAGCTTGTAGCGCGGGAACGAGCGGCGCGAGATACGCCCGTTCACGACCACCGTCTTGACGCCGCGCACCCTGCATTCACGCAACAGGTTGGGCCAGATCTCACTTTCCACCATGACGAAGAGGCGCGGCCGCACCCGCCGCAGCGTGCGCCGCACCGTGAAGGTCCAGTCAAACGGCAGATAGAACGTCCCGTCCACGTCCGACACGCTTTGCCGCGCCAGCTGCTGGCCGGTGCGGGTGGTGGTGGACAGGAATATCCGCAGCGCGGGGTACTGCTTGCGCAGCTCCACGATCACCGGGCGCGCGGCCAGCACCTCGCCCACCGAAACGGCGTGGACCCAGATGGACGGCTCGGCATCCAGGTTCAGCGACACGGGCAGGTAGCCCAGGCGCTGGCGCAGGCTGCCGATGTATTTGCTGTGCCGCAGCGCCTGATAGAGAAAATACGGCGCCCAGGCAACCAGCACGACTGCCGTGGCGAGACTGTAGAAGAGATACACGCTTGAAACTCGATGGCTCGTGTGACGGCGCTAAGTCGTGAGAATCTTGGTACTTACGTAATGGCCGCAGTATATCGGCCGTGCGGATCGCGTTACAATCGATTGTTTGTCATAGCCGGAGCGGCACCGCTCTAGCACCGGGAGGACGAGGGCAATGGCTGTTCGCGTGGGGATCAACGGGTTCGGGCGCATCGGCCGCAACATCATGCGGGCTACGCTGGCTCACGACGACGTCGACTTCGTGGCCGTCAACGACCTGACCAACGCTGCCACCCTGGCCCACCTCCTCAAATACGACTCGGTGATCGGCAACCTGAGCGCCGAGGTCAAGGCGACGGCCGACGGCATCAGCGTGGACGGCGACGAGTTCAAGGTGTTCGCCCAGAAGGACCCGGCGCAGCTGCCGTGGAAGGACTTGGGGGTGGACGTGGTGTTCGAGTCCACCGGCATCTTCACCAACCGCGAGGGCGCGCAGAAGCACCTGGACGCCGGGGCGAAGAAGGTCATCATCACGGCGCCGGCGAAGGGGCCGGATGTGACCGTGGTGCTCGGCGTGAACGACGACATGTACGACCCGTCCAAGCACCACATCATCTCGAACGCGTCGTGCACCACCAATTGCCTGGCGCCGTTGGCCAAGGTGATTCACGAGCAATTCGGCATCGTGAAGGGGTGGATGACGACGATCCACTCCTACACCAACGACCAGCAGCTGCTCGACCTGCCGCACAAGGATCTGCGCCGGGCCCGGGCGGCCGCGCTGTCGATGATTCCCACGACCACGGGCGCTGCGAGCGCTGTCGGCGAAGTGCTGCCGCAGCTCAAGGGCAAGCTGGACGGCTTCTCGATGCGTGTGCCGACGCCGAACGTATCGGTGGTGGACCTGAACGTGGTGCTGAGCAAGAAGGCCACAGGCGACGAGGTCAACGACGCGCTTCGCGCCGCGGCGGCCGGCCCGCTGAAGGGCATCCTGGCCATGTCGGACGAGCCACTCGTCTCGATCGACTTCAAGGGCAACCCTCACTCTTCGATCGTGGATTCCGCCTATACCAAGGTGATCGAGGGCGACCTCCTGAAAGTGCTGTCCTGGTACGACAATGAGTGGGGGTACTCCAATCGCTGTGTGGATCTGCTGAGAAAACTCGCGGCGAAGGGACTGTAATCGGCGAGCCCCCAGTCTCCAGTCTCCGGTCTCCGGTCTACAGTCCTTCTGTGCGGAGCTGCATTCGTGGCTAAGAGGACAATCAAGGATCTCGATCTCAAGGACAAGCGCGTCTTCATTCGCGTTGATTTCAACGTCCCGATCAAAAACGGTGTCATTGGCGATGACACCCGCGTGAGGGCGTCGCTGCCGACGATTCAGTACGCGCTCGATGCCGGCGCCAGGGTGGTGGTACTGGCATCCCACCTCGGCCGCCCCAAGGGCAAGCCCAACCCCGACATGAGCCTCAGGCCGGTGGCCTCGCGCCTGGCCGCGTTGCTGGGGAGATCGGTCGCGTTCGCGGAGGACTGCGTCGGGCCCGCGGCGCAGCAGGCGGTGCAGGCGGCTCCGTCCGGCGGCGTGGTGATGCTGGAAAACCTGCGCTTCCACCCGGAGGAAGAAGCGAACGATGCCGGGTTCGCGCGCGAGTTGGCGGCCCTCGCCGACGTCTACGTGAACGATGCTTTCGGCGCCGCACACCGGGCCCACGCCAGCGTGGAAGCGCTGGTGCACCTGATGCCTCAGGCGGGTGCCGGGCTGCTGATGGACACCGAGCTGCGCTACCTGGTGGGCGAGCTGACCGACCCCAGGCGCCCGTTCGTGGCCGTCCTCGGCGGCGCCAAGGTGTCCGACAAGATCGAGGTGATAGACAACCTGGTGCCTCGCGTGGACCGCCTGCTGATCGGCGGCGCCATGGCCTACACGTTCTTCAAGGCGATGGGCAAGCCGGTCGGCAAGTCGCTGGTCGAGGACGACAAGCTGGAGGCGGCGCGCGATATCCTGGCGCAGGCGGCCGCACGCCAGCTGCCGCTGCTGCTGCCGACCGATCACGTGGTCGCGCCGAAGCCGGAAGCCGGCGCGGCCACCGAAACCATCAGCGTGGACGACCCGGCCATCGGCGACCGCATGGGCCTCGACATCGGACCGGCCACGGCGGTCGCGTATGCCGCGGCGTTGCGGGACGCCAACACTGTGGTCTGGAACGGCCCGATGGGCGTGTTCGAGATCGACGCCTTTGCCCACGGCACGATGGCCGTGGCCCAGGCGGTGGCCGGCGTGGGCGGCATCAGCATCATCGGCGGCGGCGACTCCATCGCCGCGGTCAACAAAGCCGGGCTGGCCGGGCACATTTCCCACATCTCGACCGGCGGCGGCGCGTCGCTCGAGCTGCTGGGGGGCCTGATCCTGCCGGGCGTGGCCGTATTGCCCGAGAAAACTTGACCGCTCGAGGTGCGCAGGCTGGCGAGGCGTAGTAGAGTCGCGCCAGGCAGCCGATGCGGATACCGATCATTGCGGGCAACTGGAAGATGTACAAGACGGTGGGCGACGCCGTGAAGTACGTCAAGGAGTTCCGCAGCCTGGTCAAGGACATCATCGACGTCGAGATCGTGGTGGCACCCCCGTTCACCGCCCTTCACGCCGTGGCCGAGGCCGCGCGTGCCAGCAACGTGATCGTGGCCGGACAGGACCTGCACTGGGAGCGCGAGGGCGCGTTCACCGGCGAGGTCAGCGCGCCGATGCTCCGGGAGGCCGGCGCCGAGTTTGTGATCATCGGCCACTCCGAACGCCGCACCCATTTCGGCGAAACCGACGACAACGTCAACCGCAAGACCCACGCGGCGTTCGCGGCGGGGCTGACGCCAATCGTCTGTGTGGGCGAGACGCTGGACCAGCGCGATCGCAACGAGACGCTGGAGGTGCTGGACCGTCAGTTGAACAAGGGATTGGACGGACTGAACGCCGAACAGCTGTCGCTGCTGGTCATCGCCTACGAGCCGGTGTGGGCCATCGGCACCGGCCGGACGGCCACGCCGGACCAGGCCGGGGAAGCCCATTCGCACATCCGCCGGCGCCTGCACCAGTGGTTCGGCGCCGCGCCGGCCGACGCGTGCCACGTCATCTACGGCGGCAGCGTGAAGCCGGGCAACATCCGCGACCTCGTGGGCCAGGCCGACGTGGACGGCGCGCTTGTGGGCGGGGCCAGCCTCGATGTAACCGAGTTCTTCCAGGTTGTTTCGCGCTGCCGGCCGGCAGCGGTATAATTCGGCTTTTGCCGGCCAGAGCCACGAGATGCTGTATTACCTAGTCGCGACAGTCTACGTCCTCACCTGCTTCCTGCTGATCCTCGTCGTGCTGCTGCAGCAGGGCAAGGGTGGCGACATTGCCAATGCGTTCGGCGGCGGCGCCAGCCAGGCGGCCTTCGGCGCCCGCAGCGGCGCCACCGTGCTATCGCGGGCCACCACCGTCCTCGCCTTGCTGTTCGTGTTCGGCGCGATCGTGCTGGGCATCATGGGCCAGCGCGGTCCCGGGTCGGTGCTCGGCGGACGGTCGCAGGCCGGTGCGCCGGCTCCGTCCGCGACGACGACGCCGGCTCCGCCTCCGACGGCAGGCACCACGCCGGTTCCTGTCGCTCCGGCTCCGGCGGCACCAGCAGCTCCGGCTCCGGCCCCGACGAAATAAGGACGGACGACAGCAACACCTCTTACTCGCGGAAGTGGCGGAATTGGCAGACGCACCAGCTTGAGGGGCTGGCGGTAGCAATACCGTGGGGGTTCGAGTCCCCCCTTCCGCACCATCCTTGGAATCAGCAGTTTACGCTGCTGTCGATGGCTCCATTGAGGCGCCCTAGAGGGGCGCCTTTGTTGTGTCTGTGCGAATGGTGTGCGAAACGGGCGGGTCACTCATCGTCATTCAGTCCTCACTGGCGCCCAGTCGCGACGCTCGGGCTCGCAGGCAACCTCCCGCGGGACTTAAGATCGGCACCCGTGGACGAAAGAGACACCATTAGGCGGATCAGGCAGGCGGTCGCTGCCGGCAAGAGCCCTCAAACGTTCAAGCCGGCGGACGTGAACGGGGCGCTGAAAATTGCGTGGGCCGGCGTCTTCTTGCCGAAGCACCGCAAAGGAAATCCAGGCGGTGAGACTGAACTCTTTGTCCGGGTTGGCCGTGGCGTCTACCGCCTGAACTGATCGGGCGTATTCCCCAGGACCTCCCACTTGGGGCGCATCATCCTCCCGGACGAGTCAGGCAGTTTCCCCTCGACGTTTGCAGACGATAGCTACGCCGACAGCCTGAAGGCCAGTACCGTCACGGTTCTCGCTCAATTTCCTGATAGCTCTGACCTCACGTGGCACTTCGAGTTGCTGTGGCAGTTTCGCCGATCGGAAGTGAAATACAACGACTTCCGAAAGCGCAGACACGATCTCCCTCCGGACCTTGTTCGTCGCGTTCTGCGTGGCCTGCGTGGCGCTGTGATAGCGATCTCTGATGATCGACAGCATCGAATTGAGATGGAAGCCCGGATCGTGAACATCACGAAGAAGCCGCTTGGGTTGCTCGATGCATCGATACAGAAGTACTTCACCGACATGATCGGGAATTTCGCCGATGAGATGGTCCTGCTCCATTCGCCAATCGCACGGGTTGAACGATTCCTCGGAGAGTCGGACGACACATTCAGCGGATACAGCAAGAGGCTAGGAAACCCACGCAATATTCGAGTCTTCGCCTGCCGCGCCGTCGGCGCCTTCGTCGAGATCGTCGATCCCGAAAATCGCCGAAGAGCGCTCGAGGCGCTTTCGGACATGCGCTACTTCAAAAGCGATGACTTCGATGCTCAGCTGATGCTGGACGCTCAGCGCCCGACGCGAATCTTCGACAAGGGTAATGAAAAGGTCACGAACATGATCCGCGGTCTGCGCCGGCGCGTTCACGACCGGCTCGAGGATGTCCACTATCTGATCCTTCCTGAAGGCAGCGGCATCGTCGATGAGGCTGATTCGAAGGTCGCCAACCTGGTTGGTGCGAGCGACGTCGCCGCTGGCTATGCGCGCGACCTCTACGAAAGTCCCGATGGTCTCAAGAAGGTGAGTGAAGCCTTCGACCTGGTTATCTTGAACGGACAAGTAGTCCGAACCTAGCTCTTCCTTGTGCAACAATCGCCCCGCGCCAATGTCCCAACCCCTTCCCGAGCCCGGCCAAATCGTCATCGTCCGGCCCCGTCCGTTCGTTGTGAACCACGTGCTGCGGTGTACACTGCCTCTTCCGGCGACTCTCCATGACCAGAGCGTCCGCCAGCATTTGTTGCGACTGTCGTCAATTGAGGACGAGGGCCTCGGTGAGGAGCTGTCGGTCATTTGGGAGCTCGAGCCCGGGGTCATGGCTCTGGACCGGGCACAACTTCCCGCCCTGAAAGGCTTCGACCCGCCCCGCGTCTTCGACGCGTTCCTTGATGCAGTCACCTGGGGTGCCGTGTCGTCCGCCGACGATCGGGCGCTGCAGGCCCCTTTCCGAAGCGGCGTTGACGTCGACGACTACCAGCTCGATCCAGTCGTGCGCGCGTTGTCGATGCCGCGGGTCAATCTGCTCATTGCCGACGACGTCGGCCTGGGCAAGACGATCGAGGCAGGTCTTGTTGCGCAAGAGCTGATCTTGCGTCACCGCGCAAGAAGCATTCTGATCGTTTGCCCTTCCTCGATTCAGGTTCAGTGGAAGGAGGAGATGCGGGACAAGTTCGGTCTCGAGTTCCGCATCGTTGACAGCGCCCTATTCGCGGATCTCCGCAGACGCCGCGGGATTCATACGAACCCGTGGGCGCATTTCCCACGGTTGATTACATCGATTGACTTTCTCAAGCGGGACCGTCCCATGCGACTCTTCCGCGAGACGCTTCCGTCTGGTGACCTACCGACATTTCCGCGGCCGTACGACGTGCTGATTGTCGACGAAGCGCACAACGTCGCTCCGTCAGGTCGTGGAAAGTACCCCCTCGATTCTCAGCGCACCGCCGCGATCCGAGCGCTCGTGCCGTACTTCGAACACCGGTTGTTTCTTTCCGCAACTCCTCATAACGGTTACACAGAGAGCTTTTCGGCCCTGCTGGAGCTGCTCGACAACCAGCGCTTTGCGCGCGCCGTTCCACCCAATCGCAAACAGCTCGAGGCTGTGATGGTCCGCCGGATGAAGTCCGAGCTCGAGCTGCGATGGGACGGTTCGCGCCGTTTCGCCAAGAGGTTCGTGAAGTACCTCGACGTGAAGTACGTGGGTCCCGAACGTGACATTCATCAAGCGCTACGGCGCTACACAGACCTGCGAGCGAAGTCTGCCGCGACCGCCGGAGAACAGTTCGCGACTGAGTTCATCCTGAAGCTTCTGAAGAAGCGTCTCTTCTCATCCCCGGCGGCCTTCGCGACCACGTTGGAAAAGCACGCAAAGTCCGTTCTTGCGGCCGAACGCAGTTCATCGGCCAGTTCATGGCAGCGGCAACTCGAGGACGTGGACGACGACTTCGCGAACGACGAGGACTACGAGACTGTCGCGCTCGAAGCCATTGAGACGGCGTCACGCCATACCGCACCTCCCAACCAGGAGGAAAAGACACTCCTTGCCCAACTGCGTGACTTCGCGTCCTACGCGCCGACGATTCCTGACACCAAAGCGAAGCGCCTCGTCCAATGGCTCAGAGAGTCTTTGCAGCCGACGGGACAATGGTCCGATCGACGCGTCATTATTTTCACCGAATACCGCGCCACTCAGAAGTGGCTGCACGACCTCTTGTCGGCCGAAGGACTTGGAGGGCAGGATCGCCTACTGATGATCTACGGCGGTATGAAGCTGGAGGACCGCGAACGGATCAAGGCGGCCTTCCAAGCCGACCCTGCCCAATCCACCGTCCGCATCCTCCTCGCGACTGATGCCGCGTCCGAAGGTATCAATCTGCAGAATCATTGCTGGCAGCTCGTTCACTACGAAATACCGTGGAATCCAAATCGGATGGAACAACGCAACGGTCGCGTTGACCGTCACGGTCAGAAGAATCCTGAAGTGCACGTGTACCACTTCGTCGGGACCGGATTTGACGAAACCAAGCCTGGGCAGGCTCCCGGGGACCTAGAAGGCGATCTGGAGTTCCTCCTGCGTGCAGCGTTAAAGGTCGAAGCGATCCGCGAAGATCTCGGCAAGGTGGGACCGGTCATCGCAAGCCAGGTCGAAGAGGCCATGCTAGGCCGGCGGCGCACTCTCGACACGGCGCGCGCCGAGCGCGAATCGGAGCCAGTGAGAGCGATGCTCAAGTTCGAGCGTAAGCTCCGCGAGCAACTGGAAAAACTGGCTCAGCAACTGCAAGATACCGAACGTGAACTACGTCTGTCGCCAGTAAATATTCAGAACGTTGTTGAAACAGGGCTCGCCCTCGCGGGACAGCCGAAGCTCCGTCCCGCGGGTCAGGGCGGTGCGTTCCATGTGCCGGCCTTGACGGGCAGTTGGGCGTTGTGTGCGGAGGGCCTTGCCCATCCCCATAGCAGGAAGATCCGTCCGATCGTGTTTGATCACGCCCTAGCTGGCGGGCGCGACGATGTCGTGCTGTGTCACCTGAACCACCGCCTCGTGCAGATGTGCCTGAGGTTGCTACGAGCGGAAATCTGGTCGCAGGGGCAGGCCAAGAAGCTCCATCGCTTCACGACGCGCATGGTGCCGGATACCGTCCTGCGAACACCGGCGGTTCTGATCCATGGCCGTCTGCTCGTGCTTGGTGGAGACAATCACCGGGTGCACGAGGAGATCATCGTTGCCGGTGGCCACTTGCGTGAAGGCCGTTTCAGCCGAATGAACGTTGGCGAGACGCAGGCTGCCGCGGTCGCGGCCAGCAATGACCGCGCGCCGCACGATCTAGAGACTCGCCTCATAGAGTTGTGGCCAAGAGTCGAGAATCAGCTGCTCCAAGCGCTCGAAGCGCGTATGCAGGACCGCACGAAGAACCTTCAGAAGTTTCTCGATGACCGGGCCGAGCGCGAAGTTGCGAACGTGACGGCCGTTATGCAGGAATTGGAGCGTTCAATCCGCGAGACGTTGGCTGACAAGGAAGACCCACAACTGAAGCTGGAATGGAGCGACGGCGAAAAGCAACAGCGGGAACGTGACATTGGCAGCCTTCGCGCGCGGCTTCTCGAGCTCCCGTCCGAACTTGCACGCGAGGTTGAGCATTTGCGTAGTCGTTATCGCGATCCACAGCCGAGGCTTTTCCCAATCGCGGTCACGTTTCTTGTGCCGCCCCGAGCTATCGCCGCGCTTCAGCAGGGGGGCTCGCATTGAGCGTTGCTCGCCACCACGCCGAGTGGCTGTCGCTCATCGAGACGTCGGGCCCGTTCCTTTCCATGCCCGTCTTACTGCGGGTGTTCCCGCAGGGTCTCGACGCGCGCGACGCTCAGCAGGCCGCTCGTCTGCGCGAAGGCTACGAAAACTGGCTTGAAAGCGGCGCCGATCAGCCCAGCGTCCATCACGCTTGGATTCGGCATGTGCTCCACGAGCTCCTCGCGTATCCAATCGGTTGGTTGGCAGAAGGTCAAGCCATTCCGCCGGGCATTCAGGCTGTGATGGCCGGCGTCAGCGAAGTCCTTCGCCCGGACATGGTCCTTAAGCGAAGCGACGCCGATGGGAAGCCGATTCTGCTCGTCGCGCTGTATCCGCCGGAGCAGGATCTCGAGAAGCCGATCAGCGGCAAGCTCTGGAAGGCGACTGCGGGCACACGGATGATGGAGTTGCTCCATGCGGCTGATGTGCCGCTCGGCCTGATCACGAACGGCGAAGAGTGGACGCTGGTTTCGGCGCCACGGGGAGAAACCACAGGATTCGCATCCTGGCATGCGGACCTGTGGATGCAGGAACCGCTGACGCTTCGGGCGTTCCACAGTCTGCTTCATCTACGCCGGCTCGTCGGTGTGGCGGATCCCGATACGCTTCTTGCTCTGTTCACTGAGAGCAGCCAGGACCAGCAGGAAGTTACCGATCAGCTCGGCTACCAGGTCCGGCAAGCAGTTGAAGTCCTCATCCTCGGTGGACAGCTCAAAACCCGCCATTAATCGACAGTGCGAAACCCACCATTTCTGGCGGGCGAGCGAGACGGTGGAGTTTTACTTTGAGGCGTCCTCCGGACGCAAGTCGGTGTGGACCT
>Ga0180064_1000133_pt1 | contig 11134 bp, 9 predicted proteins | sample EasRiv200_16_10D_FD_121782 | JGI IMG/M metagenome (GOLD analysis project Ga0180064, IMG submission 121782) | Soil microbial communities from meander-bound floodplain in the East River, Colorado, USA - East River metaG ERMLT200_16_10D | ecosystem: Environmental > Terrestrial > Soil > Floodplain ... | reverse complement strand
GTCGATCCACCACGAACCTTCGTTCAAGGTCGCCCCTGCCTGCCATTCCTCGGCCGTTTCGGGGAGCTCGGATCGGGTCCAGTAGCCGTATTTCTTTGCCGATGGGGGATTCACGATGCCGGCAATGTGCCCCGACCCCCCGAGCACGAACCGCCTGGGTCCGGAGAGAATGCGCGCACCCTTGTAAGTCGATTTCCACGGCGCGATGTGGTCCTCGACGGTGGAAACGAAATAGGCCGGCATCGCGATCTTCTTGAGATCGATCGGCACGCCGCCCAGCTCGATGCCCCCGGGTTCCTTGAGCCGGTTGGCGAGGTACATGTTGCGCAGGTAGAAGCTGTGCATCTTCGCCGGCATGCGCGTGGAGTCGGAGTTCCAGTAAAGGAGGTCGAACGGGAACGGATCTTTGCCGAGCAGATAGTTGTTGATGACGAAAGACCAGACCAGGTCGTTGGCGCGCAGCAGGTTGAAAGTGGCCGCCATCTCGGAGCCTTCGAGGTAGCCGCGTTCGTTCATGCGGCGCTCGAGGTTTTCGACCTGTGCCTCGTCGATGAACACCCCGAGCTCGCCGGGAACGGAAAAATCGAGCAGCGATCCGAGGAACGTCGCCGAGGCCGCGCGTGGGTCGCCTTTTTCCGCCATCCACGCAAGCGTCGCGCCGAGAAGCGTCCCTCCGAGGCAGTACCCGATGACGTTGACCTTCTTCTCCCCGGTCGCCTGGCCGATCGCATCGAGCGCCGCAAGCGGTCCCTCGAACATGTAGTCCTCGAAGCTCTTGCCGGCAAAGCGCTCGTCCGGGTTGACCCAGGAAATCACGAACACGGTGTGTCCCTCGCCCACCGCCCAGCGGACGAAGGAATTCTTCTCGCGCAGGTCGAGAATGTAATACTTGTTGATCCAGGGCGGCATGATAAGAAGCGGCCGTCTGGAAACCGTGTCGGTGCTCGGGGCATACTGGATGAGCTGCATCAGGTCGTTCTGGAAGACCACCTTGCCGGGGGTGGTGGCGACATTCACGCCGACCTTGAATGCCTTTTCGTCCGCCATGCGGATGCCGCCGCGCTCGATGTCCGCGAGCAGGTTGTTCAAGCCGTTGAGCAGGTTCTGCCCGCCGGACTGCAGCGTCTCGCGCAGCACCTGCGGGTTGGTGTGAGCGAAGTTCGATGGCGACAGCGCGTCGATGTATTGGCGCGTATAGAAATTCACTTTCTTCTGCGTCTCCTCCGGCAAGCCTTCGACGGAGGAGACGGCGTCGTGCATGTGGCGCGCGGCGATGAGGTAGGACTGCTTGATGTAGTCGAACAGGAACTGGTCCTGCCAATCCCCATCGCGAAAGCGGTTGTCGCCTTCGGCGGGCTCGGCGACGCGCGCGACATCCTTTCCCAGCATGCGCAGCAGGGTCGATTGCCAGAGAGCCGCGTGATCCCAGAGCATCTTCGCCTGCATCTCCGCGAGCTTCCAGGGATTGGCCAGCATGCGCGCCGAAAGGTCCATGAATGCCCGGGCGATCCCGAATTCGTCGCTGTAGGCGACGCCGTGGCCGCCGGCCTGGCGCTGCAGAAACTCCGCCATGAGGCGGCTGGAGCGCTCCGCCACCTCGGCGAATACTTTCGCGCTCTGCTTGGGATCGGGTGGGAGCTGCGTTGCGGGCATGTTGCTAGTCTTGAGCGTAGCGAATCACGCCATCGGCGCCGACAGAGCGCTTCAAGCGCCCCTCGTAATGGAGAAGGTGGAGGTGGGCCATCGCCTCGCCCATGGCGAAGAAAAGCTGGTGCGTGTCGAGCTTGCGGCGAAACAGCGTGTCGAGCACCTCTGCTGCGGCCCTGGGCGACTCGCAGGCTTCATGCAGCTCGGCAAGCCGCAAACGGTGGTGCTCCTGGAGCTGCGCGATGCGCTCGCGCAAACCCCTGAACGGCAGCCCGTGCGAGGGCAGCGTGAGCGTCGTCGCAGGCAGCGCCGCGTAGCGGGATATCGAATCGAGGAAAAGCGCGAGCGGATTTCCCTCCGGCTCGTTCGCCCACACGCTGACATTGGTCGAGATCCTGGGGAGCACCATGTCGCCGGAAATGAGAACGCCGAGCTCCTCGCAGTACAGCGCAGCGTGCTCGGGCGCATGACCGTAACCCATGATGACTGTCCAATCGCGGCCGCCGATGCGATGCGTCTGCCCGTCCATCAATCGCCGATAGCCGGAGGGAAAGCCGGGCACCCGGCTGCTGTAGTTGGTGCGGCGCTGCTGCATCAGCGCCAGATTCTCCCCGGCGAGGCCGTTGCGCTCGAACACCGCAATGACGTTGTCGAATCCGAACCCCGCGCTTCCTTCGCGCATCGCGTGCGCGGCGAAATACTCGGCCTGCGGCATCCAGAACTCCGCGCCGGTGCGCTCGGTCAGCCACGACGCCAGGCCCGCGTGGTCGGGGTGATGGTGGGTAACGACGAGGCGCTTGACCGGGCGCCCGGCGATGCGTCCGGCGAAGATCCTCTCCCACAGCGCGCGCGTGGCGTCGTCGCCGATGCCGCAGTCGATGAAGGTCCAGCCGTCTTCGTCTTCGAGGAGCCAGAGGTTGATGTGGTCGAGCGCAAACGGCAGCGGCATGCGCAGCCAGTGCATGCCGGGCGCGACTTGCAGCGTCTCGCCGGGCGCCGGCGGCGCGGCATGCGGATACTCCAGGATGGATTCAGGGGTCATGCGCTTTTGGATGGCGCGAGGAGGTCGGAGTAGAATCCGAAGCTTCCTGCGGCGAAGTTGCGAATTCTCGCAGATTATGGCGCCGCCCGCCACAAAACCGTCCGCCAGCGCCCCGCATTTCGCCGATGAACGAGCCCGCCGAAACCTACAGCATCGCCGACCTTGCGCGCGAGTTCGACGTGACCTATCGCGCCATCCGCTTCTACGAGGACGAAGGCCTGCTCAGCCCCGGGCGCGACGGCACGCGCCGCGTCTATTCCAAGCGCGACTGGGTGCGCCTGAAGCTGATCCTGCGCGGCAAGCGGCTCGGCTTCTCCCTCGCCGAGGTACGCGAGATGCTGGAGCTCTACGATTCCGCGCCGGACGAGCGGCCGCAGCTCGCGAAATTCGCCGCCGCGCTCACCGCCCGCCGCGAGCAGCTCGAACGCCAGCGCGAAGAGATCGACGAAGTGCTGGGGGAGATTCGCAGCTTCGAACGCCAGTCGCGCAAGCTCCTCAACGCGTCCCGGGGGCGCAAGCGTGCGGCGCGGGCCTGATGCAGTTGACGTTTACGTAAACGTTAAGTAGAGTCTTCACCCCACTCTGGAGGCTTCTCGTATGGACCGAGCCCGGAATCTCTCCGGCGGGACTCCGATGATCGAGCTGCCGGCGTTGCGCTTCGCCCTCGGCGAGGACATCGATATGCTGCGCGCCACGGTGCGTGGTTTCGCGGCGGCGGAGATCGCCCCGCGCGCCGCCGAGATCGACCGCTCCAACCAGTTTCCTTCCGATCTGTGGAAGAAGATGGGCGCGCTCGGGCTTCTCGGTGTCACTGTCGAAGAGGCCTACGGCGGCACCCTGATGGGCTATGCGGCACATATCGTCGCGATGGAGGAAATCAGCCGGGCTTCGGCATCCGTGGGTCTTTCCTACGGCGCGCACTCCAATCTTTGTGTCAACCAGATCCGCAGGAACGGGACCGAGATTCAGAAGCGCAAGTACCTGCCGAGGCTCGTCTCCGGTGAATCGGTCGGCGCGCTTGCCATGTCCGAATCCGGTTCAGGCTCGGATGTCGTCTCGATGAAAACCCGGGCCGAATACCGGAAGGGTAGATTCGTCCTGAACGGCAGCAAGATGTGGATCACCAACGGCCCGGATGCCGACGTGCTCGTGGTCTACGCCAAGACCGATGCCGATGCCGGCCCGAGAGGCATCACGGCCTTCATCGTGGAAAAGGGGTTCGAGGGCTTTTCCACCGCGCAAAAGCTCGACAAGCTGGGCATGCGCGGCTCGAACACCTGCGAACTCGTGTTTCAGGACTGCGAGGTGCCGGAGGAGAACGTGCTTTCGGAGCCCGGGCGCGGCGTGAACGTCCTGATGTCGGGGCTCGATTACGAGCGCGCGGTGCTCGCCGGGGGACCCCTGGGCATCATGCAGGCCTGCATGGACGTGGTCGTGCCATACGTTCACGAGCGCAAGCAGTTCGGCCAGCCGATCGGGGAATTCCAGCTGATGCAAGGGAAGCTCGCCGACATGTACACCACGCTCAACGCCTGCCGCGCCTACGTGTACGCCGTCGGCCAAGCCTGCGACCGCGGCGAAACCACGCGCAAGGATGCGGCCGGCGCGATTCTCTACACCGCCGAAAAGGCCACCTGGATGGCAGGCGAGGCCCTCCAGTGTCTGGGCGGCAACGGCTACATCAACGATTACCCCACCGGGCGCCTGTGGCGGGACGCGAAGCTCTATGAGATCGGCGCAGGAACTTCCGAGATCCGCCGCTGGCTGATCGGCCGCGAACTTTTTTCCGAGACCGCTTGAGAACGCCGAATTCACAACTGACTCACTGAGGACACCGACATGTTGAACGATCCCGTTGTTATCGTTTCCGCCGCCAGGACACCTATGGGCGCCTTTCAGGGTGAACTGAAAGATTTCTCCGCTCCGCAGCTCGGCGCAGCCGCAATCCACGCTGCGGTCGAACGAGCGGGCATCAAGCCCGATCAGGTGCAGGAAGTGATCATGGGCTGCGTGCTGCCCGCCGGTCAGGGTCAGGCGCCCGCGCGCCAGGCGAGCATCGTCGCTGGCTTACCGCTTTCCACCGGCTGCACTACCGTCAACAAGATGTGCGGTTCGGGCATGAAGGCGGCGATGTTGGCGCACGATCTTCTTGCCGCGGGCACGAACGAAGTCATGGTCGCGGGCGGCATGGAATCGATGACCAATGCCCCTTATCTGCTTCCCAAGGCGCGCTCGGGTTACCGCATGGGTCATCAGCAGGTGATCGACCACATGTTCCTCGACGGCCTGGAGGACGCTTACGACAAAGGCAAGTTGATGGGCAGCTTCGCCGAAGATTGCGCAGGGAAGTACAGCTTCACCCGGGAAGAACAGGACAAATTCGCGATCGCATCGCTCGAGCGCGCCCAGGCCGCCAACAAGAGCGGCTGGTTCGCCTGGGAGATTACGCCGCTGGCGATCAAGGCAGGAAAAAACGAGCGCTTCATGGAGCACGACGAGCCGCCGTTCAAAGCCAATTTCGAGAAGATCCCGACGCTGAAGCCCGCGTTCCGCAAGGACGGCACGGTGACCGCGGCGAATTCGAGCTCGATTTCCGACGGAGCGGCGGCGCTCGTGATGATGCGCCGTTCCACCGCCGGAAAACTGGGCCTCGCGCCGCTGGCGGTGGTCGTCGGCCACAGTACGCACTCGCAGGAGCCGGGATGGTTTACCACCGCGCCGGTGGGTGCGATCAGGAAGCTCTTCGATGCGACCGGCTGGAGCGCCGGCAAAGTCGACCTCTACGAGATCAACGAGGCCTTCGCGGTGGTCACCATGGCGGCGATGAAAGAGCATGGCCTGCCGCATGCCCGGGTCAATATTCACGGCGGCGCCTGCGCGCTCGGCCACCCGATCGGCGCCTCGGGCGCGCGCATCCTCGTCACCCTGATCGGTGCGCTCAAGAAAACCGGAGGCAAGCGCGGCATCGCGAGCCTGTGCATCGGCGGGGGCGAGGCGACCGCCATGGCGATCGAGATTGCATGATGCCTGACCCGATCGAGTTCTATTTCGATTTTTCCTCGCCGTACGGCTATATCGCCAGCGAAAAAATCGATGCGCTCGCTGCGAAGCATGGACGCGAGGTGACCTGGAGGCCGTTTCTCCTCGGAGTCGCGTTCAAAACGACGGGCGGCGCGCCGCTGCCCACCATACCGCTCAAGGGCAACTATCACCTGCGCGACATGATCCGCACGGCCAAGTATCACGGCGTTCCCTACCGCCGCCCCACGGTTTTTCCCATTTCCTCGGTTTCCCCTTGCCGCGCTTTCTACTGGCTGGATGCGAAGGAACCCAGGCGCGCGAAGGACCTCGCCAGGGCGCTCTACCGTGCTTACTTCGTCGACGACGTGGACATTTCGGGCGCCGACAACACCGTCGCCGTGTGCGCGAAGTTCGGCCTGAAGGCCGACGAAGTCCGCGCCGGCATCGGCGACCAGGCGATCAAGGACCGCACCCGGAATGAAGTGGACAAGGCGATCGCCCGCGGCGCGTTCGGCTCGCCCTACATCGTCGTCGACGGCGAGCCCTTTTGGGGTTCGGACAGGCTGGATCAGATCGACAAATGGCTTGCCACCGGCGGCTGGTGAGATGCCCGTCATCAAGAGCAAGCTGAACCCGCGCTCGGAGGAGTTCCAGGCGAACGCCGGTGCGATGGCGGCACGGGTCGCCGATCTGCGCGCCAAGCTCGAGCGCGCCGCGCAGGGCGGCGACGAATCGGCGCGCGCCAAGCACGCGGCGCGCGGAAAACTGCTGCCGCGCGAGCGCCTGCGCTTGCTGCTCGACCCGGGGTCGCCGTTCCTCGAACTTTCTCAGCTCGCTGCCTTCGGCATGTACGAGGACGAAGCGCCGGGTGGCGGCATCATCACTGGCGTCGGCCGCGTCTCGGGCAGGGAGTGCGTGGCGGTCGTGAACGACGCCACGGTCAAGGGCGGGACCTACTACCCCATCACGGTGAAGAAGCACCTGCGCGCGCAGGAGATCGCCTTGCAGAACCGGCTTCCCTGCCTTTACCTGGTGGACTCGGGAGGTGCGTTCCTGCCGGAGCAGGACAAGGTCTTTCCGGACCGCGAGCACTTCGGCCGCATCTTTTACAACCAGGCGATCATGTCGGCTGCCGGCATTCCGCAAATCGCCGCGGTGATGGGCTCGTGCACCGCCGGCGGCGCCTACGTGCCGGCCATGTCCGACGAGACCATCATCGTCAAAGGACACGGAACGATCTTCCTCGGCGGCCCGCCGCTCGTGAAAGCCGCCACCGGCGAAATCGTCTCGCCCGAGGAGCTCGGCGGCGCGGAGGTGCACACGCGACAATCGGGTGTGGCCGACCATTACGCGCAGAACGATACCCATGCGATTTCGATCGCTCGCACCATCGTGGCGAACCTCAACCGCCCGAAGAACGTGACGCTCGCCTTGCGCGAGCCGGTCGAGCCGCTCTACCCCGCCGGCGAATTGCACGGGGTCATCCCCGAAGACAAGCGCAAACCCTACGACGTGCGCGAGGCGGTCGCGCGCATCGTCGACGCAAGCGAGCTCGACGAGTTCAAGGCGGACTACGGCACCACCTTGCTGACCGGGTTTGCGCGCATCTGGGGTTACCCGATCGGCATCGTCGCCAACAACGGGATCCTGTTTTCCGAATCGGCGCTGAAAGGCGCGCACTTCATCGAGTTGTGCAGCCAGCGCGGGATTCCGCTCCTTTTCCTCCAGAACATCTCGGGCTTCATGGTGGGAAAGAAGTACGAGGCGGGCGGCATCGCCAAGGACGGCGCCAAGATGGTGACCGCGGTCGCATGCAGCCGGGTGCCGAAATTCACCGTCATCATCGGCGGCTCGTTCGGCGCGGGCAACTACGGCATGTGCGGGCGCGCTTTCGGGCCGCGCTTCCTGTGGATGTGGCCGAACGCCCGCATCTCGGTGATGGGCGGGGAGCAGGCGGCCTCGGTCCTCGCCACGGTGAAGCGGGACGGCATCGAGGCGAAGGGCGACGCCTGGAGCAAGGCGGAGGAAGAGGAGTTCAAGCGTCCCCTCCTCGAGCAATATGAGCGGCAGGGGCATCCCTACTACGCCACCGCGCGGCTTTGGGACGATGGAGTGATTGCGCCGGAGGAAACGCGGCGCATCCTCGCGCTCGCGATTTCCGCTTCACTCAATGCGCCGATCGAGGAAACCCGTTTCGGCGTTTTTAGAATGTAAGAGGAAACCTCATGTCTATTCACCGTTACGAAACCATCGAGATCCACGCCGGCCGCGGCGTCGCCGTCCTCTGGCTCAACCGGCCGGAGGTGCGCAACGCCTTCAACGAAACGATGATCGCCGAGCTCACCGCCGCCTTCGGCGAGCTGGAGGCCGATCCTGCGGTGCGCGCGGTGGTGCTCGCGGGCCGCGGCAAGGTGTTCTGCGCCGGCGCCGATCTGAACTGGATGAAGAGAATGGGCGAGCTCGATTTCGATGAGAACCGGAAGGACGCAATGGCCTTCGGCGCCATGCTCAACCGGCTTCATGCGATGAAGAAGCCGACGGTCGCGCGCGCGCACGGCGCCGCGTTCGCCGGAGGCATGGGGCTCATTGCCGCTTGCGACATCGCGGTCGCGTCCACCGACACCGAGTTCAGCGTGTCCGAGGTGAGGCTGGGCCTCACGCCCGCGACCATCAGCCCTTACGTTCTCGCCGCGATGGGCGAGCGCGCCGCCCGCCGCTATTTCCTCACCGCCGAGCGTTTTCCGGCCGCGGAGGCGTACCGCATCGGCTTCGTGCAGGAACTGGCGCAGCCCGCGGAGCTGGATGCAACGGTGAACGCGATCCTGGGCGAGCTCGTTCAGGGCGCGCCCGGGGCGCACGCGGTCACCAAGGACCTGATCCATGCGGTCGCAGGGCGGTCGGTCGACTCCGAGCTGATGGAGGACATGGCTACCCGTATCGCCACCGCGCGGGCGTCCGCAGAAGGCAAGGAAGGCGTGCGCGCCTTCCTCGAGAAGCGCTCGCCGGGCTGGTTGCTCCAGGCGAAACAGGCGGCGAAGAAGGGCGCAAAAGGGAAAAAATAGTGCGCGTCCCGTGTTCGCCAAAATCCTGATCGCCAACCGCGGCGAGATCGCCTGCCGCGTGGCGAGGACCGCGCGGCGCATGGGCATAGTAACGGTCGCCGTGTACTCGGACGCCGACGCGCAATCGCGTCACGTCGCGCTCGCCGACGAGGCGTTTCGCATCGGCCCACCGGAGGCAAAGGACAGCTACCTGCGCGGCGATCGGATCGTCGAGGCGGCGAAAAGCTCGGGTGCCTCGGCCATCCACCCGGGCTACGGCTTCCTCTCGGAGAACGCGGAATTCGCCGGGCGCTGCGAGCGCGCCGGCGTCACGTTCATAGGACCGCCGCCCGAAACGATCCGCGCGATGGGCGACAAATCCGCGGCGAAGGCCCTCATGGAAAAGGCCGGGGTGCCGCTCGTGCCCGGCTATCACGGCGGCAATCAGGCTCCCGAGTTCCTTCTCGATCAAGCCGCGCGCATCGGGTTCCCGGTTCTCATCAAGGCCGCGGCCGGCGGCGGCGGCAAAGGCATGCGCGCGGTCGAGCACAAGGCGGAATTCGGCGCGGCGCTCGCCGCCTGCCGGCGGGAAGCTTTGTCGGCTTTCGGTGACGAGCGCGTGCTGCTGGAAAAATACCTCGAGCGTCCGCGGCATATCGAAATCCAGGTGTTCGCCGACCGGCACGGAGGCTGCGTCCACCTTTTCGAGCGCGACTGCTCGGTACAGCGGCGCCATCAAAAAGTACTCGAAGAGGCGCCGGCATCGGGCATGGCGGAAGATCTCCGCCAAAGGATGGGCGAAGCCGCGCTGCTCGCGTCCCGGACCGTCGGCTACGTCGGCGCGGGAACGGTGGAATTCATCGTCGATCGCGCGGGCGCGTTCTTCTTCATGGAGATGAATACGCGGCTGCAGGTCGAGCACCCGGTCACCGAAATGATCACCGGCCTCGATCTGGTGGAATGGCAGATCCGGATCGCTGCGGGCGAAAAGCTCCCGCTCACCCAGAAGGACCTGCGCATCAAAGGACACGCGATCGAAGCGCGCGTCTACGCCGAGGATCCGCGCCGCGACTTCCTCCCGGCCTCGGGCCGCATCGTGCACCTGGGACTGCCCGCAGAGTCCGAGAACGTGCGCGTGGAGTCGGGCGTGAGATCGGGCGATGAGATCACGGCCTACTACGACCCCATGATCGCGAAACTCATCGTCTGGGACCGGGACCGACCCGCAGCGCTCGAGCGAATGCGCGAGGCGCTCGGGGAATTCGAGGTCGCGGGCCTGGTCACCAATCTCGGATTTCTCTACCGGCTCGTGCAGGATCGCGATTTCGTCGGCGCCGACTTCGATACGGGCCTGATAGAACGCCACCGCGCGGAGCTCCTCGCGCCTCCGCCTCCGGCCGGAGTGGAGGCGCTGGCACTTGCAACCCTGAGGGCATTGTTGCAGCTCGACTCGGGCCTGCGCGGCGAGCCGCAGGGCTCCGGCGACCCCTTTTCCCCCTGGAGCCTGGTCGACGGCTGGCGCGCGAACCAGGACAGTGTTCAGCTCTTTGTCTTCCAGGAGGGCGAAAATCGGCACGCGGTCACGGCACGCCGCCGAGGGGAGGGTTTCGAACTCGAATTCGCAGACAGACGGTGCACCGTCGGGAGCTACCGGCGCGAGGACTGCAGATTGACGGTGCAACTCGACGGCGCTACCGTCGCGGGCAGCGTGGTCCGCCTGGGCAGCCGCATCGAGGTGTTCCTGCCCGGCAGGCATCACACTCTGGAAATGCACGATCCGCTGCGTCAGGATCTGGCGGTCGAGGCGCGCGCGGGCGAACTCGAGGCCCCGATGCCCGGCAAGATCATCGCGATCCTCGTCGGAACCGGCGACCGGGTCGAGAAGGACGTGCCCTTGTTGATTCTGGAAGCGATGAAAATGGAGCACACCATCAAAGCGCCTGGCCGTGGCCGGATCGTGCGGATCCTTTGCCGGGTAGGCGAGCAGGTCGGCGAAGGGGCCGAACTGATCGAGTTCGAGGCCGAGCCATGAGCTTCCCGAGGAAAGCGAGGATCGTCGAGGTGGGCCCCCGCGACGGCCTGCAGAACGAAGCGAAGCGCGTTCCGACCGGGGTCAAGATCGAACTCATCAATCGCCTCGCAGAGGCGGGCCCCGCCGCGGTGGAAGCGACCGCGTTCGTGTCGCCGAAGTGGGTTCCGCAGATGGCCGACAACGCGCAGGTCTTCGCGGGCATACGCAGGAGGCCGGGCGTAGGCTACCCGGTGCTCGTGCCGAACATGAAAGGCTTCGAGGCGGCGCGCGCCGCCTCGAAGCCTTTCATGGTCGGCACGAGCACCGGGTAGCCTACGCCCGGACACCCACGGCTGCCCGCGAGTACCCACT
>Ga0180064_1000131_pt1 | contig 11164 bp, 12 predicted proteins | sample EasRiv200_16_10D_FD_121782 | JGI IMG/M metagenome (GOLD analysis project Ga0180064, IMG submission 121782) | Soil microbial communities from meander-bound floodplain in the East River, Colorado, USA - East River metaG ERMLT200_16_10D | ecosystem: Environmental > Terrestrial > Soil > Floodplain ... | reverse complement strand
GCCGATGTAGGTCGCGAGTTGCGTGGCCTCCGGACCGGGCAGGACCATGCAATAGTTGAGCGCGTGGAGGAAACGCTTCTCGGAGATCCAGCGTTTTCGCTCGACCAGGTCCTGGTGCATGATCGCGATCTGCCCGGTCGGGCCGCCGAAGCTGATGAAGCCGAGCTTCAGCCAGTAGCGGAGAGCCTCGGAAAAGGATACCGGGGAGGGCCTGGACTGCGCGCGGTCGCTCATGGTGCTGGACTATACTGACCCTTGCCTGAACCTGCCAATTTTCCCGGCAAGAGAATGAAATCGGCACGACTCGTCCCCAAGATCCGCATCCTGATCGGCGCCGTAGTCGCCATCGGCCCGGGCAAAGCCGATCTGCTCGCCGCGATCGCGCGCTCCGGCTCGATCTCGGCGGCCGCGCGTGATATGAAAATGTCCTACCGGCGAGCCTGGTTGCTGGTCGAAGCGATGAACGCCGCTTTCCGCCGGCCGCTGGTCGAAACCCTGACCGGCGGACGCCGGGGCGGCGGCGCCCGCGTCACCCGGCTGGGTGAGGAGGTCCTGCGCCGCTACCGCTTCATGGAAGGGAAGGCTGCACGCGCGGTCGCTCCCGATCTCAAGCATCTTTCCCGCCTGATCCCCGTGCGCCGCGGCCGGTAGCTTCGCTTTGCATCTTCGGAGTGCCTCGCTTAGAATCGTCGCCTTGCGTTATATACAATCAGATATTACGAATATGCCCACGCATAGTCCGAGCATCGCAGCATTGCAGTCCGCAGCGCGCCGGGCGTCATGAAGCACTCGCAAACTCCACGCCAAGAGCCGGCGCTCGCCAGTACCCGCCCCGCGATCCGCTTCGATCGCAATGAACTGTCCGGCGCGTTCGGCGACATGGGTACGGACGTGCCGCTCATTATTGGCGTTGTTCTCGCAGCCCATCTCGACGGCGCAAGCGTGCTCATTATGTTCGGCGCCATGCAGATCCTGACTGGCCTCGCGTACCGAATGCCGATGCCGGTCCAGCCGCTGAAAGTCATGGCTGCGATTGTTATTGTCCAGCAGACTGCACCGGAGATACTGTACGGCGCGGGAATCGCAATCGGCCTCACGATGCTGATACTCGCGTCATCGGGCGCGCTCACGTGGTTGGGGCGCGTCGTTCCCAAAAGCGTGGTACGCGGCATCCAGTTTGGGCTGGGTCTGCAACTCGCTTCGATCTCCTTGCAGAACTATGTTCGCGCGGAGGGCATAGCGGGTTACCTTCTGGCCGGCCTCGCGTTTGTCATCGTCGTGCTGCTCCTGGGGAATCGCCGGCTTCCGGCTGCTTTGCCGGTGGTTGCTCTTGGGCTCGCAATTGCGGCGTACAGACTCGACCCAGGTTCACTGCTGGCAGGTGCGGGTTTGCACCTGCCTGCGCTGCATGTACCGCAACTGTCAGACATAGCTACGGGGTTTTTGCTGCTCGCGCTGCCGCAGATCCCCTTGTCGCTGGGTAACTCTGTTCTTGCGACACGCCAGCTGGCGCACGATCTCTTTCCCGAGCGCAATCTGACTGTCCGCAAAATTGGTATCACGTACGCTGCCATGAACCTGATCAGTCCATGGCTGGGGGGCATACCGACTTGCCATGGCTCCGGCGGCATGGCCGGCCACTACGCATTTGGCGGCCGTACCGGCGGATCGGTCATCATTTACGGCCTGATTTTCGTCGCGCTGGGGCTTCTCTTCGGATCGGGGTTCGATCACGTGGTGCGGGCGTTTCCATTGCCCATACTTGGTGTGCTGCTCCTCTTTGAGGCTCTCTCGCTGGTCTGGCTCATTCGCGATACGGCGGATTCGCGCTTGGACTTCTCCGTCGCTGCGCTCGTAGGACTGATAGCGGTCGGGCTGCCGTACGGGTATTTGGTAGGCATGATTATCGGCACCATACTGGTGTGGTTGGGTGCGCGGGTAAACCTCGTCAACATCGATAAGCGCTGACTGGAGTCTCCCGTTTTCGTGGACGGCAGCCGTATCCACCACGGCGGGCAGGCTGACAGGTACGCTCTAGCCAGGCACCGCGATTCGCGCCGGTCGCGGTCCGGCAAGCCCTTCCTCGACTTCCATGACACGGCCGGTAATGGCATTGTCGTAGCCCGGTAGGCTCGCGAGGACGGTCCTGAACGGCTTGCCGCGAAGAAGCGCGAGGAATTTCTTCAGCTCGGCGCTCGCCATTCGGTCGGAACGGCAGGCCAGGAGGTAGCGCTCGCACACCAGGGGAATGAACCCCAATTCCAGTTGTGCCGCCGCCGCCCGGATGCCGAAACCGATGTCCGCGCTGCCGTCTGCAACGGCCGTTGCGACCGCGATGTGGGTGAACTCTTCGCGCGGATAGCCCGATATCCGACTACCCGGGATCCCGGCGCGCGCAAGCAACTGGTCGAACACCAGCCGCGTTCCGGAGCCGCTCTGGCGGTTCACGAATCGCAAGCCGGGACGTGCGAGATCGCGCAGGCTCTGGATGCCTTTCGGGTTACCGCGGGCAACGATCAATCCCTGGTCGCGCACGGCAAACCCGATCAGCTTGTGCACGCCGGGTTTGAGCCGCTGCAGGATTTCGGGCGTCTGCCACTGTTCGGCGACATGAAATCCCGCGAGATCGCAATCGCCGCGCGCCAGCGCCTCCAGGCTCTCCACGCTGCCGTGGAACTGAAGTTCCACCGCGAGTGCGCCTTCGGCCAGTTCCGGCAGCCGCTCCAGCGCGAGGTCATGGCTTGCATGCAGGTTCAGGCGCGGAGCACTCGCTCCGGCGTGGAGCTCGCGCTCGAATTCGCGAGCGAGCTCCACAACATGCGGAGCGAGGCGCGTGCGCGCCCGCTCTTCCAGCTCCAGGAGCTTTACTGCCAGGGGCATGAGCCGTGCGCCGCGGCCGCGCTCCAGCTTCACGAGCGGCTGTCCCATCCGGCCGTTCCACTCTCCCAGGAGGTTCCACACGTGGCGGTATGAATAGCCAATTTCGCGCGCGGCTGCTGCCAGCGAACCGGAATTTCGGATCGCGACGAGCAGCGGCACGAGCAGCGGGGTGATGGGGGCCGAACGGAATTTCCAGCCAGGCTCAAATTCTATTCTCATAGGAATATCTAGATCATATATATGTATGACGCTATGATATATAGTAAAAATAAGTATAGTTATGCAAAATAATACATATTTAGAGCATGACGGTCAACCCGTCCTCGGATCATGTTGGAAGCTCTGAGTACCGCGCTCGCGCTGCTGATTGAGCTCGACTCCAGACTGGTCGAGATCGTCCTGCTCAGCCTGCGCGTCAGCCTTTGCGCAGTCGCGATCGCCGCACTGCTGGGCTTGCCGCTCGGCGCTGCGATCGCGGTCGGCCGCTTCCCGGGACGCCAGACGGTGATCGTATTTCTGAACGCGTTGATGGGCCTGCCGCCGGTCGTGGTCGGACTGGTCGTATACCTGTTGCTTTCGCGTGCAGGTCCGCTCGGTCCATTGGGAATTCTGTTCACGCCTGCGGCGATGATCGTCGCCCAGACCATTCTCATCTTGCCGATCATCGCGGCGCTCTCGCGCCAGGCGATCGAGGACGCCTGGCGCGAGTACGAGGAGCAACTGCGCTCGCTCGGTGCACGCCGCGTGAACGCCGCGCTGACGCTGCTCTGGGACACGCGCTTCTCCCTGCTGACGACGATCCTCGCCGGCTTCGGGCGTGCGGCCGCCGAAGTCGGCGCGGTGATGATCGTCGGCGGAAACATCGACGGGGTGACGCGCGTGATGACCACCACCATCGCCCTGGAAACCAGCAAGGGCGACCTGCCGCTCGCGCTCGGCCTGGGGGTGATTCTGATTGCGATCGTCATTGCCGTGAACGCGGCGGCCTATCTCACCAAGGAGATGGCGCAGCGGCGCTACGGATGAGCAAGGGTTCGATCTTTCCGCTGCGTCTTTTCGAGGTGTCGTTCGCTGCCGGCGGGCGAGCCATCATCGATCGGGTTTCGATGGAGATCGGACCGGGGCCAAGCACCATCATCCTGGGAGCCAACGGCGCCGGGAAAAGCGTGTTGATGCGGCTCATGCACGGTTTGCTGAGTCCGACTTCGGGCCGAGTCGAGTGGAACTCACCCGAGCGCCCGGGCGCGCCGAGAAAGCAAGCCATGGTCTTCCAGCGGCCGGTGATGCTGCGCCGCTCGGCCTATGCCAACGTTGCCTACGCGCTGAAGATCGCCGGAATTCCGGAGCCGCAGCGCGGGACGCTGGTGCGCGAATCGCTCGAGAGCGTCGGGCTTTCGCACCTCGCCCACCGGTCGGCACGTGTGCTCTCGGGGGGTGAGCAACAGCGGCTCGCGCTGGCGCGGGCCTGGGCGCTGCATCCGGAAGTATTGTTCCTCGACGAGCCCACCGCCAGCCTCGACCCGAGCGCGACGCGCGAGATCGAAACGGTGATCAGGGCCTTCGATGCGGCGGGCACGAAAGTCGTCATGGCGACGCACAACCTCGGCCAGGCACGGCGCCTGGGCGACGAGATCCTGTTTCTGGATCAGGGGCGGCTGGTCGAACGCGCTTCGGTCGCGGAATTCTTTTCCAAACCCCAGTCGGCGCAAGCCGCCGCATTCATCAAAGGAGAACTGCCTTGGACTTGATCCGCAAGTTGCTGCCCATCGCCGCGCTGTGCCTGTCTCTCACGGCGCACGCCCAGGAGAAGTTCATCACCGTGGCTTCGACCACCTCGACCGAGCAGTCGGGCCTGTTCAAGCACCTGCTGCCGGCATTCGAGAAGAAGACGGGAATCCAGGTGCGCGTCGTCGCCCTCGGCACGGGGCAGTCCCTCGACATGGCGCGCCGCGGGGATGCCGACGTCGTTTTCGTTCACGCGAGGTCGCTCGAGGAAAAATTCATTTCCGAGGGCTTCGGGGTGAAGCGGTTGCCCGTCATGTACAACGACTTCGTGCTCATCGGTCCGAAGTCCGATCCCGCGAAGGTCGCCGGCGGCAAGGACATTCTCGAAGCGCTGCGCAAGATCAGTGCCGGGAAGGCCCCCTTCGTTTCGCGGGGAGACAGGAGCGGAACGCACACCGCCGAACTCGAGCTGTGGAAGCTAGCGGGCGTGGACATCGCGAAAGACAAGGGGCCGTGGTACCGGGACACCGCGCAGGGCATGGGCCCTGCGCTGAACGCCGCGGCATCCATGAACGCCTACATCCTGGCCGACCGCGGCACCTGGATTTCGTTCAAGAACCGCGGCGAGCTCGTCATCTCGGTGGAAGGCGACAAGCGCCTCTTCAACCAGTACGGCGTGATCCTCGTCAATCTGGCGAAGCACCCTCACGTCAAGAAGGACTTCGGCCAGGCGTTCGTGGACTGGATCGTTTCTTCCGAGGGGCAACGGGCGATTGCCGAGTACAAGATCGGCGGCGAGCAGCTGTTCTTCCCGAACGCCAACCAGGCTGGAGCTTGATCGCAACGGTATTCGGTGACGTTGGCACCGTTATATTTCTGCGGGAATGACGCCCTGATACAATGACGCTTTTCGCCGGCACGGTCCGCTGGCACGGGTCGGGATGAAAATATTCGGATTCGCGGGATGGTCGGGGAGCGGCAAGACCACCTTGATCGAGCAGCTCATCCCGCGCTTCGTGAAACGCGGCCTGAAGGTGTCTTTGATCAAGCACGCACACCACAGCTTCGACGTCGATCATCCCGGCAAGGATTCGTACCGCCACCGCGAAGCGGGATGCAGCGAGGTCATCGTGGTTTCGGAAAAGCGCTGGGCCATCATGCACGAGCTGCGCGGCGAGCCGGAACCCTCGCTCGAGGAGCAGATAAAGCGTGTCTCGCCCTGCGACCTGCTGCTCGTCGAGGGCCACAAGCGATTCCCTTTGCCCAAGCTCGAAATCTGGCGCAAAGTGAACGCCAAACCGCTGCTGTACCCGGAGGACAGACACATAGTCGCGATTGCCGCGGACGCTGCCGTGGAGACGGAGCTGCCGCGGTTCGATCTGAACGACTGCGACTCCATAAGTGATTTCATTTTGAGCTATAACGGTTTCAAATGAACAAGGGCCTGCTCAACGTGGACGAGGCGCTCGAGCAACTGCTCGCGGGCGCGCGCCCGGTCGTCGAAACCGAAACGGTGCCGACCCTCTCCGCGACCGGCCGGGTGCTCGCGGCCGCCCAGCGCTCGACGATGAACGTGCCGCCGATGGACAACAGCGCGATGGACGGCTACGCGGTGCGCATCGCCGATCTCACACGGCCGGACACGCGGCTCAAAGTTGCGCAGAAAATCCAGGCCGGCTCGATAGGCAAGCCGCTCGCTCCCGGAACCGCGGCGCGCATTTTCACCGGCGCGCCGATTCCGGCCGGCGCCGACGCCATCGTGATGCAGGAGTTCTGCACCCAGGAGGGCGAGGAGGTCATCGTAAAAACAATTCCCGCGCGCGGAGAATGGGTCCGCCTTACCGGCAGCGATATTCCCGCGGGCGGGGACGTGCTTCCCGCGGGAATTCGCCTGCGCCCCCAGGACACCGGTCTTGCCGCCTCCGTCGGCATCGCCTCGCTCCCCGTTTTTCGCCTTCTGCGTGTCGGCCTGTTTTTCACGGGGGATGAGCTGGTAATGCCGGGCGATCCGCTGCCGCCGGGGCGGATCTACAATTCGAGCCGCTTCACCCTGAACGGGCTGGCGCGCATTTTCGGCTGCGAGACTCGCGACTATGGCATCGTCGCCGATTCGCTCGATGCCACGCGTGCAATGCTGCGCCGCGCGGCCGCCGAGTGCGATGTGATCGTGACCAGCGGCGGCGTCTCCGTGGGCGATGCGGACTTCGTGAAGCCCGCCGTCGAAGCCGAGGGCGAGCTGCTCATGTGGAAGATCGCCATGAAGCCGGGGCGGCCGCTTGCGTTCGGGAGGGTCGGGAAGGCCGCCTTTCTCGGCTTGCCGGGGAATCCCGTATCGAGCTTTGTGACGTTCTTGATATTTGTCCGCCCGTTCCTGCTGAGAACGCAGGGTATCGATGACGTGCAAGCGCGCGCGTTTGCCGCGCGCGCCGATTTCGACTGGCCCGAGCCGGACCTCCGGCGCGAGTTTCTGCGCGTAAAATGGAACGCTCGCGGCGGGCTCGATCTCTATCCCACCCAGGACTCCGCGGTGCTGATGTCCACGGCGTGGGCGGACGGACTGGTCGACAATCCGGCCGAACATCCGATCCGCGCCGGGGACGTGGTGAAGTTCATGCCGTATTCGGAGCTGTATCGATGAAGGTCAAGGTCCTTTACCTGGCGAGCCTGCGCGAGCAGCTGGGCAAGCCCGGCGAAGATCTCGAAATCCCGCACGCGACGTCCACGGTCGCGGGCTTGCGCGCGCTGCTCATGGCCCGTGGTGGTCCTTGGCAGACCGCGCTCGCGCAAGGCAAGGCGCTGCGCGTCGCCGTCAACCAGGAAATGGCGCAGCCGGCGACGCCGGTGAAGCCGGGCGACGAAGTGGCATTTTTCCCTCCGGTGACGGGAGGCTGAGATGCCGGTGCGCATCCAGACGAAGGACTTCGATGCCGGCGCCGAGATCGCCGCGCTCCGGCGGGACGACCCGAAGATCGGCGCGGTGGCGAGCTTTATCGGCTTGTGCCGTGACGCCAACGACGGCGATGTGGTGACGAAGATGACGCTGGAGCACTATCCCGGCATGACCGAGAAGGCGCTCGAAAGCATCGTCACTGAAGCGAGGGGGCGTTGGAACATCATGGATGCGCTCATCGTTCATCGCGTCGGCGAGCTGAAGCCCACCGATCAGATCGTGCTCGTCGTCGTCGCCGGCGCCCATCGCGGCGAAGCCTTTGCGGCCTGCGAGTTCATCATGGACTACCTCAAGACCCGCGCCCCCTTCTGGAAGAAAGAAGAAACTCCGCAAGGCGCACGCTGGGTCGAAGCGCGAAGTTCCGACGACGAAGCGGCGAACCGCTGGAATCCACCCAAGGCCGATGTTGCCTAGGCCGGGAGAACCTGAATGACGGCGGCGAGCGTAGCGGCCGTCGGAATCGGCGCCGCGCTCGGGGCGTGGTTGCGCTGGTGGCTCGGCGTCGCGATGCATGCGCTGGTGCCCGCGTTGCCGATGGGAACTCTCGCCGCGAATCTGATCGGCGGCTACCTGGTTGGAATCGCGGTGACGATTTTCGAGCAATACGGCGGCCTTGCACCCGAGCTGCGGCTGTTCGTGATCACCGGTTTTCTGGGAGGACTCACGACCTATTCGACTTTTTCAGCCGAATCGGTGTCCCTGCTGATTGCGGGACGCTATGGCTGGGCCATCGCGCACAGCCTTGCGCATTTGCTCGGATCGATCTGCATGACGATTCTTGGCATCGCCAGCGTCCGCGCGCTGCAGGGCTAGCGGAGAGATTCCCGCAGCCCTATCCGCGGCCCGCCAGCCGCAGGTTCGCCTGGGTCAGGCGATCGACCAGCACGCGCATGAACGCCTTGTTGAACCCGACCTGGCAGGCGTCGGTCGCGGCGCGCAAGGCATCGGCCTTGATCTCCATCACCGTGATCTCGCCTATGGCCGTGATCGTCGTCGTGCGGCGCCCCATGCGGCCGGTAAAGTACAGGATCTCGCCGAAACAACCCCCCGGCTTGATGGTGTTGAGCTGCTTGCCGAGGAGCGCTACGCCGACTTCGCCGTCGACGAGAACGTAAAAGCTGTCGCCCTGGTCGGCCTCGCGGATGATGACGGTTCCCGCATCCATGGTCTTCCAGCTGCCGATGCGCACGACCTCCCACAGGGCGACGTCGTCGAAGTCCTCGAAAAACGGCATGTCGCGCAGCTCGTTGAACTTTTGAGAATCGGAAACCGATGCGCCGGAAAGGCGCAGCGTGGAAAACGCCTGGCTCAGGTCCTTCCCGAATTCGAGCCAGGTCTTGTGGCGAGCGGCAGGATCCTTCTCCATGGCCTTCATCACGATCTGGTCGAGCAGCGGCGGCAGGTCGGGGCGCAGCGTGACGGGTCGTGCCGGGACCGTGTTGAGAATGGCGTAGCTCAAGCCCGCCTGGGTGTTGGCTTCGTAAGGCAGCCGGCCGGTGAGGAGGCGATACATCACCACGCCCAGCGAATAGATATCGGTCTGGTGGGTAATGTCCTCCATCCGGATCTGTTCGGGAGACATGTACGCAGGCGAGCCCACACCGGTGATCTGGGTCGTCTCCTGGCCGTGGCGCTGCTGAAACGATGCTCCGAAGTCGCTGACCTTGGTGTCGCCCGACTGCGAGAGCAGGATGTTTCCCGGCTTGATATCGCGGTGGATCACCCCGTGCTGGAACGCATACTCGAGCGCGCGTATGCATTTGAAGATGATCTCGACCACCTTGCTGAGGGGCAGCAGGTTGGTGACGTCCGAGTGCGCCTCGAGCGTCGTGCCGGGCACGTACTCCATCACCAGGTAGCTGTGCTCGGGCTCGACCACTGCGTCGAGGATCTCGACGATGTGCGGATGGTTGAGCTTGCCGGCGAGCGCGGCCTCGGCGAGGAACGCCTTGTGCATCATGCGCTCGGTCTGCGGAGTGATATTGTCGGCGAACAGGAACACCTTGATGGCGACCTCCCGGTCGGCGAACGGGTCGCGCGCAAGGTACACGCGGCTGGTTGCGCCGCTGCCGATCTCTCGAACGATCGGGTATTTGCCCAGGTGCTCCTGGAGCTCGAACTTCATCGCCATCGGTCGCGTGCCTAGTTATCTATTTGATATTAGATCAGATGTTGACGCATCACAGTAATATGCTTCGCGGGACGAAAGCCCTTCGAACTCGCCGGGCACCGAAGGCAGGTTGCAACCGCTATCCTGAGGCTTGAAAACCGGCGCAATTCCCCCACTTGCTTCTCAACTACCGGATTTCAGGATCGCCGAGAAATGCGTATCGACAAGCTGACCACCAAGTTCCAGCAGGCGCTGGGCGACGCGCAAAGCGTCGCCGTGGGGCAGGACCATCAATTCATCGAGCCGCTGCACCTGCTCGCCGCCTTGCTCGACCAGGATGACGGAGTGAGCGCGTCGCTTCTGTCCCGCGCGGGCGTCAACGTTCTGCGGCTGCGCGAAGCGGCCAGGCAGGCGATCTCGCGTCTGCCGAAGGTCGAGGGTCACGGCGGCGAGGTGCAGATCTCGCGCGAGCTGAACGGGCTCCTCAATCTCACGGACAAGGAAGCGCAGAAGCGCGGCGACCAGTTCATCGCTTCCGAGCTCTTTCTGCTTGCGCTCACCGACGACAAGGGCGAGGCGGGCCGCTTGCTGAAGGAGAACGGCGGCAGCAGGAAGGCGATCGACCAGGCTGTCAAGGCGGTGCGCGGCGGCGAATCGGTCGGGAGCCAGGAAGCCGAAGGCAGCCGCGAGGCGCTGAAGAAATACACGCTCGATCTCACCGAGCGCGCCCGCTCGGGCAAGCTCGATCCGGTGATCGGCCGCGACGACGAGATCCGCCGCGTGATCCAGATCCTGCAGCGGCGCACCAAGAACAACCCGGTGCTGATCGGCGAGCCGGGCGTGGGCAAGACCGCGATCGTCGAGGGCCTCGCGCAGCGCATCGTCAACGAGGAAGTGCCCGAAACGCTCAAGGGGAAGCGCGTGCTCTCGCTCGACATGGCATCGCTCCTTGCCGGCGCCAAGTACCGCGGCGAATTCGAGGAGCGCCTGAAAGCCGTGCTGAAGGAGCTCGCGCAGGACGAGGGCCGCACCATCGTCTTCATCGACGAGCTGCACACCATGGTGGGCGCCGGCAGGGCCGAGGGCGCGATCGACGCGGGCAACATGCTCAAGCCCGCGCTCGCGCGGGGCGAGCTGCATTGCGTGGGCGCGACGACCCTGGACGAATACCGCAAGTACGTCGAGAAAGACGCGGCGCTCGAGCGCCGCTTCCAGAAGGTGATGGTGAACGAGCCCTCGGTCGAGGCGACCATCGCCATCCTGCGCGGCCTGCAGGAGAAGTACGAGGTGCATCACGGCGTGGACATCACCGACCCGGCGATCGTCGCCGCGGCCGAGCTATCGCAGCGCTACATCACCGACCGTTTTCTTCCGGACAAGGCGATCGACCTGATCGACGAGGCCGCCGCGCGCATCAAGATGGAGATCGACTCCAAGCCGGAAGTCATGGACCGGCTCGACCGGCGCATTATTCAGCTCAAGATCGAGCGCGAAGCGGT
>Ga0180064_1000127_pt1 | contig 11201 bp, 9 predicted proteins | sample EasRiv200_16_10D_FD_121782 | JGI IMG/M metagenome (GOLD analysis project Ga0180064, IMG submission 121782) | Soil microbial communities from meander-bound floodplain in the East River, Colorado, USA - East River metaG ERMLT200_16_10D | ecosystem: Environmental > Terrestrial > Soil > Floodplain ... | reverse complement strand
TTCCGCATACATACCGTTCTTCGCCAGCAGGGCCTCGTGCGTGCCTTGTTCGACCAGCTCCGAATCCTTGATCACAAAGATCACGTCCGCGTGGCGGACCGTACCAAGATGATGGGCGATGACCACCGAGGTTTTTCCCTCCATCAGGGTGTCCAGGGCGCCGATCACCGCCTGTTCGGAGGCGGCATCAAGGCCGGCCGTCGGTTCGTCGAGAATCAGGATCGGCGTGTCGCGAATGATAGCCCTGGCGATGGCAATGCGCTGACGTTGACCGCCAGACAGCGAGACGCCGCGCTCGCCGACCATGGTGTCATAGCCGTCGGGCATGGCCGCGATGAACTCGTGCGCATCGGCGAGTTCAGCGGCACGCCTGATCTCGCTCGGCGCAGCGTCGGGTTTTCCGTAGGCGAGAGGAAGCTTCTTCGACTGCAGAATATTGTCGACGACAATCTTGATCGGCCACGGGCTGAGAATATCAGCGAGGGTAACCCCGAGCACGGCCATCAGCGCGATGGCCAGTGTCTTCCAGTGAGGCCGAACGAGTTCGCTGACTCTCAGCCGTCGTGAATACCGCGACGCCGACGCCGTTTCAGCCTGATCGTTCATGGTCGCGACGGCCTGTTCGCGTGACATCGAGAGTGGCAGTGCAATGGATGGGCCATCACGGGGTGCGCAGACCTCGTTCGTCAGGTTGAACCAGGCCAGGAGCGCGAACGTCCCGCGGCCGATTTTTCCCCGCCGAAGGGAAAACCTTCGCAGAAATCCTAACGGACCTCGGTCACGCGCAGCGTCGAGTTTGCGCTCAGACCTGCCGTCACGACCTGCTTGCGCCCCGACGGCCAGTCCACTTCGACGCGATCGACCTTGGCCAGATCGCCGAGCCCGAAGTACAGCGGCAGGACGCTCTGCGACAGGTACCCGGACTTGCCGTCGTTCCACTGCGTGAACACGCGGTCCCCCGCGACGACACGTACGGTCGCACCGATCCCGTTGCGATTCGAGATCGTGCCGGCCAGCGCGACCTTCAGCCATCGAATCGGCCGCTTCTGCGCCAGGTCGCTGACGAGGACCTGCGGCGCCGAATTGAACTCGTTGGTCACGATGTCGAGCGCGCCATCCTGGTTGAGATCGAAGATGACCGACGATCGACTGCCGAGCGGCGCCATGATCCTGAACTTTCCGTACTGACCCTTGCACATGTCCTGAGCGGCATTGGGCCAGCGCATCAGTTGATTCGCGTCGTCGGTCGAGCAGTCGAGGTCGAACCAGAACGTATGCGTCTGCCCGCCCTTGCGTGGCTCGACCCCGAGCAGAAACTCGCTGTCGAGAAACTTCTCGCCGCGATTGTTCAGGAGCAGCGAGTTGATCCCGTAGCGGTAGGGAAAGTTCATCGACGAGGCGATGAAGACGTCCTGCCAGCCGTCCGCGTTCAGGTCGCCAACGCTCGGTCCCCAGGGCCAGTAGTTTTCCGCGCCCACACGGTCCGAGATCTCCTCGAACTTGCCATTGCCGCGATTCGCGTAGAAGGCGTTGCCGAAGATGAACCGATCGTGCTTGCCCCCGAGCATGTGCTCCGGCATCAGCTCGCGCGCCTTGAGCTTCTCGCGCTCGGGGCCGGACTGCTCGCTCATGTCGGAGTGCATGTCGGTGATCAGGAGGTCGGGGCGCCTGTCGTTGTCGTAATCGAAGAACTTGATGCCCATGCTGCCCCAGGGGGTTCTCGAAAAGTACTTCGCGGTGCGGTCCACGAACTTCTTGCCGCCGACGGACTCATAGAAATGGCCGGCCCCCTGCATGTTCAACGTGTAGAGATCGAGAAAGCCGTCGCCGTTCAAGTCGGCGACGCTGGCGTCGCCGCTCCAGCCGGCATCGCCCAGGCCGACCTCCCTGGTCACGTTCCTGAACCGGTTGCCGCCCATGTTCTTGTAGAGGATGGCGGATTCCGAACGGTCGCGGTGAAGATGGCCGAGGAACGCGTCCTGGAGCCCTTCGTATGCGCCGCCCCTTCCCTTCACGTCGGTCGTGTAGCGGCCGACGTTGCAGACATACAGGTCGAGCAGGCCGTCGTTGTCGTAGTCGAAGAACACCGCGCCTGACGAGTGGCCGGCGTAGTCGACGCCGGCGGCCTTGGAAACGTCCTTGAAGTGTCCCAGGCCATCGTTTTCGAGCAGGACGTTGCCGCCACGGACCGTCGTGACGAAAAGGTCCTGGTCGCCGTCGTTGTCGGTATCGGCGAACGACGCCGTGACGCCCACCCGATCGGCAAGCGCGACACCAGCTGTCGGGTTGAGGTTTCTGAACTTGCCGCCGCCGAGATTCTTCCAGAGCTGGCTGCCGGTGAGCTGGTTGACGAAATAGACGTCCTCGAGCCCGTCGCCGTCCACATCCGCTGCCGCGATCCCGGTGCCGTGATCGTAGTGGACGGGTTTGTGGAACCTGGCGGCATCGTCGACGACGTAGTTGAAGAAGGTGATACCGCTCTCCGTCACGCTGTCGCGGAACTGGAACTGGTGAAAGACCCTGAACTGGCTGGTCGTGTCGCGTTGCGCTTTGGCGCGCGCCCCAAGTGACGAAACGCCGATGTCCGGCGTCGGATAGAGCACGGTGGTTGGGCGGGCGGCGGGCGGGACTCCCTGTTGGGCCGCGCCCTGAAGCGCGACAATCGTGACAGCCGCAGTGCTCGCGATGATGACCGCCAACCTTACGGCCCGGGTTCCGACCTTCACGTCACGATCCTTTCTGCGGCTCCACGATCGTTCGTGGCCTCTCCTCAGCGTTGAATTCTAGCTGAAACGATGGGCGACCTCGGGCGCACCACGCGTCGCCAAGACATCACGCGATACCCTCGCGTCGCCGCGCGCGCGCCACAGTTCGGTCACGCCCGATCGCCTGGCCCCGCGATTGCAGGACCCCAAGCCGCGTGATAGCCTTGCGCTCCCGCGGTTCAGGAGATTCGGCGCAGCGGTGTGTGTGTCGGCCGAAGCTTTGGGATGCGGGGGCGGGACCTCGCGACCAGGACCGGAAGGTGAGCCCCCATGCCGTCGAAGAGCCGCCGACCTCAAGGCAAGCGCGCCCCTAAATCCGCTGCAACCCCTCGGAGGCATCGAGCCATGAGCGCATCCAAAAACGACCACGCAGCCGGCGGCGCGCGCGGACCCAATGGCGCCGAGGCCAAGGCCGGCGACCCGAGTGCCGCGAGCATCGACAAGGTTCGCGACATCTTGTTTGGCGGCCAGGTTCGCGAGTTCGATCGGCGATTCAGCCGGCTCGAAGATCGCCTGCTGAAGGAAACCAGCGATCTCAAGGATCACCTCAAGGCCCGGCTCGAGGCGCTCGAGAAGTTCACCAAGAAAGAGACCGACTCGCTCGCCGATCAGATCAAGGCAGAGAAAGCCGACCGCGTCGACTCGCACAGCACCCTGGCGCGCGAGCTGAAGGACACGGCCAAGTCGCTCGAAAAGCGCACCGCCTCGCTCGACGATCAGCAGAGCAAGAGCCAGCGCGAACTGCGTCAGCAGATCCTCGAGCAGAGTCAGAAGCTGAGCGACGACATCCGCAAGCGCATCGACGACGTGCTCGTCCGGTTGGCGAGCGAGGTACAGCACCTGCGCGCCGACAAGGCCGATCGCGCAACCATCGCGGAGTTGCTCACCGAAATGGCCCTGCGTCTCACCGGCGACCTCGACGAGGACGCCGAGGGCTGAAGCTGTGGCCGCCGAGATCGATGACGAGCAGCTCACTGAGCTCCGCTCGCTGATCGTCGGCCCGGAGCAGCGTGAGCTGCTGGCGCTGCAGGCTCGCCTGCTCGATCCAGAGGCGCAGCTGCGCGACGTCAGTCGGGTGCTGCCCGACGCCATCCTCCTGCGCCGGGCCGACCCCGAGCTGACCCACGCACTCACACCCTTCATCGAAGAGGGTGTCACCGCCTCGGTGCGGCGCGACCCGGCGCCGCTGGCCGATGCGTTGTTCCCGGTGATGGGCCCGGCCATCCGCAAGGCGATTGGGCACGCCCTCGCCGGGATGATGGAATCGCTCAATCGTACCCTCGAGCACAGCCTGTCGTTGCGCGCGGCGCAGTGGCGCTGGACCGCCTTCAAGACCGGCAAGCCGTTTGCCGAAGTCGTACTGCTCAACACGCTGCAATATCGCGTCGAGCAGGTGTTTCTCGTGCATGCCGAAACCGGACTGCTGTTGCAGCACGTGTCGGCAGATCCGAACGCCAGCCGCGACGCCGATCAGATTTCCGCGATGTTCACCGCCATTCGCGATTTCGTCCGCGACTCGTTCCGCACCGGAAGCGGCGACACGCTCGACGCGTTGCGCGTCGGCGAGCTCACCGTCATCGTCGAACCCGGACCACACGCGTTTCTCGCCGGCGTCGTCCGCGGTACCCCGCCTCGCGATCTCCAGTCCGTGTTCCAGGATGCGCTCGAGCGCGTGCACCACAGTGCCGGGCGGGAGCTACAGGCATTTCAAGGCGACTCGTCACCGTTCGAGAGCGTGCGTCACACGCTCGAGTTGTGCCTGGTCACCCAGTTTCGCGATCGCGGGCCGAAATCGTTCACCTGGTGGATTGCGGGTGCGGCTGCGGTCACCGTGCTGCTCGGCACCTGGGGAGGACTGACCTTCCGCGAGCGCCAGCGCTGGAACAGCTATGTCGATCGACTGCGCGATCAACCCGGCATAGTGGTCACCTCGACCTGGCGTCGGGCCGGTCGTTTCTTCGTCGCAGGACTGCGGGACGCGCGCGCCGTCGATCCGGCGACACTGGTCGCTGGGTCTGGCCTGTCACCCGAGAATGTCGAGGCGCGCTGGGAGCCGTACCAGAGTCTGTCGCCGCAATTCGTGACCGCGCGCGCGCGCGATGTCTTGCGGCCGTCAGCCGGCGTCACCCTCGATTTCCGTGACGGTGTCCTGACGGCCACCGGTCCGGCCAGCGTTCGATGGCTGGTGGACAGCGAGCGCCTGGCTCTGGCGATTGGCGGCGTAGAGCGCTTCGCCTACGCGGGCAAGACACCGGACGCACGAGCCAAGGAAGAACTGGAGGCGGCGAACATAGTATTCCCGAAAGGATCGTCGCGTATTACATCGGGACAGGAACAAACCCTCGGGCACGTCGCCGACGGTCTGCGCGCATTGAACGAAGTCGCCCGGGCACGCGGCGAGCGTGCCCGCGTCGAGGTCGTCGGCCATACTGACACCGACGGCAGCGACGTCGCCAACGAGCCACTGAGTGTGAGTCGCGCGCAGGCGGTGCGAGCGCTCCTGCCGGCACAGCTGGATGCCGTGGACCTCGCGGTCAGAGGCGTCGGCAGCGCCGCGCCGTTGTCGAGCGGCAAGAGCGAAGCGGACATGAGCCGCAACCGGCGAGTCTCGTTTCGGGTCGAGCTCACGGGCGCAGCCGGCCGAGGGAGCGATCGCCCGTGATGCAAAAGAAGATCTGCCTGCTGGGGGGATTCGGCGTCGGCAAGACGAGTCTGGTATCGCGATTCGTCCACAGCATCTTCTCTGACAAGTACCTGACGACGATCGGCGTGAAGATCGAGAAGAAGACCATCACCCTCGACGCGGAGAGCGTCGATTTGATCATCTGGGATATCCATGGTGAAGACGATTTCCAGAAGGTCAACATGTCGTACCTCCGTGGCGCGTCCGGCTACCTGCTGGTCGTTGACGGCACCAGAATCGGCACGCTCGAGACTGCGCTCGTACTGCATGGGAGCGCTCAGAAGACGCTCGGCAAGGTGCCCTGCATGATGGCGATCAACAAAGCGGACCTGAAAGACCGTTGGGAAATCGGGCCGGCGGCTGTCGAGGGACTGGCCATTCCATTCGTGATTACGAGCGCCAAGAACGGTACCGAAGTCGAGGAGACCTTTGCCTCGCTCGCGCGCGCGATGGTGGCAGGAACGGGCATGCAGCGATGAGCGACGAGATTCTGAAAACGGTCCTGCCGGCCCTCGACCTGGCGGCGTTCCAGCGTCACGCCGATGGAAGGTTCGCGTCGATCGCGCCCCGGCCGGCGTGGTTCGGGCGCCTCGTCGCCGATCCGACCTTTCCGTTTCTCGGGCACATCCTCGAAGAGGCCGAGGTTTTCTGGAAGGGCGGAGAAGTGGGACGACGCGAGTGGGGACCGGTGGCCGAGGTCGACGAATCGGGATCGGAGTTCCACTACCGGGTGACGGCCCTCAACAGCGCCAGCAGTCAGTTCCTCGTCTTCCAGCTGGATCTGGGCGCCGACCAGGTGCGTGAGGTGCTGCAGAAGGTACGAACCGACATGCTCGCAACCGAGCAGCGCGCCGGCTCCGATGCGCGCAAGCGCAGGGCGCAGTTGAGTCACCTCCGGCGTTCCGCGGATGCGTTCGGCGATGCCATCCTACGCGGCGTGCTGAAGAAGGCCACGTCAGCCGACCCGGTGCTCGAGGCGCTGACGACGACCGGCGGCGACTTGCTGCAGGCGATCGACGACATCGTGCAGACGACGCGACCAGGCCGTCGCTGACTCGTTCGCCCGCGATTCACGCCAGACCGCCGGCGCCGGGCGGCTCACCGCCGGTCGAGCGCCGGTAGATGTCGCGCACGCTTTCGATCGTGTCTGCGTCCGCGGCGGTCTTGTCGTGACGGTATCGCTTCACGCGGGCGAACCGCAGCGCCAGCCCGCCGGCATAGTGCGGGCTCGCCTGGACATCGTTGAAGGCAATCTCCACGACGAGTTCGGGCCGCACGTACACGGCGTAAGCGTCGCGCGAGACTTCGAGCTGGAGCAGCCGCTCCGTCTGCCACCTCAGCGTTTCGTCCGTCATGCCCTTGAACGTCTTGCCCAGCATGACGAAGCCTTCGCCGGGTGCGCCACGCGCGCCCAGGTGCAGGTTGCTCAACCATCCCGTCCGGCGACCGTGTCCCCATTCGGCGGCAAGGACGACGAGGTCGAGCGTGCGCGCGAGCTTGACCTTGAGCCAGTGCTGGCCCCGCCGGCCGGCGGCGTAGCCGGACGCCAGCGCCTTCACCATTACACCCTCATGGCCCCGCTGCAGGGTGTCGTCGACGAAGCGCGCAGCCGCTTCGGCATTCGGTCGAAGCAGGCGTGGCACGATCGCACGAGGTGCCAGCTCGGCGAGCGTGCCGAATCGCTCCACCTGCGGGGCGTCGATCAGGGCCGCGCCGTTGACGTAGAGGCAATCGAAGAAGAACGGTGTCAGCGGTATCTCCCTCCGCAATCGCTCCACCTCCAGCTTCCGGCCGAATCGCTGCATCGTCCGCTGGAACGTCTCCGGGGCGCCATCGGAACGCAGCGCGATCACCTCCCCGTCAAGGATCAACTGGTCCGCCGGCAGGCGGCGGACCGCCTCGACGACCTCGGGAACGGCGGGCGTGACCTCGCGCAGGTTTCGAGAGAACACCTTGATCTCGTCGCCGGCCTTGTGCACCTGGATGCGCGCCCCATCGAGTTTCCATTCGAGCGCGACATCCTCATCGAGGTTCGCCAGCGCCTCCTCGATGTCGGACGCGGTCTGGGCGAGCATCGGCTGCACGGGTTGGAAGAGCTGGAGGTCGAGACGTGAGAGGTCCAGCTCCCCGCCGGCGAGCGCGGCACGGGCCACGGGCGGCAGACCGCCGGCGATCATGACGGCGCGGCGGATGACCTCTGCGGACACGTTGGCGGCTCGGGCCACGGCCTCGGCGAGGACGGCTTCGAGTGCACCCTGGCGCAGTTCCCCGAAGAGCAGCCGGACCAGGAAATCCTGCTCGTCGGCGGTCGCTCGCTCGAGCAGCCGACGGAAAAGACGCACCCGCTCAACCGGCGATCCGCGGCCGGTCGTCGCCGCAATCCGGTCGAACATCTCGTCCACTTCCCCGAGTTGCAGCACCGGCACCGGCGCCGAGGTCAACGGCTTTGCTTGTCGTATCGCCGAGCCGCCGATGCCGATGAGTCCCTGCCGCGGCTCGCCCGACAGAAAGGCGATGGCGATCTCGACCTCCGCGGGATTGACCCGTCGAAGCAGGGCCGCGAGCTGGCCGACCTTGGCGAGACGGGCGTTTGTCTCCGCGACTGCGGCACTTGTCTCGACCAGCTCGTGAAGAAGCATCACGGTTGATGGACGAGTCTACTGTGTCACGCTCAGCGCCGGCATCCAGTACCCTGGTGCTGCCGTCCTTAAGGGACGCTGCCGGGAACGGACGGCTCACGATGATGACGATGAGAACCAGGCGATTCCTAATTGGTGTGTCGTGCGCGGCCGTGGTGTCCACTGCGGCGAGCTTCTACTACGGCTGGCGGCCGGTTCTGGCGCAGACGTCCCCCAAGGCGCACTGGGAACCGTACAAGACTCGAAACCCGAAGCCGTCCGTCGATCAGAAGCTGACGGACCCCGTGCTGACCGGGGCCATCGACCTGCATGCACACCACGGACCCGACAGCTACGACCGGCAGTGGGACGCGTTCGAGGTCGTGAAGCTCGCGAAGGAGCGGGGCATGCGCGGCGTCGTCCTGAAGAACCACTGGACGGAGACGGCTGGCCTCGCCCAGCTGGTGCGCAAGTACGGAGCACAGGGGATCGAGGTCTTCGGCAGCGTCACGCTCGACACGCCCGTCGGCGGCGTGAATCCCATGGCGGTGCGCTACATGGCCGACGTGGAAGGGACCTGGGGGCGGATCGTGTGGATGCCGACCCACGATTCCGAGCACGAGGTCAACTACAACAAGGAAACGCGGGCCAAGGCCATCGTCTCGCGCAACGGCAAGCTGATTCCCGAAGTCTTCGAAGTGCTGGACCTGATCAAGGAGCGCAATCTCACCCTGGCCACGGGCCACGTGACACCCGAGGAGGTGCTCATGATCATGGCCGAGGCCAAGAAGCGCGGCATCACCAGGATCATCGTCACCCACCCGATGCTCGGGGCGCAGTTCACGAACATGTCCCTTCCACAGATGCAGGAAGCCGTGAAGCTCGGGGGAGCCATCGAGATCACCGCGGGCACCGTCAACGGCGACGGGCCTGCCAAGACCCGCGCAATCGAAGCGATCAAAGCCCTGGGCACGCAGAACGTGTTCGTTTCGAGCGACAGCGGGTTGATCGGCACTCCCAACCACCCCGATGCCTTGGCCATGGCCGCGAAAGCGCTGCGCGCCGCCGGGTTCAGCGAGCAGGATCTGAGCCGGATGTTCAAGCAGACGCCCGCCCGCCTGGTCGGTCTCTGATGCTCGCCTAGCGCTTGTCCAGACCGTGCCTGGCGAGGAACTGTGACAGCAGGTCAGCCACCGCCACGTTGTTCATGTCGGCGAACGGGATGTGGGTGTTGCCCTTCAGGCCGGCGTCCCTGAGCATCAGCACCTCGGCCTTGCCCCCGTACTTGTTGACCTTCTCGGCGAACAGCTGTGACAGCTTGAGCCTGTTCGCATAGTCGCCGGCCGTGCCGATGTTGTCGCCCCACACCACCTGCATGGGGACCCTGGTCAGCTTCTTGAACTCCTCGAGCGGAACCTCGATCGGACCGAACCCTCCCACCGGTCCCCCCGGGCCCTCGCCCTGCGGATAGACGTAGCCCACGTTCTCGTACATGACGACACCGGCCAGGTTGTTGGTCTTGAGCGCAGTCAGGATTGCGCGCATGCCGCCCGCCGAGTTCGTGAGTGCGACGCTCGGTCCGATCTTGTCCATCAGCTTTGCGGCGGCATCGGACTGCAGCTGCGCGTTCTCGAGCGTGTCGAACTCGAGATAGCGCGCCCTCGACGCCTGGTTCCAGGCCTCCGGGTCCTTGGTCGGGAACTGCACGCCCTCGAACCAGTTGGGGTACTGCGTGCCGAACCTCCAGGCGGTGAAGTTCCCCTGGTCCTGGCTGACCACCGGCCGGTAGGTGTGCTCGGCGCAGCCCCAGTTGGCGCGGCCGACACGGGGGCCGTCCCAGATGTAAACCGGGTAGCCGCGGCGCAGGAAGATGCTCTGGTAGCCCTCGCCGCCGTCCCATCGGTTCAGCCAGGCCGCCGCTGCGGCGCTGTGCCACATCACCAGGTTGATGCGGCGCGGGTTCACCGGAACCTGATAGTCGACGTAGCCGTGATCGCAGTGGAGCGACTTCGCGTCGGGGTCGCCGAGGACCTGGCCGCCAACCGCGAACGAGCCCTGTTTCTGAATCGTGATCGGCGTGTTGTCTCGCTGGGCTCCCAGGTAGCTGTTAGCGAACACAGCCGGCAAGAGGGCCACGAGAAGGCCAAGGCGCAGACGAACGTTCCTCTCGTTCATGGCGTATCTTTGCCGATTCCGGTCGTAGAATGCACCTCACCGACGTGGCCAGCGTTCACCCCTACAGCGTCCGGATCTGTCACTGGATCAACGTGATCGCCTGCGCGTATCTGATCTGGAGCGGGATCCACATCTTCCTCGACTTCCCCGAGTTGTATTGGGGTCACACTGGGTATCGCGACTATCCGGCTGCCTTCAGGCTGGCAGACTGGGGTCTCTCGTGGGATGAAGCCGGCGCGCTCGGCGACCGGAGGTGGGGACGCAATTATCACTTCACCTTTGCCTGGGTGTTCCTCATCAATGGCTTCGTCTACGTCGGCTGGAACCTCTACTCGAGGCATTTTCGCAACCAGATGCTGCCGGCGCGCGGCGAACTGACGATCGCGCGTGTGCGGACGGAGCTACGCCAGCATTTCCAGTGGCCGCGCCGACACGTCTCTGGCAGCTACGGCACGCTGCAGAAGACGTCGTACCTCTTGCTGATCTTCGTCTACGTGCCACTGATGATCGTGACCGGCCTCGCCCAGTCACCCGGTTTTACGGCAGCGATGCCATGGCTGCTGGACCTGTTCGGCGGTCGTCAGTCGGCGCGGACGCTCCACACCATCGGCACTGCGGTACTCGTGCTGTTCGTGATCGTCCACGTCGCGGAAGTCGCGGCGGCGGGATTCGTCGGCCGGATCCGTTCGATGATCACGGGTAAGTAGACGTTGCACCAACCAGCGAGGTAATGATGAGCACCCGCATCTCACGTCGCACCTGGCTGACGAGCGTGCCCGCCCTCGGTGGTCTGCTGTTGGCGGGATGTTCGCGAGAGACGTTCGTTCCACCGCGAGTCCGAGGCGGATTGATCGGTGCCGCCGATGTGTTGACGATGGCCACCAATCGGCTGCTGCTGCAGCGCCAGCCGCTGGCGCGGGAGTACTCTCGCGCCGATGTTGCCGATCCGTTCCCGACCTG
>Ga0180064_1000125_pt1 | contig 11280 bp, 8 predicted proteins | sample EasRiv200_16_10D_FD_121782 | JGI IMG/M metagenome (GOLD analysis project Ga0180064, IMG submission 121782) | Soil microbial communities from meander-bound floodplain in the East River, Colorado, USA - East River metaG ERMLT200_16_10D | ecosystem: Environmental > Terrestrial > Soil > Floodplain ... | reverse complement strand
GGATAGGTGACCTGATTCTCCACGATTCGCGGCGCCTGCCCGGGGTAGCTCGTGCGGATGATCACCTGCACGTCCGACAGGTCGGGGATCGCGTCGAGCGGCGTGCGCAGCGCCGCCCACACCCCCCAGGCGCCGAGCGCGAAGGTCGCGAGCAGCACGAGAAAGCGGTTGGCGATCGAAGCGCGAATGAGCGCGGCGATCATTTGTGCGCTCCGTGTTCCGGCACGCTCGCCTCCGCGGGCACGAGCTTGGTGACCCGGAATTGCCCATCGGGCCGGGCCGTGAACTCGAAGCGGATGCGGTCGCCTTTTTTCAGGCCTGGAGGGATGCCGCCCGCCGGCGCGAGAAACGGCATGGTCATCGCGCCCATGCCCGCGCTCGGGATTTCGTCGTGCCGGATCAGCAGCTCGCGCTCGCTGACGGCCACGATCACGCCGGTGCCGCTATGCGTCTGCGCCGCCGTTTCGGACGCCGCGCCCTCCATGCGCGTGCCGCTCCCCTTCAGGCTCGCTTCGGAGTCGATGAGGAATTGCCCGGAGACGACCACCTTGTCGCCCGCGGCGAGGCCTTTGCGCACTTCGCTCTTGCCGCCCGAATCGAAGCCGATCTCCACGTCCTGCTGGCGGAACCTGCCTTCGCCTTCGGCGACGATCACCAGGCTCCTCGCGCCGGTGCGGATGACCGCCTCCGAAGGCACCAGCAGCGCTTTCGTTCCCGTCCCTTCAGAGAAAGCGAGCGTCGCGAACATGCCGGCCTTGAGCATGGCGCCCGGATTGGCGAGCTCGACCCGCGCGCGCAGCGTGCGCGTCGCCGCGTTCAATTCGGGCAGGATCGCGCTCACGCGCCCGCGGAACACCTGGCCGGGGAAGCTCGGCACGCGCGCCTCGACCGCGGCGCCGGGCCGCAGCCACGCGCCCTGCGTTTCGGGCACTTCGGCATTGACCCAGACGCTCGAAAGATCGACGAGGCGAAACAGCATCGCGCCCGAAGCCACGGTCATGCCTTCGCGCACGCCGAGCTCGGCGATGACTCCGCTGATCGGCGCGTACAGCGTGATGCGCGCCTGAGGCTTGCCCTCTTTCTCCAGGAGACTGATTTGCGCCTCGCTCATGCCGAGAAGTTGCAGCCGGTTGCGCGCGGCCTCGGCAAGACTCGCGTCCTTGCCGGCGCGCCGCAGCGACAGATACTCTTCCTGCGCCGCCGCCCAGTCGGGCGCGAGCAGCTCGACCAGCGGCTGGCCTTTGGCGACCGGGTCGAGCGGCGCGCGCGCGTGAAGCTTCTCGACGAAACCGCCCGAGCGCGCCTGCACGACGACCACCCCGCGCTCGTTCCATGCGACGCTGCCGACCGCCTCGATGCGCCGCTCTATCGAGCCCGCGACGACTTCGGCCGTGCGCACCCCGAGGTTCTGCGCGACGCGCGGGTCGATCGAGACGGTTCCCTCGCCGCCTGTGTCGTCCGCATATTTCGGCACGAGCTGCATGTCCATGAAAGGCGACTTGCCCGGCTTGTCGAAACGCTGCTGCGGAACCATCGGGTCGTACCAATACAGGATCTTTCTGCCCGAAGGCTCCTGCGCCGGCGCTGCGGCCTCGCTCGCCGGCGCCGTGCGCGACTTTGCGAACCAGTACCCGGCTCCGCCCGCCGCGGCGGCGACCAGAACGAAACCGGCAATGAAGAGAGGTGTGCGTCTCATGGCTGCCCCTCGTGCGGCAGGAGGAAGTTCAATTTCGCCCAGGCGCGTGCGCGCTCGAGCTGCACCTGCACCGATGCGAGGCGCGCCTCAGCCTCTGAGCGGCGCGCTTCGAGCACCATCGCGAGGTCTCCGCGGCCACCGCGATAGGCGGCGAGGGCCGCGGCGACGCGTTCGCGCGCCAGCGGCAGCAGCAGCTTTTCGAAGCGCTCCATGCGCACCCCCGCGGTCTGCCAGTCGGCGTACAAACCGCGCAGCTCGGCCTCGTGCATGCGCCGCGCTTCCTCGACCTGCGCCTGCGCCTGGTCGGCGAGCAGGCGCTTGGCGGCGAGGTCCCGGTCCTGGCGCTTCTCCGCTTGCCAGGGAAGATCGAAGCTCACCATCACGGAGATCATGTTGTCGAAAGCGGGTCCGCGCTGCCCGTATAAGACCTCCAGGCTCCAGTCGGACTTCTTCGAGTTCGCCGCGAGTGCGACGTCGGTTCGGGCGAGCGCCTCGCGCTCGATATAGACCCGCTGGTCCGGATGCTCATGCAGGTTGGCGAGCAAGGCCGTGGGCGGATGATCGAACCGGGTCGTGTCGGGCGGACCGGCAAGCGGGCGGGAGACGTCATCGCGCAGCCAGACGGCGAGCGAGTAGCGCGCGCGCTCGATCGAGCGGTCCTGCTCGATGACGCGATCCTGCGCGGCCACCCCGGCACCGCGCAGCGCGAGCGCATCGGCCGTATTCTGCCGGCCCGCCGCAATCGCCGCCGACACGGTGTCCAGTTGAAGCTGCAGCTCTCCCACCAGCTCGACCAGAGGCGTGCGCGCCTGCTGAGCGAAGTACAGTTCGAGCCAGGCGAGCGCGATTTCGCGCTGAATGCCGGCGCGCTGCGCCGCGAGGTTGGAGGCTTCCACGTCGCGCTCGCGCGCGGCACGCTCTCCACGCAGCTTTCTCTTCTCCCCGTTGGGAAAGTCCTGCACGAGGCCGATCCTGCGCATCGTCATGAAATCGGTGTCGTACCGGAGCCGGTCCGCTCCGTTGACGGGCAGATTCTCCACGCCGATGCGCAGCTTGGGATCGGGCAGCTCGCCCGCGCGGGGCACGAGCTCTCGCGCGGCGGCAAGCGCCGCGCCCTGCGCGGCAAGGCGCGGGGAACTTTTTTCGCCGATTTTCAGCGCTTCGGCGAGCGGGAGCGGATCGGTGCCTGCCGCGTGCGCGAACGGCGCCGCCGGGGTGAGGCCGATGGAGCAGAAACAAACGAGCGAGCGCGCAAGACGCCGGGGCAAAGCAGAAACCATAAAACCTCCGATGAGCGGGAACACCGGCGCCGCACATGCGGCGCCGCGGCTCAGCGGCGGCTAAGTGAGGAAGCGGGAGTAGAGGAGGTTGAGAGGCGGAGGCGGAGCGCTCGCGACCGCGATTCGCGTGGGAAGCGAAATGCCCGAGGCGGCCGGCACGAGCACGCGCTGCACTGAGAGCACCAGGACCGGCGCGTTGAGTGCGGGGAGCTGCGGGACCTTCGCGAGGTCGAGCGTCTGCGTTTCGGACTGGAAATGCACCCGGCACAGAAGCTCCGACGGCGCCGGATTCGCGTGCTCCTCGCATTCCATCTGAGGCTCGGGCATCCTGCCTTGCAGGCAACCATACGAGGCCAGCGCCGCATGCGCGAAAGCCAGCGCCGCCAGTGCGAAGCCGGCGATCCAGCGCCTGCGAAAACGGGTCAGGAACGGCATGACTGAGTTGCTTCCCGGGTCTAGGATAGCCCAGCCGGGGAAAAATTCAAAATCCGGACCGGCAGGTGCGGGCAGGCGTGGCCCACCGTCAACTACTCCCCGAAGAGCTTCTGCTTCTGCTCGCGGCGCGACTGCGCCTCGATGGAAAGCGTTGCCGTCGGCCGCGCGATCAGCCGGGGGATGCCGATCGGCTCGCCCGTTTCCTCGCAATAACCGTAGCTGCCGTCTTCGATGCGGCGCAGGGACTCGTCGATCTTTTTGAGAAGCTTTCTCTCGCGGTCGCGCGCGCGGAGTTCCAGCGCGTACTCTTCCTCGATCGTCGCCTGGTCGGTCGGATCGGCCTCGAGCTCGTGCTCCCGCAGATGCTCCGAGGTGAGATCCGCCTTCTCCAGCATTTCCTTTTGCGTCTCGAGCAGACGCTCGCGGAAGAACGCGAGCTGTTCGGCGCTCATGTACTGCGACGCGGGGGCGCGCAGCAACTCGGCCTCGGTCAGGCCGTTCTTCCTCGCCGGTTTTTCCTCCGCCGGTTTTTCCTTCGCCGGTTTTTCCTGCGCCGGCTTTTCCTGCGCCGGCTTTTCCTGCGCCAGCTTCGCCGCCTTGGTCACCAGCTTCTTTACTACTTTTCCACCAAACATTGTTCCAATCCCTTCATAAATAGGTCCTGCGGCAGATTCTTGCCGATGAAAACCATCGTGCTTGAACGCTTTTCGTCCTTGCCCCAGGCGCGACCCAGATCGCCGCCCATGAGCATGTGCACCCCCTGAAACACGACACGGTGCGTGTTGCCCTTCATGTAGAGCACGCCTTTGTAGCGCAGCATGTCCGGTCCGTAAATCTGCACGACCCCGGACAGGAATTCCTCGAGCTTCACGCTATCGAACGGCTTGTCCGAGCGGAACGCGAAGGAGCTGACGTGCTCGTCGTGCTCGTGCTCGCTGTCTTCGAGGAACTCCGGATCGAGCTCGAGGGTCGCGTTGAGGTTGAAACCGCGGATATCGAGGATGTCCTCGATCGGCGTGTTGCCGAATTGGACTTTCCTGATAGGCGCCCGCGGATTCATTTTCGTCAGGCGCTTTCTCAGTATTTCCTGCTCGGCTTCCGAGACGAGGTCCGTCTTGGACATCAGAATCCGGTCGGCGAAGCCGACCTGCTCCTGGGCCTCGTGAAACTCGTCGAGCTGCTTCGAGGCGTGCTTTGCGTCCACCAGGGTGATGACGCTGTCCAAAATGTAATAGTTGCCGATCTTCTCGTCGATGAAGAAGCTCTGCGCGACCGGCCCCGGATCGGCCATGCCCGTCGTCTCGATGATGACGCGCTCGAATTTGAGCTTGCCGGAGTCGCGCTGCGACTGGAGTTCCCCGAGGATGCGGATGAGGTCGCCGCGCACGGTGCAGCACACGCAGCCGTTGTTCATCTCGATGATCTGCTCGCCGGCTTCGCTCAGGAGGATTTCGTTGTCCACGCCCGCTTCGCCGAACTCGTTCTCGATCACGGCGATCCTGTGGCCATGCTGCTCCTTGAGGATGCGGTTGACGAGCGTGGTCTTGCCGCTTCCCAGGAAGCCGGTGAGTATGGTGACCGGAACCATGTTTTCCTGTGCCGACAATTCGACCCTCCTGGTACTTTCCCGCGCGCCGAGCGGCAGCAAAACCATGCCGCGCGCTGCCTCAGAACAGGCTTATTTGAGCATATTGCTTCGCAAAAGGTTCAGCGAAGCGCCCAGCTGATCCTGACGGAGCACCAGCGAGCTGAAAAAAGGGCGAATTACAGCACGCCCGGCACTACAAAGCAACCGGATGCCGCCACGCATGGCGTCACACGGCCGTAAGCCTCCAAGGAAGCGAGCTTTCCCCGCTGGGTGGTGCGGGCGGCAAGCCGGGTGCTGCGGCCAAACCGCATGGACGGCGAGCGCGGGCGCGCCTAGACTAATAGTTGGAGGCGTCACTTCCAGACCCTGTGTCACCCTTCAACCAACGGCTTGGCAGCAGACCGTACTTCGGCCCTAGTGAGCACTGCTATCCAAAGTTAGCGACGCGCTCTCCCAGGTGACTGCCGCCGTTTTCATCTCTTACGCACGCTCGGCGTCAGCCACACAGGTGCGCGCCCTGCGCGACGCCCTCATCGGCCGCGGAGTGGAGGCTTTCTTCGACGAGACCGACATCCCTCCGGGGAGCCCGTATCCCGCGCGTCTTGCCGATGCGTTATGCGCCGCCCGACTGGTCGTGGTGTTTGCGCACCAGACCTATTTTTCCCGCCCGTGGTGCGTGTACGAGTTCCGGGTGGCCACATCGCCCTACCGCGCTGACGCAGGCAACGCGCTCCAGCATCTCGTCATCGCACTGCCCGACGCGGATCCGCAGGCCGTCGTCGATCACCTGCCTCCGCCCGTGGCAGAAGCATCCTGGCCCGTTGCCGCCTCGACTGGTGAGCTTGTCGCGCTGATCGAGCGGCGTCTCGGCGAAATCCACCGGCCTCTCGGCGAGATTCTCGACGCCGTCGACGACGACGCGGTGAGGGCGCTGCGGACCGGCGCGCTCGTGCCCACCGCTGCGGCCGCCCACCCGGGCCGCACGGTGAGAGGGCGTATGCCCGCGTCAATACTGGAGCGCTTCGTCGGGCGGACGGATGTGTTGTGGCGCATCCTCGATGCCCTCGATTCGCGCGGTGCGGAATTTTCGCCACGGTCCTGCGCTATCCAGGGAGGCGGCGGTATGGGCAAGAGCCAGCTCGCCGCCGAGTTCGTCGCGCGGTACGCCGTGCGGCACTACCCGGACGGGTACGTGTGGATCAACGCGGAGGGCGGCGATGAGGACCTGGCTGGCCAACTTCATGCTGTTCTGAGTGCGTTCTCGTCCGATGCCCTGCCTGTCGCATCCTTTGGCGAGCGTGCTTCCGATCGCGTGGAGGCCATCTCGGCTGCGGTTTCCAAGGCCATTCCGCGCAATGCGCGCCTGCTGTGGGTCGTGGACAACGTTCCCGAACCCGCCCCCCCGCATCCGCCTCAGCCGCTGGCACGCTGGTGCCCGGTGCGTCACCAAGTCACTCTGCTATGCACAACGCGCCGTGCCGGTATCGAGGACGTGGACGCCCACGTCCAGTTGCGGGAGCTTCCGCTCGATGCTGCGGTTGAACTCCTGACTCAGTCACCCGTAAAGTCTTCGTGGCTCAAAAAGGAGGGCTGGCGTGCGGTTGCCCAGTGGCTCGGCTGCTGGCCGCTGGGTCTGCGCATTGCGCAATCCAGTCTGGGCGACGGTTTCCTGCGGGCGGACGAGTTGCTTGCGAAGGCCCGCGGCGACGAACCGGCGACCGCGCTCGAGGCCGAGGTGGAGGCCTTGCGCGGCGAGGTGGCGCCGGATTACCTGCGCGGAGTAGCGGAGGTGTTTCGGGCCTCCTACGACGGGCTTGCGACGAAGCCGCAGGCGCGCTTCGCGGCCCATCTGCTCTCTCGCCTTGCCCGTATAGCTATCGGCGAGGAGTTGCTCGGCAACCTGGTGCCCGGGGCCGCGCTCGGAATTCTCGCCAAGCGCAGCTGGATCATCGCCGGCGAGCGTCCGGATGCCTTTTCCCGCCGGACCTGGGAAATGCATGCCGTGGTTGCGAGCTATCTCCGCTACCTGAGCGACGATCCGCAAACCCGCGCGCCGGACATCGGCCCGAAGCGCGAGCTCGCCGTGCTCGCCGGGTGGCTCAGGGAGCTATTCCTGAGGACGGGGCAGCTTCCGTATTTGCAGGTGAAGCGGCATTTCCGTGTCATCGCAAAAGCGGCAGTGGATGTTCTCGCGCGCGAAGCGGACGCTGCGCTCCTGAACGCGGCCGGCGACCTCGCGATATCGCTGGCAACATGGCGTCTCGACGATTTCGAGCTCCGCGAAATACGCTTCTACGCCGCCGGACTCGCCGACTCGTTGGGGCTGGACGGCGAGCTCTGCCGCCTGTTGCGCGCGGCCGTGGCGCGCAACGGCGAGGACACCGTGCGCAGCTGCATCGCGGCTGCGGATGGCATGGGCGGAAGCGAGGCGGCGGCGCGGTTCCTGCTGGAGCACCTTGACGACCCGCGAGACCGCGTGCGGTGGCAGGTTTACCCTTCGGCCACCAAGATGCGCCGGACGGACATCATCGCGCCCAAGCTGCTGGAAGCGATGATGCGCGAGACTGCGGAGAGCGTGCTCGCGAGCGCCGCGGTGGAATTCGAGACCTCTCTGGCCGATCAAGCCGTGCTGCCGCAGCTCCTGGACTCGGTTGCCCGGTTCCTCGCCGGCGCCGTCCCTCGCCAGCGGCGCCTGGCCGCGGGCATACTTGGACGAACATTGCGCGTCCACGGCCGGCAGCTGAGCGCCGGGGACTGGACCAGCCGACGTATCAGCGAGGTGCTGCTGGACGCGGCGCTGAACGACCCGGACGGCCCGGCCGCGGAGGCATGTGCCCGGGCCCTTTCCTGGACGGACGAACCGGAGGTCTACGAGTCGCTGAGCACCGCGGTTCGTTGCCTGGAGCCACGGGGCAAGTGGCGTCGGTCGGTGGACGTGCTCGTGCGCTGTGTCATCGCGCGCGAACGACCCGTCTCCCCGGAGGCGTATTGGACGGATGACGACGGTGAGTCGGCGATTGTTTATCACTGGCCGAAGAGCGGCGGGCGCGCCCCTCAGCTCCTGGCACCCGTCGCTGAATTCGTGACAAGCGGCGACGGAGAGGCCCGAGAATTCGCGATCGCTGCCCTGTGCGGCCGCGTCTTCGGCAGTCTGGTCGCGGTCGAGCGCGAAGCATATCTCGTGGCCGGCGGCCCCGATTGCCACTTGATGCACTCCGTCCTGGGCGGCGACCCCGCCAACACCGGTCGTGAGGCGCTCTTGGCGGTTGCGAACGCTTGTCTTGACAGCCGGCAGTTCGAGACGACAGCCGCGATAGCACAAGTTGCAATGAGCGTGGATCCGGAGTTCTCGAGCGCGTACTGGTGGCGCGGCCAAGCTCGCGAAGCGCTGGGGGACGACGAGGGCGCCATGGCCGACTTCGGACGCGTGGCCGAAATCCTGCCTGCCTTCGCCGACGCCTGGTACCGCAGAGGCGAGCTACGGCTGAATCGTCGGGACACGGACGGCGCACTGGCCGACTACGACTCGACGATCCGCTACGAGCCGAACCACACCGGAGCCCGCTTCAGGCGTGCCTGGATACGATTCCGGCGCGACGACGAGGCAGGCGCCCTCGTCGATATCGACGTGGCCATTGCCCATTCGCCGCCCTACGGGCCCAACCACGAGATTCGGGCCGGTTGCCTGGCCGGGCTCGGTCGCTTCGAGGAGAGCGTGGAAGCGGCGACCCGAGCGATAGAGCTCGATCCGAAAATGCCCGATACCTGGTACTACCGTGCCGTGGCACGCGTGAATCTCGGTCGCTACCGGGATGCACGCGCCGACTTGCAGCTGGCTATCGATCTGCGGCCCGACGATTCCCGGTTTCGGTCTCTCGACGTTCAGTTGAAGACCCTTTCGCAGCCGTAGTGCCACAAGAAGTTGTGTCCCACGGAAATCGACCCGCGGGCAGAGCAAATCCGGTGGGAGCAATAGTTAGCTAGAGCCGTTCCAGCAACAGCCCTTTCAGGTACTCGCCTTCGGGAAACTCGATGCGCACCGGGTGGTCCGGCGCTGCGCGAAAGCGCTCGCGAAGCAGCAGCGAAACGCCGGCGTCCGCGGCGGCGCCGGCGACGATTTTCTGGAAGAGTTCGGGCGACACGCCGCCGGAGCAGGAAAAAGTCGCGAGCAGCCCTCCCGGCCGCAGCAACTTCAGGGCATTCAGGTTGATGTCCTTGTAACCGCGCGCAGCGCGCTCGGCGTCCTTCGGCGTCGGCGCGAACTTCGGCGGATCGAGCACGATGAAGTCGAATTGCCTGCCTTCGGTCCGCAACTTGCGCAAGGCCCCGAACACGTCGGCTTCGAGCCACTCGGCGCGGTTCGCTTCGACCCCGTTCAGCGCGAGGTTGCGCTTCGCCAGCTCGAGCGCCGGCGCGGAACTGTCGATCGAGAGCACCGAGCGCGCGCCTCCGGCAAGCGCGGAAAGCGTGAAGCCGCCCGTGTAGCTGAAGCAATTGAGCATCTCACGGCCGTCGGCGAGGGTCCTCACGCGAGCGCGGTTGTCGCGCTGATCGAGATAGAACCCGGTTTTCTGTCCCGCGGCGACGTCGACTTCATACTGGATGCCGTTTTCGACGATCCTGAGCGGTCCGTCGGCCGCCGTGCCTGCAATCAGCCCGGTGCTTGCGGCGAAACCTTCGAGCTCGCGCCCGTCGGTGTCGGAGCGCTCGTGGACCCGGGCGCAGCCGCTCTGCTCGCGAAGGATTCCGATCAGCGCTTCGCGCCATCTCTCGCAGCCCGCGGAAAGAAGCTGCACGACCAGCGTGTCCGCGTAGCGGTCGGCGACAAGGCCCGGGAGCCCGTCCGATTCTCCGTGCACGAGCCGCAGCGCATTGGTCGTTTCCGGCGGTACTTGTGCGCGCCGCAGCGCGAGCGCCGTTTCGATTCTTTTTTCGAACAGATCGGGGCCGGGGACTTCCGCCTCGTCGAAGCTCCACGCGCGGGCCCGGATTTGTGAGGCGGGGCTGTACGCCGCCCACGCGAGGAAACGGCCGTCGGCGCCGCGGATCTCCACCGTGCCCCCGCTCTGCACGGAGCCGCGGACCTCGGCGATCGCGCCGGAGAAGACCCAGGGGTGGCGCCGCAGGAGCGAGCGCTCGCGGCCGGGTTTCAGCGTGAGTTGGGGCGCGTCGCTCACGATGCCGATTCTTTCAAACCCAGCCGGCGAGGCCGATCAGCCCGGCGGCGCCGAACAGCCAAAGGGGATGGATCCTCGTCACCAGAACGACGGCGGCGGTGACGGCCGTGATCGCGAAAGCCGGCCATGAATTGTCGGCGGAAAGCGTGATGAGGTATCCGCCCGCGAGCATCAGGCCGACGGTCACCGGAACAAGCCCCTCCTCCACGGCCGCCCGCCAGCGTGCGCCGTGAAAGCGCTGCCAGACTCCCGAAACGGCGAAGGTCAGCACGCACGAAGGACCGCAAACGGCCGCAGTCGCCACCACCGCGCCGGCGAAGCCCGCCACTTTCCAGCCGATCAAGCTGACCACGAGAATGTTCGGCCCGGGCGCCGCCTGGGCGAGCGCGAAGAGTTCGGCGAACTGCGCGCCGCTCATCCATCCGTGCACCTCCACGACGCTGCGATGCATTTCGGGGAGCACGGTGATCGCGCCGCCGACCGCGATCAGCGACAGAACGGAGAAATCCATCGCAAGCTGCGCGAGCGTTTCTTCGCTCATCTTGCCCTCCAGAGCGCCGCCGCGACGCTCACGGGCGCAGCGCCAAGGAGGAACACGACCAGGGGCAGGCGCACGAGCGCGATGCCGATGAAGGTGATCACCGCGAATAAGGCCATTGCCGAGCGCAGCCGCCGGCTCGTTGCCATCTTGAGGCCCATGGCAACGACCAGACCCGCCGCCGCGGCGGAAATCCCGCGGAACAGCGCCGCAACCGCCGGAAGATGGCCGTACTCGGTGTAGAGCGCGCCCAACGCGATAATGATGAAGAACGGCGCCGTCATCAGGCCGGCGAATGCGGCGAGCGCTCCGCGCACGCCGTGATAGCGCGCCCCGACGCACACGGCGACGTTGACGATGTTCGGACCGGGGAGCAGCTGGCACAGGCTCAGGACGTCGGTGAATTCCTCGGCGCTCAGCCAACGGCGCTCTTCGACCAGCATCCGCCGCGCAAACGGCATCACGCCTCCGAATCCGGCCAGCGCGACTTGCGTGAATCGAAGAAAAAGCTCGCGCGGCGCCGGGACTTCCGCGGAAGACGTTTCGCTCACGGCTTTTTCACCGGG
>Ga0180064_1000123_pt1 | contig 11296 bp, 7 predicted proteins | sample EasRiv200_16_10D_FD_121782 | JGI IMG/M metagenome (GOLD analysis project Ga0180064, IMG submission 121782) | Soil microbial communities from meander-bound floodplain in the East River, Colorado, USA - East River metaG ERMLT200_16_10D | ecosystem: Environmental > Terrestrial > Soil > Floodplain ... | reverse complement strand
GGCCGCGGCCGGATTGGCCGCGCAGGCCACGGGCGGCCCCGCCACCCAGAAGCTGGCGCTCGACCTGTCCGAGTGGAGCTACATGTGGGTGAACGTGAAGCGCGCCGACACGGCGATGGGCAGCTTCGTCGGCGGCCAGCAGATGTACGTCGAATACATGGTGCCGACGCGCGTGCGCAAACCGTTTCCGATCGTGCTCGTGCACGGGGGCGGAGGACAGGGCCTGGATTGGATGGGCACGCCCGACGGCCGCCCGGGATGGTTCCAGTACCTGGCGGCTGAGGGCTACCGCGTCTACGTCGTCGATCGACCGGGACACGGCCGGTCGCCGCTGCATCCGTACGTCCACGGCGGTTTCCCGGCCCGCGCGAATACCGAAGAGGGGCTGCAGGGCAACTTCATCCCGCCGGCCCCGAGCAACACCGACAAGTTCCGACGCAATCACACGCAGTGGCCCGGTCCCGGCAAGGTCGGTGATCCGGAAGTCAACGCCTTCATCGCGTCCCAGGGCGGAAGCTACGTGCAACAGCCTCAGCCAGGGGCTCCCGGACGACAGGGTGGTCCCGCGGGGCGGCAAGGCGGACCCGGCGCGCCGGCTGGTCCCCCGGTGGCCGCGAATCAGCAACCCGCCGGCGCCCCCAATCTCGCGCACGCGACCTGGCGTGAGGCCGGTGCCGAGCTGCTCGACAAGATCGGACCGGCGATCATCATGACGCACTCGGCCGGCGGCCCGTTCGGCCTGCTGGTCGCCGAAGCCCGCCCGAACCTGGTGAAGGCGACTGTCATCATCGAGGGCGCCGGCACGGCGTTCGCCGGTGGCAACCGCTGGGGCCTGTCGACCATTCCAGTGACCTACGATCCGCCGGTGACCGATCCGTCGGAGATCAAAGTGGTGCGGGTCGAGAACCCCGAACCCGACGTGGACGGCTACTTCCTGCAGGCCGAGCCGGCGAGGAGGCTCCCGAAGCTGAAGAACACGGCGGTGCTGACCGTCACGGCGCCGGCCTCCAACGCCGCGCCGGGCAATCCCGGCCAGGTCGCGTTCCTCAAGCAGGCCGGCGTGAAAGCCGAGGAGCTGCGCATCGAGCGCGATGCCAGCCTGCACGGCAACAGCCACATGATGATGGTGGAGAAGAACAACCGCGAGGTACTGCAGCCGATCCTCAACTGGCTGGACAAGAACGTCACCGGCAGCGCCCCGGCCTACAAGAGACGCGGCACCGATTCCACCGCGCTGCGGCTGGCCGACATGGGCTACTTCTGGATTGGCGCCGAGCCCAGGAAGATGGACTACGGCACCATCGTGTCTGGGCAGATCTACGTCCAGTACCTCATCCCCGAGCAGATCCGGCAGCCGATCCCGATCGTGCTGGTGCACGGCGGCGGTGGACAGAGCACCGACTACATGGGGCTCGACGGCAACGCCAGCTGGGCGCACTACTACGTGCAGGCCGGCTACCAGGTGTATCTGGTCGATCGCCCGGGCCACGGCCGCGTGCCGAATCACCCGGACACCACCGGACCGGTTGGCGCGATGCCCACCTACGACTTCGTGTCGGGCCAACTGCGCCGCGCGGCCACGGGCATGCCGCGGCGGTGGATGGGCACGGCCCTGCCGGGCGATCCGCTGCTCGATCAGTGGATGGCGTCCTCGAACGCCGCGCCTACCAACAACGCCGCGATGATGGAGCTGTGGAAGAGCCGCGGCGGGATGCTGCTCGACAGGATCGGCCCGGCCATCATCCAGACGCACTCGGCCGGCGGCCCGTTCGGCTGGCTGACCGCCGACGCCAGACCCAACCTGGTCAAGGCGATCGTGTGTTTCGAAGGCGCGCCGGCGCCGCTGGTTGGACAGGGCGGAGCGGTGCAGCCGCTGGCGAACCTGAAGAATATCCCGATCCTCTACTTCGAGGCCGAGAACTCGGGCTTTACCTTCGGCCGCCAGCTGCTGCCGGCGCTGAAGCAGTCGGGCGCGGCGGCGGAGTATTTGCCGCTGAAGGACCGCGGCATCACCGGCAACGGCCACTTTGCGATGGTGGAGACGAACCGCAAAGAGATCTTCGAGGTGCTGCGGGGCTGGATCGAGAGCAAGCTCCCGGCCGCTGGCAACACCACGGCCCGGCGGTAGAGGGCTAGAGGCTAGAGGCTAGGGGCTAGGGGCCCTAAAGCAACGCTCGGACAGGCGTCGTCGTCCTAATAGGCACATGGATGCCGCGCTTCGTGCTCTGAATCGGTTCGGCCTGGGGGCCCGCGTCGGCGAGGCGCGCCGCCTGTCCGACCCGCGCGGCTGGCTGCGCGCACAGCTGCGCGGCGATGCACCCAGCGTGACACCGCCTGCAGGTGCCGACCCTGAGACCGTGGGCGACGCGGTGCGCGGCCTGCGCCAGCTGGGGCAGGGCGACGAGGCCGAGCGCCGGCAGGCGCGCCGGCGCCTGCAAGAGATCGCCGGCGCCGAGCTGCGGCACGCGGTGACAGAGCGTGTCACCAGCGACCGTCCATTCGTGGAGCGGCTGGTCGCGTTCTGGTCGAACCACCTGTGCGTGTCGATCGGTGGCAAGGTGCTGGTGGCGCCCCTGGCAGGCGGCTACGAGCGCGACGTCATCCGTCCCCACGTGCTCGGGCGCTTCGAGGACATGGTCCTGGCGTCGGCCCGGCACCCGGCCATGCTGGCCTACCTCGACAACTTTCAGTCGATCGGACCGGCGTCGGCCGCGGCCACGCTGGGCCAGCGGGCTGGCCGCCTCCGCGCCACGCCGGAGCAGGCCGCGCCGCGCCGGGGCCTGAACGAGAACTACGCCCGCGAGCTGCTGGAGCTGCACACGTTGGGCGTGGACGGCGGCTATACGCAGCAGGATGTCCAGGAGCTGGCGCGGATGCTGACGGGTTGGACCATCGACGGCATTCCCGGCCCGGGTGCGCGCGCGGCTGCGGGCTCGCGCCCGCGGGGCCGTGGCGGCCGACAGGGCGGAGGACCGCGCGCCCAGGCGGCAGCACCCGATGGCCCCTTGCGGTTCGTCTTCCGGGAGGCGCTGCACGAACCCGGCGCCAAGACGCTGCTCGGCACGCGTTACGGCGAGGACGGTGAGGACGAAGCGGTGCGCGCCATCAAGACGCTGTGCGCCCACCCATCCACAGCGCGCTTCGTGGCGCGCAAGCTCGTGACCCATTTCGTCAGCGACGACCCGCCGCAGGCCGCCGTGGACCGTGTGGCCCAGACATTTCGCACGAGCGGTGGCAACTTGAAGACCGTCGCCGACGTGCTCATCGACCTGCCGGAGGCCTGGCAGGACGACCGCCGCAAGTTCCGCGCCCCACAGGATTGGCTGGTGGCCGTACTGCGTGCGCTCGGCACGACCGACGTCCGCGAAAATGTTGGCCCGCTGCTGCGGCAGCTGCGCCAGCCGCTGTGGTCGCCGGCCGCACCGAAGGGCTACGGCGACACGTTACAGGAATGGGCCGACCCGGACTCGCTGCTCAACCGCGGCGAGCTGGCGCGCACCATCGCGAGAATACCCGGCCTGCGGGATCTCGATCCCCGATCGTTGCTGGAGGTCGTGGACCTGCCGGCGAACGCGCCCCTGGCGGCGATGCTGGCCGATTCGACGATCGCGCGCGACGAACGGCTGGCGTTGGCCCTGGCCGGCCCCGCGTTCCAATGGAGGTAGCCGTGCGAGCATCCATGCACCGCCGCGAGTTCCTGCAGTCGATGTGCTACGGCGGGCTGGCCACGTTCGCCCTGCCGTCGGTGGCCTTTGCCCAGGTGAGCGGGCCGGGCCGCTTCGTGTTCGTGCTGTTGCGCGGCGGCTTCGACGGGCTGGCGGCGGTGGTGCCGGCTGGCGATCCGTCGTATCGCAGCGTCCGCGACGGGTTTGCCTACGATGCCTCGGCGCTGGCGATGCTCGACGACACATTCGGATTGGCACCGGGCCTCGCACCGCTGCGCGCGTTCTGGGACCAGGGCCAGCTGGCGCTGGCGCACGCGATGGCGATCCCGCACCGCACGCGCAGCCACTTCGACGGTCAGGCGGTGCTGGAATCGGGCCTCGACAAGCCTCTGGGGTCGTCGGACGGCTGGCTCAATCGCCTGCTGCAGGTGATGTCGGGCACGCGCGCCGGCATCGCGATCGCGGCCGGCATGCCGCTGTCGCTGACCGGCGCCTACGACGTGCAGAGCTGGTCGCCGACGCAGCTCGGCGTCGTGGACGACGCGTTTCGCGACCGGCTGGCGGCGTTGTATCGCGCCGACGCCGTGCTGCACAACCGCTTCGAGGCGGCGATCGCGCAGCAGGAGCTGGTGGGTGAGGAGCCGATGGCGCGTGGCCGGGCGCGCCGCGACGGCGCGGTGGCGCTGATGACGGCGGCGGCTCGCATCCTCAAGCCGGAGGGCGGACCCAACGTGGCGGCGATGGAGTTGAGCGGGTGGGACACGCACGCCAACCAGGGCCTGGCCGGTGGCGCCCTTGATCGCCTGCTCGGCCAGCTGGCGGAAGGGCTGGTGGCCTTCCGCACCGAGATGGGCGCCGCGTGGGATTCGACCACGCTGGTCGTGATGACCGAGTTCGGCCGCACGGCGCGCCCCAACGGCACGCGCGGCACCGACCACGGCACCGCCGGCGCGGGGTTTGTGCTCGGCCCGCGCCTGGCACGCTCGTCGATTGTCGCTGACTGGCCTGGTCTTGCCGCCAACGCGCTCTACGAAGGGCGCGATCTCAAGCCGACGCTCGACACGCGCGCCGTGCTCAAGAGCGCGGTGGCCGGTGCCTTCGACCTCACCGCAGCCCAGCTGGACCGCATCTTCCCGAACTCTGCCACCGCGCGCGTGCTGCCGGGCTTGATGGCCTGACCCACGCGTCGGGCCGGGCTTCGAGCTGGTCCATCGCTTGCAACTGCCCCTCTCGTGCGTGGAGGGGTGACCGCCGTCATCGCCGTGACCGTCGTCGCTGCCGCCGTCTGGCTGGCGGTGGGGACCGGCCACCGCTCCGCCACTTCGGTTGCGGCGCCCACGCCGGCCGAGATCGAAGGCGCCGCGCCGCGTTCGGCGGAGGAGCGCGTGGTCTCGGATCAAGTGCGGCGGCAGGCACTGGCCCACGCCCGTGTCTGGCCACAGTCGCAGCAGCCGCTCGCGCCGCAGCCGTTTAACGCCGCGACCATCGAGGAGATCTCGTGCCGCTTCCTGGTCACCCGCCTCGGCGGCACGACGCCGAAGTTCGACTGCGTGTTGGACGGCGGCGAGACGCTTCGCGTCAAGTACGGCAGCGCATCCGAGATCCCCTCCGAAGCTGCTGCGACCCGGCTGGTCCGCGCGCTCGGCTTCGCCGCCGACACCATCACGCTGGTGAAGCGTCTGCGCTGCCACGGGTGCCCGGTAGAGCCGTTCACGACGATGAAAACGGTGGGCGCCGTACACGCCGGTTCCCTGTTTACGCATGCGGTGGACTACGGTGAGTATCACGACTTCGACTGGGTGGCGGTCGAGCGCAAGTACGACGGCCAGCCGATCGAGACCGCGACCGAGCAGGGCTGGTCGTTTCACGAGCTCGACCAGGTGGACGCGTCCGAAGGCGGCGCTCCGCGTGCGCACGTGGACGCGCTGCGCCTGCTGGCGGCGTTCCTAGCGCACTGGGACAACAAAGCCGAGAATCAGCGGCTGGTCTGCGTCAGCCGCGAATGGCCAGCCGGCGCGCCTTGCCCGGAACCCGTGTTGGTCCTGCAGGACCTGGGCGCCGCCTTCGGCCCGCGCAAGGTCGATCTCGAGGGCTGGAGCACGACCGGCATCTGGGGCGATCGCACGACCTGCCGCCTGAGCATGCGCGGCCTTCCCTACGACGGGGCCACCTTCTCGGACGTCCGCGTCGGCGAGGCGGGCCGCCAGTTGCTCGCGACCCGGCTGCGGCAGGTGTCCGCGGCGCACGCCGCCGACCTGTTCGCGGGCGCGCGGTTCGATCAGACACGCGGCTTGTTCAGCGACGTCCACCCAGTAGACGCCTGGGTGCGCGCGTTCATGACGCGGGTCGCGATGATCAGCGACGGCCCGCCGTGCCCAGCGCTGTGATGCGCGCGGCCGGCGGCCGCCGTCCGGCGCGCGAGAGCGTGCCCGCGTCGATGGTGTGTCCCGTCCGCGAGATCGCCTGGAAGTGCAGGTCGTCGCCCTCGATCTCCACCAGCATGAAGTGATAGTCGCCGGAGTAGCTGCGTGCGATGTAGGACGTCGTTGAACCGTCGCCGGGCCGCAGCGACCCGGCGCCGCCGCTGACGAAGTACTGGATGCCGTTCTGCATCGTGGAGCGCTGGTAGATGTGCTCGTGTCCCGAGAACACCACGCCGACGTCGTGCTTGACGAACAGTGCTTCGAGGCTGGTGCGCTGCACCAGGGCCGAGCTGCGATACCGGCCGGAGGTGTAGAGCGGATGGTGGAGAAAGCAGATCTTCCAGGTGGCGGCAGAGGCCCCGAGCCGCCGGTCGAGCCACTTCAACTGCTCGCGATCCAGATAGGTCGAGTCGAGGGCGAAAAACTCCACCGGCGCCGTGATGCGGGCCAGGATGTTCCCTGGGGGCGCAAACGAGTAGTAGCGCCGACCCTTCATGTGGAACTGCTCGTAGTGCACCTGGCGCGGGTCGTCGTGATTGCCGAGAGCGGCATAGAACTCGACGCCGCGATCGAGCAGTGCTTTGTACGGCTCCTCGAACTTCAGGCGGTAGTCATCGGGCGTGGCCACGCCCTCGTACAGGTTGTCGCCCAGCATGATCGTGAAACGAAACTCGAACTGCTGCTGGTAGCGCGCCATCTGGTCTGCGACCTCGCGCTGTGGCGTGTTGCCGCGCCCGCTGTCGCCGATCACCGCGAACTTCACCGAGGTGGGGGAGTTGGGGAGCATCAGCGTCCCGGCTGCGATGCCCTCGATCGCCGCCTGGCGCACGGTCGCCGTCGGACTAGCTTCGGTGGCTCGCCCGCAGCCCGCCAGCATGCCGGCGAACCCGGCCGCCACCACCAGCTGGACCGTGCGGCTGCGGCTCATGCCTGAGTGGCTGCAGGAAGCGGGCCACTCGGCCGACGTTTACAATCAGCAAATCGTGGCAAACGCGCCCGAGCACGAGCTCCTGACGGCCGGCGGCCGGGAGGTGGCGGTGTCGAATCCGCGCAAGGTGCTCTTTCCCCAGGCCGGCCACACCAAGCTGGACTTGGCCCGGTACTACCTCGCGGTTGCGGACGGCGCGCTGCGCGGAGCGGGTGGGCGGCCCAACATGCTGCTCCGGTTTCCAAACGGCATCGACGAGGAGTCGTTCTATCAGAAGCGCGCGCCCGAGTCGCGGCCGCCATGGGTCGAGGTGGTCGAGCTGTCGTTTCCCTCCGGGCGCACCGCGAACGAAGTGGTACCGCGCGACGCAGCCGCGCTGGTGTGGATGGCCAACCTGGCCTGCCTCGAGCTCCACCCGCATCCCGTGCGCGCCGACGACCTCGATCACCCCGACGAGATGCGGATCGATCTGGATCCCGTGCCTGGCGTCGAGTGGCCTCAGGTCCGCGAGGTGGCCTCCATCGTGCGGGCGACCCTCGCCGATCTCGGCCTGGTGGGGTGGCCCAAGACCTCCGGGTCTCGCGGTATGCACATCTACGTGCGGATCGAACGGCGGTGGGGTTTCGGCGAGGTGCGGCGCGCCGCGCTCGCGCTGGCGCGCGAGGTGGAGCGGCGCGCGCCGTCGCTGGCGACCAGCAAGTGGTGGAAAGAGGAGCGCCACGGCGTGTTCCTCGACTACAACCAGAACGCCAAGGACCGGACGATCGCTGCCGCCTATTCCGTGCGGCCCAAGCCCGACGCACGGGTCTCGGCGCCGCTGGCGTGGGACGAGGTCGGCACCTGCGACCCGGCCGATTTCACGCTGCGCACCATGCCGGCGCGGTTTGCCGAGGTGGGCGATCGCCATCGCGACATCGACGCGTCGGCCGGCAGCCTCGAAGCGCTGCTCGAGCTGTCGGCGCGGCAGGAAACGGACGGTCTCGGCGACGCGCCCTGGCCGCCGCATTACCGCAAGCAGCCGGGCGAAGCGCCGCGCGTGGCGCCCTCGAAGCGGCGGGTGTCCAAGCATCCGCTGGTCGAGATTGGGCGGGCCCGCGACAAGGCGGATGCGCTGGCGGGCCTCGAGCGCTGGAAGGCGAACCATGCAGATGCGAGCGCGCATCTCGAGCCGGCGGACGTGCTGGTCGATGCGATGCGCGGGCGCTTTACGACCTGGACGCGCATCCGCGTCAATCTGCAGCACGTGCCGGCGGCGCTGCGGCCGGCGCAGGAGCCCCTTGACCCCGACGACGATCTGAACGACTGGCCCGCCTCCGCGCCCGAAGGCTCCAGCGCTTCGGCGCGGCGGCGCTCGACTCCGCCGTCCGGCGCTACGCCCGGCCCCCGCCGAAGACCTTCTGCAGCTCGTAAGGCGTCGTGATCTCCAGCTGGTCGTAGCGGCAGTCCTGCGGCTGGCGGTCGGGGCGCCACCGCTCGAACACGGCCGCATGGCGGAAGCGGTCGCCCTGCATGTGGTCGTACTTCACCTCGCACACCCGTTCGATCCGCAGCGGCTCCCACGACAGGTCCTTGCCGGCGCTCCAGCGGCTGTGGCCGCCCGGCATGCGCGTCGAGCCGTCGCTCATCGCCCACGACCGCCATGGATGGGCGTCGAGCGCGCCCTCGCGCAGCGGCTCGAACTCCTGGGCGAGCTGCTTCCGCGCGGCCATCGTGAACGACGAGGTGACGCCGACGTGGTGCAGCTGGCCGGACTCGTCGAAGAGGCCAAGCAGGAGCGACCCGACCAGCTCGCCGGGGCCGTTCTTGTGCCAGCGAAACCCGGCGACCACGCAGTCGGCGGTGCGCGCGTGCTTGATTTTGAGCATCGCCCGCTTGCCCGGCTGGTACTCACCAGTGGCCGGCTTGGCGATGACGCCGTCCAACCCGGCGCCCTCGAACTGCGACAGCCACTCGATCGCCAGCGCCCGGTCGCGCGTCAGCGGCGTCAGGTGCACCGGCGGCTTCACCTGTGCCAGCATCTGCTCGAGCGCGGCCCGCCGCTCGTGCTGCGGCCGCGCGCGCACGTCCTGGCCGCCAGCCGCCAGCATGTCGAAGGCCACGAAGGACGACGGCGTCTCGCGGGCCAGCTTCGCCACCCGTGAGGCCGCCGGGTGGAGCCGCATCTGCAAGGCGTCGAAATCGAGGCCCTCGGGCGTCACGATCACGATCTCGCCATCGACCACGCTGCCCTCGGGCAGCTGTGCGAGCAGCGCCTCGCTGAGCTCGGGAAAGTAGCGATCGAGCGGCCGCAGGTCGCGGCTCTGGAGAAAGAGGTCGCCGCTGCCGCCGCGGAAGACGATGGCGCGGAACCCGTCCCACTTGGGCTCGAACAGGAAGTCGCCCTCAGGCACCTCGCTGGTGAGCTTGGCGAGCATCGGCTCGACCGGCGGCTCTATTGGAAACGGCACACGCTATTAGAATGCCTTGCATGAGCCGATTGAAACGAGTGCTGGCGACCGGTGTTGGGGGCGGCTGCCTTGCGGCTGTGCTCATGACGGCGGCCGGGACACCGGTCGTGCGCGCGCAGGCGCCGAGCGCCGAGGATGTCGCCGCGGGGTTGAGGATCTTCCGCCAGAAGGCCGATTGCCAGGCGTGCCACGGGTGGGCCGGCGACGGCCGGAAGATGGACAGCCAGATGCCCGACGGCGCCAACCTGCGCACCACGAAGCTGAATCGCGAGAAGCTGATCGTCGCGATCAAGTGCGGGGTGCCCGGCAAGGGGATGCCGGCCTTCGACCGCCTGGCCTACAGCGACGGCCGCTGTTACGGCATGAAGCAGGCGGATCTGGAGCGCACCAACCTGACCATGCCGGACCCTTCGGCGACGCTGCAAGCGCGTGAAATCGAGCTGGTGGCCGATTTTCTGTTCGCCAAGGTAGTGGGGCAGGGCGCGATGGATCGCGCGAAGTGCATCGAGTTTTGGGGATCCGACGTTTCGACCTGCGCGGAGTTTCCAAAGTAGTCTACGGTCTACAGTCTCCGGTCCCGCAGTTTTCGCATAGAAATTCATGAGTCAATACAAGCCACATCTGCAGTTCCGCACCGAGGGACTGTAGACCGTAAACTGTAGACCGTAGACTTGGACTCGTGACCGAGATCGCCTTCGGACCCTTCACCATCGACCTCGCCAACGCACGCATCACCCGCGACGGAGTGGAAGTGCGGCTACGCCCGCAGGCGTTTCAGGCGTTGCGTGTCCTGCTTCGGCACAACGGCCGGGCCGTGGGGCACGACCAGATGATTGCCGAGGCGTGGGACGGCACCCACGTGTCGCGCCACACTGTTGACGTCACCGTCGGCGAGGTGAAGAAGAGCCTGGGGGAATACGGCCGCTGGATCACCCATCGGCCCAAGGCCGGCTACTGCCTGGAGCTGCCGACCTCCGAAGAGCTGATTCGCAAGGGCTGGCACTTCTGGGATCGCCGCACGCGCGAGGGTGCGGAGCTGGCGATCGACTGCTTCGAGAGCGCCGCGGCTGACTGTCCCGGCGACTTCCGCGCCTTCGACGGCTTGTCGCAGTGCTACCTGATGCTGGCGGTGTTCGGGATGCAGCCGCCGACGGAGGTCTATCCCAGGTTCCAGGAGGCCAACGAACGCGCAGCGGCGCTCGGCGGCTTCCGGCCCGAGCTGCGCTGCAACCGCGCGCATGGCCTGCACCTGTTCGAGCGGCGTTATGCCGAGGCCGAAGCCGAGCTGCTGCGCACGCTCGAGGAGAAGCCGTCGCTCGGCGACGCCTACGTGCGCGCCGCGCTGTTGTACGCCAACCTCGACCGGCTGGACGACGCCGTGTCGATGCTGCAGCGCGGGGCACAAGCGGATCCGCTCAAGGCGACCCTGCCCGCAACCGAGATCCAGATCCGCGTCTACCGGCGCGAGTTCGACCGGGCGATCGGCGTCGGCACGAAGGCCGTCGAGCTGCACCCGTACCTCCAGATCGTGCGCGTGCACTACGGGCAGGCCTTGGAATTCTCCGGCCGATTCAGCGAAGCGCTGCGGCAGTATCAGATTGCGTCGGTGATGTCGCCCGACCTGCCGTGGCTCCGCGCGCTCGAAGGCACCTGCCTGGCGAAGATGGGCCGCGAGGCCGAGGCCACCGCCATTCTGGCGGAGCTGGACGAGCTGCGGCGGTCCGAATACGTGGACGCGTACTACATGGGGGTCTTCCGCCACGCGCTCGGCCGCGTCGACGAGGCGTGGCTCGAGCTGGAGCGTTCCGTGGACGAGTACTCCGGATTCGTGCT
>Ga0180064_1000122_pt1 | contig 11310 bp, 10 predicted proteins | sample EasRiv200_16_10D_FD_121782 | JGI IMG/M metagenome (GOLD analysis project Ga0180064, IMG submission 121782) | Soil microbial communities from meander-bound floodplain in the East River, Colorado, USA - East River metaG ERMLT200_16_10D | ecosystem: Environmental > Terrestrial > Soil > Floodplain ... | reverse complement strand
TTCCTTGCCCTCGGTGGCCGCAATCGTGCCGCCGCCGCCGATCAGGATGCCCGCCATCGCGCCCTTGAAGCCGCCGAGAATGCCGCCGATGATCGCGCCGACGCCGGCACCGACGCCGACGCGCCCAACCTCGCCCTTGATGCCTTCGCTCTCGATGGCCTGCGTCACGGTACCTCGCATCGGATAAGTGCGGCCGTTGAACGTTATCTGATCGAAGCTCACCGTCATGCGGCCAGTGCGGTTGGTGCGGGTTGCCGGCTCCACGCCGCTGACGACGCCGCGCATCACGGCACCGGCGGGCACCAGCGTGCGCCCGTCGATCACCAGGTCCACCAGCGTCGTCGCCTCGAAGCGGTCCTCGACCTTCGCCGTTCCGGAGCTGAGTAGGTTCGACAAGCGCACGTCCAACTCGGTGCCGGCGGGAATCTCGCGGTTGGTCGAGGTGCGCGCCGGGCGGTCGGGAACAGGGGCCGGGAGAGGTACCGGCACAGGAGCCGGCGCCGGCGTCGAGGTCTCGGAGGCAGAGCCGCCATTACGGGCACTGCTGCGCACGCCCTCGATGCGGGACTCGACGTCGGTGAACTCGCTACGCGCGAGGGTGCGCTCCTTGCGCAGCTTCACCCGCAGGTAAATGACTTCGTCGCCCAGCTCGTCCAGCTCGCTCTGAAGCTGAGTTGCCCGCACCGAGTCCCGGCTGCGGAGGAGGTTCACGTCGCGCTCGGCCAGATAGACGTTGTCTTGGAGTCGCTGCACGTCGGCCTGGGTGATACGCCCTTGCGCACCAGCGGGCACCGCCAGCGCGGCCACTAACACCGCCGCGGCCGCGGTTCGAAACATCCACGTCATGGAAACCTCCCTGCCTACGGACCGTTGTGCGGACTCGAATGTGACCTTCAGCTCGTTACAGCCTTGTCCGCATAACGGTCCAGACGCGCGAAGCGCGTCAAGAAAAGCTAGGAACTAGCCTTAGTGATGAACGGGCTAGTTCCTCCAGGGCATCAGGCGTTCGATCCAGCTGACGCGCGTCAGGTCGTTGTAAATGACCGTCACCATCAGCATCATCAGCACCACGAAGCCCGCCAGCAACATCTTCTCCTTCACCTGCATGCTGAAGTCGCGGCGCGCCACGCCTTCGAGCACCATGATCAGAATGTGGCCACCGTCCAGCACCGGCACCGGCATCAGGTTCAGCAGGCCCAGATTGAGGCTGATGACCGCCATCAACGACAGCAGCGCCACCCAGCCCGCCTGGGCCGATTCGCCCGACAGCTGCGCTATACCCACTGGCCCTTGCAATTGCCGGACCGACGTCGCCCCGGTGAACAGCCCACCTAGCGTCCGGAAGATCAGGCCACTCGAGTTGATGTTCTCCTTGACGCTGAGGCGGATGGCTTCGAGCGGCCCTGGCTTGAACGTCCGGGTCTCTTCCGCGATCGACACACCGATCCAGCCCCGATCGCCGCGCTGAACCGGGGTCACCTGGATTCGAACCTCGTCGCCACCACGCCGGACCTGGAGCACGATCTGCTTGCCGCCGTTGCGGGAGATCACTGCGGACAGCTGCCGGGCCATGAGCACACGCTCGTCGTCCACCGAAATGACGACGTCGCCTGCCTTCACGCCGGCACGCTCGGCGGGATCGCCCGAAACCACCGAGCGCACGCTGGGATTGACGTCGGGCAACACGCCGATGTCGCCGATCTCGTACTTGCCCTGGGCCGCGGGCCGCACCGTCACCGACTGGGTCCGGCCCTCGCGATCGAACGTGATCGGGATGTCGCGGTTGGCGCGCGTGCCGACGGCCATGTTCACGTCGCGCCACGTGGGCACGTCGTCGCCGGCCACGGTCAGCAGCCGGTCGCCGCGCCGCAGGCCAGCCCGCTCGGCCACCGACCCCTGCTCGACGTCACCGACCAGGGGCGACTTGTCTTCATAGGCCGGCACTTCCGCGCCCTGCGCCAGCACGATCGCCAGCACGACCACGGCCAGCGCGATGTTCATCACCGGTCCCATGATCAGGATCTGGAACCGCTCCCACTTGGTCTTCGACATGAACTCGTCGGGGGCTCCCGACCGGGGGTCTTCAGGGCTCTCGCCGGCCATCTTCACGTAGCCGCCAAGTGGCACGGCGCTGATGCAGTACTCAGTGTCGCCGCGCTTGACCTTGAGAATTTTCGGGCCAAAGCCCAAGGAAAACGTCAGGACTCGCACGCCCACGCGCCGCGCGGCGAGGAAATGACCGAGTTCGTGCACGAAAATCAGCACGCCGAGCACGAATAGGAACGCCAGAAGAGTGGTCACCTGGTCTTGGCCCTCAAAAGCGTAATTCTAACTCGACGGCAACGGCGGAGGCGTGATTGCGCGCCCATGCATCGACCCGTCGCACGGTGTCCACTGAAGAGACGGGCTCCGGCGTGTGGTCGTTCATCACGCGCTCGATTACCGCGGGAATTGCTGTGAACCCCAGTCGTCCATCAAGGAAGGACGCGACCGCCACCTCGTTGGCCGCGTTCAACGCCACGGCGTAGGTGGCGCCGTCGCGCAGCGCGCGGTAGGCCAGCCGCAAGCACGGGAACCGGTCCAGATCTGGCGCGCTGAAATCCAGCCGGCCAGCTCGAACCAGGTCCAACCGGGGCAGCAATCCGTCCCAGCGCTCGGGATAGGAACAGGCGTATTGAATCGGCAACCGCATGTCCGTAACCCCAAGCTGTGCAATCACCGAGCCATCGGTCAACTCCACCAGCGAATGGACGATCGACTGGGGATGGATCACCACGTCGATCGAATCGGCCTGAATCCCGAACAGCCAGTGTGCCTCGATGACCTCGAGGCCCTTGTTCATCAGGGTCGCCGAGTCGATCGTGATCTTCCGGCCCATCTGCCAGGTCGGGTGGCGCAGGGCGGCGGCGGGGCGCACCGCCTCCAGCGCTCCCAGGGGCAGGTCGCGGAAGGGGCCGCCCGAGGCGGTGAGGATGAGGCGGCGTACCTCGTCGGCTGCCCGTCCATGCAGGCATTGATGGATGGCGTTGTGTTCACTGTCCACCGGGAGAATGGACACTCCGCGGCGCCGGGCCGCCTGGGTCACGAGCTCCCCCGCCATCACCAGCACTTCTTTGTTGGCCAGGGCGATGCGCTTTCCCGACTCGATAGCCGCCATCACGGCCTCGAGGCCGGCCGTGCCCGACGAGGCACACAGCACGATGTCGGCCGCGGCATGGGTCGCAACCCCGACCAGTCCCTCGGCGCCGGCGAGCACGGTCCCGGGGAACGCCGGGCAGGCAGCGCGAAACCGGTCGGCGGCGTCCGCCGTCGCCAGGGCCACGACCGCGGGCCGGAACTGCTGCGCCTGCTCGGCCAGCCGTTCGGCGTTGTCGCCGGCGGCCAGCCCGACCACCTGCAGCCGCTCGGGATGCGCCTCGACGACCGACAGCGCGCTGCGGCCAATCGATCCGGTCGATCCCAGGATGGCCAGGCGCTTCAGATGCCACCTCGTACGTAGAGATAGAACGCCGGGATCGCGAACAGCAGCGCGTCCACGCGGTCCAGCACACCGCCGTGTCCTGGGATCAGGTGCGAGCTGTCCTTCATCCCTGCGGTGCGCTTGAGCTGCGACTCGAACAGGTCTCCGCAGATGCCGAGCACGGCCACCACAAGTCCCAGCGCGGCCAAACCGGCGCGCGAGAACCCGGGAAGGATCAGCGGGCCAACCGCCGCGAGAAAGACTGCCGCTGCCACCACGCCTCCAAGCGCGCCTTCGATCGTCTTCTTGGGGCTGACGCGCGGCGCCAGCGGCCGTCGGCCGAGCAGGCGGCCGGTGTAGTACTGCAACGAGTCGCTGACGACCACCGTCGCCACCAGTAGCACCGCGACGCGCCAGCCGCTGGTTCCGCGCAGGCTCGCCAGCAGGCCGAAGGGAATGCCCAGGTAGACGATGCCGAATACCGCGCCGAGGCTGAACGGAATCGACCGGCCCTGCCCCAGCACGGCGGCAGCCGCGGCGGCCATGACCGCCAGGGCGAAGACCGCGGCCCCAGCGGGCCGTGCCGCGAACGCCCACGCCGACAGCGCGGCCAGCACCACTACTACCCATCGGCCGAGGCCGGCTCGACGTCCAGCCAGGGCCGCGTATTCGTACGCGGCAGCAGCGGCCAGGGCGCTGACGGCGGCGCGGAAGGCGGCCGGCGGCAGCCAGACAAGCGCGGCGAGGGCCGCCACGGCCATCGCGACGCCGCTGACTAGACGGACCACGTGGGCGCCCGCGCCGCCGTGCTCACTGACTTACTTGACGCCAATCGCCTCTGGGGCCGGAATGCCGCCGTAGCGCCGTTCACGCTTCTGGTAGGCGAGCACGGCCTCCAGCAGGTGACAGCGGCGGAAGTCCGGCCACAGGGTGTCGGTGACGTAGATCTCCGAGTAGGCGATCTGCCACAGCAGATAGTTGCTGATGCGCATCTCGCCACTGGTCCGAATCATCAGGTCGGGATCGGGCTGGCCGCGGGTGTAGAGGAAGCTGGCAAACGTCGCCTCGTCCAGCTGATCGGGGCGCAGTCCCGACGCCATCGCGCGCCGCGCGGCATCCACGATCTCGGTCCGGCCGCCGTAGTTGAGCGCGATGTTGAACAGCATCCCCCGGGCGTCGGATGTGCGCGCGATCGCCTGATCCAGTTCCTCGCGCACGTCGCGCGCCAGCTCGTCGGTCCGTCCGATCACGTTGAATCTGATGTCGTTGCCGAGCAGCATGTTCAGCTCGGAACGCAGGTAGCGCTTCAGCAGCAGCATCAGCGTGCCGACTTCCGACGCCGGCCGCTTCCAGTTCTCAACCGAGAAGGCGTAGAGCGTCAGGACCTTGAGGCCGAGGCGTGCCGCGGACTCGACAGTGTCGCGGACCGCATCAATCCCCGCCCGATGGCCCTCAACACGCGGCAGATGGCGCTGCGCGGCCCAGCGGCCGTTGCCGTCCATGATGATCGCCACGTGGGCGGGCAGGCGATCGAACTGGATCTGACGCGCCAGCGCCGCGTCGGGATGTCCTGGTGGAATCCACGCCAGGATGTCGTCAAGCACTGCGATGTCCTTGTGGATGCAAGGGTTCAATCATAGTCCACCCCGACGAGGAAGAGCCCCTGGGGCGGGGCCGTCGGGCCAGCCTTTTCGCGCCGTCCGGATTGCAGCAATTCCACCATCGACTCGGGCTCGCGCCAGCCACGGCCCACCTCGACCAGCGTCCCTGCAATCGTCCGCACCATATGACGCAGGAAACCGTCGCCGCGAACCTCGTACGCGAGCAGGTCCGATGCTGCGCTCACGTCGACGTGCAAGACGTTCGCCGCGGCAGCCGGCTGCGTCCGCCGAACGTCCGAGGCGCGAATGGTCCTGATGGACCCGGACGTGTCGCTGCCGACGCTGTGGAACGCGGCAAAGTCGTGCGTGCCCTCGAGCAGCTTCGCGGCGGCGTGCATCGCCCGGTGATCCAGCGGCTGCGGCACGTGCCACACGAACATGCGCTCGAACGGGTTGACCAACGCGGCGTTGCGGATCAGATACCTGTAGCGCTTCGAGCGGGCGTCGAACCGGGCGTGGAACTCCGGCGCAGCATCGTCCACGCGCAGGACGCGCACGACGGGTGGAAGCTGCGCATTCAGGCCGCGCGCCAGCGTCTCGCCATCATGGTCGAAGGTCACCCGCACGCTCGCCACTTGTCCCAGCGCGTGGACGCCGGCATCGGTGCGGCCGGCGCCGTGCACCACGACCGGCGCCCCTTCGAAGCGCGCCAGCGCGGCCTCGAGCAGCGCCTGCACCGAATCGCCGACGGCCTGCCGTTGCCATCCGACCAGATCGGTGCCGTCGTAGCAGACAGTGAGCTTGAGGATGCGACCGGGCGGTTGATCTACGCCCACGGCCGGCTGGAGATCAGGCGCGAGAGCCCGGCTTCACGATCGGCTTGCCGGCCGCGCACAGTGGGCAGGCCTCGGGCTGGTAGGTCGGAAAGGCCACCGTCGCGAGCGAGTGGTACGGGACGTCGAGCCCCTGGTTGCCGCCGCTGCGATCGATGATCGACGCCGCGCCGACGACTGTTGCGCCGGTGGCGCGAGCCACTTCGATGGTTTCGCGTGTGGACCCGCCGGTCGTCACCACGTCCTCCACCACCAGCACGCGGTCGGACGGGAGCAGCGAGAAGCCGCGCCGAAGGCTGAGGGTCCCGTCTTGCCTCTCAGCAAAGAGCGCGCGGACGCCCAGCGCCCGGCCGACCTCCTGGCCGATGACGATGCCCCCCAGCGCCGGCGACAGGACCACATCTGCCCCGAGCGCCGACGTCCGTGCGGCCAGCGCCGCCCCAAGATCCTCGGCTTCGCGCGGATACTGGAGCACGAGCGCGCACTGCAGGTATCCCGGACTGTGCAGTCCGGAAGTGAGCCGGAAGTGGCCTTCGTGCAAGGCCCCGAGGCGCCGGAAAACGTCGAGAAGAGTGGCGGAAGTGAGCGAGACGGCCATGCGGGGCTCGGCAGTGTCTATATAGCTTGGCTAGTATACCTAGTGGTTATACCCAAGGATCCCCACCGGGCCAGGTCGAACATCCTCTCGCCCGCGTCCGTCTACACAGGGGACCTTCGAGAGGCGCGCTCTTTTCGGGGCCGCGCCTGGAGCAACGAAACCGATGCGCTCGACGCCTTACATTCCCACAACTGTCGCTCTCCTCGGGCTGCTGACGCTGGCAGCACCACCAACCCAGGCCCAAAGCCGATTCTCCGACACGGCGCTTCAGGCAGCCCTTCGTGACGCCGGCCCGGCGGCTCAGGCGCCGTCCAACGCCGTCGCGCAACCCGCGGCGCAGGCGGCACCCCAAGCACCGGAACTTCAGACTCGCCGGCTGACGATGGAGGAAGCGGTCAAGCTGGGGCTCGAGAACAACCTGGGTATCCAGATCGCGCGGTTCGACCCGCTGGTCGAGGACCTGACCGTGGTCCAGGCCCGCTCGCAGTGGTCGCCGACCCTGACCAACGCGTTTCAATCCACCAGCACGGACTCGCCCAACAACAGCTTCCTGGCAGGCGGCCAGGGGTTGAAGACATCGGACGACCGGTTCATCAACACCTTTGGCGTGCAGCAGACGCTCAAATGGGGTACGCAGTACAGCGTCGGCTGGGATGGGTCGCGGCTGACCACCAACAACGCCTTCACCACCTTTTCTCCCCAGCTTCGTTCAACGATGTCGTTCAGCTTCACGCAGCCCCTGGTGCGGGGGTTCAGCATCGACAACATTCGCCAGCAGGTCGAGCAGGCGCTGACGAACAGAGACATCGCAGACGTCCAGGTCAGGCAGACCGTTGCCTCCACGCTGCGCACCGTTCGCAACGCCTACTGGGACCTGGCATATGCGTTCGCGTCGCTGCGGGTGCAACGGGAATCGCTGGAGCTGGCGCAGGAATCGCTGCGCAATACGCGCGCGCGCGTGGAGATCGGCACCACGCCGCCGATCGACATCGTGGAGGCCGAGTCCGAGGTCGCGCAACGCGAAGAGGCCGTCATCGTTGCCGAAGCCCAAATCCAGACCGCAGAGGACACGTTGCGGGCGCTGATCCTCGACCCTTCGTCGCCCGACTTCTGGACGGTGCACCTCGAGGCCGCGGACGTGCCGGCGTTTCAACCGGCGCCGGTCGACGTGGATGGCGCCGTACGCAACGCGCTCGAGAAACGAACCGACCTGCAGCAATCCACCAAGTCGCTGGAGTTGAACGCCATCGACATCCGCTACCTGCGGAACCAGACCCTGCCGGAGGTGACGGCCAATTTCGACTACGGGTTGTCGGGCCTCGGCGGCACGCAGCTGCAGCGCGCCGTCGGACCGTTCGGACCTGGCACAGGCGCCGTCGTCGGGCAGACGCAGCGCGGTTTCAACACCGTGCTCGGCGACCTGTTCAGGAACTCCTTTCCGGCCTGGACGGCGTCGCTGAATATCAGCTACCCGTTGGGCACCAGCACCGCGGAGGCAAGCCTGGCCCGCGTACGCCTGCAGAACAACCAGCAGCTGACGCAGATCAGGAACCAGCGGCTGCAGGTGACCACGCAGGTGCGCGAGGTCGCACGGCAGGTGCAGACCAACCAGAAGCGAGTGGAAAGCACGCGTTCGTCGCGCTCGCTGGCTGAACGGCGCCTCGACGCCGAGCAGCGCAAGCTGGCCGCCGGCACCTCCACCAGCTTCGTCGTGTTCCAGACACAGCGCGACCTCGCTGTGGCCCGCAACAACGAGCTGCGGGCCATCCTCGACTACGCCCAATCGGTGGTGGATCTGGAGACCGTGCAGGAAATCCCGCTAGGCGGAGTTGCGCCCTAGCGGGATTTCCAGTCTACGGGCTACGGTCTACGGGCTACGGTCCCTCGGTTGCGGACCTGCATTCACGGAGGGTCGCTACTGCAGTTCCGCAACTGCTGGACTGTAGACCGGAGACTGTAGACCGTAGCCCGAGAGTAAGATTCCCCTCGTGCCCGTCACCGTCACCATCATCACCAAGAACGAGGCGGACCACATCGAAGCGGCGATCGACAGCGCGGCATGGGCCGACGAGGTCGTGGTGGTGGACGCGCACAGCACCGACGACACGGTGGCCCGGGTGCGGGCCAGGGGCGTGCGCGTCGAGACGCGCGAGTGGCCTGGCTGGGTCGATCAGAAGAATTTTGCCGCCGGCCTGGCCTCGCACGACTGGATCTTCTCCCTCGACGCCGACGAGCGCCTGACGCCGGCGCTGGCCGACGAGATCCGCCGCGTGCTCTCCGAGCCGATGACGATGGCCGCATATCGCGTGCCGCGGGTCACCTTTCACCTCGGCCGGTGGATCCGCACCACGGACTTCTACCCCGACTTCCAGACGCGGCTCTACGACCGGCGCGTCGCGCGCTGGCAGGGCCGGTTCGTGCACGAGTCGGTGGCCGCCGATGGGCCGACCGGCACGCTGACCCACGAGCTGCTGCACTACTCCTACCGCGATCTGGCCGATCACCTGGACCGCATCAACCACTACACGTCGCTGGCAGCGCGGCAGATGTTCGAGCGCGGCCGCCGTGCTTCTGCTTTCGACCTGGTGGCGCAAGGCCCGGCCGCGTTCCTGCGCAACTACGTGCTGCGCAGGGGCTTCCTGGACGGCTCGGTGGGGTTCGTCCTCTCGGTGATCAACGCCTACGCGGTCTTCCTGAAGTTCGCCAAGCTGTGGCAGCTGGGCCGAAGCGCGCCGGAATCCTGAATGTTCTCGCTGCACATCGACACCGCCCGCGGCTGGCGCGGGGGCCAGGGCCAGGTGAAGAACACGGTGCTCGGCCTGCGCCAGCGCGGCGATCGTGCAGTGCTGGTGGCGCATCCCGACGGCGAGCTGTTCAAACGAATGTCCGAAGGCCTCGACCTGGTGCCGCTGGCCCCGCGCAACGAGGTGGATCTGGCAGCCGCGTGGCGGCTGTCACGGGTGCTCAAGCAGTACGCACCGGATGTCATACAGGCGCACGACCCCCACGCGACCGCGATGGCGGCCACGGCGCTCGCCATCTCGACGCCGACGCCGAAGCCGCCGCTGATTGCCACCCGGCGCGTGGACTTTCACATCGCCCACAATTCGTTCTCGCGCTGGAAGTACGGGCAGGTGGACCGCTTCATCGCCATCACCAATGCGATCGCCGACATGCTGGTCGCCGACGGCATCCCCCGCGCCAAGATCGCGCTGGTCAACGAAGGCGTGGATGTGGAGCGCATCGCCTCGCTGCCGCCGGCCAACGTCCATGCCGAGTGCTACCTCCCGGTGAACTCGCCGGTGGTCGGCAACGTGGCGGCGCTGGTGCCGCACAAGGGCCAGCACTACCTGATCGAATCGGCCGCAATCGTGGTGCGGCAGGTGCCCGACGTGCGCTTCGTGATCCTCGGCGAGGGCGAGCTGCGCGAACAACTGGAACGGGAGATCAGGCAGAAGCACCTCGAGCGGCACGTGTTTCTGGCCGGCTTCCGCGGCAATCCCGTGGAGCTGACCAAGAGCTTCGACGTGTTCGTGATGAGCTCGCTGACCGAGGGGCTGTGCACGGCGCTGGTGGACGCGATGGCGGCGGCCAGGCCAACGGTGGCCACGACCGCCGGAGGCATCCCGGAAGTGGTGGTGGACGGCGAAACCGGGTTCCTGGTGCCGCCGAAGGATCCCAAGGCCATGGCCGACCGAATCGTGGCGCTGCTCAGGGACCCGGCCCTGCGGGAGCGCATGGGCCAGGCCGGGCTGGCACGAGCCCGGGCGCGGTTCACCGTCGAGCGGATGGTGGAGGAGACGAACGCGGTTTACGAACGCGCGGTTGACACACGCCGCGAAGCGGGCACTGCGAGTCGCGCTGCGCGCGGTTGAAGCCGCAGGCGTTCATCATGCCGACGTGGCACAGCGAGAAGTCGTAGCGCACGGGGTCCTGGCCGTCGATCGCCCGGAGAGCGGCGGTGATGTCCGAGGCCATCGCCCAGCCCGGGCTGACCCGGCGCGTCAAGCGCAGGCACCGGCCCAGCCGGATGACATGAGTATCCAGCGGCACCACGAGGCGCGATGGATGCGGCGACTGCCACACGCCCAGGTCGATCGCGTCGTGGCGCACCATCCAGCGGAGAAACAGGTTGAGCCGCTTGCACGCGCTGCCCCCTGAGGGCCGCGGAAAGAAGTAGCCGATGCCGGCGCGGGCCGGCCGGTGCGGGCCGTAGGCGGCGCGGACGTCGGTCTCGAGCGCACGGGACGAGAAAGACTCCAGCGCGTCGCGCACGTCGGGCGCGGCCGGGTTGTCCCCGGCGGCAAAGAAGCCTTCAATCGAGCCGTGTTCCTGCAGCATGCGCCGCAGGATCAGCATCAGCGCCAGCAGATCGCGGCCGCGGATCCACCGGTGCACCAGCGGCTCGAACCGGTGCTTCTGCTGGGCGGGCTCGAAGGAACGGACAAACGCCGCGGGATGCGGCCCGATCACGCCGAGCAGCGCCTCGATCGACTGGAGCACGCTGGCCACGCGTCCAAACGCCAGGCCCGCGGCGCAAAACCCCACCACCTCGCGATCCGCCGGGTCGGTGAACCGGCGGACGATGTGCACCGGGTCGGTGGCCGAGTGCAGGTGATCGAAGCCGACGTACAGGTCGTCGAGCGACGACCGCATCCGCACCGCGTGCGCGGAGTGCTGGCTCAGAACGAGGCGATCGGCACGCCCGATCGGCACAGCGGACAGTCCCCGGCGGCGTGGTTTTCGGGCGCTTTGTATTCCGCAAGCGCGAAGTTGGGCGCGCCGGACTCGACCAGCGCCTCCATCCGATCGTAGATC
>Ga0180064_1000116_pt1 | contig 11463 bp, 12 predicted proteins | sample EasRiv200_16_10D_FD_121782 | JGI IMG/M metagenome (GOLD analysis project Ga0180064, IMG submission 121782) | Soil microbial communities from meander-bound floodplain in the East River, Colorado, USA - East River metaG ERMLT200_16_10D | ecosystem: Environmental > Terrestrial > Soil > Floodplain ... | reverse complement strand
GTGAGAGACCGGCGTCGCCTGCATTGGGATCGGCGCCCTGTTCCAGCAGGACCAGCGCGGTCGGCACGTGCCCTCTCGTCGTGGCCACGAGGAGTGGCGTGGCACCAGCGGAGAGGCTCGCTTGATACGCAGCTCCGCGGCCGGCCTCGGGCGCGTCGGCCTGCGATCGCGCGTTCACATCGACACCCGCGCGCAGCAGAATCCGGGCGCCGGCGCTGTCGCCGGCGCGGGCGGCGAAGTGCAGCGCGGTGAACCCCTTCCTGGTGCGGGCACGCAGATCGGCGCCCGCTTCAATCAGCATCTGCAGGACGTCCGCGTGCATCTCGGCCGCCGCCCACATCAGAGCGGTCTGGTTCTGCGACGGCTCCCTGTCGTCGACACTGGCCCCCGCCGTCAGCAGCCGCTTCACCGCCTGGGCGTTGCCGGTGCCCGCGCACGTCATGAGCGGCGTTTCACCCGCCGCGGTGGGGAGGTTCGGGTTGGCCCCGGCTTCGAGCAGCGCCGCCACCATCGCCGCGCTAGCGTTGGTGCAGGCGAGCGACAGCGGGGTCATCCGCAGATCGTTGGCGGCGTTGGCGTCGGCCCCGGCCCGGAGGAGGAGGGTGGCCGTGTCCAGGTCGTTCCAGTGCGCGGCCCACAGCAGCGCCGTCGAGCCGTCTTCGGATCGCTGGTTCGCATCCACCGTGCGGCCGACCAGTGCGCGGACCGCGGGCCAGTCCTGGTTCTTTGCCGCGTCCACCAGGCGGGCCTCGTTGGCCGCGGCGCTGGCCAGCGCGGACAAGACCAAAAAAACCAATGGCGCCGCTCGCATCCGCTGGTTATAGCATGGTGGCCGGACGCCAGGCGCCCCAGCCGTATAATCGGCCGGCACGGAGGTGCGCATGCCTACTCGCAGAGATTTTCTCACCGGCGCGGCGGGTGCGACGGCGGGCCTGTTCGTGAGCCGCCACGTTTTCGGCGAGGCTGGCCGTCCGTCGCAGGTGGGGGCCCCTGCGGGGAAGCGTCGCGAGGTGTCCATCGGCGGCCGACGGGTGCGAACGGTGGACGTGCACGCGCACACCTTCGTGCCCGAGGTCCTCGAACTCCTCAAGAACAACCCGCTCGCCGACACCGCCAAGGCGACGCTCGGCGCCAAAGCGCTCGCCCTCGGCGACCCGCAGCGGTTGATCGACATGGACGCGCAAGGCATCGACTACCAGGCGATCAATGTCAACGCCTGGGGCTACTCGGCCGAGCGCGCGCTGGCCCGCGATCTGGTCGCACTGCAGAACGAGAAGATCTCGCAGTATTGCGCGAAGCACCCGGACCGGTTCGTTGGGATGGCCACACTGGCGCTACAGCATCCCGATCTCGCCGCCGAGCAGCTGGACCAGGCGGTGCGGAAGCTGGGCCTGCGCGGCGCCGCCATCGGTGGCAGCGTCGAGGGCCTGGAGCTGTCGGACCGGAAGTTCGATCCGTTCTGGGCCAAGGCGGAGGAGCTGGGCGTACTGCTGTTCATGCATCCGCAGCCCGCGCCCGGCACGACGCAGAACCCGCGGCTGCAGGGCAAGGGCGGGTTGGGCAACACGATCGGCAACCCGCTCGAAACCACGGTGTTCCTGTCGCACCTGATCTTCGAGGGCACGCTCGACCGGTTCCCCGGCCTGAAGATCTGCGCCGCGCACGCCGGCGGCTACCTGGCATCCTACAGCGGCCGGTCGGACGCGCTTTGCGGCCGGGCCGGCGGTGCCGGGGTCGACTGCAAGGCGTTGAAGAAGCGGCCGAGCGAATACTTCAAGCGCGAGCTGCTGGTGGACACGATGGTCTTCCACGAGGACGGGCTGCGGCACCTGGTGGCCGAAGCCGGCGTCGGGCAGATCGTCTACGGGACGGACTATCCGTTCGACTGGCCGGTGGGCATCGACTTCGTTTTGAAGGCGCCGTTTCTGAGAGATGCCGACAAGGAAGCGATCCTCGGCGGCAACGCAGCCCGTCTGCTTCGGATCGCCTCGTAGCCAGCCTCGGACCGATGCGCCGACTGTGGGACGACCCAGCCTGGCGCGCCGAGTTCGACCGGGGCGCGCGCGAGATGCTGCCCGCCTTTCCCGGCATCCTGGCCTGGGGCCTCGTCACCGGCATCGCCATGGTGAAGAGCGGGCTCAGCGTGCCGCTGGCGCTGTTGATGTCGCTGCTGGCCTATGCCGGGTCGGCGCAGCTCGCCGCTCTGCCCTTGATCGCCGCCTCTGCCCCCGCATGGGTCATTGCGCTCACGGCGCTCGCGACCAACATGCGATTCGTCATCTACGGCGCCGCCATGCGCCGCTGGCTGACGCAGTACAGCGTCAGGAGGCTGTCGCTCCTGGGATACCTCAGCGGCGACTTCTCCTTCGTCATGTTCATGAACCGGCTGGCGAAAGAGGGCCCGTTCGAGAACCGCGACGCCTGGCTGTTCGGCGTGACGGCGATGAACTGGCTGATCTGGCAGGTGGCCTCCATCGCCGGCATCGTGGGCGGCGCGTTCATCCCCACCAGCTGGGGCCTGCAGTTCGCCGGCACGCTGGCGCTGCTGCCGCTGGTGATGCCGTCGGTCCGATCGTGGGCCGGCGCGACCGGCGCGCTGGCCGCCGGCAGCGTCTCCCTTGCCGGGAGCGCGTGGCCGTACAAGTCGGGACTGCTGGCCGGAGTGGTCGTCGGGATCACCGTCGCGACGGTGGTGGACAGCTTTACCGGCGGCGGCACGGAGGCGCGCTCTTGAACAGCGCTGCAACCATCGACGTGCTGCTGGCGATTGCCAGCCTGGTCCTGGCGACCTACGTCACCAGGGCCGGGATGCTGCTGGTCGGCGATCGGCTCAGCCTCTCGCGACATGTGGAGGCCGCGCTGCGGTTTGCCCCGGCGTGCGCCCTGACCGCGCTGGTGTTGCCTGAAGTGCTGGGGCCGTCCGGCTCACTGGATCTCTCGCTCGCCAACGCACGCTGGCCGGCCGCGCTCGCATCGGCGACGTTCCTCTTGTGGCGCAACAACATGCTCGGCGGGATCGCCATCGGGATGGCGGTGTATACGCTGATCGCTCTCTTCAAACTCGGCGGGCTCTCTTAGAGCCGACCGTCGCCGGCGCCTGCCGCTGCCGCCGAGGAGCGACACGAACGTGCTCACAAGTGGGTCGCTGGAGAGTAGCAGGGATCGTGCGGTCGGGCCGCCATCTCAGCGTGAAGCCGCCTTCATGGACCAGGCGATGGTGCCGCCGGCACAGCAGCACCAGGTTGTCGAGGGCGGTCGGTCCACCGTCCATCCAGTGGTCGATGTGGTGGGCGTCGCAGCGCTTCGCGGAACAGCCGGGGAACTGGTACCGTGTGTCGCGGGCACTGAGCGCCCGCCGGATCGCACTGGGATTAGTTCGGGTCTTGCGCCCGACGTCGAGGACCTGACCGTGCCCGTCATGGTGCATCGTGACGACGCTGGCATCGCACGCCAGTCGCCGCGACGTTTTTGCGGAAACGCGGATCGCCGCGTCATCGACTTCGAGCACGCCGTCGCCCGGCACGTCGGCCGCGTCGGCGCCCGCCGCGGCTGCAGCGCCGGGCGCTGGAGCAGGCGCTCCTCCATTGTCAGCCGGTCGCGGCGTTGACCCGCACCTCGCGCGCGAGCGGAACCCCGTTGGAGAAGATGTCGAGATACGAGCTGTGGCGGTCCGCCGTGTCCAGCACACGCATGACGTCCGCCTCGGAACTCGTGCTGGTGACCGTGACCAGGTAGCGCATCGCCGAGTAACCGGGCCGCACGGCGTCGTCTACACCCAACTCGCCGCTGACGTCGTAGTCGGCCTCGACATTCACCTCCAGGCTCTCGAATGGCACGCCGAGCCGGGCGGCCCACATGCCGTAGGTGATCGCGATGCACGACGCCAGCGCGGCGCGGCCGAAGACGCCAGGATTGGGGCCTTGTCCCGTACCGCCGTATTTCTCGGTCATCGCCACGGTGAGCGCATGCGGTCCATCGGTGACCATGCACTCGAGCCCTGGCCGAAGCACCGCTTTCGTGGTCGCGGTGCCGGTCCCGACGCTGCGACGCGCAGACACCGCCCGGGCGTTGCGCTCGAGCGCCTCCCGCACTTGTTCATCACGTTGCATTGCCTGCCTCTGAGGGTCAGGTTACCCGATCAGGTTGTGTAAGAATCGCGGGCATGCGAAATCTGACGTTGCTCGTGCTGGTGGCTGTCCTCGGGCATACCGTCAACGCCCAATGGGTCAATTACAAGGCGGCGGGCACACCGCGCCTGCCGGACGGCCGCCCGAATCTGACCGCGCGTGCTCCGCGAGCACCGAACGGCAAGCCGGACTTGTCCGGCGTGTGGCACGTGCAACCCACCTCGCGTGAGGAGATGAAGCGGCTGTTCGGCAACGACGTCGACACCATCGAAGTGCCCGGCATGGAGATCGACAGCGTCTCCAAGTACGCAGTCAACATCTTCCAGGACTTCGCGCCGGAGGACGCTCCGGTGAAGCCGGAGGTCGCCGAGGTGCTGAAGCGTCGCGGCGATCACCGCCCGGAACAGCTGCCGCTGACTTTCTGCCTGCCGGGCGGAATCCCGCTGTCCACCATGCTGTCGGAGGTGTCGAAGATCGTGCAGACGCCGGGGTTGGTCCTGATCATGCTGGAACTCGGCGGCACCCGGCAGATCTACACCGATGGGCGCAAGCACATGGCGGATCCCTCGCCGTCGTGGCTCGGCTACTCCGTGGGCCGCTGGGAGGGCGACACCCTGGTCGTGGACACGCTCGGGTTCAACGGCAAGAGCTGGCTGGACCTGATCGGCCACCCGCAGAGTGAGGCGATGCGGCTGACCGAACGCTATCGGCGCCGCGACTTCGGGCACATGGACATCGAGATCACGGTCAACGATCCCACCTGGTACACTCGGCCGTTCACGGTCAAGGTGACGCACGAACTGCAGGCGGACGACGATATCCTCGAGTACTTCTGCAACGAGAACGAGCAGGACCGCCGGCGGATGGGACTCTAGCGAAGCTCCGCCTCAAACCGCCCAGAGCTTCGCTAGGTCCCAGTCGCTTTTTCTGTTTTGCCCGGCTCCGCCGGGCGCGCGGCCTTATGGCAACCGGAGTACCTGACCCGGCTTGATCTTGTCCGGGTCGGTGAGCTGGTCCTTGTTCAGCTCGAAGATCTTCATATAGGCGCTGGCGCTGCCCAGGTGTTCCTTGGCGATCGCGCTGAGCGTGTCGCCGCTCTTCACCGTGTAAGTCTTGGCCGTCTGCGTTGCCGCGGCCGACGGCTTCATACCGGCACCGGTGGTCGTGGCTGGACCGCCCGTCACGCGGATGTCGGCGACGATCTCCTTTTCCCACGTCGGGATGGTCTTGATCGCGTTCCAGATCTCGTTCTTCTCGCCCTCGGTGGCGACGGTGCCCTTGAAGTAGAGCTTGCCGTCACGCTCGTCGATGGTGCCGTGAAATTTGTCCTTCGCCGTCTTCATCGTGTACGCGTACATGTCTCGCAATCCCATGTTTACACCTCCACCGTCGAGAAGGAGGGTGCATCATCGGTGCCACGAGCGAGCGACGGCTGAGTTGGGGCGGGGCGTATACTCGACGCATTTCTCAAAGACAATTCAGCGTGCGCGCCGATGCGGCGCGCGAGGAGGCACGATGGCCGTTGCCAAGGTATCCGAGATCAGTTCGACGTCTCCGAAAGGTTTCGAAGACGCGATTCAGGTGGGACTGACACGCGCGGCCAAGACGCTGCGCAATGTCCGGGGCGCTTGGGTGAAGGAGCAGCACGTGCGGTGCGACAGCAGCGGCCGCATCGGCGAGTACCAGGTGAACATGATGGTCACGTTCATCCTGGACGACTAGACCTAGATGGAGCGTGATCGCCCACGGGCTGCCGCGGGCGACCACGTTCGACGGGTCTACGCTCTTACGCCGGCGCGACGTTCTCGGCGCGCGGGCCCTTCGGACCCTGGCCAACCGTGAACGTCACCTTGTCGCCTTCACGCAGCGAATCGAAGGGCGTCTTGGTGCACGCGGACTGGTGGAAGAAGTATTCGACGCCGTCGGGCGCGGCGATGAAGCCAAAGCCCTTGTCGGTGATGCGCTTGATTGTTCCGCTAGTAGCTGCCATGAGACCTCTCTGCTGTCGTCGCACACGAGCCGCGCATCGAGGCAGCAGGGCATACGCCCGGTTCCCCCAGCGTGAGTGCTGTGAGTGACTGATGATGAAGATGTTGTCGGATAGTCGTAGGTGTCGGTCGGATAGTCGTAAGTTGCCGGTCGCGTCCACGCCGATCCTACAGCGAATTTCTCCCGGTTCCATGAATATCTCGAGGCAACCCCAGCCGGAGTGCGGATGACCTAGTCCTGGCCGCCGCGGGGGCCGCCCCGCAGGCCCTTCACGGTTCCCCTCAGCTTTTTGGCGAGCAAACGGCGTTCCCTGGCGGCACGGCTGGGTTTGGTGGGCCGGCGCGGCTTGGGCGGGACGGCGGCCTGTTGGACCAGCGCGGCCAACCGTGCCCGGGCCGCCTGGCGGTTTTGCGCCTGGGTACGGTGTTCCCGGCTGTCGATCACCAGCACGCCTCCCGCGGTCAGCCGGCCGCCGGCGAGCGTCCTGAGCCGGGTCTTGACCCCTTCGGGCAGCGACGAGGCCGCGACGTCGAAGCGCAGCTCGACCGCCGTCGCCACCTTGTTCACGTTCTGGCCGCCGGGTCCGGACGCGCGCACGAACCGCTCCTCGACCTCGCGTTCGAGCAGCGCCTGAATGCGGCCGATCGGTATCAAGGTGCTCATCCACACCAGGATTGCGGCGGATCGCGTCGAGAGTCAACCAACGTCGCCTGAGTAGAATGGCAGTCGATGGCCTGGGACTGGATCGAGAAAGGCACCAAGCGCCTGCAGGAACTGGGCGGCGAATACAAGCAGCACCACGCTCTCGTGGAACGGCTGCTCATGCGCGATCCCGCCGCGGCCCAGGACGAGTTGACGCGCGCCTGGCTGGCGATGGACTCGCGCGCGCGCGCCGGCATGAAGATGACGCTCGCCGGTCTGGCGCTGTCGCAGCAAACGGCGTCGTCGAGCGCGGAGTCGAAGCTGCGGCTCGAGCGTCTCAAGGCGCTGCAGACCGTGGTCGAGCAGGCCAGCCAGGGTGCGCCGCCGGCCCCAGCGGCCTCGACCGAAGCGACGCTCACGGCAGGCGCGGCGCGCGTCACGAGCAAGCTGGCGGACGTGGCCGAGCGCGCCCGGCCCAGGGCGGGGCAGCTGATCGAGTCGGCCCGCAAGGGCATCGAGCAGCACGGCCCCGCGGTGGAGAGGGCGGTGAAATCGGTCATCTCCGAGCTGCTGAAAGCGGATGCGCCGGCGGCCAGCGGCCCGTCGAGATCCGAGCCGGCGGCAGCGGCACCCGGCCGCGATCCGGTCGTGCCGCCGCCGATTCCCGAGGATCGCCCGCGGCCTTCGGCTGCGGCCGGGACGACGCCAATCTCCGGCCAGTGGGCCGGCACGCTTCGCGGTTCCGCCAGCGCCGACACCGTGGACTGTGATCTAAAAATCGCGGCGAGCGGCCGGCCGGTGTGGGCATTTCACGACACCAACGGTTTTCAGCACAGGGAGCTCACGCACACTGGTCAGCGGCTGCAATACGTCCCACCGGGCGGCGGTGTGGTGACGGTGACCGTGCAGTCGGTGACCGGCTCATCCACCGAGACCGGCTACGTCGTGGACTACTCGTTCGAGGGCAGCTCGAACGGCTATCTGACGCAGAAGTATCAGCGGTTCGTGCTCGCCGGGCGCCTGCACGGCTCGAAACTCGACGTCACCTATTCGGAGGCGGGCCTCTCGTCGTTCGGCGACAAGACCGGGCTGGCGGCCACCGAGGGCGCCACCGAATACAGCGGATCGCTCACGAAAGCGTAGGTGACCGAGTTTCTCGCCGCATACCCCGAGTATCGTCAGGCGCTCCACCTGGACGCCCTGCGCGCCTCTGAGTACGCACGGCTCGACGCCTTGAGGCACGTCTATCTGGACTACACGGGCGCCGGCCTGCACGCGGACTCGCAGGTGTCGAAGCACGTGGCCCTGCTGGCCAGAGGGGTCTGGGGCAATCCGCACCCGGCCAGCCCCGCCTCGGCGCACACGATTCCCCTCGTGGAGGGCCCGGCGAGCTGTGCGCCACTGGTTCAACGCGGGGCCCGACTACACTGTCATCTTCACGCCCAACGCCACGGGCGCGCTGAAGCTCGTGGGGGAGTCGTATCCCTTCGCGGCCCGAGGGCGGCTGCTGCTCACCGAGGACAATCACAACTCGGTGAACGGCATTCGCGAGATGGCCGGCCGCCGCGGCGTGAAGGCCGAGTACGCGGCGCTGACCGTACCGGAGCTGCGCGTGGATCTGCCGGCGCTCGAGTCGCAGCTGGCGGCGGCCGACCCGCGCGCGTCGAACCTGTTCGTGTTCCCGGACTTCGTCTGCGTGTCGTTCTACAAGATGTTCGGCTACCCGACTGGTGTCGGGTGCCTGCTGGCGCGCCGGTCCGCCCTGGCCACGCTGCGGCGGCCGTGGTTCGCAGGAGGCACGGTCAACTTTGCCTCCGTGCACGGGCGCGTCCACATCCTGTCTCCGGGCGAGGCCGGCTTCGAGGACGGGACGCTGAACTATGCGTCGATTCCCGCGGTGTCGATCGGCCTGTCGCACCTGGCGGCAGCCGGCATCGACGCTATTCACACCCGTGTGCGCTGCCTCACGGGTTGGCTGCTCCAGGGGCCCGTGGCGCGTCGGCACTCGAACGGCCGGCCGATAGTACGCATCTACGGCCCCATTACCACGGACATGCGGGGCGGCACTGTGACGACGAACTTCTACGATCCCGACGGCCACCTGCTTGACTACCGGCGCGTAGAGAAACTGGCAGGGGAGCAGGGGATCTCGCTGCGCACCGGGTGCTTCTGTAATCCCGGGACCGGGGAAGCGGCCGAAGGCATCACCGACGAAGACGTGGCCGCGGCGATCCAGACAGTCACCGACCTGAACCTGCTCAGGTTCCTCCAGATGATTACGATGCGCGGCGGCAGAAGCGCAGGCGCCATCCGGGTGTCGCTGGGCATCGGGAGCAACTTCGCGGACGTGCAGCGTTTCCTCGACTTCACGGCCGGCCTCCGCGATCAGACGCGGCTTACGATGGGCGAGGTAACCTTCGACATCGAGTCGTGCCGCGTGATTCGGGACGGCAGTTGACGCCGGCCCGGCGCGAAGGCTATCAGCGCAATGGTCGAGGCGTCTCTGGCTCGCCGACCTCTGATTGTGTCGCGTCCGGTGCGGCCACTGGATCGCGTGCGGTCGTTCGCCGGCGCTTGCGCCGCACCGGCGCGGGCCTGACCGGGGGCGGCAACCCACAGCTCTCGAGTTGAACGAGAGTGGTAAGGAATTTCCGTGCGCCTCCGTCGTCGAATTCGATGATCACGTAACGCACATCGACCTCGATCACCACGCCCGGTCCGAATCGCGCGTGTGACACGCGCTCGCCCTTTCGAAAACTCGTCATGGGGTGTTCTGCCCTCTTGGACCCTTAGTCAATAGGATTCAAATATCTTAATATATATGAACACTGTTACGGCCTAACGACAAGTCACTGGAGGACACATCCGCGATGGAGACAGAGCTCGATCGAACGCATGGTGTGGAGGCGCTTGGCATCCTTCGCGCCGGCCGCATTCACTGGAACCTGCATCCCGCCGCCCTCTATGAGGAGGCCCTCTCTCGGCAAGAAGGCTCGCTGGCGGCCGGGGGGGCCCTCGTGTGTCGCACGGGTCAGCACACCGGCCGCTCACCGAACGACAAGTTCGTCGTGCGCGAAGCCTCGAGCGAGCGCAACGTCCATTGGGGTGCCGTGAACCGTGCGATCGAGGAGGCTGCCTTCGACGCCCTGCACCGCGACATGCTGACGCATTTCCAGGACAAGGATCTGTTCGTGCTGGATGCGTGGGCAGGAACCGATCCGACGTTCAAGATGCCGATTCGCGTGGTGACCGAGTTCGCGTGGCACAGCCTCTTCGCGCGAAACATGTTCCTGCCCGAGAACGACGAGGCGAGACGCCGGCGCCACCGGCCCGAGTTCACCGTCATCTCCGCCCCGAACTTCAGGGCTGATCCGGCGAAACATGGCACGCGATCGGAGGTGTTCATCATCGTGCACTTCCGCCGGAAACTCGTGCTCATCGGCGGCACGCACTACGCGGGCGAGATCAAGAAGTCCATCTTCACCATCTTGAACTACACGTTGCCGCTGCAGGGCGTCATGCCGATGCACTGTTCGGCGAACATTGGCCAGGACGGTGATACAGCGCTCTTCTTCGGCTTGTCGGGTACGGGTAAGACCACGCTGTCGAGCGATCCGCAGCGGCGCCTGATCGGTGACGACGAGCACGGCTGGAGCGACAACGGCGTCTTCAATTTCGAGGGCGGCTGCTACGCGAAGACCATCAAGCTCTCAGCCGACGCCGAGCCGCAGATCTACGCCACGACGCGGCGATTCGGGACGATCCTCGAGAACGTGGTCCTCGATCTCGAGTCGCGCGCGTTGGACCTGGATGATGCGTCGCTCACCGAAAACACCCGCGCGTCGTACCCGATCGATTTCATCGACAACGCGGAGCTCACCGGCCGCGGGGGGCATCCGAAGAACATCGTCATGCTCACGGCGGACGCTTACGGTGTGCTCCCGCCGATCGCGCGCCTGACGCCCGACGGTGCGATGTATCACTTCCTGTCCGGATACACCGCTCGTGTCGCTGGCACGGAGAAGGGCGTCACCGAGCCGAAGGCAACGTTCAGCACGTGTTTCGGTGCCCCGTTCCTTCCGCTCAACCCGAACGTGTACGCCAGCATGCTCGGTAAGAAGATCGCGCGGCACGACGTGCGGGTCTGGCTCGTGAACACGGGCTGGACCGGCGGGCCGTACGGAGCCGGCAGGCGCATGTCGATTGCGCACACGCGCGGGATGATCACGGCGGCAGTCACCGGCCAGCTCGATGCGGTTGGATATCAGCGACATCCGGTCTTCAACGTCGACACGCCGACGACCTGTCCGGGGGTGCCGGACGCGGTTCTCGACCCGAGAGGCACCTGGCAGGACGCGGCGAAATACGACGCGCAGGCACACGCGCTCGCGCGGATGTTCGTCGAGAATTTCAAGGCATTTGAGGGCGATGTTTCCGTCGCCGTGAAAGACTCGGGTCCGACGGTCTGACGCTGGCAGGCACGAGTCGCAGGCGCGGCGACTAGCGACGTCGATGCTCGTGCTGAAGCTGGCGGAGGAGATCCTGAGTGCCGACGAGGTGGTTGTTGAAGATCCGTCGCGCGGTGCTCAGGAGTTCCGCAATCAGCGGATCGCGCACGGAGTACCTCACGCTGACGCCCTCCTTGCGCCCCGCGACGATGTTGTTGGCGCGCAACACCGCGAGCTGCTGGGACACGACCGGTTGC
>Ga0180064_1000115_pt1 | contig 11509 bp, 10 predicted proteins | sample EasRiv200_16_10D_FD_121782 | JGI IMG/M metagenome (GOLD analysis project Ga0180064, IMG submission 121782) | Soil microbial communities from meander-bound floodplain in the East River, Colorado, USA - East River metaG ERMLT200_16_10D | ecosystem: Environmental > Terrestrial > Soil > Floodplain ... | reverse complement strand
CGCGACAACAAGACCTTCTACGAAATGGTGGACGTCAAGGCGTTCCGCGAGGGCGTCGGCCGGCTGCTGGCCGAGGTACAGCGGATCAAGTCCGAAGGCGACTACGCCGCCGCGGCGAAGCTCTTCGACGACCACGGGATCCACTTCGACCCGAAGCTGCGCGACCAGGTGGTGGTGCGAGTGGACGCCTTGAAGCTGCCGTCCTATACCGGGTTCGTGATGCCCAAGCTCACGGCCGTGCGCGATGCCGCCGGGGCGATTACCAACGTCACCATCTCCTACCCGCAGGACCTCACCGCGCAGATGCTGGAGTATTCGGGCGCGCGGAAGTAGCTCGCGCCCTCAGAACAGTCTCCGGTCTCCAGTCTCCGGTCTCCAGTCCCGCAGTGCGGAACTGCAGCCGTGGTCCAATAGCCATTAGCCAATAGCCAATAGCCATTAGCCTTCAGCTTGCTCGCCCCCTCGGCAACCTGTGCGCGTTCTCTATCGGCACAGGTGCCATCGAGTCGGCCGGCGTAAATCCAAACACCGCGCCGTAGAACGACAGCTCGGCTTCCAGGCTGCGGATGATGCTGTCCGCGCGCCGGAACCCGTGCTGCTCGCCTTCGAACGTCAGGTAGGCGACGGCCTGGCCCTTGGCGCGCAGCGCGTCGGCCATCATCTCCGACTGGTTAGGCGGCACCACCTTGTCCTCGAGCCCCTGCAGGAGGATGAGCGGACACGACAACCGATCGACGGCGTGAATCGGCGAGCGACGGATGTACTCGTCGCGCATCGCTGGGTACGGTCCCACCAGGATATCGAGGCAGCGCGCTTCGAACTTGTGCGAGTCCGAGATCAGCGCTTCCAGGTCGCTGATGCCGTAGTAGCTGGCGCCGGCGGTGAACACCTCGGGATGCTGGGTCAACGCGGCCAACACGGTGTAGCCGCCGGCGCTGCCGCCGCGGATGGCGAGGCGGCGCTCGTCGGCGCGTCCAGTGGCCACCAGGTAGTGCGCGGCGTTGATCAGGTCGGCGACGTCCACGATTCCCCACTGCCCGTTCAGGCGGCGACGGTAGTCGCGGCCGAAGCCGGTGCTGCCGCCGTAGTTCACGTCCACCACGGCGAAACCGCGTGTGGTCCAGAACTGGATCTTGAGGTCGAAGGTGGGATCGGCCGCCGCGATCGGTCCGCCGTGGCCGATCACGATGAGCGGTGGACGATCGGCGGCCGGCGCCTGATCGGAGACGCCCCGCGGCGGATAGTAGAAGGCGTGCGCTGACTGGCCGTTGGCCGTGGGGAACTCGATGGCTTCGGCCTCGGATACCGACGACGGATCGAGGGCCGCATCGGAGGCTCGCTTCAACGTGCGGACGGTCAGCCCATCGAGCGACAGCAGGACGACCGCGTCGGCCGCGCGGCTGTGCCCGGCAACCAGGGCCACCTCGGACGCTGACGCTGCCAGCCACTCGTCCGGCTGCAGGTCGGGGGCGATCGGCTCGAGCGTGCCGGCCCCCAGATCCACGCGCCCCAGTCGCCAGCGGCCGGCCTTCGTGAACGAAACCACCAACTGGTCGTTGCCCGCGCTGCCCCAGGTGGCGGTAGCCAGCACCCACTGCGGCCGGCCGAACTCCGTCTCGGGTGGCGGCGTCTTCAGCACCGGGGCGACAGTGGTGAACGGCGCGGTGGCGCGGTAGAGGCGCCACCAGCCGTCGCGATCGCTGGCAAACACCAGCGAGCCGTCGGGCAGCCACCCCGGCTGGTAGATCGACTCGTCGGCGCCGCCCGCGACTCGGGTCGCCACGCCCAACCCACCGTCACCGGCGATGGCAGCGACCCATAGTTCGGTGCCGTCCCACGGCATGCGTGGATGGCGCCACGACAGCCAGCACAGGCGGCTGCCATCCGCACTGAAACGTGGCGTGGAATAGAAGTCCTCGCCCGAGACCAGCACAGTGACCTCGGCCCCGTCGAGGGGAACACCGACCAATGTCGTCACTGCTTCTCGTCCCAGCTCGGTGTGATCCTCGCGGATGCAGATGAGTCGCCGGCGGGCGCGGTCCAGCGTGAAGTCGCCGTAGCAGAACGCACCCTCGGGCGTCAGGGCTGTGGGCGCCCCGTCCTCTTCGAGGTTCAGCGCGTACACGCGCTGGTCGCTGAAATTGACGAAATAGATGTGGCGGCCGTCCACCAGATAGGCGCCGCCGCCGTATTCATGCACTCGCGAACGGGTGTTGAAGCCCGCGGGCGTGACGTCGCCGGCCGTACCGTCGGCCGCGCGCCGGACCAGGACGTTGCGACCACCTTCTTGCGGGCGCCCTTCGATCCAGTACACGGCCTCGCCGTCGAGGGCCACGCTGCTGAGCCGCACGCCTTGTGCCGCTACCAGCGCGGCAGTGATTGGCGAGGGCCAGGTTCCGTAGGACTGTTCCACTGCTTCACTTTACTCGCGGTCTCCAGTCTCCAGTCTCCAGTCTCCAGTCTCCAGTCTCCAGTCTCCAGTCTCCAGGCTCCAGTCTCCAGGCTCCAGGCTCCAGGCTCCAGGCTCCAGGCTCCAGGCTCCAGGTAGAATTCGCGCATGCGAACGATGACGCTCGTCGGGCTGGTCGTAGCAGCGGCGGTGGCAGTCACACTGGGGCAGGGCCGCGAGGGCGGCGGCCGCCAGGGCGGCGCGCCGCCGGCGCAGTTGACGATCCAGCAGGTCAAGCCGGGCCTCTACGCGATCCTGAATCCAGGCGCCAACACCCTTGCCGTGCGCGTCACCAACGATGGCGTGATTCTCGTGGACGACATGTTCGCGCAGAACTACGACCAGATCCTGGCGCTGATCAAGAGCGTCACCGATCAGCCGGTGAAGTACGTGATCAGCACGCACCACCACGGCGATCACACCGGCGGCAACGCGCAGTTCCTCAAGACCGCGCAGATCATCGGCCACAAGAACGCACGCGCCGCCATGACTGGCGCCAACCCGTTGCCGGGCGCGCCGCCACTGACCTACACGGTAGAGGCCGCCGTCAATCTCGGCGGCGCCGAGGTGCAGCTGCACCACGTCGGCCGCGGCCACACCAACGGCGACACGATCGTCTACTTTCCCGACCTGCGGGTGATGGCCACCGGTGATCTGTTCGTGGTGCTGCCCCGCGTGCCGACCATCGACTATGCCGGCGGCGGCACCACGCTGGGCTGGGTCCCCACGCTCGACAACGTGCTGAAGTTCGATTTCGACACCGTGATCCCGGGACACGGGCCGGTAGCCACGCGTGCGGACCTGCAGCGCTTCCAGCAGAACATGCGGACGATCCAGACGCGAACGCGCGAGCTGATCAAGCAGGGCGTGCCGAAGGACCAATACCTCAGCCGGCTGAAGGTGGACGACCTCGGGTGGGCGCTAGGGCCGGAAACCTTGTTCGTCCGCAACGCGTCCGGTGGCTTTTACGACGAGCTGGCGAAGGACGAGGCGCGGGTTGGCCGCTATCCAGCCGTCCCCGGCGGCGACATCCTGATCACGCCGGTGCTGCACGCGAGCGTACAGGTGGACTACCGCGATACGGTCGTCCAGGTGGACCCGTGGAGCGCGGCCGACCTGACCGCGCTGAAGAAGGCGAGCCTGATCCTGGTCACCGACGATCCGAATCACCACCTCGATCCGAAGGCGATCGCGTTTCTGCGCCAGCCTGGCGCCCCGGTGGTGGTGACCAAGAAGGCGCAGGCGGGCTTCGCGGCGGGCGTGCCGCTGGCCAACGGCCGTTCGACCACGCTGGCTGGCGTGCGGGTGGAATCCATCGCGGCCTACGACCTGACGCCCGGCGCGCCCGAGCATCCGAAGGGTGAAGCCAGCGGCTATCTGATCACGCTCGGCGGCCGCCGCATCCTCTTTGCCGGCGTCACCGAGTGCGTGCCGGAGCTGCTGGCGCTGAAGGACATCGACGTGGCGTTCATGCCGATGAACATCCCGCCGAAGCGGATGACGCCGGCCGCGGTCGCCGACTGTGTCAAGAAGCTGCGGCCCAAGGTCGTCTACCTCCAGCATTACGACAACGGCACGGTGGCGGCGATCACCGGCGCGCCGGCGCCGGCGCCGGGCTGGCTCACGATGCCGACGGTGGCCGACAGCCTGCAGGCGTTCAGGAACGCCCTGTCGGGCTCAGGCGTGGAGGTTCGGCTGCCGGACTGGTACGCGGCGGCGGCGAAGTAGCCGCCACGCGCACGGCGTAGTACTCCCCCTGCCGCTCTACGACGAGCGGCGCGCCGTACACGGCGGCCAGGCGTTCGGAAGTCAACGCCTCCGCCGGCGTCCCGTCGAACGCCGCGCGCCCGCGCGAGAGCAGCACAACCCGCCGGATCTCGGGAATCACTTCTTCCACGTGGTGGGTCACGATCAGGATCGTCGTGCCTTCGCGCGCCAGCTGCCGCACCGACTCCAGGAACTGGTGGCGGGCGACGAAGTCCAGGCCGGTCGTCGGCTCGTCGAGCACCAGCAGCTCGGGCCGCGTCACCAGGGCGCGCGCAATCAGCACGCGCCGCCGTTCGCCGGTGGACATCTCAGTGAGCGGCTTCGCCGCCAGGTGCGCCGCCTGCACGCGCTCCAGGGCGGCGCGTCCCTGGGCCCGCATCGCGGGCGTGACCTCGGGGTGCGAGAACAGCCCCTGAGTGCCCAGCAGGCCCGACGTGGCGGCGTCCAATCCGGACACGCGCCCACCCCAGCTGCTGATGCCGAAGTTCGCGTCCAGGTCGCCGGTGACCACGCCCATCCGGCGGCGCAGCTCCTCCACGTCGGTGCGCTCGTCGCCGAAGATGCGCAGCGCGGGCCGGTCGTCGCCCGCCGAGGTCCGCGGGCGGTCGTCGAGCGTCAGCACCCGCATCAGCGTGGTCTTGCCGGCACCGTTGGGGCCGAGGATGGCCGTGTGCTCGCCGCGGTGGATGCGCAACGACAAGCCATCGAGCGCGCGGGTGCGCCCGCGCATCACGGTAGCGTCGATGAACTCGAGGACCGGCTGTGTCAGCGCGGCGTCCTCCCGGTCAGGCTTCCACGAACGTGGTGACGCGGCGGCGGGTGCGCTCCTTGAGTGAGCACTCGCGCAGCGTGTCGGCCAGCTGTTCGATGTCCGGTATCCCTTTGAGCATCACCGACGGGAAGTGCTCGTCGGTGGATCGCAGGTGCAGCACCGCCTGGTTCAGCAGGCGCATCCCGAGCGGCTTGTGCAGATCGAAGTGATCGATCCGGAACAGCTCGACGTTGTCCTTGGTCGTCGACAACAAGCCATGCTCGACTTGCACCCGCTGCGTGGTGATGCGGTAGTGCAGCGACAGGCTCCTGACCCAATAGACCAGGTAGGCAACGCCGAGCGTCACCACCACGAGCACCCACTGGCCCACGCTGGTGATCGGCGCCGGACGTCCGACGAACAGCTCGCGCTCCTCCTCGGCCTCCCTGGCGTTCTGGAAGGCCTGGAGATCGGTGTTGCAGAACCGGCACTTGATGGCAGCCGCCTTGATGGTTTCGCCGCACACCGGACAGGCTTTGGTATCTGCTGCTTCGTTCACGGGGCCGCTCCTTGTTGAGGTGCCCAGTATATTAGGGCCACCCTGGGTACAATGCCGCCTAGCCGAGGTCCGACATGCACATCGATCGCTACGTGAAGATCGTCCTGACCATCATCGCCGTTGAGCTGCTGTGGATTGGCCTGAAGGATGGCGCGACGCCGGTCGTCGCGCAGGCACAGCGGGCCCCCACGCCCGTGGTCATCACCGGCATCGAGCTGTCGGGCCCGGAGGCCGGCTTCCTGCCGGTGGCCGTGGTGGGCAGTTACCGCCGCATTCCCGCCGCCGCTCGCGACGCGGTCGATCGGCTGACCACCGAAGTCACCGCCGACCGCGCGGTGAAGGTGGAGACCGAACGGCCGCTCGACGTCACCGTGCAGGGCACCGTGCGCGTGACCGCGGAGCGGCCGCTGCGCGTCGAGAGCGTGCCCTACACGCCCTCGAAGGGTCCGGGCGAGTAGCGCCCGACGACGCCGCGGCGTCAGCTCATGAGCACCGACACGGGCAGAGGACCGACCGACCGGTTCTCTCCTGTGAGGATGCGGCGCAGATAGCCGATCTGGCCCAGGTGAAAGCCGGCGTGCGCGCACAGGTGGACGAGCAGGCGCTGCGCCGGCACGGGACCCGGCATCGACTGGGGCGACAGCGTCGTCTCCAGCGCCGCGCCCGGCAGCGACGGCAGCACGTTGGCCACCACGGCCCGTGCGCGCCGTAATTCCTCCACCACCTCGTGTCGCGTGCCCGACCGCTGGCCGAACTCGCGGTCGCGATCGCGCACGTAGCCGGTGTTCCCCAGCAGGGTGCCGACGAAATGCTGGAGGTTGCCGGCGATGTGCAACGCCAGGTTGCCCGCCGCATTGGTCACACCGGGAGCCGCCTGCCAAATCGAGATGTCGTCGGGAAAGGCCTCGATCTCGCGAGCAATGCCGTCCAGCTCGCGCGTCAGCATCAGCGCCATGTCTGCAGTCAGGGACGTCGGCATCCTGCCATCGTACACTCGACCCATGCCCTTCAAAGCGCTGATGTCCTGGCTGGGGGTCGAGGAAGCGGCGGCGCCCGAGCACACGCCGCTCCGTGACCTGATCGACTCCCTCGATCGGCTGGAGCCGGAGCGCGCGCGTCACCTGGCGCGGTTCGCCTACTTGCTGGGCCGTGTGTCGCTGGCCGATCGGCATGCCAGCGAACAGGAGATCCGCGCGATGGAGGCGCTGGTCATCCAGGAGGCGCAGCTGACGCCCGAGCAGGCCACAATGGTTGTCGGGCTGGCCAAGACCAGCAATCTACTCTTTGGCGGCACCGCCGACTACGACGTCGCGCGCGAGTTCGCGGAAGCGGCGACCTACGACGAGAAGCTGGCGCTGGCCAGCTGTCTGTTCCAGGTGGCATCGAGCGACCAGGCGATCTCTCTCCCAGAGGAGACCGAGATCCACCGCATCGTGAACCAGCTGAAGATCCTGCCGCAGGATCTGATCAAGCTGCGCGTGCAGCACGGTAAGTTCCTGCCCGGCCGGTCACACGGCGCGTCGTAGACGGACCCAGGGTAGCCGGCGTCCTGCATCGGGCGGTCAGCAGGCCGTTCGTCAGTGCAGCACGAACTCGAGGTCGATGGTGACGAGGACTGGCACGGGCTGACCGGAGCGCGTGCCCGGCGTGAACCGCCACTGGCGCGCCGCCTTGATGGCTTCCTGATCCAAGCCGAACACGCTGTCGAGCGACTGCACCACGCGCACGCGTCCGATCGAGCCGTCGGGCAGGACGACGCACTCCAGCCTGACCAGACCTTGCAACCGGGCGCGCATGGCGTCGGCGGTGTACGAGGGTCGAACCTGACGCAGAAGACGCGGAGACAGCACGCCGTTGCCAGGGTGAAAGGCGTCGCCGCCGATGCCACCGGGGTCTCCCGGGCCCACGCCGGCGCCGCGATCGGGGCCGATGCCCATGCCGCTCCCGGTATCGCCTCCGTCGCCCTTTCCAGAGCCTTGGACCTGCGACGCCGTGTCGGCGGCCGTGAGCGCACCAGGCTGGGTGACCGTGGCCGCGGCGGTCTGCGCCGGTAACGCCCTCAGCGGTTCAGGCTCGATAACGGGTTCGGCCGCGGGCGTGGCAACGGGCGCCGGGGCAGTTGCCGCGATCTCCGCGCGCCGCGGAGGCTTCGACGAGGCGCTGCCGCCTCCGCCGCCGCCTCCGCCAGGACCGGCGTCGGCCAGCCACACCAGCGGCGGGAACTCGCGCAATGCCCCCGTTCGGTCCACATCCGCTGGTGCCAGCGCACGCAAGAGGAACAGCGCAAGCGCGAGCAGCGCGGCGTGGCCGGCGACCGACGCGCCCAGCGGCGCGCCCATCTCCTGCCGGGGCACGTGGAGGAGCAACTGCAGATCCCGCACGACGTCAGCATTAGACGCCGCCCACGCGAGAATGGCCGTGGGCGCCTACGGCCGCCGCATCAACCGCACGAGATCGCGTGCGTCGCGCACGTCCTCGATCTTGTCGACGCGGGAGATCACCGCATCGGCGCGCGCGGCGCCGATCACTGGCGCCATCAGGTCGCGGGCCTTGGCGGCCACGGCCGCGGCGCTGAGCGGGTTCTCTTTCGTGCCCGGCGGGTGCTTCGTGAAGTGGCTGACCGTACGACCGTCGGTCAGCGTGGCCTCGACGGCGCCACTGCGCGGGGCGGCCGGATCCACGAGGCTGCGGTCGCCCACCAGCTGCACCTTCGCCTTGACCGCCAGCACCTGTGGGTCCTTCATCCGCTCTCGCGAGTGGCTCATCTCGAACGAGACGGTGCCGTCGATCAGCGCCACCGCCGCCAGGTGCTGCAGGTTCACGTCCGGCATCGCGTTGCCATCGACGATGCGCGCGCCGTCCTCCGGCAGCCGCACCAGGATCCTGGTGACGTTCTCTGGCGTCAGCTTGTGCTCGCGGCGCAGCGCCAGCAGCGCGTCGAGCGCCGACTGGATCGGGTAGCCGACCGAGAACACCTTGATCGCGCTTTCCGAGACGTAGAAGCGCGTCCCCAGGTCCTTCACCATCTCCTCGGGGTGCGGTTGTGACGACAGCGCCAGGATCATGTTGTGCTCGCCGTCCAGCACCTCGGCGACGCCCGTGAAACCGGCCTGCACCATCGTCGCGGCGGTGACGCCGTTGCGCGCACCCATGCCGGCGAAGTCGAACGCCTTCTCGATGTGATCCTCGTCGCGGGTCCAGCTCCAGAGCCCGGACACCTGCTGGGCGCCATAGGACAGCGCGAAGCGCGTGCCGCGCTCGTCGAGGCGCGCCAGCAATGCGGCCGCGGCGGTGGCACCAAAGGTCGCGCTGGTGCCCTCGGCACTGCGATGAGTGCCCCGGACGTGATCGGGGCCAAGCGCCATCAGGAAGCGGCAGCAGACGTCGTAACCAAGCACCACGGCGCGGAGGAACTCGGTGCCCGAGCGCCGATCCTTCTCGGCCATCGCCAGCGCGGCGGGCACGACTGCGCTGCCTGGATGCGCCTTGGTGACAGGCTCGAAGTCGTCGGTCTCGTCGGCGTGCGCGAACATGCCGTTGGCCAGCGCGGCGTTGACCGCGGTGGTCCGCAGGCTGGTGGTCAACACCGACGCTTCGAGCGTGCCACCCTGCGACCGGACGTAGCGGATGGCGGCAAGCCCCGGGGGCAGCTCGGCGCCTGACACCATCGCGGCCAACGTGTCCAGGATCCGGTGCTTGGCGTCCAGCACCACCTGTGCCGGCAGCTCCCGGTCGCGCGCCGCCACCATGTAGCGGGCCAGCCGTCCGGTGACGTCCGCAGACGCCGACGCGGCGGCGCCGGACGCCGACTGTGAGGTGGCGAAGAGCTCGCCGGCCGCGCCGGCCACCGGCAGGGCGACGGCCGCGCCGCCCGCGTGCCGCAGCAGCCGACGCCGAGTCAACGATGGCATGGCTATTTCCTCGAGGCTGCGGCGCGCTCGTCGGCCCGCGAGCCGGAGAGGATGTTGCGCATCGAGTTGTTTCCCTCGTGGCAGGCGTACTCGAAGAACTGATAGTCGGACTCGCGCTTGAGCGGAAACGCCACTTTCCACGGCGCCGTCCACGTCTTCGGATCGGTGACGGTCACTTCGTACTGCAGCAGGTCGGCGCCGATCGGCGTGAACCGCTCGACCAGTTCCAGGGAGTCGCTGGGCATCAGCATCATCCCGTTGCCCTGCATCCCGGTCTTGCCGTTCAGGTTCGTGGTCCGCACCACCAGCGTGTTGCCCTCGAAACGCCCGCGCGATTCACCCATATACGATTTGACCTGCGGTGGCGGCGTCGGGCGTCCGTCGAGCGGGATGATGCGGGTCTCGTGGATCATCTCGTTGCGGAACACTACATAGCCGGGTGTCTGGATGATCTGGTTGCCGTTGTTGTACACGACCGGCATCATCGACCCCACCACGCCGCGCGAGATGCAACGGTCGTACGGCCCAAGCTCGCTCGCCTGGTTCCAGCCGGTCTGCTTCACGTAGGTGCCGCCGCTGCCTTTCTGCCGCTCCTTCCCGTCCGCGGTCATCGACGGCATACGGCCATTGGCCGGTTCGACGATGAGCGAAGACTGCCGCGACGGCACGCCGCGTTCCAGCCAGTGCGGCGGCGGCGAGGTGACGCCGCCTACGTCCCCCATCGCCACCACTTCGGCGGGCGGCTTCTCGATGTCGAAGTCCAGCACGTCGAGCTCGGCCTGCTTCGACGCCTCCGCCTCGCGCTCCTTGAGCTCCTGCTCGGTCAGATACAGGCGGGTGCCGAACCGTTCCGGCCGCTCGAAGGGAACTCCGACCACGTCGGTGCCGGGCCAGATACCCTGCAGGTCCGGGTCGCCCCACGGCGTCTTCGGCGGCGAGTACGGCGCCTGGGCAACGAGCGCAACGGTCGATGCCGCCACGGCCATGGCGGTAATAACACTGCGAAGGGCCTGCGATCTCATGAGTCGATTCTACGCCGGGCCGGGAGGCCTCGGGCGTATGGCACAATCGGCACGCCATGAAACACCTGCTCGCCGCGCTGGTCATCCTGTCTCCGTTGTCCGTCGTCGCCGCGGGCGACGCGCCGAACCATCCTACCGGCAGCGCCGGACTCTTTCTCATCGACAAACTGGGCGCCCACGTGCGCTTCTTCGACCCGGTCACGATGCAGGAGCGGTCGAACCTGAAGCTGCCCGCCAACCCGCACGACTTCGTGTTCTCGCCGGATCACAAGCTGGCCTACGTGCCGATCTACGGCTCGGGCGTCTATGGGCGCAACCCGGATCCGCAGCATCACCTGTATGTGCTCGACCTGGCCAAGGGAGCCGTCGTCAAGGTGATCGACCTGTCGCCCTACAAGTCGCCGCATGGCATTCAGATCGCGCCCGACGGCACGCTGTGGCTCACGGCCGAACTGGACCGCAAAATCGTGCATGTGGATCCCGTGCGCGGACGCGTCATCGAGGCCGTCGACGCCGAGGGGTCGGCGCACTGGATGGCCATCCTCCCCGACGGCAGCAAGATGTACGTGGCCAACAAGGCCGACCGGCTGTTCGTGAGCGTCGTCGATCTCAAGACCAAGAAGATCGTGGCTCGCGTGCCAATGGCCAAGGGGACGCAGGGGATTACCGCGGCGCCGGACGGGAGAGCCGTGATCGCCATGGATCTGGCCGCGCCCGCGTTCGCCGTCATCGACCCGAGGACCGATCAGGTCACCGACCGCATCACGCTGCAGGGTCAGTCCGACCCCGCCTACAAGGCCTACTACTCGCCTGACGGCAAATGGCTACTGACGATGGCGGGGTCGATGATTACCATCTTCGACGCGTCGAACCTGAAAGGCCTGCAGCGAGTGTTGAAGGTGGGCGCGTTCCCGATGGGCATCGGCTTCTCGGCGGATGGCACGACGGCAGTGGTCGCGAACCACGGCGACGGCACCGTGTCGGTGGTGGACCTCGCCACGGCGCGCGTGACGAAGACATTCAAGGCGGGCACCGGGATCGAAACGCTCG
>Ga0180064_1000114_pt1 | contig 11521 bp, 11 predicted proteins | sample EasRiv200_16_10D_FD_121782 | JGI IMG/M metagenome (GOLD analysis project Ga0180064, IMG submission 121782) | Soil microbial communities from meander-bound floodplain in the East River, Colorado, USA - East River metaG ERMLT200_16_10D | ecosystem: Environmental > Terrestrial > Soil > Floodplain ... | reverse complement strand
GAGGGTGAGCCGGAGGCGGACGATCGGGGACTGACAGGCGGCCATGTCCTCGACGGTGTAGTCCGCGGCCTGGGTCGTGTGCGTAGTGTTCGTGTTGTCGGAGAGGACGAAGGCCTGCGCCGCTCCCCACGACGCGCCGCCGGCCGCAAGAAACTTCTTCGTGCCGAGGTTCTGGATCGAGAGGCGCGCCGTCCCGCTGCCCGCGCGACGCATCGAGATTGAGATGCGCCGGCGCTCGCCCGCGCGTACGAAGATGTCCCGGTAGAGCTGCGCCGTCCCGGTCCCGGGGTTGCCCTTCGCCGCCGGGCTCGTAACGTACTCGCCCACGGTGGTCGTCTCGATGAAGGTCCCCGTCCCCGTCGTGACCTTCGTCCACCCGGCCGGCACGCCGGAAACCCACCCGCCCATCCCGCCATCGAAGGCGGCGAGGTCGGCGGTGATACTCGGGTCGGCGGCGTTGGAGTTGTGGCGGACGAGTCGCGCGGGCCGACCGTCCCAGAGGTTGGCAATCGGATAGCCGGTGTCGGGCGGCGGCGTCATGGTGACGGTAAGGGCCCGCTCGAGCAGGTTGACGTGCTGGCCGGCGGCGTAGCGCAAACCCATCTAGGACCTCCCTACGGGAGCTGCTGCACTTCCTCGTCCTCGAGGGCCCCGGGATAGACCCGCTTCTCGCGGAGCGCCCCGTTGAACTGTAGCGCGCCCGCCGCGTCGGATCCGAAGAAGAGGCGCTCCCCCGATGGACTGAAGAGCGGAGCCTCCGAGACGGCGTCCGTCCCCTTCACGCCGTCGAGGAATAGCGAGAGCGTGTACGGCGCTAGGTTGAGCTCTCCCTCGACGCCAGTCCACCGGAAGCCGAGCTTGTACACCGTGCCCGCGATCACGGTCGCCGGCATGGTCGCTTGATAGGTGTTCCCACCGACCTTCCGCTCCCCTACCCAGGCGAGGGCGGCCGCGTCGTAGAACAGGCGATCGCGGTCGAGGCCTCCGTCCGTCGTCATGTGGTAGACGTGCGGGTCGGCGCCGGCCGTGAGGTCGGCCGAGCTCCAGTCCGGGATCACCTCGCAGAAGAAGGTCCCGAGGGCGGGGTTGTAGCATTTCCGATCGGGGTCGGCGGGGATCGCGAAGGAGAGGACGGAGGCCGCGCGCGTAATGACAATGTCGTCGGTGACAATCCGCGATCCCGCGAAGGCGCCGACCTCGAGCTGGACGTGGTAGAGATGCGAGACCCGCGCGGACGTGCCCGCGGCCGGGAGGAGGACCGTCACGGTAAGCGTGGTCGCTGACCCGCCGACGTCGATCGACTTCGATTTCCACCGCTGCGCCGGATCCCGGTCCCCGTGGGTCGGGAGGGGATTGTTGATCAAGCCCGCCTGGAAGGCGCCGGTGTCGTCGTTCCAATAGAAGCTATCCGCGGCCCGCTGAATCCGGATGTGGAGCGGCTCGCCGGAGTCGGTCTTGTGGTCCACCGACACCCGGACATCGGTCCCGGAGGCGAAGCTCACGGTCACTGGGAAGGCGGCGGAGAGGTCGACAGAGTGCGGGCTTCCGGCGGTGAATTTCAGGGACGAGGCCGCTATCTCGCGGTTGAAGAATAAGTCGTCCGGGTCCGTCGCGATCGCGGATCCGCCCGTGCCCGTGCCCGCGAGCGTGAGCCCCGTCGTCCCCGAGAGGAAGCTTGAGCGCTTGATCTCGTTCGTCCTGGCCGACTCGAACCACTCCCCGGCCGCGGTGAAGGCGCGGCGGCCCTCCTGTATCTCTGAGACGGAGGACGGGTCCGACGGCGTCACCACGAAAGCGCGGGTCGCGCGCGTGAAGGTGATCACGTTCCCCCGCATGATCCGCGCAACCCCGCTCTCGCGCGAGGCGTTGAGGGCGGTCGCCGGCTTGTCGGTGCGCCCGGTCTCCCAGAGGAGCACGTCCAGGGACCGGCGGTCGAGGAGCGTGAGGCGGACGAAGCCCTCGGGCGAGTCCTCGACGCGCAGGATTGAGAAGGGGTGACGCTGCCACACCTTCCCCCGCCACCCCTGGCGGAGGGGATCGTCGGCCCCCGGCCCGGGCCCGTACTGACACTCGCTCGCGACCCGGTCGAGGATGTCCGCGTCGAGCATCCAGAGGGGCGCGGAGGTTGAAAAGATCCCGTTTGCGCGCCGGAAATTCCAGAGGCGCCGGGAGAGCACGTCCCGCATCTGCTCGTTTTGGGCCGGGGTGACGGCGAAGTATCGGGCCCGCAGGTAGTCGACGATGGCCCGGGTCTGGGTCGTCGAGAGGTTCGTGCTGTAGAAGATCGCCTCCGCGAGCTGGCCGCTCCAGAAGGCGCCTCCGTCCCCGGCGAGCCGCGCATCAGTCCCGACCTCTGGGGCCTGGGTGCCGAAGGCGTTCGTGAGCTCGACGCCCCCGTCAAGGGCGAGCTGAAACGAGGTCCCGCTGTCTTGCCGCTTATACGCGAAGTGCCACTCCTCGAGCGGGCAGAGCGCGTAGAGCTCGATCACGGTCGGCCCCACCTGGGTCGCGCGCCCGACGACCTCTCCCGTCGAATACTTGTACGCGAGGCCGGCCCCCAATGCAGACGCGGTACCGGCAAACATCATATTCTGAGTGGGCCCTGCGGAGGCCTTGAAGACCGCAAACACAGTGTGATCCGCCATGTTCGAGGACCAGGCAAAATTGACGTTGTGAAAGTCGCCATCGCTGTTGACGTATTCGACGGCTGGCTGGCCGCCGACGACGTCGAGCCGGAAGGCGGGCGTCCCCGCCGCCACCATGTGCCGACCGTTGCCGCTCTTGTCGGTCCACGTCCCCACAGTCGACCCCTCTGGCTGGTTGAAGGAATCGGCCCTGTACCAGGCGTAGAGGTTCGGGAGGTCGTTCGGGTTCGCCATCAGAGGATGAAGGCGGGCGAGGCGGGGAGCTGGATCGAGTCCGGCGCCGTCTCCCCCGTCACAAAATCCTTGACCGTCAGCTTCTGGGAGTAGGTGCCCGTCGCCGGCACCAGGCCGTACTCTGCGTTGATCTCGTCGACCAGGTCGCCGGTCGGGTACGGGAGCACGAAGTCCTGCACCTCGTCCTCGGGGATCACGAACACCGTTTCATATTCGAAGCTCGTAAAGTCCTCGACCTTCAAGGCGATGTTGCCGGCGGCGGTCCAGCACGCCTTTGCTTCGTTCGACGCGAGGATCTCGTTGACGAAGTCCTGGCCGCGCACCTTCGTCTTGACGCACTTGCTGACCTGGTAGCCGCGGGCGGAGAAGAAGGCCTTGGCGCGAGCGAACGACGCCGCGTCGATCGGGGCGGAGGAGTCGGGGAGCCAGGGGCCGGAGCGGTAGTCGTTGTAGATGAAATTGGCGAGTCCGTGCTTGATCACGTCGCCCGGGTCCGTGATGAGCGTCCCGGTCCCGTCCCCGACGCTCTCGTATCCCCGCACGTCGGCGCCGATCGTCACGGACGATCCCGGGTCGGCGACGAAGTCCACGAGCGTGTAGAGGCGGCCGTTCACTACTGGCCGCGTCACGGAGTAGGCCGACGGCGAGACCGGGACCCCGTCCGCATACACCTTGTCGACCGCGACCGCCCACCCCGCGCACACCAGATAACGGAAGCCCGCCGAGTCGACGTTCATCAGCTGCACGGCCCCGGTGTTGGTGCCGCTCGCGGAGGAAATCTTCCCGTAGATGAGCGGCACGATCGCGTCTTGAATCTCGACCGCGGCGGAGGGCCAGTCGCCGGGCGAGACGGTCGGCTTCGGGAGCGAGTCCCTCTGTAGCGGCAGATCGTTCGGACTGAGGGTGACGGTCCAGGTCTTCGGGCCCGGTAGCCCGGCCGTGTCGAGGCGCCCCGCGAATCGGATGTACCAGTCCTCCGGCGCGACGTTCCTGGACCCGAGGTAGAGGATGCCCGGCGACCCCCGGACCTTGTTTCGCTTCGGCCCGTGGAATAGCGCGGCCATGGCCATGTCCGAATCATCGAGGATCACGTCGACCGATCCGAACTCGATCGCGTTCTGCCGGAGCGCCACCCCGCGGATCACGGTACCGGGGGAAATCATGCGCGGGTCGACCGCGTCCGGCCCCCACGGCGCGCCCGTCTCCCCGAAGAGGTAGGGCGTTCCGTCGATCGTGAGCTTGAACAGGTAGACGGTCTCCGGCGCCGCTTTCCTGAGCTCCGCCCGCATGGCCACGGAAAGGCGACCCTGGTCTCCGCCAGAGACGGGGAACCCCGTGAAGGGAGAGCGGGACCGCGTGCCGAACCGGCCACCAGGGCCGCGGCCCGGTCGATATAGGAGTCGAGGGGGCACGCGCGCCCCCGCCTAGTTCAGCGCTTCGAGGATGAACTGGTGAAGGGTGATCGTGTTCGAGGCGTTTGCGATCGACCAGGTGGCGAAGAGGTCGAGGATGAGCGGAGCCGTGGAGTCGAAGCCGGTCCCCACCGCGGGCGCCGCGTTCGGGAGGAGATGCGTCCCGGCGCCGCCGGCGGACGGGAGCGGCGACGCGATCACGCTCTCACTCCGGAAGTGTCCCTGGTGCATGAGGTTCGCGCTCGTGCCCCCGCCGATCGCCCGGCACGTGAGGAGCCACTCGAGCTCGAAAGGGACGTTCGTCTTCGCGACGATGTTGAGGGCCATCGCTCCGCCGCTCGCCGCGACCACCCCGCCCAGGCCGATATCGAGGAGGAGCGTCCCGGGGGTTGTGACGAGATTGGATATCCGGCCCTTCGCCGACACCCGGAGAACCTTCCCGATGCTGAAGAAGTTCGCCTCCAGGGTCTTCCGCGCCGCGGTCGGGAGGATGCTCGTCCGGGTCGTGGTGTTGCCGAGCGCCGCCCCGTCTCCGAGCGCCGAAATCAGGGTTTCCTGCCAGCTCTGAAGACTCATGCCCGCCTCCTATGCCGCGTTGACGCGCCGGACGATCTTTTCAATCTTCGAGACCAGCCCGCGCGCGTTCTGGTCGAGCATCCGCTCGAATTCCGATTCCATGAACCGACCGAAGGCCCTCTGGCCCTCCGCCGTCTTGACCGCCGACTGATCGACGATCTGGGTCTGGGGGGCGTACTGAACCGTGATCGGGGTCGGGCTCGTCGCCTTCACCGCCGCGGCGACGGTCTCCGCAATCTGGGCATTCGTCGCGGACGCGGCCGCGGTCCCCGTGGCGGCGGCGGTCTCGGCCGCGGCGGCCTCGCGGCGCTCCTCCGCCCGCTCCGCCGGCGTCTGGAATCCGCCCTCCTCGTAGTAGCCACGGATCGCGGTCCGGTAGCGGTGGCCCCGCGGGATGATCATCACGTGCTCTCCGGCGTGCGCCTGGAAGACGCTGTCGCGCGTGAGGCGCCGCGGGCCGAAGCCTCGAGCGGACGTGAACTGATCCCCCTCGAAGACGCTCGGGGCGAAGGCCCCGCCGCCGGCCTTGAGGATATCCCTGATCTCCTTCTGGACCGCGACCGACTCGATCATGGGGTCGGCGATGATGTCGATCCCGTTGACCTTCGCCTCCGCGAGGAGCGCGGTCGTGTTCTCGTCGAGCACCTGGCCGCTCGCCTTGCTCGCGTTGACCAGCTCGGTGAGTAGGGGGGCGATCAGCATGAAGGCCTCCCTGGGGGAGGCGCCGGCGGCCACGGCGGACGCGAGAGCTTGCTGCGCGACGGCCCCGCCGGATCCGGTGAGACCACGATCCACGAAGCCCGCCTGGCGCATCCCGCCCACGATTCCCGACATGGAGCTCACGGCCTGGGAGGCGGCGGCGAAAGCCGGGTTCGCGGCCAGCTCCATCAGGCGGCCGATTCCGCCCAGGGCGGAAGGGTCGAGCCCGGCCTCCGAAAACGTCTTGAGCAGTTGCTCCCAGGCCGGCCGCATGGCTTCCGTCGCGGCCGCGATCCCCTTCTCCTTCACGCTGGCCCAGAAGACCGACGAGAAGGCCCCCGCGGCGGCCGCGGCAAACTTCGGGTCGGCCCAGGGGAAGGCCCTGAGCGCCTCCTGCGCGCGGCCCAGGCCTTCCGTTACGTTCTGCTGCCGCTCCGCTTCCTTCGCGGCCTTCATCTGGGTCTGATATTCCTTTGCCACCTGGCCGAGTGACTTCCCGCTGCGCTTCGCCTCCGCGAGGAGCGTTTCCGCGAGCTCGCGCGAGATGCCCTCGCCGAGAACCTTTCCCACTTCCTTCTGAGCCTTCTTCACAGGGTCCCCCTTGAAGAGGGACACGATCGCCTTCCCGATCCCGAGGGCGGCGCCGCCGATCGCGAACGATCCCGCCAGGCCTGAGACGATTCCGCCGAAACCGCCCCTCGAGAATCCGGACAGGGCGTTGTCGCCCTTGTCGTTGCGCTGCAGGAGGGACCCGATCCCCGCCACCCCGCCGGCGATCGAGCCGAAGACCTTTCCGAAGGTGCCGCCCATGGCCTGCGCGAGGTCCGCGATCGTCGAAAGCTGCTGGTGCCAATCGATCGTCGCCGACACGATCCCGCGCGTCTTCGCCTGAACCTGCGCCGCCTCCGCGTTGATCTTGCCGTATTTCTCCTCCCAGGCCGTGAGAGCGCCGACCTCGCTCAGGTTCGCGCCACCCACGTCGGCGCCGCGCGCCCCCTTCATGAGCTGGTCGATCGACGAGAACTTCGCCCCGGAAAGGAACGAGTCCCCCAGGCGGCCCGTCACGGCTGCGAAGTCTTTCGCGGCCTCGCGGTACGCGAGCGCCAGATCCTTGGCGCGCTCGATTTCCTTCTCGACGGCCTGCGTGCGCTCCTGCTGCAGCTTGAGCTGCTTTTCCGAAAGCCCGAGCTGAGTCTTCATCTCGGGCGTCAGGTGCTTCATCTCCTGAGCGATCTCTTTCGCGCTGAGCCCCATCTCTTTGAGGTTCTGGACCTGTTGCTTGAGGGCCCCCTGGTTGCTCGCCTTCATGGCCGCTTGCCATTCCTTCAGGCCCTGGAAGGCGCCGGCGCCGGCATCCCGGCTCGTCTCCATCCCGAAGAGCTTGTGCGCCGCGAGGAAGTCGTAGAGGCCCCTGGTCGCGCGGTCCGCGAAGTCCCGCACCGCTTGAAACTTGTCGAGGAGCGTTCCGATCAGGGTTCCGAGCGCGAAGCCGGCTGCGGCCACGGCGATGATCGGGCCCGCCATCGCGATCATGGCGGACCTCGTCGTGATCGAGGCCGAGGTCAGGTTCTTGAGGCCGATCTCCGCCACGTCCGCGACGTCGTCCAGGGTTCGGAGCGCCTGGATCGGGAGCCCGAAGGCGGTAGCCGAGCGCGCGAGGGTCGTCGATACCTTCCCGATCGAGTCCGCCATCTTGCCGGCCGACGTCGTCGCGCTGTCGGTCACGTTCTTGAATCCGGCCTGGGTCTTCTTCTGCTCGCGCTGGACCTCCTGCAGGCCGGCGACCGTCGACTTGAGGCCGGTCCCCGTCTCCGAGACGACGATCGGGACGTTGACGATCACTCCGCGGTCTCCTTCGGCATGGCCTGCGCGCGCATCCAATTTCCTACTTGCTGGCTTTGGAGGGCCCTCACTACGCGCGCGAGGGTGGCCCGGCGCTCGTCGTTGCCGAGGTCCTCGAGCACCCCGTCGGCGTAGAGGGCCACGAGCGGCCGCGTGTGCTCGGGCAGGGCGGCCAGGACCAGGTCGAAGGCGAGGTCGTTTTCAGGCCAGAGCTCGACCCGCGGGCACGGTTGCTCGTCGGTCCGGTAGGGCCAATTCGGCGGGATGCAAGGCTCGAGGTTCAGCGACTCCCCGGCCCGGATCGGCGCCCCGCTGATCCCGCGGCCGGTCCAGTGTTTCGGGCTCGCGCGCATGGCGGCCGTGAACTGGGCCGCCTGTGCGCCTGTCTCGATCGTGATCCCTCCGAGCATCTTGCAGGACCTACACCGTTCCTCGCTCAAGCCCGGGTAGCCGAGGACAAAACCCACCCGGGCGATCAGTTTCCCAGGGCCTCGGCGTCGGCCTGGCCGTCCTCCGTTCTCATCTTCCGCGCCTGGTCCCCGATCCAGTCCACTAGCTCGGGCACCCCGTCGAAAATGACCCCCTTCAAGGCGTCCGTCCACTTCCCGTCTAGGGTGACGACCGCGCCGACTTCCAGCGTCTGGCCGACGAGCCCGCCGATCTTCTCGGCGGCAACCGTGCCCGCGACCTCGAGCTCGAAGCCCCGGGTGTCGAGCATGCAGTACGCGGCCTTGTCCCGGTCGACCCGGAGCTGCTGCTCGACGTCGATCTCCTGGACGGCCCCTTGCCGCCGGTGCGTCAGCTGGCGCTTCCGGCCGAAATGGTGAAACTCGATCTCTCGTTCCTTCCCCGCCGGGATCCGCCGCAACCTGACCTCGACCTTGTCGACCTTCGGTTGCTTCGTCTCTGGATTCACGACCGGCTTCCCGGCCTTATCCTTGACCGCCTCCTCGCGCCACAGAACCCAGTCCCCGGGATCGACGTCCTCCGTCATCATCAGCTTGATCGGCATCACGACTCTCTAGAAAAGCGGCGTACCCAGCTGCCTCGCGACGCGGGTTAGCCTCGTGTCTCCTGGATCAGGCGAGCGGATCCGCCGTCGCCTGGTTGAAATTCTCCCAGATCAAAGCGTCGAGATATCCCGCCGTGAAGCCGGTCGGGATCGTCGGAACGTGGTGGGCGTGGAAGGGGATCGTCCAGGTCGGCCCCTCTGGCCCGGGGATTCCAACCTTCGCCTCTCCGAATTGGAGATTCGGCATCCAGAGTACGTGCTGGTACTTTTGGGTGGAGGCCCCGGCCAGGTTGGGCGACTCGATCGTGATCTTCGCCTTCTTCCGGGTGAGCGTCATCTGCTCCGACAGGAAGATCGCGTTTCCGCCCGTGCCGTCCTGGAGGGCGGCGAAGTCGAAGGACCCCGTCACCTTCGCGAAACCCGTGCAAATCGGCTGGTCAATCTTGTCGGCGAACTGGGTCGAGACGCGGCCCTCCTGCTGGCGCTCGATCACGATCTCGAAGCCGTTGATCCAGACGGCGTCACCGGCCGCGAGTGCGCCGCCCGATTGCGCGTTCATCAGGAGAACGACCTGGGTCATGAGCGCGTATTCGCGATTCGCCGGGAGCGTGATGGTGTCGATCGTGGTCGTGGTGTTGATGGCCGAGTTGTCCTTCCAGTCGAAGGCGATGCCCGAGAGCTCGATCTCGATCTCCTGGCCCGAGCGCCCGCGGATGGTGATCCGGTTCCACCGCACGGACGGGAGCTCCTCAACCTTCGTGTCCTTCATCGACTCATAGGCCAGGGTGTTGAAGATGCCCTCGATGTCGTCCTTCATCTTGAGAACGTGCTGTCTCGCCGACGTGTCGACGGTGGCCGGGACGCCCGCGGTCCCGAAGACCTGGGCAATGTCCCGCTCGTTGCCCTCGTACCGGAGCGCCGTCCGGAGCACGACCCGGACCATGCGATTCCCCGGCCTCGACTCCCGCTGAGTCACGCGGCCCGTGATCTGGTTGTCCTCGATGGCCGCGGTCCCGCCGTCCGGGACTACGGAGAGGACCTCGATCCCGTCGGTCGCCCCGACCGCGACGGCCGTGCCCCAGGTCGTCGACTTCTTCCGGCCGACGATCCCTTGAAACCCCTTTGCCCTCGGCATGCTCGCCCTCCTCTACTTCGTCGGGGCGTCAGCCCCGCGGGATTTCCTGCCCGACCGCTCCCCGCTCACCTGCGCGAAGCCGCTTTTCTGGAGCTGCTCCGCCTGGTCGTCCGTGACCTCCATCTCGCCCGGCTCGAGCTCGAGGCCGGTCGCGGGGTGATAGCACCGCTCCTCCACCGTGCACAGTATTTTCCTCACTCAAGCCTCCCCTCGGACTGCAGAGTACGTACGCGCCCGACTAACTTCTGGTGATGCTCCTCGAGGGCCTCGTGGGCGCGCGCGAGCGCGGCGGCCGCCTCGTCCTCCGGCCACGGGTCCGGGTGCGGCCTGGGCGCCGGCGGAGGCGGCGGAAGCGGACGATCCGGCACGGGCGGCCAGTCCTGACTCAAGGGGTCCTCGCGGGGTAGCTGTAGAGGACGGTAAAGCGCGCCTCCGCGCAGGCCCAGCCGGGAACCCAAACATCCCGGTCGATCAGGAGCGAGCCCTGCGAGATGTTATTCGCCAGGCCTCCGAGGGTGACGTCGATCCAGAGGCGCCGGAGAGCGTCCCTCACCATGCGGTCGACCACCTTCGCCCGCGTGGGGTCCGACTCCTGATAGGGATTCTCGGTCGCCTGGTTGTGGCGCCGGAGCATGAGGAGAAAGAACTCAGCCGCGGCCCCGACGATTCCGCCGCTCGTCGGGTCCCCCGTGCTCTCCTCCGTGTGCGTCTCCTCGCCCGCACGTAGGGCAAAGACCTGGGCGAGCGTGGCGTCGTCGAGGAGCCCGTCGAACCGCGACACCCGCACCGATTTCTCGGGCTTGTACCAGTAGACGGAGCCCGCGGCCCCGGTAACGACGATGTCGCCGAGGGCGGCGCGGATAGCCTCCCCGATCAGCCAATGGCGGGACTCAGCCAATGATCCCCGCCTCCCTGGCGGCGCGCACGATACCGTCCTCGAGCTCGCGGCCCAGACTCATCTCGGCTACCCGGCCTCCGGCGTCTAGAAAGGGATTCCTGGGCACCCTGGACCCGGGGTGACGTACCGGGCGCCCGCCGGCGTATAGCTTCACGCCACGGCGCGCCTGGATCGTGTGAGGCCGCGTCCGGCCGCCCTGCTCGATCAGAGCGGCCATTCCGGAGGCCTTGAGCCCGGTCTCGAAGGTCCGGCCGCCGGCCTGGCCCTGGACCCGCACCCGGGAGAGGTTGACGATCAGGGGGGGCACCCCGGTCGCCGTCTTCCCGTGGCGCTGGGTGAAGATCTTCCGGCCGCCGTGGAGGTTCGCGAGCACGCGGCCCAGGCCCCGGGACGACAGGCGCTCGAGGGCCTCCCTCCGGCCCTTGTTGCCCGCCCGGCGAATGGCATTCTTGACCTCGCGGACGTACAGCCGCTCGTTGAAGTTGCGGAAGGCGGCGATGGCCTGCTCGAGCGTCACGCGGCCTCAACCTTGCGGATCATGGGGACTACGACCTTCTTCCTGTGCTTCCTGAGGAACTCGTGGCGGTCGACGAGCGGCTTGAGCCGGCAGGCCGAGCCCTCGAGCATGCGCCGCTTCACCCTGGCCCGATACTCGACGTCCTCGTACAGGGTCTTACGGCGATCGTCGCAGTCCTCGACGTTGATCCGCCTGAATGAAATCCGGAGGGGCGGATCCCACCATTCGAGGAGCCTGGTCCAGATGGAGGCCCTCATGCGTCGCGCTCCCCGGTCACTCCGAGCGCGAACCGGCGGCGGTACGGGGAGAGACGCTCCCGAATCATGGGGGGCATGCGCGACCCGCTGAAGCGCGTCACGGTCCCGAGAGAGTCGGTCACACTCGACACGTCGAACTCCTTCCGCTCGGATTCTTGGAAGAGCCGGGACGCGATCCACAGGCAACAGTCCTTGATGTCGGCCGGCACAGCGCCCGCCCCCGCGGGGAGGTCGTCCTTGTCGAGATAGCCCGCGGTGTAGGAGACCTTGATCGCCCGGAAGCCCGTCAACCAG
>Ga0180064_1000113_pt1 | contig 11522 bp, 17 predicted proteins | sample EasRiv200_16_10D_FD_121782 | JGI IMG/M metagenome (GOLD analysis project Ga0180064, IMG submission 121782) | Soil microbial communities from meander-bound floodplain in the East River, Colorado, USA - East River metaG ERMLT200_16_10D | ecosystem: Environmental > Terrestrial > Soil > Floodplain ... | reverse complement strand
CTTTTATTGGATAAATCCCAGTTATCCGTTCTGATATACCCCACCATTTGATTCCCCTTCATAATTCTAAAATATGGGGACTGTAGGGCATCAAACCAGCGCTGGGCTTCCCGCACTGAAAATTCTGAATTATTGTGTAGATAATCCCTGCACAAATTTCTAATTTCTATCATACGAGTGATATCTTTATATTCTAATTTTTCAATACAAATATCATTGTCGCAAAGTGAAAGATGATCGAGATAAATAGTGTCTGTCATATAACTTCGTTCCGTTCTATTTAAAATGTTGGTACGGCACAAAAAGATCTTTGGTTCCGCTAGGATTATATTCTAGGGTTGATTTACCCTGGGCGTAATAAGTTTCGGCTCTATATCCATATTTGGATACATCTGCAATTTTAAATCCATGTTTTTGGAGCTGAAACGAAAATTTAAGTTGACAGTGCCAATATTCGCTGCCTATTTCTGGATGTTCAAAAAATATGGTTTTGTCTTTTTCGAGAATTGTTTGAATACTAGGTCCGCGCACTAAGCCAATCGGGTTACCCGCATGGATATATCCCAAATTAGTGCATTTAGTTGGACTTATATGTAAACACACATAATCTATATTTTCTTTTTCTAAAATATCTATAAGGATATCATCAAAGTTGTCTATTGCGGGATATTGGTCATCTTCTGTGATTATGTAATAGTCTGCTTTAATATTTTTGAAGGCATATTCATAACTACCAAAAGCCATTTCTTGATTTTTATCAGAGATTAATTTAATGATTGGCGTAGTACCACAATGGGTTAAACTATTAAAATAATTGATATATTCGGACGCGACATTCGTAAATGGTGGATGAACTACTACAATATTGGTTAAATTATGTTTATATAATTCAATATGTTTAAGTTGTTTGTCTAAGTATCTTTTGGCGTCATCGCTATTAGCCCCCGAGGTAAATCTATGACCCCCATAACAAGCAATCACATATGATGTAATCATCCCATATTATAAACTAAATAAGAGAAAAATAGTCACCTATCACGAACCTCTTTTTTAACCAACTACTTTTCTTTTCAGAGGGCTCATAGTCTTCAAATTTTATGATGCGGAAGTCAAAACTAACTCGAGTTTTTTCTGTTACATTTACTTTATTTAGATGTTTAAGCGTAGCTCCATTAAACACAAAAACTTCACCATATGGCACATAAATTGGGGCAAAATCTTCTTTCCCTGGTTCACTTTCAACCCATATTGAGTTTGAATCGTGCATTAAATTTAGTGGGACAACATGATTTATTTCTTTGTCAGAGTGTCCATAATCTTGGTCCTTGTGGGGTGCCCCAATAGCCTTATTATTCGGCAATGAAACCCTAAAAGTTGGCACTGTTTGGAATACTAATTTTTCTTGCTTCCAAAACGGTTTAACTACTTCTTGAATAAATGTCGTATATAACCGAAGGAATTCTTTATCATTAGCATAGAAGTGAAGATGAGCTGATGTACTTTGATCGTTTTTATGTTCAACCAACGGCACATTATGATAAAGTTTATGTAGTTCCTCAAGATTTTCTATCCCAAATATTTTTCTGACTTCTTTGGCAAAATCATACTTTGAGGTATTATAAAATATAGTCTGATTAGTCATATTATAGTTTAAACATCTTTACTTGATAAGGGGTAAAAGTTTCAATTAAGAATCCATTACCGTCAAACTTAACTTTACGGGTTTCATCCAATACTTGTAAATCTCCTAATAAATTAAGTACAGGGTGCCCCACAATTGCAACTTGACCTATGTTCTGATCGGAAATATTAACAACTAATATAAGTACTTGTAGTTGATTATTTTCAATATAGAATCTTAGCCCACATTTAACAAAATCATGGCTGGTTAGAAACCAAATAGATTTTTGGTTTAAAAATAAAGCTAATTCACGCTGGCGCTCATTGGCAGCTTCTACTATTTTGCGATGTTCAGTATAATATGGGTGGAGAAGACCCTCATGATTGTGCCCTTTAATACCTAAGCATAAATGATTAAAAATATAGTTAAAATCACCACGTATAGAAGTCTGTCCACCAACCCAATAAAGCCAAATTTGAGCATTTAATTCTACTGGAGTAGCTGGACGAGATTTATTACCGGGTGCATTGCATATCCAATCGAGTCCCTGGTAGGTTGGTTCTGTCCACGCAAAAGCATGATTTTTTGCATTACCACGCCATACTAACATAGTACAATATACCATCATATCATAAATTAATTTTTGATCAGTGGGGACCGCCGACCAACTTCGATTAAATAAATAATAATCAACTGCAAAATAATTTGGGCCATCGTGGTATTTATCATGAATTGCCATATATTGGAGATATAAAGCATCTGTATTATTTACGTAGTTAAATTTACGATTAGCCGGAATGCCAAATTGGTTCTCGTATGTAGAAAAAAGTGGATGTTTATATTTAATATTTAGGGTTCCCTTTAGGAGCTGCTCTATTTCTGCGGGACTTTTGGCAAAAACATCTTTATCGCCAGTTAGATGGGCGTCGCCTTCATCGTATACGTGCCATCCAAACATATACTTACTATTTTCAATAAGATTTCTAAGTTCAAGATTTGTATTTGCTCTAAATCCTTCGATATCAAAAATAATCCTGGGTGTTATTCCTGTTTCTGTTTCAAACTTGGCGGCATTAACAAATAATCTATTAACAAAGCTTTTAACAACATCGTCACCCTGTCCACGCAATCCATAATAGTCTGATGCAAATACAGCATCATACCCAAAACCTACCGGAGGCTTGGCGAAATTTTTGTAAAACTCTTCTAGACCCAAAGTCTTGCTTTGTAAAGGTACCAAGAACACTAATGATTTTGGACTAGGCGCACTGTTTTGAAACTCTAGTTGATTATCTCCAAAGACCGCCTTCCATTTAACTAATAAATCTGAATAACTTGAGGGAGCCGCAGAGACCCCTTGAAATAACCCTAAGCATGATAAAATGACTGATTTAAACATTCTTTTCTCCTTTAATAAATTCTAGATAAATTTTAAATTTGCGGCTGAGTACTATTGGGGCCTCTCGATAGAGGTCTCTTACTATATTGAGGGCCGCTTGACCACTATATGATATTTGATATATATTATCATGTTTAGATATAATATTTTTTCTAGTGCTTAGTGGAGGCATTCCTGTTCGCCAGCCAATGATATAATTACGAAAACTTTTACATACATCGTATGACCCGGTCATTTTAACGCAGGGATATTTATTCTTCCAATAAAGGCAACCATCTCCCTCTAGCATTGCTCGCCAAAAATCCGGACTATTTCTTAGGGAATCATGTACTTTTGCCTTTAGGGATTTACGCGGCACGATCTTATAGGACTTTAAATAATCACAGTACTCTTTAGACCTAATATGTAGATATACATACTTATATGGTTTGCCGAATTTAATTCGGGTAGCAGTTTTAACTCTTTTTCTGTCTGTTTCCAAATAATCACACCATTTATACAATATTTCCCTGTCACAATATTTTAATTCAATTTTAAATCTTGGGCCGTCCCCATCAGTTATGCAACCATCTGAAAGCGCCCATCCAAGGAAATATTCATTAGTAGAATATGAATCCCAGGGAAGAATTAATTCGGGTATTGTAATAGGTTTATACATTAAAATTTATCTTGCGATATTAAAATCGCTATATGTTTCTGTGCTTCTTGTGCAGATTCAAAACTACCAAAATATTTTTTAATACCATTTATTCTTTTAATAATAACATATTTGTTCTGTCGAATATAAATATACGGATATCCACTATTACTTTTCTGCTGTTTATTTAATGCTTGCTCGGTACGCGTAGACCATTTACAATTATCTGGTTCATAATTTCCATCATTATCTATTCTGTCAATCTCTAATCCTTTTGGATAACCATTAGAAATGGCCCAACTATAAAAAATCTTATAATCATCAAGCCATTCTTTACAAATCTTAATTCCCCTACCTCTATAATTATGATAATCTTTATGATTAGGATTAAAAATTCTTTGTTTTATTGAGTTCCATACGCCATATAATGGATTTTTACCATTGCTTTGGCCATGTTTAAATCTTCTTTTACCAATATTATTTTCTTGTTTATAACAGCCACAAGATTTGGTCTTGCCACCTTTTAAACTAGTGCCTAGTATATGTACAATTTTATTACATCGACATTGACATTTCCAATATATGTGTTTATTTTTAATAAAAGATTTTTCCAAAACTTTTAAATAACCAAAAATCTTACCAGTTAAATCAATAAATTTCATTACCAGCCAGCCCGAATCAAACTTACTATGAATTCTCTATCTTCTTTCGAAACCCACCAGCCGCACGGAATAGCACAAATTTTGGGAGCTATATAATCTAATTTTGGCAGGGAGGCTTTAAACTCTTTCAAGCAAGTATAATTATCGTTGCGTTCGTGAACACGATTTACGTTCACGCCATGTTCTGCCATATAACGCTCAAAATCATCTCGGCGTTCCACCAATACGGTAAAAATCCAATACGATGGGTTATCCCAATATTCTGATTGATATTTATTAGTGGGGTATTTCAAATTTACATTATCTTCATAAAATTTACCATTATCCCTGTGGAGATTAAGAATTTCTTCCATATGTGGGAGATTAGCCAATCCCAACGCGGCACAATAATCATTCAGATTATATTTAAATCCAGCCTCCGCAACATTTTCCATGCAGCGTAACTCTTGGGTTTTAGTTCTATTCATCCCGTACCAACGCGCTAGCGTAGCTTGTTCTTTTAATTCCGGAGAGGGCAAAACTAGACAGCCCCCATCTGAAGTTGAAAAATGTTTAATACTTTGGAACGAATAACTACATATATTACCAAATTCAGGAATAAACCGATCAGAGATTTGGGCGCCAAAAGAATGGGCTTCATCCTGAATTATTATAGGTCTAAATCCATATAAATCAAAACATTTCTGTTTAATTCTCTCTAAAGCAAAAACATTGACAGGTAGGCCGCCCCAACTCACCACCATAATAACCCTAGTTTTAGGTGATAATTTTCTTTCTAAGTCAGTAAAATCTGGCCCTAAATTGTAGGGGTCCACATCATACCATTTAATTTTTAAGTTATTATGTATAATACTAAAATTCGAGGCAGCACAGGTAAGCGGGGTTGATAGTACTTCATCCCCCTCTTTTAAGCCATCCCATTGTTGCCCCACCGCAAAATTTAAATCTTCTTGTGGATAAGTTAAAAGCTGTAGTTTTTTAAGTAAATGAAGGGCTAAAGTTAATGCCGAGGTTGCACTATTTAAAGTAACTATTCTATGAGACCCCATCCATCGTTGGAGCTGACGCTCCAATAAAGCAACTTTGGGGCCCTGGCCCGTATAGCCATCGCGGAGCACTTCTTGTATATGTTGCGATGCTTCGGGTGCAGAATAGACCTTAAATAGTGGTATTTTACGACTGTTCATACTTCTTTTTCAAATACTCTAATCTTTGTTTTTCTTGTGCTTCGTTCATCTTCTTATAAGATTCCCATCGTTCTATTTCTCGCTCGGCTTCTGCATCAGTTAATTCGACATCAATACAAACCTGTACTTCTGGACGATTATTATAATCTAAACCAGCATATACATAAGTAGATTCTGGATCAATATTTCGTTCTTTTAATTCTTTTAAAACCTCAGTATAAAACCGAGATATACTTAGACGATTTTTTAAATAATAAAGAATTCGTTGTTTAGTAGAGCAAAGCCCATATTCTTTAATTTTAGCTAGTAGCTCTGGTCTCATATTTCTTTTTTAACCTTAAATAAGTTTCACGCTCATGTTTTTCTATATCTACCCTTATCTTTTGTTCGCGTTGTTTTTCATTGGCTTTTCTTTCTTCATAATATTGAATTTCTCGTATAGCCTCCTCTTCTGAAATTTCAACCTCTTCAGAAAATTCTATGTCGGGGCCATCTCCGTCATATCCAGAGGATATATAAAGAATCAGTTTACTGGGTTCGATATCACCAGCTTGTTCCCAAATATTATTAACCCATTGAAGAAAATTTCCTCCCGAGGGATCACATTTTATCGAGACAGTTTTCTCGCGTGTTAAGGGTAACTTATACTTTTCTAATTTTTCTTTAAGTTCTTGTTTCATGTTTGTTCCAAATCTTTAATTCGTTAGCACCCATTTAGCAAGCAAATATTTATCTCTCATACTACCCTTTCTGAGATCTTTTAAATTATCATTGATATCAGCTCGTTTAATTAATGGGGCGTACATATGTTTTTTAATCCGCAAAATATAATCTAGATATTCTTCGTCTATTCTATGGGTTAAAGTCTCAACCATATCTACAACAAATGGTGGAAAATCTGAAAGATCTTTTAGGGTAATCTGTGTATCTTCTACTACGTCGTGGAGCCAGGCTGCCGCCAAAATACAATCAACCATATGTTCGTCGCCAATATTTTCTATTAAATTAAGGTCGCGAACAGCTTCGGCAACACGGGCTGGGTGTGTTATATATGGAGTTTTATTCCATCTGGTTTGCCCTTCATGGGCTTTAGTTGCTATTGCTTTAGCCTTTAATTCTAGTCGTTCCATAGAACTACGTTCTCCTGTTATATACATGGCACTAATTTTTCAAAACACCCATGAACCCAATCATCTATTTTTTGATCTAGCATTAATTCTTTTAAAAGTCTTGTATATTCACCCATATGAGTACATGTGGTTTCCCTAAAACTATTTGGATCAAATTTGATATAATACCAATTATAGTCATTAGGATTGTGGGAAACGCTATATCCTATAGAGACATTACAGTCAACCATTACCTGATTGTTTATTTCATTTTTATAAAGAAACGCTATTCCAACATAACCTTTATCATTACTTGTACTAATGGTCCATGTCACAAGCTTGGTTATCCAGTCATGGTACCACCAAGGTTCTGGCGTAATAGGTTTGGCACTAAATAAGTTTTTCAGCCATTGAATCATAGACACAATCCTTGATCGACATATTGTTGTATAATAGATTGGAGTAATTTCATCTTTTGATGATTTGAAATGATATGAAATCCGGCTTCATAAGTCTGATTACCCGTTAACCAAACTCTTTGTTTTATTAAAATACCATGGGGCCGAATATTATTGGTGCCTGAATATATTCTACCACTAGTTAGAGAGCATACAAAAATCATTTTTTTGCCAGGAAGCGAAGAATGCTTAAAAGGTACTTTTGTCCAATAGTCTTTAAGATTAACCGTTCTAAAATCTGCCATAGTTTTTATTAGATCAGCCTCATAAGTTGGGCTGGCCCAAATTCTAAATCTAGGAATTTTATCCTGGTTATCAAAAGTGACTTCAGCCTTTATCTCTGAAGATAAATCTGCTGTGTATGTTGTAGATTGATTATTTTGTGCGGTTTGCCAAATTAGATTATTGTATTGCATATATTATACTATGTGGATATCCTGGTATTCTTACAATTTTTTGAATTTTATAATTATATTTTTCTAATAATTTAATATGATAATCAATATTGGAAATCTTTCCAAGATTTCCACCATGGAGGTCGTTACTTTGTAAAAATACCTCTGGTATATGCTTACTAGCAAACTCTATAATCTGATCCATACGCTGCGCCCCCAAATGATATAGGGTGCAACAACTAAACAACAAGTCATATTCCTTTAAAAAACCTAAATCACAAGTCATTAGATCTACTTCATGGAAATTTACATATGGATATCGAGCCTTGTAAAATACTTCATATAAGTTGCGTACAAAATAAGCTTGATTAGCGACGCTTTGACTGCCTAAATATATATTGGTATTTGGACCTCTATCAAAACCATCTATAATAGCTCCTAATTTTCCCATCTCTAAACTAAATAGCCCAATATTACATCCCAAATCGCATATTTTTTTATCTTTTAGATCGGGTAGGTTATCTTTAATAATATAGTCCCATTTGAGTTTACCTAGAGTATTATCATTAATACTGTCGGCCCTCCATTGAAATGTAGGATGGGTTCTAGCATAAATCTTATGGTTACCCAAAGTTACGGGGGCGTACCACTCCTTAAAACTATCCGCGTAAGTCGAGATGTATTCTTCTATTATTTTATCCCGATCACCGTGTAGCTGGAGTGTTATGTCTTTATGACTTAAATTCATCTTCGGGTAGAAAATGGTCAATTAGTCTTGCGCCAACTGCATTAGCTGGATTTAAGAATCCAATAACACATATTTCTGAATTCTTACCCTCAGAAAAATGAGTCTCATACATAAATTCGTGGATATAAACTCCTAGGGTTTCCAAGTGATTTAATAGTTGTTGGGCTGGTCTTGTATGAAATTTGCCATCGGGAGCAGTATGAAGTTCATGCGCTTTTTCTCGTGCCCCTCCGCATGTAATTATAAGTATCCCTTCGGGATCAAGATATTCCACCATTTTAGTTGTGCTACGATTCCAGTACGGATCATGCTCTAAAGCAGACGCACTTACAATAGTAGAAAATTTGTGTTCAAAACTCATATCGTGAGCAAGACAAACTTTATCTACTGATGGCCCGGGGCGCCAATCTAAACCAATATATGTTGAAGGCTGGTCGAATACACTTCGTATTGAACCATTCACATTAAAAGATCCAACTTCTAGAACCGTAGCGTCTTTACCAAAATATTTGGGATATTTTTTGGCACAGTACTCCCAAAATAAATAATTTGATTTATGAATAAGTCCTCCTTATGACTAATCTTCTATAATCACTGGTACTTCTTGTACTCTCAAATGCACTAATCGGGCAGCGCGATGCACGCCATCCCTAATAACTAAGTCTTGACCACACCTAATATAATCTTCAGAATGTTTTCCCTCTAGATAATAATGATCGTCAGTCATGAGATACTCTAACGAATTTAACGACGACTGGTATTCATCTTGTCTAAACCATTGTTTTAAAAAATCTTTATATGGTTGTTGGTTACCATTACAATATTTAAAATGGGGGGTCTCTTCTATATTTATAATAGATTTATCAGGCATACGAACTTTCAATTCCCGTAAGTCCATCATAACCATCTTACCCTTTCCCTTGTAAGATTTTAAGTGATGATCTATAATTTGGGGATTAAAAGTATAGCCTTTCATAATATTATTAAGTTTTACTTAATCCACAATCTTCTAAGTGTTTTGAAATAAGTGGAAGCTGATCCCAAGGAATAGGTTTATTAGCGAGTTTAAAATCTAAATATAAATGTTCTTCGTTTTTTGATTTCTCTGTTGTTTGGGAACTAGAAATACTCTTTTCGCGGAATCTTATAATTTGTAAGTGTTCGGGAATACAAACTGGCGGCCCAACCTCTAATCCTAAATTGTAATAAAAATAAGTGTCCATATAATATCGCAATACTGGATTAAAATATTTGTGTTTTATATCTGATTTATACATTAATAAACTTGGGGAACCTAATAAATTATATCCTCTGAGGAGGGCTGTACCTGGTACCCATTGGGGTACATGAGCCTGAAATACATTTGTTTTATTTTTTTCTTGGATGTGCATACACCCATTGAAGATCCATTTGGTTTCTGGTTTAATATTACTTATTACACGTTCCAAAGCATACGGAACTAAAAAATAATCATCTTGTAAACAAACTTTAATCCAGGTACCTTCAGCATGAGAAATTGCATTATTTAGATTGGCCTCACACGACCCACGACCTTCCAAGTTTTTAATATATTTAATATTTAACTTATAAGTTTTGCACAACTCTTCTAATTCGTTTCCAGCAGACTGATCTGAAATAATAATCTGGAAGCCTTTAAATGTTTGGACCGAAAGAGAGTCTAACAGATCTCTAAGGTAGATGGCTCCATCACCATGACATTCGAAAACGGGGATAACAATTGATATTAGGGGAATGGCCATAATATATTATATAGTTCATAGCTGCGTGTCAAGTTTAAATATCTATAAAAATTAAGCAGGATTGGTTCCCAGCTTTTGGGATTTAATCTAATGCCCGAATATACCTGTTTGCCTGTCATATTAATATATACAAATCTTACAAGACGTGCATGTAAGTGCATTGCTTACCAAAGCATTTTTGCCACGTTCGAGTGGGCAGACACGGATTCCTTCTACTTTATGTACTACGGTTTTTGAGCGCCTATGAGTCCTAAACACTAAATCACCCTTAAGAAGTGGAGTACTAATTTTATCATTAGATGACATATATGTATATCTTAAATGTCTCCAACAAGTCGGCGGAGCTCCGGTATCTTTGTCTACCGAAATATTTAGAGTAAAATTAGGGAGTTCCGCCAATTCTAATAATGCCTTTTTCATACTTGGTGCTCGCCACGAGCGAGTATATGCATAAAACTGACAGTCTGGACGCAGAAACGCTATTTTGATCCATTTATTGATATAATCTTTAGAATAAAAATCACCATTGGCATGAACGCGCACTATACTATCGACAGGTAATTCTGCTATAATTTTTTGAGAGAAAGAACTTAAATATGAATATTTTAAATTAATCTTGTAGCTGTTTAGGGTGTTGGGATAAATACGCTCAATAGTCGCAGCATAGCAATAACGTCGACAGATTATACTAGAACCAGGGCATGTTTTAATACTTGGAAGATTAAAAATCCAAATATTATTACCAATCTTATTATTTCCTTGAGTTAATAATCTTTTATTATAGACCATTTTTAATTTTGCAATTTATAGCTTCTTGAAGAGTTTTAAATGAGCCAAATCTTTTTAATGAGCCGTTAATTGTTTTATTTACATAATAACGTTGATAGCGCTTACTAAAATGAATATATTTTTCACCGGTATTTGATATTTTACATCTTCTATTATTACATTGCTGTATATGATCTATAAATCTTAAATTTCCAGGCTCATAGTTTCCGTTATTATTTATACGATCCAAGGTCAGATTCGGATCGTCCCAACCTGGCAATGTTTTGCAATATTCAATGAAGGCTTTGGGGTCGTTTCTCCAATTATCCCAAATCTTAATTCCCCTTTGCCCATAATATTTATAATTTTGTTGCTTAATATTTGTGGTTCTTCTTATAATACTTTCCCACAATTTATATAATAGATCTTTCTTAAGCCCATGTTTAGTAAATCTTTGAATAGTTTTTTCACGCTTGAAACATCCGCATGATTGCGTCTCACCTATCTTTAATGAGTAAGCACGAACCTGGACAATGGTTCCACAATCACATTTACATTCCCAGGCATGTTGCCTATCTATATTAGACACTATTTTAATGACAGTTAGCCTGCCAAATTTTTTACTAGTTAAATCTATAGATTTACCCATTATAACATCTTCATTGATAAACTAGGAAAGTTTTCGTCTATAATAGTACACCCGTATTCTTGTACTACTGGATTTATTGGACGCTTGTTGAAGCGTACCATCCAGTCAACTTCATCCCTGGATTTCGAG